>Ga0111538_10011400_pt1 | contig 11790 bp, 12 predicted proteins | sample SoiMethybrSBSTD1_FD_79669 | JGI IMG/M metagenome (GOLD analysis project Ga0111538, IMG submission 79669) | Bulk soil microbial communities from a Populus tree surrounding site in Tennessee, USA - Soil MetaG P. TD hybrid SBSTD1 (version 2)... | ecosystem: Environmental > Terrestrial > Soil >...
GCGGTCATCTCGTATCTCACGCCCCCCTTCCTGACCGCCATCGCCTTCGTGAACCTCTTCAGCCCGCGCGCCGGGCTGGTCAACCGGTTCTTCCGTGACGTGCTCGCGATGCCGGGGTTCACCTTCGACGTGTTCTCGATGGCCGGTCTCATCCTCGTCACGGTGCCCCACACGTTCCCGTTCGTGTATCTGCTGGCCGCGAGCGCGCTCGAGTCGGTCGACGCGTCCATGGAGGAATCGGCCCAGATCCTGGGCGCTGGTCGGTGGCGGACGGCGCTGGCCGTGACCGGCCCGCTGGTGGCGCCGGCGGTCCTTTCAGGCGCGCTGGTCGCCTTCGTGAACGCGATCGCGCTCTTCGGCTCGCAGGCGATCGTCGGCCTGCCGGGCCGCGTCTTCACGCTGCCGACGCGCATCTACGCGCTCTTCGACTATCCTCCGCAGTACGGGCTGGCCTCGGCCCTGTCGCTGATCTTCGTCGCGCTCACCGTCGCCGCGCTCTACCTGCAGCGGCGCTACCTGGCCCGGCGCTCGTACGTGACGCTCGGCGGCAAGGGGAGCCGCCCGCAGCTCGTCGATCTCGGCCCAGCGCGGTGGGGCGTGTTCGGGTTCTGCGCGGCGGTATTCGTGGTCGCGGTGGCGGCGCCGTACCTCACGCTCCTCGCCGTGTCCGTGTCGCGCTCGTGGGGGCTCCATTTCTGGGAGAACCTGACGCTCCAGCACTACCGATTCGTCCTGCTGGAATACGACGTTACACGGCGGGCCATCTGGAACAGCTTGATCCTTGCCAGCGCCACCGCGACGCTCGCCGTGCTCCTCGGCAGCTTCGTTGGCTGGCTCGATCTCCGGACGACGCTCAGAGGACGAAAGCTCCTCGACTACGTTTCGCTGATTCCGCTGGGCCTGCCGGGTATCGTCGTGGCGGTGGCGCTCATCCAGTTCTGGCTGCGCGTTCCGCTCCCGATCTACGGCTCGCTCCTGATCATCCTGCTCGCGTATACCGGACGCTTCGTGCCCCTCGGCGTGCGCTCGGCCAACGCCGCCTTCCGGCAGATCGACCCCTCGCTGGAAGAGACCGCCCGGGTCACCGGCGCCGGCTGGCTTCGCACGTTCTGCAGCGTCACGCTACCGCTGGCCCGTCCCGGCCTCTTCGCGGGCTGGCTTCTCGTCTTTGTGCCGGCACTGCAGGAGCTCTCCGCCTCGGTGCTCCTCTTCAGCTCGGGCTCCATCACGCTCGCGGTCGCTGTCTACAATCTCTACGAGACGGGGGCGCTCGGGCCGGTGTCGGCGCTCGCCATCGTGACCATGCTGATCATCACCGCGGCGCTCGTCGTCGCCACGCGCCTGGGCCGGGGCCAGGCGGGCATCCCGCGCGGCGAGCGAGGGGCGGTGGCCCAGTGACGCGGGCTCGGCGCAGGCGGAGGAGCTAGGCGTGGCCGGGATCCAGATCGAGCGGGTGACCAAGCGCTTCGGCGCCGTCACGGCGGTGCGCGATCTGAGTCTCGAGATCGGCGACCGCGAGTTCGTCACGCTGCTCGGCCCGAGCGGCTGCGGCAAGACCACGCTGCTCGCGGGATTCATGACGCCGGACGCGGGCTCGATCCGCGTGGGCGCGCGCATGCTCTCGACGCCGACCGCCGTCGTGCCGCCGGAGCGCCGGGGCATGGGCATGGTCTTCCAGAACTACGCCGTCTGGCCGCACAAGACGGTCTACCAGAACGTTGCCTTCGGTCTCGAGGTGCGCAAGGTCTCCCGGGGCGACGCCCAGGCGCGGGTGGCGCGGGTCCTCGAGCTGGTTAACCTCGCCGGGCTCGAGGGGCGCTACCCGAGCGAGCTCAGCGGAGGCCAGCAGCAGCGCGTCGCGCTCGCCCGGAGCCTCGTGGTCGAGCCCGACATCCTGCTGCTCGACGAGCCGCTCTCGAACCTGGACGCGAAGCTCCGGGAGCGCATGCGGTGGGAGCTGAAGGAGCTGCAGCGCCGCACCGGGATCACCTTCGTCTACGTCACCCACGACCAGTCCGAAGCCATGGCGCTCTCGGATCGCATCGCCGTCATGCACGGCGGCGAGATCATGCAGCTCGGAGCGCCGCGTCTGGTCTACACGCGCCCGGCCAACAAGACCGTCGCCGACTTCATGGGCCTGGTCAATCTGCTGCCCGCCCAGGTCGTCACATTCGCGGGCGACGACAGCGTGGTCGCGGTAGGCGGCGAGCATCCGATCGCGGTGGCGCTGCCGCCCGGCACCGTCGCCGGGCAGACCGTGCAGGTCGCCGTGCGTCCGGAGAGTGTTCGGTTGATCCCGTTGTCCGCCGCCGGCACGCCGGGCGTGGTGCCGGGCAAGATCGCAGAAGTTACGTTCTTGGGGAACATCATCGACTGTTACGTGACGCTCGACGACGGCACGCGTATCCGGGCGCAGGTCGATTCCGGAAGGGTGCTCGAGGTGGGCCAGGCGGTCGGCGTCGAGTTCGACAGCCGGCAGGCGAGCGTGTTCAGCGCCTGAGCGCCGGCGTTGTGGCAGAATCCGGCCCAGGAGGGTTCCATGGCGGTCCAGGCGACGCGGACAGTCGAGGAGATGGAGGAGTACTGTGCGCGATTGAGAGCCGCCGGGCTCGACGCGCCGTGGTCACGGCCCGGGCCGCTCATCCCGCCCAAGCCCACGGCCACCCAGCCGCGCCACTGGCGCTGGCGCGACATCGAGCCGCTGCTGCGTGAGAGCAGCGAGTTCCTGAGCCCGCATCGCGGCGCCGAGCGCCGGGTGCTCCGCCTGCACAACCCCGGCGTGCCGGAGCGCACGGTCGCCCACAGCCTCGTGCTCGCCATCCAGTACCTGCTGCCGGGCGAGGTCGCGCCGGCGCACCGTCACTCGCCGACGGCCATCCGGTTCATGCTCCACGGCGAGGGCGCCTTCACGACGGTCGACAACCAGAAGTGCGCGATGAAACCCGGCGACCTCGTGCTCACGCCCGGCATGGCGTGGCACGACCACGGCAACGAGGGCGGCGCGCCCGTCTACTGGATGGACATCCTCGACTGGCAGATCGTCCGCTTCCTGGAGAACCTGACGTTCGAGCCCTATCCCGACGACCAGCAGGCGGCCCTCAGAAGCCCGGGCCGCGACATCTATTTCCCGTGGACCGACGCCTACGCGGCGCTGGAGCGGCGCGCGCAGGGAGAGCCCGATCCGTACGACGACGTCCTGGTCGAATACGTCGATCCGACCACCGGCTCGTCGCTGCGCCCGACGGTGGCCTGCTATCTACAGATGCTGCGGCCGGGTGTGCGCACGCGCGCGCATCGCGAGACCAGCTGCGCGGTCTATCGCGTGGTGCAGGGGCGCGGCACGACGACCGTGGACGACCAGACCTTCGCGTGGGAGCCCGGCGACTTCTTCGTGATTCCGCCGCGCGCCCGGCACGCCCACGCGAACGCCGGGACCGAGCCGGCCGTCCTCTTCACCGCGCAGGACGTGCCGATGCTCAAGCTGCTGCGCCTCTATCGCATGGAGCCGGCCGACTGAAACGCTGATCGAACGGGAAGCGCTCGAGCAGGGAAGCCCTGGGGAGGACCGCCGATGGCACGCGCCGGGTACCGCATCTTCGACGCCGACACTCACATCATCGAGGCCGCAGAACCTATCGAGGCCTACCTGTCGGCCGCGGACAAGACGCGGCTGGCCGGGCTCGGCGCCCTCGTCGGGCGCGCCCCGGGCAAGGCGGGTGTCTCTCGCTATCGCGTCGGCAAGCGGCCCGACCTCAATCGCCTGCTGGGCTCGCGCGACAGCGTGCCCCCGGCCGACGCGATCTCCCGCGGCTTGAAGGACGGCGGCACGCCCTGGGACGTTCGCTGGCAGGGACCGCCCTTCCCGGACGACCGCGTGAACTTCGACTCGCACGCCCGCGTGAAGGACATGGACATCGAGGGCGTCGACGTGAACATGGTCCTGCCCTCGGGCGGGCTCGCGGCGTTCAGCGGGCTCGATGACGTCGGCGTCGAGATGGCGATGTACGGGGCGTATCACCGTTTTCTCAAGGACTACTGCGCGCCCTATCCGGACCGCCTCACGAGCGTGCTCCACGTCACGGTCCGCGATGTGCCCGGATCGGTCGCCGAGATTCGCCGCTGCGGCCAGGAGCGGTGGCCCGTCGGCATCTTCCCGGTCTGCCCGCCGGGCATGACACTCGACGATCCGGACTGGGATCCCATCTGGGCCGCGGCGCAGGAGCACGACCTGACCGTGGTCATCCACTCGTTCACCATGTCGATCCCGTACCCGCCGGGCATGTGGGACAACTGGAACAACATGTTCCTGGTCCGCTCGGCCAGCCACGTGTGGAACGCCCAGCGCAACATGGCGGCGCTGATCGGCTCGGGCGTGCTCGACCGCTTCCCCGAGCTCAGGCTCACCTCGCTCGAGTGCGGGCACGGCTGGCTCGCGTTCTGGGCCTCGCGCCTGGACGAGCAGGCCGAGATGAGCCAGCACGCGCTGCCGCGGCTCAAGAAGAAGCCGAGCGACTACATCCGCGGGCCGCAGTACTTCCAGTCGATCCAGCTCCACGAGGGCGAGCTGTCGCTGCGCCAGGCCATCGAGGCCATCGGCGACGACACGCTGATGTTCGCGACGGACTACCCGCACTCCGAGAGCTGGTTTCCGAAGTCCGTGGACGCCGTGCTGAAGTGGACCACGATTCCCGAGAGCGCGCGGCGCAAGCTCCTGTGGGAAAACGCCACGCGCTGCTACCGGCGCTACAGCGGCTACAAGTCGGCGGTCGTCGAGCCGGCGGCCGCCGGGGCCCGGTGACCGGCGTGGCGCGACTGAATCTGACCCTCGCGTGCGGGGACTACGACCGCACGCGCGCGATCCGCACGGGCGAGGTGAAGCCCGACGGGGTCGAGCTGAACGTCGTGACGCTGGCGCCGGAGGAGATGTTCTACCGGATGGCGCGGTTCCGCGAGTTCGACGTCTCGGAGCTCTCGCTCTCGACCTACACTGTGCTCCGCGGCCGCGGCGAGCCGCTGGTCGCGATCCCGGTCTTTCCGTCGTCGAGCTTTCGCCACTCGTCGATCTTCGTGGGGACTCACGCCGGCATCAAGGTCCCGAAAGATCTGGTCGGCAAGCGCATCGGTGTCCCCAAGTACCACATGACGGCGGCGGTCTGGATCCGCGGCATGCTCGAGGACGAGTACGGGGTGGCGCCGCGGGACATGCTCTGGTTCGAGGGTGGCGAGGGCTCGCTGGTCAGGGAAGTGGACGTCACGTTGCCGCCCGACGTCCGCCACCAGCTCGTGCCCACGGGGCGGACGCTCGGCGACATGGTGGCGGCGGGCGAGCTCGACGCCTACGTGGGCGCGCGGCGGCCGGCGGCATTCGGCGCCAAGGTCGCCCGGCTCTTTCCCGATTTCCGCCGCGTCGAGCGCGAGTACTACGAGAAGACCGGGATCTTTCCGATCATGCACACGCTGGTGCTCCGCGAAGAGCTGGCGCGCGCCCATCCGTGGCTCCCGCGGAGCCTCTACGACGCGTTCGTGGAATCGAAGCGGCTGGGCTACGAGCGTTTGAACTTCACCGCGGCCTTGCCGGTGAGCCTGCCCTGGCTCGTGGCCGAGGTCGAGGAGACGCGGGCGCTCATGGGCGATGATCCGTTTCCCTACGGGGTCGCGAAGAACCGCAAGACGCTCGAGACGCTGGCGGGCTACACGTTCGGGCAGGGGCTGGCGCCGCGCCGGCTCACCATTCCCGAGATGTTCTGGGAGTCGACGCTGGCGATCTAGCCCTTCCCCGGGCCGATGCGCTTGTCCAGCACGACCCGATCCACCCCCGGACCCCCGTAGTCCTTGACGACCGGCACGCCCCCGTCGGTGCCGGGCTCGCCGACGGGCGCGAACCCGAGCGACCGGTGGAACCGGATGGAGCCGGTGTTTTGCGGACTGGTGATGGCGCGAAGCTGCCGGCAGCCCTGCGCGACCGCCCGTGCGGTGAAGTGGTCGTAGAGGTGCCGTGCGAGCCCGCGGTGGCGATGGGTGGCGCGCACGCCGACCAGGTGGATGTAGGCGATGGGTCCCGGCGCGACAAAGCCGAAGAGGTACGCGACGACCTGCTCACCCTCGCGAACGACGTGGGCGCAGTCGCCGAACTCGTTGAGAAACATCGGGTGATGCAGGGCGCGCATGCGGTCGTCGCCCCAGAACGCGGCAAGCTCCGACACGATCTGGTCGTAATCGCGCTTCGAGCAGCGGACGCAGTCGGTCACCGGGATCCGAATCGGGACTCCGACCGGGCCCTGGCCTTCGCGGCTTCGGCGTCGCGATCGCGGGGCGGGGCGCTGGTCACCAGCGAGTCGAGCAGCTCGCGGGCGGCGTGCGCCACCTGGTCGACGGCGCGCGCGAAGGCGACCTCGTTGGTCTTCGAGGGACGGGTGAAGCCGCTCAGCTTGCGGACGAACTGGAGCGACGACGCCCGGATCTCCTCGTCGGTGGCCGGCGGCGCGAAGTTATGGAGTGTCTTGATGCTGCGGCACATGCGGCATTCTCCTGACTTCGGTCAGCTCTCGGCCGGGCGGACATGCAGCACGACCTTGAGGGCGTTGCCGATGCGCTCCGTGTAGGTGTGGAAGGCGTCGTGGATCTGGTCAAGCCGGAAGTGGTGGCTGATGATCGGATCGGCCAGGATCTTGCCCTTGCTCATGAGCTCGAGCGAGCGCCCGCAGTTCATCCCGCCCTCGCCGCGCGCCGCGTAGATGCGCACGTTGGAGCGCACGGCCAGGTTCATGTCGACCTCGACCGGCCCGCTGTACCAGGCCACCACGCCGATGCGGCCACCGCGCTTGACGTTCTCGAGCGCTTCCTGCATCGACGTGGGGCCGCCGGCGCATTCGAGCACGCAGTCGGCGCCGCGCCCGCCCGTGATCTCCCGCATCCGCTCGCGCAGGTTCTCCCGGCGGACGTCGATCGTGAAGTCCGCGCCGAGCTGACGACCGATCGCCAGCCGCGCCTCGCGCGTGCCGGTGAGGATGACGCGGGCGGCGCCGAGCGCCTTGCAGAGCTGCACGGCGATGAGCCCGATGGGGCCGGGCCCCTGCACCAGGACGGTTTCGCCCGCGACGTAGCCGCCCATGAGGTCGATGGCCCAGAGGGGCGAGGCCGCGGTGGTCACCATGCACGCCTGCTCGAAGCTGAGGTTGTCCGGCAGCCGGTAGAGGGTGTTGATGTGGTTCACCGCGTACTCGGCGAAGCCGCCGTCGCAGGTGAGACCTTTCGCGCGATGGCCCTTCGCCACGTCGCCGTAGTTCAGGCAGGAGGTGTACCAGCCCTTGATGCAGTTCTCGCAGCGATCACAGCCCTTGTGCACCTCGACCGCGACGCGGTCACCCACCCGGAACTCGTCGACGCCGGGCCCGAGCGCGGCGACCGTACCGGCGTACTCGTGCCCCATCACGAACTCGCCCGCGGGCTGGCCCTGCAGCGTGCGGTGCAGCACCTTCACGTCGGTGCCGCAGATCGACGCGACCTCGACCTTCAGCAGCACCTCGCCCTGGCCCGGCACCGGCCGGGGCCACGCCTCGACGTGCATGTCGTCGGCGCCGTGCAGAACGACGGCTTTCATGGTGGCGGACGGCGGCATAGACTCCTCCCGCCCGCGGCGTAGGGCGGCGGGCGGTGCCACGTTAGCATAGGAGCCAAGGGGGACACGCGATGACCGCCGAACCGAGCACCATCGGACGTGAGCACTGGACCAAGAAGGGCGACGTTCGCCTGTTCCTCTGGGAGAAGGCCGCCGGCGCCTCGCCGGGGCCGCGCGGCACCATCCTTTTCGTCCACGGCTCCTCGATGGCCTCGCAGCCGACATTCGACCTGCAAGTGCCCGGCCGGCCGGACTCCTCGGCGATGGACTGCTTCGCGCGGCTTGGCTACGACACGTGGTGCGTCGACATGGAGGGCTACGGGCGCTCCGACAAGCACCGCGACATCAACGCCGACATCGCCAACGGTGCCGACGACCTCGCCGCGGCCACGGACTACATTCGCCGGGCGCGCGGCGTCGAGTCGTTCCTGATGTACGGCATCTCGTCCGGCGCTTTGCGGGCTGCACTCTTCGCGGAGCGCCATCCTGAGCGCGTCCGGCGCCTGGCCCTCGACGCGTTCGTGTGGACGGGGCAGGGGAGCCCGACGCTCGCCGACCGCCGTAAGCGCCTGCCCGAGTATCAGCAGAAGAACCGCCGTCCGATCGACCAGGCGTTCGTGAGAAGCATCTTCACCCGGGATCACCCCGGAACGGCCGACGACGAGACGATCGCGGCGTTCGCCGACGCGATCCTGGCCCTAGACGATTCCGTGCCCACCGGAACCTACGTGGACATGTGCGCGCGTCTGCCGCTGGTCGACCCGACGAAGATCACGGCGCCGACCATCATCATGCGTGGCGAGTACGATGGCATCGCGAGCTTCGAGGATCTGGTCGAGTTCTTCACGCGACTGCCGAACCCCGACAAGCAGTTCGCTGTCATGCCCGGCATCGCCCACGCGAGCCTGCAGCAGAAGAACTACCGCATCCCCCTGCATATCTTGCACAGCTTCTTCAGCCAGCCCGACCCGGTCTACCGGGGGGCTCGGAGGACCGATTGACTCGCACGCTGACCATCGCCTGCATTGCCCTGCTCGCGCTCGTCGCCGGCGCGAGCGCCCAGTCGTTCACGCCCGACCCGGTCGACATGGCCGCAGCCAAGAAGGAGGGCGCGGCTACCTGGTACACGTCGACGCCGGTCAACACGGCCCAGAAGATCGCCAACATGTTCCAGGCCGAGACCGGCATCAAGGTGGAGCTGTTCCGCTCAGGAGGCTCCGCGGTGCTCCGCCGCTTCATGCAGGAGATCGACGCCCGGCGCGTGATCGCCGACGTCATGACGATCTCCGATCCGGCCGAAGTGTTGACGCTGATCAAGCGCGACCTGGTCGTGCCGTTCCGGCCCCGGAACTTCGACAAGATTCGCGCCGAGGTGAAGGACCCCAAGGGCTATCACGTTGCCCAGCGCGTGAACCTGGTTGGTATCATCGCCCGCGCCGACAAGTCGCTGGCGCTGCCGAAGAACTGGACCGATCTGACCGACGCCAAGTACAAGGGGCTCCTGGTCATGCCCGATCCGTCGTACACCGCGATCCAGCTCATGGTGGTCGGCACGCTGTCGCGGAAGTACGGCTGGGAGTTCTACCAGAGGCTCCGCGCCAACGAGATCATGATCGTGCAGAGCCATCAGCAGGTCGCCGAGACCCTGACGCGCGGCGAGCGGCTGATCGCCGCCGAAGGCGCTGATCAGTTCGCGTGGCTCGACCGGAAGGAAGGCCACAAGATCCAGACTATCTGGCCGGCCGACGGCGCGTTCGCCATCGGCGCGCCGACCGTCGTCATCAAGGGCGCGCCGCATCCCAACGCGGCCAAGGCGCTGGCCGAGTTCATGATCAGCGACACGGTCCAGAAGCTCCTGCCCGGCGAGGGGATCTACGCCGGCCGGTCCGACGTCGAGCCGCCGGCCGGTAATCCGCCGCTCGGCCAGATCAAGCTGATGCCGATCGACTACGAGCAGATCGAGAAGGACGCCAAGATGCTCAAGACACGCTTCAACGAGATCTACCAGTAGATCTTGGATGATTCTCTAGATCCGTGGGAGCCCGAGCCATGACAATCAGCGGTCCTGCTGTTGACAATCTCCGCTCGGCCCTGCGGGGCCAAGTGCTGTGCCCGGGTGATCCCGGGTACGACACGACCCGCCGCATCTTCAACGCGATGATCGACCGGCAGCCCGCGGTGATCGCGCGCTGCGCGGGCGCCGCCGACGTCGTCGCCGCCGTGCAGTTCGCCCGCGCCGAGGCCCTCGAGGTCTCCGTTCGCGGCGGCGGCCACAACGTCTCGGGCAAGGCGGTGGGCGAGGGGCTGATGATCGACCTCTCACCGATGAAGGGCGTCCGCGTCGATCCGCGCCGACGGCTCGCGTGGGCGGAGGCGGGCTGCACCCTCTTCGATCTCGATCGCGACACGCAGCGCTTCGGGCTCGCCACGCCGCTCGGCGTCGTCTCCGCGACGGGCATCGCCGGGCTCACGCTGGGCGGCGGCATCGGCTGGCTCGGCGGCAAACACGGGCTCGCCTGCGACAACGTGCTCTCCGTCGATCTCGTCACGGCCGACGGCGAGTTGCTCACCGTGAGCGCCGACGAGCATCCCGATCTGTTCTGGGCCGTGCGCGGCGGCGGCGGCAACCTCGGCGTCGTGACGTCGTTCGAGTACCGGTTGCACGAGGTGGGCCCGGTCATCGGTGGCGGCGTCGTGTGGCCGGTGGCGCAGGCGAGGTCAGTGCTGCGGTTCTACGACGAGTTCGCGCGTGCCTGTCCGGACGGGCTCAGCGCCAACGTGCGATTCGGCATCGCTGCGGACGGCGCCCCGGTCGTCGGCATCGGCGTCGCGTGGATCGGTCCGCTCGACGAAGGCGAGCGGCGCCTGAAGCCGCTGCGATCGTTCGGAACCCCGCTCGCCGACCTGGTGCAGCCCACGAGCTACGTCGACAAGCAGCGCGCCGGCGACAGCATCTACCCGCCGGGCCGGCGGCACTACTGGAAGGCCGGATTCATCCGGCGCCTTGGTCCCGACGGGATCGACGTGCTGATCGACTTCTTCGCCAGGCGTCCGTCGCCGTACGCGATCATCGCGCTCCAGCAGATGCACGGCGCGGCCGCGCGCGTGTCTCCGGCGGCCACGGCGTTCGCGCACCGCCACGACCAGTGGGAATGCATGATGCTGGGCCAGTGGGAGCGTCCCGAGGACGACGAACGCTGCATCGCGTGGACGCGCGAGCTCTACGCTCGGATGGAGCCGCACCTCGAGCGTGCGGTGTACGTCAACAGCCTCGACCACGACGAGCCAGAGCGCGTGCCGATCGCGTACGGGTCGAACTACGACCGGCTGGCGGCGATCAAGGCGCGCTACGATCCGGGCAACTTCTTCCGCGCCAACCAGAACGTCGCGAAGGGAGCGTGAAGGCACCTCGGTTTAATGCGGCCACCCGATTAGCCCTTCGGCCCGCGATCCTCCTTGAGCGGCATCTTAGACTGCCGCTATCTTCCGGAAATTGCTGGAGTTTATGCCGATTACCCATTGCGGGCGGCCGGCCAACGCATCATACTTGTCCTAGCGCCCGATGCCCGAATTTTGGCGCGCGAAGTCTGATGTCTGACGTTGACTCGATTAGCCTGGAGGACTAACATTGCCATCTGAAAGACTAGGAATGACGATTGCGCGGATTCGGAAGCGTCGGAAGATGACTCAGGCGCAGCTCGCCAAACGGGCAGGGGTGCACCGCATCTACGTCGCGCAAATCGAAGGGCAGACAAAGGTCCCCTCGCTTGCAACCTTGGAGAAACTGGCGAAGGCCCTCAACGTGAAAATTGGAAGGTTGCTCGAATGAGCAACATCGCGGAACTGTACCGGACGGTCGAGGTCAATATGGCCTGGTGGTTTTATGGCGTCAACGCCAGAGGTGACAACCCGGGCGACGAGCGGCTCGCCCCTGGTGGGCGCTCCTACTTCAATGAATTGGGACAGGTTGATCTGCAAGGGCTCGCGGTGAGGCTACGCGATGCTTATGGCGCGTTCCCGTTCTTGAATTAAGACAAACGAAGCGCGCCCGGGCGTGGGTCCGGAGACTAGGCGCCCTTTTCGTTCAGGTACAGGAGCAGCGCGAGTCGGCCCTCGAGCCGCAGTCGCTCGTAGATCGCATGCAGGTGATTCTTGATCGTCCCTTCCGATAC
>Ga0111538_10011401_pt1 | contig 11790 bp, 4 predicted proteins | sample SoiMethybrSBSTD1_FD_79669 | JGI IMG/M metagenome (GOLD analysis project Ga0111538, IMG submission 79669) | Bulk soil microbial communities from a Populus tree surrounding site in Tennessee, USA - Soil MetaG P. TD hybrid SBSTD1 (version 2)... | ecosystem: Environmental > Terrestrial > Soil > Tree...
CAGACGCGTACGGCTCAGGACCGTATGGGGAAACCCGTGGAGGTTCGAGTCCTCTCGTGAGCACGCCCTTGATTATCAAGGACTTACGTTTTCAAGCGCTCTCGCATAATAAATCTGGGCATAATAAGGCATCCGCGTTACCCCGTCGCCGACCGATCCTGCAGCACATCTTGGAACGCCCGCAGGGGTTGGGTGCTGCGGAGACCGCTAGTTTCGCCCGGTGGCCTCTGTAATCAGCACGCCAAGTTGTCCCCGCAACGACGCTTCGGCCGCTTCGCGCGAAGAGATTCCGGTGACGATCAACTCGATCACCTGCTGACCGATCACGCGCTCCCGCTGCCATACGCGGCGAAAGCTGGTGCTGCGGGTCGAGTCGCTGAAGACTGCGTTGCGACCGGGTTGACCGGGAATGATCTCCCAAGGGCAGTAGAAAACGAATGCGTCTTCCCCTCGGGGATCGCGGAAATGTAACGATTCGAAGGCGAGATCGAAGCCCGCTGCGGAAATGCGCAGCGTGCGGCGCGATCCGGCTTCGGTGAAGCCAGTGCTCGGCAGACAGACTTCTGGGCGGTGCACTTGCGCAAGCAGGGCCGTGCGGTTGCGGCGAGGGAGCCATTCGAGAAAGAATGCCGTCCAGTGGGCCCCCGTGTCATCGCTCCAGGTCGCTGCACGCGTCTGATCGCAGCCGAGCAGGGAGAGCGTATTCTCAGGCAGCGACTCGACTTTCGCTCCCGGCGGCAAGGCGAGTGTCCATTTCCGCGTATCGCCTGCTGGCGGGCGGAAATACCACGCTTCGGTGCCCGCCAGGACGAAAACCAGCCAGGCGGTGAGGATGATTCCCGTGCGAGCCGGCAATGGGTGCGCCGGAGATGCGACGGACACTTTCACTTTGGTGGAGTGCTTCACGCTGAGCCATTCCGCGAGGAGCGCGATGATGACGATGGAGACCGTCACCACCATATAGCCCGCCGGATCGTGCCATCGATCGATGGCATCCAAGCCGTCGTGTCCGGCGGAGAGGGATAGAAAGGCGGTTCGAGCGATATTGGTGAGCAACGCCGCAACGAAACCAGCGGCGACGAGCGCGCCGCGTGCGCCGGGTTTGAGCCGATAGAGTTCGCCAAAAAGAAGCGCCGACATCAATGCAGTCTGTAGCGAACGCACGCCACTGCATGCTTCTTCCACGCCGAGCACGCCTGCACGTACTTCGATGAGATTGCCGCGCTGCATCGCGGACAGGCCAGCGAAGTTCAGCAGTGCGACCGTCACTCCCGCGACGAAACGCATGAGGCCTTGCACGAGCGTTTCCTCGACGAGGCCCGGCCAAGGCACTGCGGTGAGCATGAAAAGGATCGGAAAGGCAAAATGCCGCGCCCAGCTTTTGCCACCGGCCCGCGCGCAAAGTGCCACGGTCCCCAAGACTGCGCTCAGCGCCAACAGCGACGGCACCAGCCGCCAGCCGGGATTCGGCTGCGCGATCAACCAAATGGGGAAAACCGCGGCGGCCGAAATGAGCGCCAACGGCATGGACCAACGAGAGGGCTGGCTAGGAGCGGGGCGCGTGGACCAGCGATGCCATGCGAACAGCAGGGCCAGCGGCGGGACAACCCAGCCGTAGGTGTATTGGGAATTCGTCGCCCAGTGCCCTGCGAGGAGCCAGAGCGCCAGAAACCACCAGCCTCCCCACGCGGGTCCGATCCACGACTTCGCAAGTAAGCGGGCGGTGGAGAAAAGGTCGGGATGCCCGCTTGATTTCACAGCTCACCAAAAACCAGACCGTTCCGCCGAAACAAGCCGGAAACTGGCGCCGACGAGACCCAGCGATTTTGAAGTCGGGCCGACAGCCTGCTATGCTTCGACGTTCGAAATCGTCGATATGGCGAAAAGATCTTCATTCACGCGACACTTCCGCATCGCCACCGCAAGCGTCCTAATTCTCATGGCGGCTGGCTACGGGGGATGGCAGCTCTACAAGAAATGGGAACCCCCGCGGCTCGCAAAGCGTGCGCAACGGTATTTGGAGCAAGGCAACCTGGCGGATGCCAGGCTGGCGATTGGACAAGCGTTGAACATTAATCCAAACGATATTGCTGTGAATCGATTGATGGCGGACATTGCTGAGAAAAGCAGTGACTCTTCGGCAGTCGGATTGAGAAGCCGCCTGATGGATTTGCAGCCCGAATCGCTGAATGCCGCGCTTGATTGTGCGGAGACCGCGCTTCGGTTTCGAATGCCGGGCACTGCCGAGTCTGCTCTGCGAAAAGCCAGTGAGCAGGGAAAGGCCGATCCTCGGTTCCACGAGGTGTTCGGGCGAACCGCCGCGGCTTTGGACCGACCCAACCTTGCGGTGGACCATTTTGCAGAGGCGGCAAGGCTCAATCCCACGAACCAGTTGTACCAGTTCCACCACGCTGCGGCGCTTCTCGAACGCGGGTGGCTGGAGGATCGCCCGGCCGCCCGAGGCGAGTTGGAACGGCTGAGTGCCACGCCGAATCTTCGCGTGGCAGCGCTGCGCGCGCTAATGAGGGACTCGATCGCGAATTACGAACTGTCCGCGGCAGTCCGTCTCGCCCGGGATCTGACGGGGAAACCCGACGCAGATTTTTCCGATCAACTGACGCTGGTCGATCTGCTGCGACGCACAGGTAGCCCGGACATCAATTCGGCTCTTGCATCCGCATTGGTGGCGGCACGCGGAAAGACAACGCAGGTGGTCGAGGCTCTTGGCTGGATGGACCGTAGCGACCGAGCGCGCGAAGCCCTTGAATGGTCGAACAGTTTTTCCCCGGAAGAATGGTCCGATCCAAGAGTCTGTGCCGCGGTCGCACTGTGCGTTCTGACGCTGAAAGACTGGCCGCGGCTCGAAGCGCTGACCAATGGCGGCGCGTGGCAAAGCCTCGAATACGTCCGCTGTGCACTGCTCGCGCGAGCACTTCGCGAACAAGGAGGGAACGTCACATCCGCCCAAATGTGGTGGAACAATGCGCAGAATGCAGCGGCAAGCCAGCCAGGCGCTTTGCCGGAACTCGCCCGGCTGATTGCCGATTGGGACTGGGCACCCGAGTTCGACGCCCTGCTACGGGCTGCAGCGGAGGATCCAAAGGGGGATCCATGGACGTCGCGACTTCTTGTCGAGCGTTTTGTGAAAAAGAAAGATACGGTGGGTCTTTGGAAAATGACCGACCGGTGGGTTGCCGCAAACCCGGAAGACGATGCGGCGGGAAATAATCTCGCCATGTATTCGTTTCTCCTGAATCGGGAGGTGACCCGTGCCTGCCAACTCGCCAAAAAGCTCTACGAGAAGCATCCCCGCGAGTGGGCGTATGTTTCCACCTACGCTTATTCCCTCCATCTCCTTGGGCGATCGACACAGGCGGTGGAGGTCATGGAGACCCTCGATCCCGAGGAATTGAAAGCCCCGGATCTTGCCGCCTACTATGGGATCTTCCTCGCGGCGACCGGGGACCGGGAACGCGCGGCCAGGTATCTCAAATTGGGGGAACGCGCCGACCTGATGCCAGAGGAGCGGGAGCTGGTCCGGCTTGCGCAACGTCAGTTGGAGTAGGCTTTCTTCCCATGGTGAAATCATCAGCGGCGGTGGCAACCTGACCTTAGTCACCGGTTGTCATTCACACCCGTTCCCGAAACTAGTGCCCTGCTGCTGTTGCTGGCGGTGCTGGGTGCGGTCCGATGGTGCAGCGGAGGCTCGCTCCGTGACGGCTCTCCTTCACCGCTGCCGGAGGAGGAGCACTCGCACCGCTGTACGGGTGATTTCGCGTTTGCGTCCGCCTCCCGGCTCGCGGTTCTGTAATTGTTGGGGTGGATCGTGACTCTCGGGCCGGTCTTGTACCGGCTTGCTCCAATGTCCGTTGGACATTGCGTGGATGGATTGGCAGCGCGGTGTCCCCCAATAACCGGCCATTTGCCGCAAAGAATCAAGAAAGCTCGCGATTGTCTGCGCGCGGCGTTATCAATTCCGCCCCGCATTGTTCCAAGAACCACCTCTCCGCCCATGCATCGCACGCTCATTCTCCTCCTCGTTCTCGTCCTCGCCATCCGCGCCGAGGCTGCCGATCCGCTCCGTGTTTTCATCCGCGCGGGCGAAAGCAATCGCGGACGCGAGGTCCACGCGCACCCGCGCTTCCTCGAGGAGTGGAAGCCGTTGCTCACGGAGCGCGGGATGCAGGTTGATGGCGCGCTCGACTGGCCGACGGCGGAGCAGTTTGCGAAGACCGAGGTGCTTTTGCTTTACGCACAGGACGGCGGCAATGCGACCGAGGAGCAGAAGAAAAACGTGGGCGAATTCATTAAGCGCGGCGGCGGGCTCGTGGTGTTGCACACGGCGGCGGTGAGCAACGATCCGCCGTGGTGGAAGTCTGTCATCGGCGGCGCGTGGGTGCAGAGCAAAACGAAATGGAAAGAGGGGCCGATGGACCTTTACTACGTCGAGAATCAGCGGCTCGATGATTACGGGCACCCGATCACCAAAGGCACGTCGAACTTTCATCTCGACGACGAGATTTACTACGACATGGACATTGCACCCGAGGTCCGCGTGCTCGCGACCGCCTACACCCCAAACGTGCCCTCCGGCAAGAAGGTGGCCGAGGGCGGCAAGGCGCACATCTACGACATCCAGCCTCAGATGTGGACTTACGAGAAGGACAACTACCGCGCGTTCGTGTCGATCCCGGGGCATCAATTCAAGACGTTCTCGCTGCCGAACTATCGCGCGATCGTGCTGCGCGGCATCGCATGGGCGGGCAAACGCGCAAACGTCGATGAGTTTTGCAAAAAGGAGGAACTCGATGCGCTGACGTATCCGCCCGGCGGTCCGCAGCGGCCGGCAGACACGCTCGCGGCGCTCGAAATTCATCCCGACTTCACGCTCAAGCTGGTGGCCAGCGAGCCGCTTATCAACAAACCGATGAATTTCGATTGGGACGCCGCGGGCCGATTGTGGGTCGCTGAGACGCCCGAGTATCCCAACGGGCGACGCGGCATGCGGCCGGATTATCGCGGCAAGGAGTGGAAGGATCATGGCGGCCTTGACCCGACACGCGGCGATCAAGAGCGCGCGGCGCACGACAAGATCAGTATCCTCACCGACACGGATGGCGACGGCGTGATGGACAAGAAAGATATCTTTTACGAAGGACTCGATCTCGTCACGGGCCTCGTCTTCTACAAGGATGGAGTCATCGTCACTCAAGCGCCGGACATTCTCTGGCTACGCGACACGAATGGCGACGGCAAGGCGGACAAAGTCGAGAAGCTGTACACGGGCCTCGGCACGTTCGATACGCACGCGGTCATCAACAACCCACGCTGGGGATGGGACGGCTGGATTTACGCCACGCACGGATACAGCCAGTCCGAAAAAGTTGTGAACGCGAAGGGCGAGAAGATGCCCGTCATCGGCAGCGGCGTCGTGCGCTTCAAGCCCGATGGCTCAGCCATCGAGCAGTATTCATCGAAAGGCGGCAACACGTGGGGCCTCACCATCACGGGTGACAATCGCGTGATGTGGACGCAGCCGACGAGCGGCACGATTTTGCAACACACCGTCCTGCCCGAATACGCGCTCGCGCGCGGAAAAATCGGCAACACACCGAGCTACAAGACCGTCATCGGCTCACCGAAATCGTGGCCGCTCGTCCCGTGGGAACAGCTCGCGTACGTGCAGATCGATCTCGTCGGCTCGTTCACCGCAACGGCGGGCTGTGTCATCTACGACGGCGGCGCGTGGCCCGAGGAATACAACGGCGATTACTTCACAACCGAGCCAACCATCAATGTCATCCATCACGAGCGGCTCATGCCGGAGAAATCAAGCTACGTGGGAAAGAAACTGCCGGGGCGCGAGCAGACGGAATTCATCCGCAGCAAAGACATGTGGTGGCGCCCCATCGAAGTGCGCGTCGGCCCGGACGGCGCGATCTACGTCGGCGACTTTTACAATCAGGCCGTCATCCACAACGACACGCGCGGCCCGGATCACAATCGCGTGAATGCGGCGGTGCGACCGGATCGTGATCACTACTTCGGACGGATTTGGAGACTGGATCACAAGAACGCGAAGAAGCTCGCGGTTCCGGATTTGTCGAAGGCAGGCGTCGCGGAGTTGGTGAAAGCAATCGAGCATCCGAATCGCGCGGTGCGGATGAATGCAGCTCGTCTTTTGCTTGAGCTGCCCAATCCGGTGCCGGAACGCACGCATCTCTGGCTGGAGGGTGAACAGGAGAAGTATGCCGCGATGATGGAGAAGAACTTCGGCTATAACTCGCTGAAGAATCTCGCGCTCGATGCATCGAAACCCACGGAAGCTCGCGTGGCCGCCCTGTGGATTCTCGGACGCCGCGATGCCGAGGTTTTGATGCTCGGCTGGGACGCAGCGCTTGCAGACAAGCATCCGGTGATTCGACGCAACGCTGCTCAGGTTGCCGAACTCCCCCAGTGCGGGCAGTTCCTAACCACCAAACTCATTCCGCTGCTCGACGATGCTGACGCGCCGACCCGATTAGCGGCATTGCAGGCGCTCGTAACCAAACAACCATTCGACGAACCCGCCAAAGCCCTGGTCGCTGCGTGGGCCAAGCTCGACGACGATTACCAGCGCAGCGCAGCAGTCGGCGCGGCTTCGCGCAATCCGGCGCCGGTCATCGCCGCGGCGCTCGACAGCTCGGATGCCGCCGCGCTCGCGCCGCTTGTCAGCGCGGTCACGCAAAACATCACCGCGGGCGACGCTGCGGCGAAACTCGTCGTTGTCCTCGCGGGCAAACCGGCGAATGCCGACGCGCTCAAGCGCAGCATCCTCGATTCACTCGCAAAGAATGTGAAGGACGCGCCCGCGATGACGCCCGAGCTTTCCGCCGCGCTGGGCAAACTCCTCGCGAGCGGCGCGAGCGGTAGCGTCCTTCCACTCGCCGCGAAATGGGACAAAGCCGGCGCGCTCAAGGGCGAGGTCGTGAAGCTGACGAGTAGCATGATCGAAAAAATGAACGATACGAAGGCGAGCGACGAAGCGCGATTCGCCGCGGCGACGAGCCTGCTCGGATTGCGCACTGCGAACACGAACGCGTTCTTCGCCGTCACGGATTTGCTCGGCACCAACACTAGTCCGCCGCTGCAGAAGTGGATCGTCGCGGCGCTCGGCGATACGGATCAACCGGAGATCGGGCCGAAACTCTCCGCAGTTTTCAACAAACTCCCCGCCGACGTGCAACCTGCCGCATTCGATACCGTGCTCAAGCGTGCTGAGTGGACCAACGCGTTTCTCGACGCGGTGAAATCCAAATCCATCGACGTCAAACTCCTTAGCCCCGCCTCGATATCGCGCCTGCGCACTCACCCAAACAAAGACGTGTCGCAGCGCGCGAACGACATGCTCGATGAACTCAATCCGATGGCGAAAATGCGGAAGGAGATGATCGCGAAGATCGCGCCCATCGTCGAGCAGAAGGGCGACCCCGTCGCTGGCAAAGCGCTCTTCACGGTGACCTGCGCCATCTGCCACAAATTCGGTGACACGGGCGCGGACATCGGGCCGCAACTTACTGGCATGGGCGCGCACGGTGCGGGCGAGCTGCTCACCGCCATCGCAGATCCGAATGCGGAGGTGGACCCGTCATTCGTGCAATGGAACATCGAGACGAAGGACGGTCAGACTTACGCCGGCATCATCGCCGCGGAAAACCCGACGAGCATCACCTTGAAAAGTCTCGCCGGCGTGCAGGAGGTAAAAGTCGCAAACATCAAGACGCGCGTAAACACCGGTCTGTCATTGATGCCCGACGCATTCTTCGGCCTGCCCGGCGAACAAATCCGCGACATCATTGCATTTATGCAGTCGGTCGATGGCGGGAAATTCCGGACGCTCGATTTGCGCGACGCCTTTACCACAAACACCTCACGCGGCATGTACCTCAGCCCGGAAACGCTCGGCGATACCTTCCACTTTTTGAAAACCGGCACGGTCACCGTCGGCGGACTGCCCTTTAACATCGTCGGACCCGACAAAGCGGCGAACGGCAACAACATCGTCGTCCTTAAAGGCGGTCCGGCGGGCACCTTCTCGAAAGCGCTGCCGCAACGCGTCGATATCAAGGTCGGCGGCTTCAAAGCGAACCGGCTGCATTTCCTTGGCGGCGTCACCGGCTGGGGCTACCACAACAACGACGATCGCAGCGAGGTGATGCGCGTCACGATCCACACGACGCAGGGCCAGCGGGAAGGACTCGTTTTCCACAACGGCGTCGAATTCGCGGACTTCATCGGTCCGATCAACGTGCCCGGTTCGAAGGCTGCCGAGGGCCTGGTGCGCGAGCATCAGCTCCGGTGGTTCAGCAAGCAACTCGCGCAAACATGCGAGATCGACCGCATCACGCTCGAATCGTTCGACACCGAGGCGGCACCGACGCTCGTCGCCATCACCGCCGAACTCGCGGATCCCAATTCTCCATTGCCTGGCGGACAAGCTGCCGCGCCCACTGGCACTGGAAGCGTCACCGTCACTGTTGCGGCATCCACGCCGGGAGATGAACCGGGATTCAAACCGCAATTCACCGATCCCGTTCCGCAGCCACCCGCAACGAAACCTGCAAACGGCCCGCGCGTCCTGCTCGTCGGCGGAGGTAGTTCGCACGACTTCGTGAAATTCTTCGGCGCGACGGACAAGACCACGCTCACGCCAGCCGTCGGCTGGGTGGACTTCACGCAAAACCTCAACGGCATCCCGGCGATCCTCGACCGCGTGGACGTGTTGGTGCTCAGCGCGAACCAGCCGATTTCATCCGCAACGAAGAAGGCGCTCATTGATTACGCGAATCGTGGTGGCGCGATCGTCGCGCTGCACCCGGGGACTTGGTACGCGTGGAATAACTTCCCGCAGTGGAACAAGGAAATCGTCGGTGGCGGCACGCGTGGTCACGACGCGCTCGGCCCATTCCCGGTGAAGATCACCAACGCGGATCACGCGATCACCAAAGGCGTGCCGACGGATTTTGAAATCACCGACGAACTGTACAATCACGTCGCAGATCCTGCGGCGACACCGAGCGAAGTCCTTGCCACCGCGACGAGTCCGAAGACTGGCAAAACGTTTCCGCAAGTCTTCGTCGTAAAACACCCGAAGGCCCGCATCGTCGGCCTCACACTAGGTCACGACAATCGTGCGCACGATCTGCCGGCTTTCCAAACGCTGCTCGTGAATTCGGTGAAGTGGGCAGCCGGCGCCAGGTAGCAGCGCGGTCTTAAGATTCTCGGCGCCGTGAGCTGCAAGCCGCGCTTCAAACGTGCCCTATCTCTCGCACCGAGTAGGTTTCCAAAAAGCGCGCGAGTTTGTGGAAGTCGCTATTCGGCTCAATGTAGCGGACCACAGTCACGAGCGTCTTCGGATCAATCAGCTTCGAGAAAGGAACGTAATTTAAATCCAACTGGCCGGAGACGGAAACCATGACGCCGTCATGTCCGTGTTCGACCAGCGCCCGAAAAGCGCCCACGCCAAGCTGGCTCCCCAGCATCACATCGAAGGCATGGGGTTTGGCGCAGCGGGATTCGTAACCCAATTGTAGACCCGTTACTTTTCGCGTCCGACCGGTGCGAGATTTGTAGGCGTTCATGACGAGCTGGGTGAACCGCTGGCCTAGATTGACTTGCGAGATGGCAATGTGGCCGTGCTCGTCGCGCTTGACGTCTTTCAGATATTCCGCCGGAAGGAATTCCGCGAGACCCTCGGCTAGAATGATCACTCCGTACTCTTTCCCTTCCTGTTCGCGGGCGAGCATCATATCCACGATCCGGGCGACCACTCGTTCCATGTTCATGATTGGTTTGATTTTCGGTTTCCCGGTCTTCGTATCGACGGACGTTTCCTCCTCGCGCAATTCCCCGATGACGTCTTCGACGCTCAACACCAGGCTTGCTTCACCCGCGATGGCCGCGCCATAGGCCAGCCAGCCAGCACTCCGGCCCATCGTCTCCGCCAGAAAATAAGATCGGTTCGCCTCGGCGTCGTAGAGGAGATTGCGGACCTCACCGCCCAGGGTTTCCACGGCTGTGAAATAGCCGAAGGTAAAATCGATGCCACTGTAGTCGTTGTCGATGGTCTTCGGCAGGTGGACGACGGCAATTCGATGGGCCTCGGCAGGAAGCCGGTCTTGAAACAGCTTGAATTTGTTGGCCGTCTTCAGCGTGTCGTCACCGCCGATCGAGATCAGGGCATCGACGCCTAACGCGCACAATCCTTCGTACACACGCCGCAGCGGCGCCACACGATCGGGTTCGTCGAGGTGCAATGGACTGGAAACGTCTTTGCCTGGATTCGCGCGTGCCGTGCCGATCAGGATGCCTTGCGAGTTTCGCGTTCGCCGAAGGACGTTGTGATCAATGTCGATGTAGTCGCGACCCGGCTGCAATGGTTGTTCCGGAGAGTAATCGACCAGCCGCGAGTAGCCGTACTTGATCCCCAACACCCCGATGCCATTCCGCACAAATGAGGCTGCACAGGTGGAAATGACCGCGTTTGCCGCTGGCGCCGGTCCTCCAGCAAAAAGGATCGCCACTCGGCGAAATTTTCGTTCGGTAGATGTGGGCGTTGTCATGGTCGTTGATCAGCAAGGGAAACCGCCAGTCGCCGATGTAGCCACGGCGCGGTGATTCGGCTCACAGATTACACAAGGTCGGGCTTGAAAACCAAAGTCAAATCCGGGAGCCTCACCTGCCGCTCCATGCAAAGGAGCGCGGCGAGCATCAATTCGACGACGCGACTCCGGCGCTCGATCACGCGCACGGTTTGCCGCAGATGCTCTGACCGCGCTGGGCGAATTTCGAGAGCCGGGCAGGGTCATTGTTCGGGTGCATGGAGTTGATTAGTTAGTTGTCCTCGTCCGGGTGAGTGTTTTCCACGACGGGGTTGCCAGCCCAACTGATCTGGAATTGCGCGTGGCCGGCGGACTTCCCGGCGCACACTTCGCGCAGGGCCGCCTCGAAAGGCGCCGGATCGTAGCAGCGCCGAAACCCCCAATCCGCCGCCTCGTCGGGGGCGAACGTCGCTGTGCCGTCTGCAGGCCGGGCAAATTTCTCGCGCCAGGCACGCGTAAGCTCGGCATTCTTCCAAATCCCGTAGGAGAAATAGACTGGTTTCAGTGCTTCGTTCGGATGGATTACGACACCCAGCGAGATGATCGCGTCGGGCAATGGCTCATCCTTGAGCAACGGGAATTTGGCCTGAACGAGATAATCCCTGGGGTTGGTCGGCAGACGCGACTCGTTTTTTGCGGCGCGCAGGTGCAATCCGCCGAACAATCCGATCGACGAAAGGTTCACCTCGCACCCGTGATCGGCGAGCGCGGCTTTTTCGACGGCGTGCGTGATTTCCTTGTGCAGTGCCTCGTCAAACTTCCGCCCTTTCCAGCGCGCGAGGTTGAGCAATGTCGCGTGCTCCTCGTCCGCAGCGTTCACACCCATGATCGTCAGACTCGCCTCCCTCAAAGCTCGTGGCCATTCATCTGGCTTCGCGTCAGCGACCGCTGCCTGCTCGTCCGGACTTTTCGCGAGCAGCGCCACGAGAATCTTTTCCGGCGGCAAGGCGGCGACTTCCTTGAAGATTTCTTGCGCACGCCCGGTACGGACGCGCGCGGCCGAAGGCATCGGCGGCAGCGGCTTGCCAGCGATGATTGCGCGGGCTTGCGATTTGAGCCATCCAAGCGCGAATTCAGGAATCCGCTGCAGTTCCGCCTGCCAGCGATCACGATCGGCGACCGGCAGTCGAGGACGCGTAAAGACGAGCGC
>Ga0111538_10011402_pt1 | contig 11789 bp, 11 predicted proteins | sample SoiMethybrSBSTD1_FD_79669 | JGI IMG/M metagenome (GOLD analysis project Ga0111538, IMG submission 79669) | Bulk soil microbial communities from a Populus tree surrounding site in Tennessee, USA - Soil MetaG P. TD hybrid SBSTD1 (version 2)... | ecosystem: Environmental > Terrestrial > Soil >...
TACGGGCAAGAAAAAGGAAAGCAACGTTTGGGTTCAGGAAATAAATGCAGATTTAGTCCCCCAGGGTGAACCGCAGTTATTAGCGACTTTTCAAGTTCCTTCACGTATTTTTTTGCCTAAAGAATCGGATAAAATTATTTTGATGGCATTCCATGAGGATAAAATTCAGGTAAGCGCTTTCAGCAACACCTTTAAGCCCTTATGGTCAAAAAGTTTTGACATTAAAACCGAAGATCTAGTCCTTCAATCCGTCGGAGCGACGCGTGACGGATATTTTTATATTGGAGGCAATTTCTCCAGGAAGGGTGAGGACGCAGATCATTTTGTGATTGTATACTCGACCAAAACACAACAACATCAAGTTAACTACTTTCCAAAAGAGGAAGGCATCGACCTTTTCAATTTCAACATGAGCCTTCTGGAAAGAAATGCGCCGTTCGTTGGATGTATTTATACTAAGAAAAAGGAGATGGGATATCGAGTTTACAAAATCAATCTCGCGACGTTGAAACCTGAACAATTTGCGACCGAACCCATTTCAGAGGAATTTAAAAAGGCGACGGCTCTGGGGTACAAGGACATTAATTTCGGCATAGTCGGGATTGAGAAAATGGATAACGGAAATATTGTCTTTTCGATTGAAGCCCAGGTTGTCCAAGACCCAACGAAATTTGGTGAGCCTGGAAAGTCCGGCGAAACCTTCTATAGCTCCCCAACAAATGTAATTTGTATCAGCGATTCCGGAAAGGAGCAATGGGATAAACTGGTCAGAAAGTCTCAACGGCAAGGCACGGCGTCGCATCTCATTGGCCACTATTTTTTCCAGCACAACAACAAAGTTTATATTGTTTACAACGATGTGAACGAGAATTTCAATCTCAATCCATTAGGTGAGCAAAAAGGATCGATGCTGAAAGAAAAAAACGTGTACGTTGCAATTGCTGAAATCGACGAAAACGGCGAGGTCAGCAAGTTAAATCTGGTAACAACAAAACCCAGTGAGGTATCCTATTTCGTTGTGGACCAAACTAAAAAAATTTCAGACAACCTCTTCCGATTCAAAATCACCACGCCCAAGGGAACTCATTACTCATTACTGGAAGCAAACTGAGGAGGTAGTTTATAATCGATAAAGTTTTAATTTTCTGCCTTGGAAGTCGTAGGTTTTAGTTTCAAAAAAATATTGACGTAAAGAAAGATGAGCGTGTATAAAATTCTAATCATCGGGTTGGGTGGGTTTCTTGGAAGCGTGGCACGGTACGTAACGGCCAAATTCGTCGATGACAAGCTGAGCCCGGCATTTCCATACGGTACGTTGACGGTTAACATTCTCGGATCATTCTTATTAGGAATAATCTACGTCATTGCCCTCCGTAAAGCAGGGTTAACTGAAAACGGTAGGCTATTTCTGGGTGTAGGCTTTTGCGGGGGATTTACCACGTTCTCTGCCTTCGCCCTTGAGAATTTTGGCCTGATGCAGGATAAATTAGTCGGGACCTCCGTGCTGTATACTTCCTTGAGCATAGTTGGAGGGATTTTGGCCTTGGCCGCAGGGGTATGGGTGGCCCGATTTGTATAAAATCTTTGTTAATGTATAAAACGTTGCTACTTTTGTCGCCCTCAATGCTTTCACACTCACACACAGATACTTTGCCCAGGTGGTGAAATTGGTAGACACGCTACTTTGAGGTGGTAGTGCCTTAACCGGTGTGCTGGTTCGAGTCCAGTCCTGGGCACCGTGTATTTTTAATCTATTGCAGTCCGGGAATTTAGCTATTTCCGGGCTTTATTTTTTTAAATGAATGTTGACCGAATTATCGAAAATGATAATTTCACGTTCTCGTGTACTTCGCGCACGAGGCCGATGATTCGCTAAGATTGTTTTCCCCGTTGTCAGGATTTAGGGCGCAATTTCTATTCTGCGAGCCCAAACATGAGATCACCAAAATGAATCCGGGTTATTTCTTAACGCCTGGTTCTGGCCGTAGCCATGATGAATAACGGAATGACCACAAAAGCTACAACTAATCCGAAGGCGAAATAGATGAGTACTTCAACGAGAGGATGTACGTTTTCCATATGTAAAATTTACAGAATTATCGATTGCAAAACGAGTACCACATCTTAATATTTTGTTTTTGAAGAAATAACAAAGCCTTAATATTTGCAGTGTGGAAATCAATACCCATTGATGCGGGACTTTGTCCGTCCTTTCGTTAGCGATCGTCTTGTAATGATGGGTTCCGTCGGTGCGTTTCAGAATTTCGTTCGCGATTGGGCCAGACCAAAAATGAAAGAAATGTTTTGGGAAATGTTTTTACATTTGTAGCCCTCACGGCGGGAGGAGAAGCCTCGCGCGCAAGCTGTATGCAAAGACTTGCTTGACTTGCTTAAGAGTTGAAAATCACCAACATCCAGCATTTCTGATTCTTTAGAAAGGATGGAAAGAATGGTGACCTTGATGAAAAACACTTATGCCGAAGTGGTGAAATTGGTAGACACGCACGTTTCAGGGGCGTGTGGCGCAAGCTATGCGGGTTCGAGTCCCGCCTTCGGCACTGATTCTCAGGAGGGACACCATGCCTGGTGTCCCCCCTATTTTTCTTTTTTCAACCGCTGTACCTCCGACTGAAGGGAGATCACCGTGTGTGCCAGGTGATCCAACGTGACGGTATTATTCTGAACATCAGGAAATTGATTTGAAAAAAACGCCTTTGCGCTCCAAAGTTCAAGCACATCACTCGCTTCGATCGAGTATGGTTCGTATTGACGGTTATCCGAAACCAATAATAGTTTTCCCTCGTCCTTGGTAAAATTGAACACACGTTTAAAAACGATCCCATCCTGTTTCGTCACCAGGATGTAGAGTTTTCCATTTTTAACGGACGAGATACTTTCCACATACTCCCCAAATATGATGCTACCAGGTTGCACCGGCAACATTGAGTCACCCTGTATTTCAAAGGCACGATAAGTTTTATTTTTTGGTAACACGGGCATGCTGATCTTCGGAAGATCTTTTACAAATTCTGTATCCTGATACCCCGACAAATAACCGGCAGATGCTTTGTGGGAGACAAGTTCTACATTCTCCTTGTTGTTGCTGTCGACGGTTATTGCCAGTACTTCCCGCTTGCCTGAGGTCACACCCTTACGTTCTCTTTCCGAAATCTTGCTTAAATCATATTTGACGAGATCATCAAGGTTGACATTGAAGATCTTCATGATGTCGAGCAACGACGCAAGCGGAGGCGTGGCCCGTTCCTCTTCGTATGCCCCGATGGCAGCTTGTTTCAAACCCAACTTTTCGGCTAGCTGCTTTTGTGTTAAGCCTTGTTGAACGCGAAGAAATTTCAGGTTTTTATTTACGATAGGCATTTCGAGTTTCTGGTTTATGGTTTCTAGTTTGAAGTTCGAGGTTTGAAGTTATCGGTATTGTTAGTGATTTTGAAAAAGTCAACTATTTCCGTTTCGAATTCTATTCGAATCAGTTCCACATTCAAAGTTTAGTTCAGCTCAAAGGGCGCATAACCCAATCCGCCCTCCTACCTTATGGGGTAAGAGGCGGGACGGGTTCGTTATGGCATCAACATGACAAAACTAAAATAATTAGTTTATATTCCAAACATTCGACTAATATTTTTAGTTATTTAGCATCATGGAGCGAAACATAATACACCTGGATCTCGATGCATTTTTCGTTGCCGTGGAGTGCCAACGCAATCCTTTTTTAAAGGGCAAACCATTAATCGTTGGTGGAAGCAGCCGCCGCGGTGTGGTCGCAGCATGTAGTTATGAAGCGCGCAAGTTTGGTGTACACTCCGCAATGCCCATGTACCTGGCACTTCAAATATGTCCAGACGCAACGGTGATATCCGGGGACGTCGAGGCCTACAGTGTCGCGTCTCACCTCGTAACAGATATTATTGCGGATTCCGCCCCGATGTTCGAGAAATCTTCGATCGACGAGTTTTATGTGGACGCCAGCGGCATGGATCGCTACTTCGGTGCTTTTAGGTGGGCCGTGGAACTACGTAAAAAAATAATGAAGGAAAGCAACCTGCCGATTTCGCTTGGGATGTCAGTGAACAAACTTGTCTCCAAGGTTGCCACCGCGGAATTTAAACCCAATGCAGAAGAACACATCCCCGCCGGAACAGAGAAAGCATTTCTGGCGCCACTGACGGTAGATAAAATTCCAATGGTCGGAAAACAAACTTCGGCATTTTTGTATGATATGGGTGTACGTACGGTGGCGACGTTGCGTGAGATGCCGCTGAAATTTTTAATCAGTGCTTTTGGAAAGAATGGGATCAGCCTCTGGAATAAAGCTCATGGCATCGACGATTCACCTGTGGTTCCCTACATGGAACAAAAATCCATTTCAACGGAATGCACGTTCGAGGAAGATACCATTGATGTAAAACGGCTAAAATCCCTGCTGATCGCCATGATCGAAAAAGTCGCATTTCAACTCCGCGACCAACAAAAGCTGGCGTCGTGCGTCACGGTTAAAATCCGGTATTCTAACTTCGATACAGAAACGAAACAAATTCAGATTCCCTACACGTCGTCGGACCATGTCCTGTTGCGCGTGGTTACCGAGCTATTCAATAAGCTTTACAACCGAAGAATGCTCATTCGATTGGTGGGCGTTCGTCTCAGCGGACTAGTGCATGGTAGTCACCAGATCAGTTTGTTTGATGATACAGCTGAAACGATCAATCTCTACGAAGCCATCGATCATATCAAACACAAACATGGTGTAGAAAAATTGATTCGCGCCACCACCCTGGGCGTTGGACGCCGGGTAAGGATGCAAATGAATATGTTTAAAGGGAATTTGAAATAATGATCGTTATCCTCTTAGAAAATAATAATTGAATAAAACAAAAACGCAATCGATATGAAACCCCTAACCGTAAAAATCAGTGAAGAAGTACGGGAATTGTTTTTCGTTATTTCACCACCACCTCACATCATGAGCGATGTGTCAGTGTTAAAAGATGATGTTCAATTTTTAGTAGGTCACGAATTAGAGGATCGATATACCAAGGCCAATATTTCCCTATTCAAATTCGACGACAAAAAACATTTCGATGAGATAATTCGATTCGTAGAATCGAAAGCGATAGACTTCGAGCCATTCAACATCTTCATTAAAAACCTGAATTTTTTTCATCATGGTCCAAACCGCACGGTATATCTTGACATTGTCAACAAATACCTTATCCAGGATATTTTTGAAAAGGTGGTGAAAGAAGACATAAACTATACACCGCACATTTCAATTGCCAGGAATATGCAACCTGAAGATTTTCTGAAGACGTGGCTGTACCTAAAAGATTTTCACTATAGTCAGCATTTTCTCTGCGACCGCATAACGGTGCTGGCGCGGGCTGGTAAGCGATGGGCACATTATCGGGATATTTTATTTTCTCCACCTCTGTAACGTGACAAGTAGGGACGCAAAATTTTGCGTCCCTACTTGTCAAAGGACTTACAAAATGTACCTCAATTGTCACACCGGCTTCAGTTTTAAATACGGGACGCTTCCGATCGAGGGGCTGTTCAACGAAGCAAAACGTTGTGGGGTACATAAACTTGTTTTAACTGAAATTCACAACACAGCCTCCTATATGGAGATGCTGCGAATATGCGCCAAGAATCGCGAGTACAAAAATGGCACTACAAAATTCGGAAAGGAACCCTATGATCTGGATATCGCCGTGGGCATTGAGTTCAGAAAAGAAGATGACTTGCTCTACATTGGTATCGCCAAAAACAATGAAGGCTTTGAAGCTCTAAACAAATTCTTATCTCACCAAAATCGGGAAGACCGTTCGTTTACGGCACGAGCTCCTGAGTTGCACGACGTTTGTTTCATCTATCCCTTTGGAAAAATTGAAGCAGAGGCGCTAAGACCGTACGAATACATCGGCGTTGGAAAGCATGAGCTTAATTCTTATGCTATTCACCCCGCAAGAAATGAATTCACCCACAGGTTTGTCATTCTGCACCCCGTGACCTTCCTGCCGCCGGAAAAAAAAGAGGGTAAATTTGTTTATAAGGATCACAATGTACACCGGTTACTCCGTTGTGTTGCGCACAATACTTTGCTCAGCAAGCTGGCGGAACATCAGCAGGCGCGGAAAGAAGAATTTATGTTGCCTTTGACAGAAATCAAAGAATGGTTTTCGGGATATCCTGAATTAATTATTAACACAGAAAATCTTCTTCGACAATGTTCAATCACCTGCAACCAGCACGAAGATAAAAACAAGAAATTTTATAAAGGCAATAAAAAAGAAGACCTGGATTACCTTCGCGCAGAAACCCGGAAGGGTTTTAGCCTCCGGTATGGAAATGATAAAACCATATGGAACGAACGCATTGAAAAAGAGCTGGCCATCATTGAAAATAAGAACTTCACGGCCTATTACCTGATCACGTACGATCTAATCCTTCACGCTAAACGGCAAGGATTTGATTTTGTAGGAAGGGGAAGCGGAGCCAACAGCACCGTCGCGTACTGTTTGGGAATAACCAATGTCGACCCAATTGAACTTGACCTATATTTTGAACGGTTCCTGAATGAAGAGCGCACCTCGCCTCCGGATTTCGATATCGATTTTTCGTGGGATAACCGCGACGCTATCTATGAATATATTTTTAATAAATATGGCCCTGATCATGTTTGTCTTTTAGGCACGCATGTTACTTATCAGAGCAAATCTGTTCTGCGCGAATTGGGAAAGGTATTTGGGTTACCCAAGGAAGAAATTGATGAGCTCGTTGAAAGCAGAAAGGAACGAATTAATCGTGACCATATCTGGAAGCTGATACACACTTATGCCGCTTATATTATCGAAAGGGAATTACCAGCATACATGTCGATTCATGCAGGTGGAGTTCTGATCACAGAAAAGTCCATCTATCGATACACGGCTACTGACCTCCCACCCAAAGGTCTTCCCGTTTCACATTTCGAAATGCACAACGCAGAAGACTTCGGTATTTACAAGTTTGACATTCTGAGTCAGCGGGGATTGGGTCACATCAAAGAAACCGTTAAACAGGTTAAAAGAAATCAAGGGATTGAAGTTGATGTCAATCGATTTAGAGACTTTAAGAATGACGAAAAAATAAAAGACCTCATGCGGCAGAGCAAGGCGATGGGGTGTTTTTATGTTGAATCGCCAGCGATGCGCATGTTGTTAGGGAAATTACGCTGCGACAATTACCTGACACTCGTCGCGGCCAGTTCGATCATTCGTCCCGGAGTCGCGAGCTCGGGCATGATGAAGGCATACATCGAACGGTTTCACAGGGTAAAAAATGGCGGCACCTACGAAGTCATTCATCCCGTTATGGATGAGCTTATGAAAGAAACTTATGGTGTAATGGTGTACCAGGAAGACGTAATACGCGTCGCGCATCATTTCGCAGGCCTGACCCTTACGCAGGCCGACGTATTACGCCGCGGCATGTCAGGAAAATATCGCTCCCGCGAAGAATTTCAACACGTTCGTGATCAGTTCTTTCACAATTGTCACGCGAAAGGATATGACCAAAAAGTAATCGACCGGGTTTGGTATGAAATCGAAAGCTTCGCCGGCTACTCTTTTGCAAAAGGCCATTCGGCCAGCTATGCCGTTGAAAGCTATCAAAGCCTGTATCTCAAAGCTCATTTTCCACTTGAATTTATGGTGGGCGTCATCAACAACTTCGGAGGATTCTACAGGACAGAATTTTATTTTCACGAGGCCCGGATGAACGGCGCACAGATTGAGGCGCCTTGCGTTAACCTCAGCGAATACCTTACTACCATCTATGGTCATCAAATTTATGTTGGATTTATTCACTTGAAAAGTTTAGAAAGCAAGGTGGCCGCGCAAATTGCAATCGAGCGGCACGAAAATGGGGAGTACAAAAGCCTGGATAATTTTTTGCGTAGAATGACCCTTGGCCTGGAGCAGGTTCGCATTCTGATAAGGATAGGCGCGTTCCGATTTACGGGCAAATCCAAGCAACAACTTTTATGGGCTGCAATGTTGTATTTCAGCAACGCAAAATCACGAAATAAAACGACCGTGGATCTGTTTGATACAGAACCTAAGGAATATCCGTTACCGATCTTACAACGAAATGTGTCAGAAGATGCCTACGATGAAATGGAGCTTTTGGGATTTCCGATAGGAAATCCCTTCGCACTTATTTCCGATCCAGAGCGTGGCGATACCCGTGCCGAAGATTTGTCCAAAAAACTACGTCAACAAGTCCACATGGTAGGCTATTTGGTGACGACAAAAGACACCACCACGTTGAAAGGAGAAGCGATGCATTTTGGGACGTTTTACGATTATAATGGTGAGGTATTCGATACCGTGCATTTTCCTGACATCGCAGCCCGATACCCGTTTCGTGGCAGAGGGTTTTATGAAATCAAGGGTAAAGTTGTCGAGGATTTTGGCGTGTTCATGATCGAAGTTTCTTTCATGAACAAAATATCCATGATTCACAAACGCCCGGAAAATGCAATGCTTACGCTTCCCGTCTGATGGCTGTGGATTTGAATTACTTCAGCAATGGAATTCTCGTAAGGGTGCCATTAAAATCCCCAGCATTGAGCGTATGCATATTGGTGACAATATGGAATTTGTTTTCTTCCTGATGTGGCTGAACGGAAACAGCGCTCTCATTCAGGTCAAGGACAACGCCATTGAAGATCGCAGAGATCAGCTGATTTTCTGACTCCACACCCGGGAAGTGATAGTTATAATCTGCAGTTTTTTTCGTGACAACGAGTTCTAAAGATTCACCATTTTCGAATGTAAAAGAAATGGTGTACACACCGGGTACATCCGTTTCACGAAGAGCACCGGCATTCGCAATATAAGTTACTTTTGGTCCCGCATTTTGTTGTTCAAGAGCACCCTGAACAAAAGTAGCAGTGCTCTCTTCAGAAAACTCAACACCCCACAATGGCGATTTTTTTGTTACATCTTCCTCTGTACTACATTGAAAAAGAAGTGTTGACAGACCGATCAAAAACAAAAATTTCGTTTTCATAGCTGTTCAATTTTACCAGTAAAGGGACGAAATTTTTCAGAGGCGGCAGAATACTAATCGTTGTGACTGCAATACATTCGACGACTGATACCTATGAGAGCCGATCGTCGGTGCGAATTCTCCCTCCAAAAAGGCCATTTTCACCGTAAAAAAAGCCCGTCACTCGACGGTTTCAAACGCGCATTGATCGAAATATCGGTATGTGAAAAGTTACCTCTTTCAGAATGAGAATGCATTAAACATCCGACCGCGTCAATTTAAGATAGCTGAAATAATTGAATGCCGTGGTCCACGCTACGACAGTGATCACCGAAGCAATGGTGATATAATCCCTGATCTCTTGAAATGCATATCGCGGCAACGGAAAATCGATTAAGTTCCAGATCGACCGCATTGGAAAATAAGGTATGACGCCCGGAACATAGTCATCAAGATTTGCTGTAATGATGGATTCAATCATTTGAGAGAGTAACAAAAAAATGATCGTGAGGCCGGATCGCTGAATCAAAATACCCAACATCAATGCGTATGAAAGAAAGAAAAATATTTCAAGGAAATAGGCGAGGAAAAATTCCAGGTCAGTGAGTATTTTACTTATCTCAATAGACGGACTATAAATCATGCCTGTGACCAGCCCAATCAAAAAAATCATCGCCACACTCATTAGGCTTAGTAAAACATTCGTAAGAATCTTTGAAATCAAAAACTCTGTACGGCTTAGGCCATCGATAATATTTTGACGAAGGGTGCGATAGGTAAATTCATTTGTTATGGATATCACCACCATAATAGACAAGACAACTTTTAACAACCCGCCAAACCAAATGAGATTCATCCAAACGTCCGGAAAATGATATAGGGGGATTCTGGTGATATTTAATTTTTGCCCGAAGTTATCGAACAAATTCGCCACCCATTTCAAAAATTCCATGCCACTGGCCGCACCAAATCCTAATGTTAAAAAATATAATCCGCACACCACCCAATAGGTACGGTAGCTCGTCATTTTCTTCAGATCTATTTTCAGTAAATGCAACATCTTTTAATGGTTTGCTTCCGCTAATATTTCTAAAAACATTTTCTCCAGGCTTCGTTTTTTAGTCACCAGGTGATCTGCCACCACACCGTTCTCAAACAAAAATTTATTCAAATCTTTACCGTGAAAATTATCGCGGAGGGTGACCTGGTAATATCCGTTTTCGCGCGCAACCGATGATGTGCCTCCGAACGTCATCAGCAGTTCATTCAGGCGCTCAGCATCAGCACGAACTTCGATGGTCTCAGTCCCTTTAGTCACTTCCTCTACAGGACCGCAATGAATCAGGTTTCCTTTTCTCAGAATAGCGAAATGCGAACAAACTTTTTGGACCTCATCCAGCAGGTGACTTGCCAGTATGATGGTCTTTCCATTGGCGGCAATTTTTTTAATCAACTCACGGATCTCTGCGATGCCCATGGGATCAAGTCCATTCGTAGGTTCATCCAGAATTAACACAGTGGGATCATTCAACAATGCCGAAGCTATTGCCAGCCGTTGCTTCATTCCCAGTGAATAGGTTTTGTATTTATCTTCTCTTCGGTCAGTCAATTCGACCAAGGCCAATACATTCGGAATATTTTCCACCGGACATTGTTTGATCATGGCATTCAGCTCGAGATTTTTTTGACCGCTGAGATAGGGATAAAAAATCGGATGTTCCAATACCGCTCCGATTTTCTTTCTGACGTGATGGGTAGGAGGCTCACCAAACCAACTGTACGATCCGGCAGTTGGATTGATCACACTCATCAGCATGCCGAGTGTCGTAGTTTTTCCGCTGCCGTTCGGACCCAGCATGCCGAAAACCTGACCCCGTTTTACTTCGAGATTCAAATTATTGACCGCTGTTAACCGACCGAATTTTTTAGTGAGGTTGCTGATGGATAAAACTGTTTCCACTTAATTTAAATTTACTCCAATATGTCGACTCAGTAAGAGAGTAATTACAAATTAATGTTCATGTTTCGCAAACTCCTGAATTCTTTTTCCGATTTCCGAGCTTTCATCAATTTCTTTAAAGAGCGTCGTTACTTTATTTAACGGAATGCTGCCAACAATGTCAAGGAGATACAAATTTTCCGAGTCGTTAACGGCGACGATCATGCCTTTTGATTTCCCGTCTTTCATATACACATCAAAATTTTTTCCGTCGTGACGACTTGTCATCATCTCTTCAAATGATTCAGATTTGTAATCGCTGATCAGTTTTTTATAATCATCCTTTCCGAAATCTTCTTTTTTGATAATGAGAAATTTCATCTTCTCAATATCCTTGATCAGCGCGTCAAATTCCTTATCATCAGTCTGATTGATCATGCGCAACGTGTTGTTGTAAAAAAAGAGCGAAAGAGATTCGTCGTATCTCTTGTCAAGCTTTTCAGTCGTTTTGCTTTGTGCCTGGCCGGTGAGGGCAAGCACCATCATAAGTGCGAGGATTGTGTACTTCATATTTGCTGCAACGTTAAGATCGTGTATTAGTTACTTACGAATGTAATTGGTGCCGATTGCTTCCGCAATCGGCACCGTAATGATCAATGTTTTTTATCCCCGTCGTTCATTTTCTCCAGGTGCTCAAGACCCTTCACATCCATCTTTTTTCCAATCCGTCCAATTTGTTTCAGATCAATTTCACCAAACAAACTCATGACCATGAACTGTTCGTTGCCACCGACGACCA
>Ga0111538_10011403_pt1 | contig 11788 bp, 12 predicted proteins | sample SoiMethybrSBSTD1_FD_79669 | JGI IMG/M metagenome (GOLD analysis project Ga0111538, IMG submission 79669) | Bulk soil microbial communities from a Populus tree surrounding site in Tennessee, USA - Soil MetaG P. TD hybrid SBSTD1 (version 2)... | ecosystem: Environmental > Terrestrial > Soil >...
ATAAAAAGCAATGGTGCTGTTGCCGATATGTTTGCCAAGCTTATAAAAACAAAACAACGAATAGCCAGAGAGAATGACCTGCACAAACACCACAAGATGATAAGTGGCGCCGAGTAAGCGACATAAGTAAACCAGCAAAATAACAGGCAGGTAAAAAATGTACTTTGTGTCGCTAAGCATGCCCGTCTCGTATAAAAGGTTACCCTGCCTGACATATTTTTCAGCTTCCAGACCTGAAAAGACTCCAATTTTTGCAAATAAAATAGCCTGTACCACCAGGAAAAGAGATAGCAATAAAACGAGGGGGCGGTTGATAATAATGCGGTTTAAATTAGTAAGTATACCAGTCATTGTTTGGGCCGCACATTTTTTAAACGGCAGATAGCGAAATTTTCCTGTTGATGTATTTTCCGAGTATGTCAAACTCCAGGTTAACGCTGTCGCCTGGTTGCAGATTTTTTATATTAGTATGTTCGATTGTATAGGGAATAACCGCCACCGTAAAACGATTTATTCCAACGTTAAACGCCGTAAGGCTGATTCCGTTGAGACAAATTGAACCCTTTTCGATAATCAATTCTGCAAAATTTTTGGCGAATTCAATGACGAATTCAGTGCTGCCATTTCGGTCCGTGCGGTTGGCACAGACCCCGGTTCCATCCACATGACCCTGTACAAAATGACCATCCAGTCGACCGCCGATTGGCAGGCATCTCTCAATATTGACAATAGTTCCGGGTGTCCAGTCTGATAGATTAGTTTTTTGTAATGTTTCGGAAATGGCGGTCACCTTGTGGGCCGGGCCTTGGACCTCTTCGATCGTCATGCAAACCCCATTGTGGCTGATGCTTTGGTCGACCCTGAATTCCGGCGACAGCGGTGATTTAATATAAAAAGACCGGTTGGTTCCGTTGACAATAACTTCTTGTACTGTTCCTGTGGTTTCAATTATACCGGTAAACATCATGCAAATCTCTCTAAATGAGTTCATCCGGACAAATTCGGTCGTTCCCGAGTAGGAAAGAGGCGATTAAAATAGGTATACTAACTTTTAAACTTTGAATTATTCCTTTATCTTTGCGAACCGAAAAATGACAAAAAAATACCAGGGGAGGTATAAACAACATGCTAATAATTGACTCAAAGGATTGCGAAAACATTGACAAAGCGCTCAAGAAGTACAAAAAGAAATTCGAAAAATCAAAGACTTTATTAAAGCTGCGCGAATTGCAGAGCTTCACCAAGCCTTCTGTTAAGCGCCGCGGCGAGGTCCTCAAGGCAATTTACCGTCAGAATATCGTCAGCGGAAAAATAGAAAAGTAGGACTCTTATTTTTCTGGTTTATATTTATAGCTGCAAGGTCATGACTTTGCAGCTATATTTTTATTTGGGTGAATATTCCCGCTTTGCCTATGTTAAACGCTACCCCGACCGAAATCCAATCGTTTATTGATTACCTTAAATTTGAAAAAAGGTATTCGAATCATACGATCATCTCTTACGGCAATGATCTTTCCTCTTTTTTTAATTACCTGAAATATCAATATGAGACCAATAAGCTGAATGATATCAGCCACAGCATTATCCGCAGTTGGATGGCCTCACTAAAGGAGCAACAACTCACAGCAAGGTCAATTAACCGAAAAATTTCATCGCTCAGGTCATTTCTTAAATTTCATTTGAAGCAGGGAAATATTACCCAATTACCTACCGCAAATACAGTCGCGCCTAAAATGAACAAGCGATTACCCGCTTTCCTCAAGGAGCCCGAGACTCTTCAGCTTCTTGAGTCGTTGAATTCATCAACCGAGGATTGGAAAAGTTTAAATGCCAAAATGCTGATAAGTCTTTTTTATGCAACAGGAATGCGGCTGAGTGAATTGATAAATCTAAAAGAGAGGCAGTTGGACTTTGGGCGGTCGCAGGTAAGAGTCCTGGGCAAGGGAAACAAAGAACGAATCATACCGGTAAACAAAGAAATTATCGCGGCAATACGCCACTACCAGGACCTAAAGAGAAAAGAGTTTGACACAAAAGAAGAAGTCTTGTTAGTTACGGAGAAGGGGAAAAAGATGTATCCCCGGTATGCATGGTTGGCTGTCAACAGATCGCTGGCATTATCAAGTACCCTTGATAAAAAAAGCCCGCATGTGTTGCGTCATACATTCGCTACGCACCTCATGAATAATGGGGCCGATTTAAATGCAGTGAAGGAGCTTTTGGGCCATAGTAGTTTGGCCGCTACCCAGGTATATACCCATAATACGATTGAGAAGCTAAAAGAGGTGTATAAAAAGGCGCATCCGAAGGCCTGAAATGTGTCGTAATTAAGCAAAAATTTGGCAGCAAATAGTTTGATTTTTTTTCATTTTAATGTAACTTCATATTCAACCAACAAATGACAAAATATGTAACAAAATTTTTCACCTGATTAGCTCTTTCATTTATTATTTCACCGATAAAATGTGACGACTATGAATGTAAACATTCAAACTGTCCGGTTTGATGCAGATTCAAGATTGGTTGATTATGTAAAACGCAAACTTGAAAAATTAACCACGTTTCACGATCGCATCATTAAGGTTTATGTATTTCTTAAGTTGGACAATGTAGTTCATAACATTAAAGACAAGATCGCAGAGATCAGAATTCACGTACCCCGGCATGAGTTCTTTGTTAAGTCAACCAGTAAATCATTTGAAGAATCATTTGACGAAGCATTTGATTCTATAGTAAATCAAATAAAACGAAAAAAGCAAAAGCAAGCTGCATGAAAAAATTATCAGACCTCCTACGGGAGGTCTTTTTTATTCGCGCTGTCGACTAGTTGTTCATTATTTTCGGCTCTTAACCCCAAAATAATCCGGCCTTGTTGATCGCGATTTAGGCGCCTGTCGCGCGATGATTCATCAGTTGTTATAAATACTCGCAACTTGCTGAATACAAATAAAAAATTCCTCTTTCAAAATTTTTGCAATTATCAAATTCCCTTACCTTTGCCTCCCTAATTTTCGGTAGCGAAATTTTGGGGTAGCTCTTTATTGTGTAATTTTTCGTGGCATTAATGCCCTGATAATTAAAACAACAAAGTGCCACTTTAGCTCAGCCGGTAGAGCAACTGATTTGTAATCAGTAGGTCGTTGGTTCGATTCCGACAAGTGGCTCAGGGCGGGCAAGTAGCCAAGTGGCCAACGGCAACAGACTGTAAATCTGTCCTCTTCGGAGTTCGGTGGTTCGAATCCATCCTTGCCCACAAGTTCTTTCACATCACCTTTTTGAAATCCAGGATTTCAAAATATGCGGAAGTAGCTCATTTGGTAGAGCGATAGCCTTCCAAGCTATAGGTGGCGAGTTCGAGCCTCGTCTTCCGCTCAAGTGAGACCACGGTCATATAAATCAATAGGTCAGGGAGGTCATTTAATAATTTGATCTTATGGTCAACTGACTTCAATGACTGATCAGCCGTTGTAGCTCAGTGGTAGAGCATCCCGATGTATCGGGAAGGTCGTCAGGTCAATTGAGCTCTTGTTATTCACACGGGTTGAGAGACAGCTCTCATTGGCTATACCAGCCGTTGTAGCTCAGTGGTAGAGCACTTCCTTGGTAAGGAAGAGGTCAAGGGTTCAATTCCCTTTAACGGCTCTTCATTGAGATAAACGGGGAACGACGAAGTAATTCTCGAATAGTGGAAAAAGCCCGCAAGCAAGCAGGGATGAAGGGGACGCAGCAACCAGGGCCGACGGTGGTGCCGAAGGTTCGGGATGCCGCCGGCTTTAATATAAAAAAACAAAAATTGATACAACACAACTAAAAATCTATAACAATGTCAAAAGAGACCTTTAAGAGGGAGAAACCCCACGTTAACATTGGCACAATCGGTCACGTTGACCATGGTAAAACTACATTAACAGCGGCCATTACGACTATTCTTTCTAAAAGAGGTCTGGCGCAGGAAAAGAAGTATGATGAAATTGATGGAGCGCCCGAAGAAAAAGAAAGAGGTATCACCATTAATACTGCTCACGTGGAATACCAAACCAATAAACGTCACTATGCGCACGTAGACTGTCCTGGTCACGCTGACTATGTTAAAAACATGATTACGGGTGCCGCGCAGATGGACGGTGCTATTTTAGTTGTCGCCGCAACCGATGGTCCCATGCCGCAAACCAGAGAGCATATCCTGCTTGCCCGCCAGGTAGGCGTTCCCAGTATGGTTGTGTTCATGAATAAAGTTGACCTTGTTGATGACCCGGAACTGCTTGAGTTGGTGGAAATGGAAATCCGTGAGTTGCTCACCAAGAACGGGTTCGATGGTGATAATACCCCAATCATTAAGGGATCAGCAACCGGTGCTCTTGCAGGTACACCGCAATGGGTAAAAGCCGTGGATGAATTGATGGACGCTGTAGACAGCTTTATTCCGCTGCCTCCCCGACCGGTCGATATGCCGTTCCTGATGTCAGTTGAAGACGTGTTCTCAATTACTGGTCGTGGTACCGTTGCAACGGGTCGTATAGAAAGAGGTAAAATCAAAGTGGGGGAAGGAGTTGAAATTGTTGGTTTGATCGAAAAACCGCTTACTTCAACGGTAACTGGTGTTGAAATGTTCCGCAAGCTCCTCGACGAGGGCGAAGCTGGTGATAATGCAGGTTTGTTGCTCCGTGGTATTGAGAAAAACCAGATCCGTCGTGGTATGGTTATCGTAAAGCCCGGATCCATCACTCCGCATACAGAATTTAAGTGTGAAGTGTACGTTTTAAGCAAAGAAGAAGGTGGCCGTCATACTCCATTCTTTAATAAGTATCGTCCGCAGTTTTATTTCCGTACAACGGACGTAACGGGTGAAGTGGAATTGAATGCTGGTACAGAAATGATTATGCCGGGAGACAATACTTCGCTGAAAGTAATCCTGATTCAGCCGATCGCGATGGAAAAAGGTTTGAAATTCGCCATCCGCGAAGGCGGTCGCACCGTAGGGGCTGGCCAGGTGACTGAGATTCTTAAGTAAGATGTGCAGCCCCAATCCCTTATCGGGAGTATCGGGCGGGTTTATAGATTTGCAAAGTACTTAGGCGGTGAGCCTGGGTACTTTGTTTTTAGAAAAAGCTCTTTATTAATACCGGTGATTATTTTAGAGTTATAGCTCATTAATGACCGCTATTTACGGGCATGGTGCAATGGTAGCATACGGGTCTCCAAAACCTTTGATCTGGGTTCGAATCCTAGTGCCCGTGCACATTAATTTGAATTAGGTAATTTGAAAATTTGAAGATTGTTTGGACTGTTTCAAATTTTGATTACATTTTCAAATTTGCGCATTTTCAAATTTTCAAATTGAACAGATGAACAAGATTGGAACATATTTTAAAGAATCGTTCAAAGAGCTTACCGAAAAGGTGAGTTGGCCAAACTGGAACCAGCTTCAGCAATCTACAATGATTGTGTTGGTTGCGACCCTCGTCATCACGGCTATAGTGTCCCTGATGGACTTTGCAGCGGGTGGTGCTTTGAAGTTTCTTTATAATCAATTTTTTAAATAATGGAAGCGACTACCGGAAACGTAGAGAACACTCAACAACAGGATTCCAAGTGGTTTGTCCTGAGGGTGGTTAGCGGCAAAGAGCGTAAGGTAAAAGAGTATCTCGACAAAGAAATATCCCGCGGAGGATGGAGCGAGGTTGTTAAACAGGTTTTCCTCCCTGTAGAGAAAGTATATAAGGTTGTGAACGGGAAAAAGGTTATGAGGGAACGAAACTACTACCCGGGATATGTTATGATTGAAGTGCTGGATGGCAAACTAAGCGATGACCTCAGAGATACGATCAAGAATACGAACAGCGTCATTCATTTCCTTGGAAAAGAAAATCCCATCGCACTTCGCAAGGCGGAAGTAAACAAGATGTTGGGTAAGATGGATGAAATGGCCGAGGCTGGTGGAATTAGTATGAGCGAGCCGTTTATCGTTGGTGAAACCATCAAAATCATCGAAGGTCCGTTCAATGATTTCAACGGTGTGATTGAAGATGTGAATGATGAAAAGAAAAAACTAAAGGTAACCGTAAAAATATTCGGTCGTTCGACTCCTGTGGAGCTCAACTATATGCAGGTTGAGAAAATAAGTTAATTCCTGGCAAGACTTATAATAAATTTTGCGGATGAGGCCATCCAAAAACGGGATGGCCTGCTTTCTTTACGTGCGTATATTTAAAGGGCTTTCTCAAAATTTCTCTCAATTGGTGCAATCGCTTTTCTAATCCAATTTTTACCCTTACCTTCGCCGCCCCAATTAGTTCTTTTGAGTCCGCCCCGGCGGAGAGGAATCCGATAGCAATCGGATTGGGAGTTCCGCTAATACCGGGACGTTTGAACCAATAAATTGAAGAAAATGGCAAAAGAAGTCTCTGGCTTTGTAAAACTACAATGCAAGGGAGGCCAGGCTAATCCTGCGCCCCCGATCGGTCCAGCTTTAGGTTCCAAGGGTATTAATATCATGGAATTCTGCAAGCAGTTCAATGCAAGAACTCAGGACAAGATGGGAAAAGTACTTCCCGTATTAATTACCGTTTATAATGACAAAAGTTTTGATTTCATCATCAAAACCCCTCCCGCTGCGGTTCAGCTTATGGAAGCCGCAAAAATTCAGAAAGGTTCCAAAGAGAGTAACCGGACAAAAATTGGTAAGGTAAACTGGCAACAGATCGAAGTGATTGCAAAGGACAAGATGCCGGATTTAAATTGTTTTACGGTAGAGAGCGCGATGAAGATGATTGCCGGTACTGCACGCAGTATGGGGTTAAACGTGGAAGGTAAAGCTCCCTGGGACAATTAATCGAAGCCGGAACCTGTTCCGCAAAACAGCAAAGCCGGGTTAGACTCATCCCGACAGAACTTTAAAAAGAATTACAATGGCATTCGTTAGTAAGAAAAGAAAAACTGCAAATTCAAAAGTGGATAAGAATAAGGTTTATTCACTGAAGGAAGCTTCTACACTTGTAAAAGAAGTTTCTACCTGCAAATTTGATGCATCAGTTGATTTGCACGTACGTCTTGGTGTTGATCCGAAAAAAGCGGACCAGGCTATACGGGGTACTGTAAATCTTCCACATGGCACCGGTAAAACCAAAAAAGTACTTGTACTCTGTACCCCTGACAAGGAGCTAGAAGCAAAAGCTGCCGGCGCTGACTTTGTAGGTCTGGAAGAATTTGTAACGAAAATAGAAGGCGGGTGGGTAGACGTTGATGTAATTATTGCCACCCCTTCTGTGATGCCCAAAATCGGAAAGCTGGGTAAAGTATTGGGGCCACGTAACCTGATGCCGAATCCTAAAACAGGTACGGTTACTAACGATGTGGCAAATGCAGTTAATGATGTAAAGGGCGGCAAAATCGCTTTCAAAGTTGATAAGGTCGGTATTATTCATGCTTCAATCGGGCGTGTTAGCTTTTCACCCGATAAGATTGCCGAGAATAGCCAGGAGTTACTAAACGCAATCCTGAAAGCAAAGCCATCTTCCTCAAAAGGCACCTATATGAAAGGTATCAGCATGGCGAGTTCGATGAGCCCGGGTATTCCTGTTGATACAAAAGCATTCGTTCACCACTAATATCTGGTTAGCGTAACAAGACCAGAGTAAAAAATAACTGAAGCGTCAAAACTTAATAAAATGACCAAAGAACAAAAAAATGAAGTTATTGAAGTGCTGAAAGGCAAGTTCTCTCAGTATAATAATTTCTATGTGGCAGATACCGAATCCCTGACTGTTGCGCAGGTGGGGAAATTGCGTCATGCCTGTTTCGATAAAAAGGTTGAAATGAAGGTTGCAAAAAATACGTTGATCAGAAAAGCATTGGAAGCAATAGACAGCGAAAGATATAGCGGTGTTTATGATTCCTTACATAAAGTGACTGCTTTGATGTTTTCGGAGAACCCGAAAGAACCGGCATTGATCATTAGTACCTTCAGGAGGGAAACCCATGGTGACAAGCCTGTTTTGAAAGCAGCTTTTATTGATGGAAGCGTTTATTCGGGTGACGAACAGTTGAAGGCGCTCACTGTATTGAAGAGCAAAAATGATCTCATCGGTGAGGTTATTGGGTTGCTGCAATCGCCTGCGAAGAATGTGATCAGTGCTTTGAATGCAGGGAACAAACTGGCCGCTCTTATTAAAGCCCTGGAAACAAGGGCCAAGGCTTAATTATGAATCCTACGTCTTCGGGAAAAAGTGAAGACATTTATTATAAACCTCCGCCGGAGTCTTCATGACTATGAAGGCGGTTATTTAAAAATGTAAAAAATGGCAGATTTAAAAGCATTCGCAGATCAGTTGGTAAACCTGACTGTAAAAGAAGTAAATGAATTAGCGCAAATCCTTAAAGAAGAGTATGGAATTGAGCCGGCTGCTGCCGCAGTAGCAGTTGCAGCGGGTCCCGCCGCCGGTGCTGGGGCTGCAGCAGTAGAAGAAAAGACTGCATTCAATGTAGTCCTGAAAGCTGCAGGAGCCAACAAACTTAACGTTGTAAAGATTGTAAAAGACCTTACCGGGTTAGGTTTGAAGGAAGCTAAAGACCTGGTTGATGGTGCGCCGAAACCAATTAAAGAAGGCGTTGCGAAAGCAGAAGCTGAGGAAATCGCTGCTAAGCTCAAAGAAGCCGGTGCAGAAGTAGAGATCGCATAATTTCTTTAAGCAAGAATTTGAAAAACCCTTCGCAGCTGACGAAGGGTTTTTTATTGCACAACAATGTATCTCGATATTTTCTTAAAGTCGTCGGCTGTTACAGCCATGACCTTCCTGATGTCTTCGATTTTTGTAAATGTTCCGTGCTCCTGCCTGTAGGCTACGATGGCATTTGCGATTTGCCATCTTATGTATGGATGGGATTTTAATTCATCGGCGGAAGCAATGTTGACATCGAATTTTTTTACGGTGGAATCAGCCAGCCGTAAAAAAGGTTTGATTTTTTGAAATGTTGAGTCTGCCAGACCAAAGGTTTCACCGACCTGCTCGATCGAATAAAAGCCGCCAAGTTTATTTCTGAAATTTACAATCCTTGCTGCGAGTTTATTGCCGATGCCTGGTAGATTTATGAAAGCTGAAGTATCTGCCATATTGATATCAAGAAAAGACCTGTTATGTGAGGTCTTGTCCGCTATGTGATAGATCGTGCCTGTCACATCAGCCCGTAATTTTTCGTCTGCCGTTGTTTCAATAGCTACATAAGGAACTAAACGTGCATAGTCTTTCATGGACAAACCATATATGCGTTGCAGATCGTTGGCTTTTTTAAAACGACCCCCTTTGTTGCGAAAATTCAGGATAGTTTGAATTGTCTTGTCGCGAATACCAAGTTTTTTCCATCCTGAGACCGAAAGAGTATTGGGGTCAAAGGCGAATAATTCTGACGGTGTATGATGCACGGAATACGCCACCGATGAATCAAACTGGTAATCACTGGTTTGGTTATCATCAAAATCATTTTCAGCAGGTTCAGCAGTAGTCGTGGATGCTTTCAATGAATTTATTAAGGCACTATCGATGAGGGTTATCTCCGCGACATTCCTCTTTTTAAAAAACATGGGAAGGAAGAACACCACAATTATAACTATGATGATGAGGAGCAAACCTATCCGTTCTTTGCGGGTAAAAGTGAAATAATCACGAATCGCGTCATTCCAACCCATTCTTTTTAAAAGCAAACTAAGCCAGAGCAGCCTGCTTCAAAAAGGTTTTCCCCAATTTTTGGCGGGGTTTTTGTCGGCAATTTTTTCTTGGTTGAGAAGTTTAATTCCTTACCTTTGCAGTCCTTTATTTTGGCCAAAAACAATTTGACATCCCAAATCAGACTTAACTAATTGAACGTCACTGGATATCGTTTGTAATAAAATGATGGCCTGTGACCGATTTGTGTGTCAGTCAACTCTTTTAAACCGGTTTTTACGAATATGTCTTCAACAAAATTGAACTCAAGGGTGGACTTCGGTAAAATCAAGCACCTGGCTGAAACACCGGACCTCCTTGAAGTACAGATCCAGTCATTTAAAGAATTTTTCCAGTTAGAAACAACACCTGACAAACGCAATATAGAAGGGTTGTTTCGTGTTTTTAAAGACAATTTTCCGATCACCGATACCAGGAACATCTTTGTACTCGAGTTTCTCGATTACTTTATTGATCCGCCGAGATACACGATAGAGGAATGTATGGAGCGCGGCCTGACTTATGCTGTACCCCTGAAAGCAAAACTCAGGTTGAGCTGTAATGATGAAGAGCACGTCGACTTTCAAACCATTGTCCAGGACGTATTCCTTGGCAACATTCCTTACATGACGCCTCGCGGCACCTTTGTGATCAATGGTGCGGAGCGTGTAGTAGTAAGCCAGTTGCATCGTTCACCGGGAGTATTCTTTGGACAGTCTATTCACCCCAACGGAACCAAGATTTATTCAGCAAGGGTTATTCCTTTCAAAGGCGCCTGGATGGAGTTTGCTACGGACATCAATAATGTGATGTACGCGTACATCGACCGTAAGAAAAAATTCCCTGTTACTACTTTGCTTCGTTCTATAGGGTATGAAACAGATAAAGACATACTGGAATTGTTCGGTATGGCTGATGAAGTAAAGACTGATAAGAAGACATTATCCAAGTATCTCGGCAAACGTCTTGCTGCACGTGTATTGAGAACCTGGGTTGAAGACTTCGTTGATGAGGACACCGGTGAAGTAGTCTCCATTGAACGTAATGAAATCGTAATGGAAAGGGATACCGTCCTCGATGAGGAGGCGATCACAACGATTTCCGAGATGGATGTGAAAAGCGTGTTTATTCAAAGAGAAGATGTGGGCGGGGACTATGCCATTATTTACAATACGCTGAATAAAGATACTTCGAACAGTGAGCTTGAGGCGGTTCAGTTTATCTATCGCCAGTTGCGCGGTGCCGATGCTCCCGATAATGAAACAGCACGGGGTATCATTGACAAATTGTTCTTTAGCGATAAACGTTATGACCTTGGCGAAGTTGGACGGTACAAGATCAACAGGAAACTGAACCTGGATGCTCCGCTCGAACAAAAGACATTAACAAAGGAAGATATCATTCTTATCATCAAATATCTTGTTCGTCTTACCAATGGCAAGGCGGAGATTGATGATATCGATCACCTGAGCAATCGTCGTGTCCGCACCGTGGGTGAACAATTATATGCGCAGTTTGGAGTGGGTCTTGCGCGTATGGCGAGAACCATCCGTGAAAGAATGAATGTACGGGACAACGAGGTATTTACTCCTGTTGACCTTATCAATGCGAGAACACTTTCTTCCGTGATTAATTCATTCTTTGGAACGTCGCAATTATCGCAGTTTCTCGATCAGACCAATCCATTGTCCGAGATCACGCACAAGCGTCGTATTTCAGCACTGGGGCCTGGCGGATTGAGTCGTGAAAGAGCTGGTTTTGAAGTTCGTGACGTGCACTATTCTCACTACGGTCGTCTTTGCACCATCGAAACTCCGGAAGGACCGAATATCGGGTTGATCTCTACATTGTGTGTACATGCGAAGATCAATAGTATGGGTTTCATTGAAACACCATACAGGAAAGTAAATGAAGGGAAGGTGAACATGCGGGAACTGCAATTCCTAAGTGCAGAAGAGGAAGACCTCGCAAAGATTGCCCAGGCCAATACTCCGCTTGACGAAAAAGGACATTTTATTGAAGACAAGATTGTAAGCCGCGAAACAGGCGACTTCCCGATACTTGACAAGAACGAAGTGGAATTTATGGAC
>Ga0111538_10011406_pt1 | contig 11786 bp, 6 predicted proteins | sample SoiMethybrSBSTD1_FD_79669 | JGI IMG/M metagenome (GOLD analysis project Ga0111538, IMG submission 79669) | Bulk soil microbial communities from a Populus tree surrounding site in Tennessee, USA - Soil MetaG P. TD hybrid SBSTD1 (version 2)... | ecosystem: Environmental > Terrestrial > Soil > Tree...
GGCGCCTCGCGATCCAGATCGCGCGATCGACGCCCTCGAACACGATCTCGCCGTTCTCAAGCCGCTGCTCGAGTCTCGTGACGAAGCTTCGGCTCGCGGACGTGCGCACTACATGCTCGGCCTGAACCCGGCACTGCGGCGATCGATCACCAGCCGCTGGCTTCGCGACAAGGCCGCCTGGTCGGCCAGCGATGGACTGATGGCGACGGGTCAAACGATCGCGCCGTACCTCGCGAAGCACAGGCTGGGCGCAAGACCGTACTCGCTCTCGGCGCTGCAACGCTTCAGCGCGTGTCCATACCAGTTCCTGCTGGCGACGATTCATCGCCTCGAGCCGTGGATCCAGCCGGAGCCGCTCGTCCGGCTGGATCCGCTGACCCGGGGATCGTTGTATCACCGAGTGCAGGCAGATTTTCAGCGCGCGCTCAAGGCGCGCGGCGGTCTGCCGCTCGGTCAGGAATCGGTTGGTGAGGCGGTCAAGCTCCTCGATTCAATTGTCGACCAGGTCGCCGCCGAGTACGAGGAGCTGCTGGCGCCGGCCATCGAGCGCATCTGGAAAGACGAGATCGACGATCTGCGACGCGATTTGTCGATATGGGTCCGGCGCATGGCAGAACAACGCGAGTGGATTCCCGAGTACTTCGAGTTCAGCTTCGGGCTGAACGACGAAGGGCGCGACCCGCGAAGTCTGAAGGCGCCCGTCGTCGTCGACGGACGATTCACATTACGCGGCTCTGTGGATCTCATCGAACGCCACGAAACGCTCGACGTGCTTCGAGTCACCGATCACAAGACCGGCAAGAACCGGTCGAACCCCGATCTCATCGTCGGCGGTGGCGGCACGCTTCAGCCCGTCCTCTATAGCATGGCGATCGAACAGGGCCTTGGCCAACGTGTCGCGTTTGGCCGGCTGTACTACAGCACGACGGTCGGGGGCTTTGCCGACAAGGCGATCGAGATCAATGACTATGCGCGGGCGCAGGCGCTGCACGTGCTGACGATCATCGATCGCGCAGTCGAGCAGGGATTTCTCGTGGCGGCGCCAGCCGAGCGTGCCTGCACGTGGTGCGACTTCCGTCCCGTCTGCGGCCCGCGGGAAGAAGAGCGCGTCCAGCGCAAGGCGCAGGACCGGCTCGCCGATCTCGGCGTGATGAGGTCGATGCGATGACTGCGCTCGACGCGATCGCCCGTCAGGCCATCGCCGACGACCTCGACGACACGCTCATCGTCGAAGCGGCGGCTGGCACCGGCAAGACGACCGAGCTGGTGAACCGGATTCTACGCGTGCTCGCGACCGGCCGGGCGGGGATGGTCGAAGTCGTGGCCGTGACGTTCACCGAAAAGGCAGCCGGCGAGCTGAAGCTGCGCCTCCGGGAAGCGCTCGAAGTCGAACGGGCCCGCGCCGCCGACGCACAGACCCGGGATCGGCTCGAGCAGGCGCTCGAGACGCTCGAAGAGGCGCACGTCAACACGATTCACGGGTTCTGCGCCGATCTGCTGCGTGAACGTCCGGTCGAAGCGCGCGTCGATCCGCTGTTCACCGTTCTGACCGAACCGCAGGCGAAGCGGCTGTACGAGCGCGCCTTCCGCGCGTGGTTGCAGGACTCGCTGCGCCAGCCGCCGGAAGGCGTCCGTCGCGCGTTGCGGCGATCGGCCGCGCCGGCGTTCGGTACCGGTGGGATGGAGGACTCCGGGCCGATCGGCCGCCTCCAGTCAGCCGGCTGGGACCTCGTCGAAGCACGCGACTATCCGGCTCCCTGGCATCGCCCGAGCTGGAACCGCACCTCTGAAATCCGACGGCTGGTCGACGCGCTCCATCAGTTGTCAGAGCTTTCCGCGGCGGCCGCCAACAGAAACGACAATCTCTTTTACGATCTCGACGCCGTCCGCCGTCTGAGCCGCCAGATCCGCCTCGAGCAGGACTTCGGTACCAGCGATCTCGACGGCTGGGAATCGCGGTTCATCGATCTCGTTCGAGACAAAGGCTTCTCGCGAACGCGGAAGGGCAGTGGTTACAAGTACGGCGGCGACGTCACCCGACCGACGGTGCTCGCCGCCCGCGACGCGCTCTTCAACGATCTCCAGCAGTTCAAGAAGGAGGCGGATGCGGATCTGGCTGCGCTGCTCCAGCAGGAACTGGTGGGAGCCACGGCTCGGTACGAACAGCTGAAGGCGGCAACAGGGGCCCTCGACTTTGTCGACCTGCTGTCGCGCGCGCGCGATCTCGTTCGTGACGACCGGGACGTGCGTGTCTACCTGCAGTCGAAGTTCAAACGGATCTTCGTTGATGAGTTTCAGGACACCGACCCGCTGCAGGCGGAAATCCTGCTGCTCCTGGCCGCGGATGATGGGGCCGCTTCCGACCACACCGCGGTGCGGCCCGCTCCAGGCAAGCTGTTCATCGTGGGCGATCCGAAGCAGTCAATCTATCGATTCCGGGGCACCGACGTCGAAGCGTATTGGCGGGTCAGCCAGCAGATCGAGCGGCACGGCGGACGGCGGCTGCAGCTGACGACGAGCTTCCGCGCCGTTCCCGGAATTCAGCGCTTCGTGAACGCCGCGTTCCGGGCGGAGATGGTGGCCGACAATCGGGCGCTTCAGCCGGATTACGTGGCGCTGTCGGAGTCGCGGGCTGCGAACGACCGCCAGGCGGCCGTCGTCGCGTTGCCGGTACCAGAGCCGTACTCCTCCAGGGGCGTGATGCGCCGGGTCTCGGCGTGGGCCGTCGAGCGCTCGCTCCCACAGTCCATCGCAGCGTATATCGAGTGGTTGATCGATCCCGCGCACGGCTGGTGCGTTCACGAGTCGGATGCCGAAGGCGGCGAACGCTCGGTCCCGCTCAAGCCCCGTCACATCGCCATTCTGTTCCGGCGATTCACGAGCTTTGGCGAAGACGTCACGCGGCCGTACGTCGCCGCCATCGAAGCGAGAAGCATTCCGCACCTGCTCGTCGGTGGCAAGGCGTTTCATGGCCGCGAGGAGGTCGAGGCGATCCGCGCGGCGTTGGCGGCAATCGAATGGCCCGACGACGAACTATCGGTGTTTGCGGCGTTGAAGGGTCCGCTCTTCGCGATCGATGACGCGCACCTCTTCGAATGGAAAGCGCGCTTCGGTTCGTTTCATCCGTACCGAATCCCGAGAGAGCTCGGCGGCAACTCGGGCGAGGAGCTCGCGCTGTCGGCCGAGTCGACGGTGCACCTGGTGCCCATCGCGGAGGGGCTGCGTTTGTTGCAGGATCTGCACCGCCGGCGCAATTACCGGCCCGTCGCCGATTCCGTCGGCCGGCTCCTGACCGAAACCCGTGCTCACGTGGGTTTCATTCTGCGTCCGGCAGGAGAGCAGGCGTTGGCCAACGTTCTCCATGTCGCCGAGCTCGCACGCCAGTACGAGGCCTCGGGCGGCATCTCGTTTCGGGGATTCATCGACGAGCTGCGGTCGGCGGCGGAGAGCGAGGCAGCCGAAGCGCCGATCCTGGAAGACACGAGCGACGGCGTGCGTCTGATGACCGTCCACAAAGCCAAAGGGCTCGAATTCCCGGTGGTCATCCTTGCTGATTTGACCTGCAGGATGAGCCGCGCTGACGCGTCACGGTACGTCGATGCGAGCCGAGGATTGTGCGCGCTGAAACTGGCTGGCTGGGCGCCGCACGAGTTGCATGACCACGCCGCAGAGGAGATCGCACGCGACCAGGCAGAGGGGATTCGGTTGGCGTACGTCGCCGCCACACGTGCCCGCGATCTGCTCGTTGTCCCCGCCGTCGGCGACGAGCCCTGGGAAGGCGGTTGGCTCAGCCCGTTGAACCGCGCGCTGTATCCACCGATCGGCCGGCGCCGGCAGCCGACGCGCGGAACGGGTTGCCCGGCGTTCAAGTCGAAAGATAGCGTGCTGCACCGACCTCAGGACGAGCCGGCGTCGACGGCAACCGTCGCACCAGGTCAGCACGCCTTCGACGGCGAGGGCGGATATCAAGTCGTCTGGTGGGATCCGAGTGCGCTCGAATTGAAGGCCGACCCTCCTTTCGGACTTCGCCGTGGCGACCTCGTCGTGAAGGACGTGCCGAAGAACGTCGTGGCCGACGGGCGCGCCCGGTACGACCAGTGGCTGCTGGCCAGACACGACGCGCGCGCGGCCGGCTCGGTGCCATCGCTCGCGGTGGCATCGGTTCGCGAGCTGATTCTCGAGAAGGCAGATGAGGCAGGTAGGGCAGGTGGGGCGGGTGGGATTGACGAAATCGAGATCCGCGTCGTTGATCTCACGGCGCCCGGAGAGGCAGGCTCGGGTGGTGCAGCGTTTGGCACCCTCGTTCATAGCGTGTTGGCGCAGGCGCCCTACGATGCGGCCGCTGATGCGCTCCGCGACGTTGCGGCCCTCCAGGCGAAGGTTCTCGGACTCACGGACCGCGACGCGGAAGTTGCCGCCACAAAGGTCGCACGCGTGCTTGCCCACGACCTGTGGCAACGCGCTCGCGTCGCGGCGAAGCGTGGGTCGTGCCGCCGCGAGACGCCGGTCACGCTGACGCTCGACGACGGCCGCCTCGTCGAAGGCGTTGTCGATCTCGCCTTCGAGGACGGTCACGGTTGGGTTGCCGTCGACTACAAGACCGATCGCGAGCTCGTCGCGGCCGAAGACGAGTACCGTCTCCAGTTGGCGATCTATGCGCGCGCGATTCGAGCCGCTACTGGCCAGCCTGTCACCGGCACGCTGGTGAGGATCTGACTACCGGTCACAAATCGGCAAGATTCGGCGAAGGGGGTCCGCTAGACTGTGGCGATGCTGGCGCTCCGGGAGCGCAACGAGTGGAAGTTCTTCAGCGTTCTTCCCAAAGCTGACGCCGCGCTGGCCGCCGCCTGGTGGGGTGTGCTCATCCTGCGGGGGCTCCTGCCAGCGGTTTTCGCCGTCGCGACCGGCGCGGTTGTGGCTGCTGTGCAACGGGGAGAGCCATTGACGGGCGCACTCGTCCTCGTTGGTGCCGCGTTCGTTCTGCTGCAGATCCTGACGCCGATCCACCAGGCGATCAGCGCCAATCTCGGCGATCGCACCGCTGCCTGGCTCTACGACCGGCTGACCGAAGCCTGCGTACGGCTGCCTGGCATGGGCCACCTCGAGGATCCGCGCCTGGCCGGCGACCTCACCGTCGCCAGGGATTTCGACCTGGGGATGACCGGGCCGCCGCTGTTCATCTCGATGGACTTCATCGCCGTCGGCCTGGTGGAACTCCTAGGCGGACTGGCCTGCGCGGTCGTCCTCTTCGCCTATGCCTGGTGGGCCGCTCTTCTTCTCGCCGGCGCCTGGCTGGCCACGCATTGGCTGCTGCGCGAGAGTGCCGTCTGGCACGATCGCAACACCGACGAAGTCCGGGCGGCGCATCGTGACGCCGATTATGCCTATCGCCTCGCCGTCGATCCGTCGCCGGCCAAGGAGCTGCGGCTCTTCGGTCTCGTCGACTGGACGATCGCCCGCTTTGCGAGCCGCCGGACTCGATTGCACGCGTTGCAGTACGAAGCAACCCGACTGCGTGAGAAGCCGCTTTTCTGGAGTCTCGTCCTGGTGCTCGCCGCGAACATCATCGTCTTCTGGTCGCTCGCCTCGGAGGCCGCGACTGGAGCCAGCAGCCTCGCTGCCGTCATCGTCTTCGCTCAGGCCGCCGTCGGCACCTCGATGATCGCCTTTGGCGGCCTCAACTGGGCGCTCGACGGCGCGGCGGCACCGGTCGCCGCGGTCCTCCGGCTCGAGGGCGCGATGCGGTCGGTCGGTTCGCTGCCGGCGGGCGACCGATCTGCCGGCGAGTTGCCAGCCCACGAGATCCGCTTCCGCGATCTGACGTTCGCGTATCCAGGCGGCGCTCCCGTGCTCGAGCATCTGGACCTGACGATCCCGGCAGGCTCGTCGCTGGCCATCGTCGGTCAGAACGGCGCGGGCAAAACCACCCTGGCGAAGCTGCTGTGCCGCCTCTACGACCCGCAGGCCGGCGTGATCGAGGTTGACGGCATCGACATCCGCACCTTGGATCTCCCGTCGTGGCGGGCACGATTGGCCGCGGTCTTCCAGGACTTCATCCGCTTCGAGCTGCCGCTCCGTGACAACGTCGCGCCGTCGGGCGCTCCCGACGAATCGGTGAGCGCCGCGCTCGCGCAGGCTGGCGCGGGGTCGCTGGCCTCGCTCGATACCATTCTCGCGCGCGGTTACGAGGGCGGGACCGATCTGTCGGGCGGGCAATGGCAGCGTGTCGCCCTGGCGCGGGCGATTTGCGCCGTGCAGCGGGGAGCGGGACTCGTGTTGCTCGACGAGCCGACCGCTCAGCTCGACGTACGCGGAGAAGCCGAAATCTTCAGCCGCATCCTCGAGGCCACGCGAACGGCGACGACGATCCTGATCTCGCACCGTTTTTCGACCGTGCGTCACGCCGATCGCATCTGCGTGCTGGAACACGGACGCGTCGTCGAGCTCGGCACACATGACGAGCTGATCGCGCTCGGCGGGCGGTATCGGACGATGTTCGATCTCCAGGCGCAGCGGTTTGCCGCGCCGCAAGACGAAGAGGGCCGCACCTATGACGTCCTCGCCTGAGCGCCACGATCAGCTGCCGCCGGCGATTCCCTCGATGTGGCGGCTATGCAAGCTCGGCTACCGGCATGAGCCAGGTCTGATGTCGGTCGCGTTCATCCTCGCGCTCCTGTCGGCTCTGCCCGACGCGCTCATCGCTCTCTGGCTGGCGATGCTCGGCAGCGGGGTCATCGCCGGCGACGTGGCGGGTGTTCGCGCGGCGGCGGTCGGATTGGCGGTGTCAGCCGTCGCGACCTGGTTCCTCCGCATCGTGAGCACGCGGGTTCAGCGCCGTTTCAGGGACAAGGTCACCATCGCCCTCGAGTCACACGTGGCGCGGTTGCAGGCGTCGGTGGCCACCATCGCTCACCACGAACGACCTGACTATCTCGATCGGCTGTCGGTGCTGAGGAATCAGGTCTTCGTTCTCGACCACATGTACATGTCGGTCTTCGCGACGTGCGGCTGGTTTCTGCGGCTCGGTGTGACGATCGCCCTGTTGGCGTCTATTCACCCGCTGCTGGCGCTGCTCGCAGCATGTGCCCTGCCGACTGTAATGACGTCCACCTGGCGGCCCGGTGTCGAGCGGGCGGCCCAGGAACGCGGTGCGCAATCGGTGCGCCTCGCTCGGCACCTCTTTACGCTGGCCACGACCGCGCCGCCGGGCAAGGAGGTGCGGGTGACGGGCATCGGCGAGCGGCTGGTCACGGCGAGACGCCAGGCGTGGGAGCGCTGGTATGGCCCGATGGCCGCGGCGCGTTGGAACTCGGCGTTCTGGCACACGCTCGCGTGGGCGGTCTTCGGGGCGGGGTTCGTCGGTGCCGTCGCCTTCGTGGCGATTGGCCTGGCCCGGCCGGCCCAGGAGGTGTTGCTGGTGCTCGCTGCCGGGTCCCGCCTGTCGGCGTACGTCGGCGCCACTGTCGGCGAGATCGGCTTCCTGCGGGGCATCTGGATGGATGGATCGCGGCGCCTGGCATGGCTCGAAGACTACGCCGCCTCGATTGTGGCGTCGGCCGATCGCCCCGCGCCCGGCGCGCTGCACGACGGCATCACACTCGACCACGTCTCATTCGCCTATCCCGGCACGACTCGACTGGTACTCGAAGATGTCTCCTTCAAGATTCCCGCTGGTGCTGTCGTTGCCGTCGTTGGCGAGAACGGTGCCGGCAAGACGACGCTCGTCAAGCTCCTCGCGAAGATGTACGAACCCACATCGGGTCAGATTCTCGTCGATGGCACGCCGCTGGCGAGGATCGCCGCCGACGAGTGGCGGTCGCGCTTGTCTGGCGCCTTCCAGGACTTCTTCCGCTTCGAGTTCCGCGCACGCCAGTCTGTTGGTGTCGGCGATGTACCACGGCTCGATGACGACCGGGCCGTCGTCACAGCCGTGGCGCGAGCCGGCGCCGACGACGTGGTCGTCCGCCTCAAGGCTGGTCTGGATACACAGTTGGGGCCGACGTGGCCGGAAGGCGTAGACGTTTCATTCGGTCAATGGCAGAAGCTGGCGCTGGCCCGTGGTTTCATGCGCGACTGCCCGCTTCTACTCGTGCTCGACGAACCGACCGCGGCCCTCGACGCTGAAACCGAACACGCGCTCTTCGAGCGCTATGCTGCCGCCGCTCGCGAAGGGGCAGCGGGCCGGACTACGATTCTGGTCTCGCACCGGTTCTCAACCGTCCGCATGGCCGATCTCATTCTGGTGCTCGATGGCGCCAGACTTGCGGAAGCCGGCACTCACGAGGCGCTGATGGCTCGCGGCGGACCATATTCTCAGTTGTACGGCATTCAAGCTGGCGCGTATCGTTAGGCGTTAGCGCTCACGATCAGTAAGGAGTGCAATGGCCGATATGCGTGACGACGAGACCGCAGGTTGGAAGTCTTTCTAATCGACGGGACCTACGAGCTTTTCCGCCACTATTTCGCCCTGCCGTCTCTGCGTGACGCTGACGGCCGCGAAGTGGCTGCGGTTCGCGGCGTGGTCCAATCAGTGCTGTCACAGATCAACCACGGCACGACGCACGTGGCAGTTGCCACCGACCACGTGATCGAGTCGTTTCGTAACGGCCTCTGGCCCGGCTACAAGACGAGCGCCGGTGTCGAGCCGGAGCTGCTCGCACAGTTTCCGCTGCTCGAAGAGGCGCTGGTCGCTCTCGGCGTCACGGTCTGGCCGATGGTGGAATTCGAGGCGGACGACGCTCTGGCGGCAGGTGCCGGTTTAGCCGCGCTCGATTCGAGCGTGACCCGCGTCGTGATCTGCACACCAGACAAGGACCTGGCGCAGTCGGTCCGCGGGACGCGCGTCGTGCAGATGAACCGCCGCACCCGAGAAGTCCGCGACGAAGCTGGTGTCGTCGCCAAGTTCGGGATCAAACCGGCGTCGATTCCCGACTACCTCGCGCTCGTCGGCGACGCCTCCGACGGATACCCGGGATTGCCAGGATGGGGCGCGAAGTCGGCGGCGGCGGTCCTCGCCCGCTTCGAACATCTCGAGGCGATTCCACAGGATTGGCGCGAATGGCGCGTCAACGCCGCGCAGCCGGCGACACTCGCCCGCACCCTGCAGGAACAGCGCGAACGCGCCGAGCTGTTCAGGACGCTGGCCACGCTCCGGACCGACATCGCGTTGTTCGACTCCGTCGACGAGCTGCGGTGGAAGGGCCCGACACCTGCCTTTCCGCCGCTCGCCGCGCGACTTGATGCCAACGTTTCGACCGGTCCCGAAAGTCAGAGGGGAATCCGCCCGCGCGGCAGGGCTGGCCGGCTGGCGTGACCCGGGCAGCGTCGTTCTGCCGGCACGCTGACCGGTGCGGGGGGTGCAGTCTTCTGCATCTCACGTACGCGGAGCAAATCGCCGGGAAGACAGCTGCGCTCCGAACCCGGTTGAGCGCGGCAATCGGTGCTGACCGCCTGCCTCCCGTTCAATTCGCGCCGGTGTTCGCGCTCGACCAACCGCCCCACGGCTTTCGCCAGAAAGTGGCGTTCGTTTTCGGCGCGGCGCCAGATGGTCGTGGTCTCGTGATGGGGCACTACGCGCGCGGTTCGCAAACCATCGTGCCGGTAGCCGAATGCCCCGTCCACAGCGATCGTGGCAACCGCGTCGCGTTCACGCTGCGAGACCTGCTGGCCGAGGCGGGACTGACCGCCGCTGAATCGTCGCGATCGGGCGTCCTCCGGCACGTGCTGGTGCGAACCAGCTGCGACGCCGCACAAGCGGTGGCGATGCTGGTCGTCACGCGGAACGACAAAGCCTTACGCAAGCCGGTGCGGGCCCTGCTCGAATCAGTCAATCGACCCGACGGCTTCTTCCTCAACATCAACGAAAGACCAGGGCCGCTGATGGTCGGCCCTGAGACGATTCGCATCGCGGGCGACCGGCATGTGCGCGAAACGCTCAACGGCACCTCGTACCTCGTCTCGCCGGCGGCGTTCTTTCAGACCAACACCGCTGCCGCAGGCGCCTTGCAGCGGCTGGTGGTGGATGGCCTGAGTGGCGCGCCACGCGTCCTCGATCTGTATTGCGGCAGCGGCCTGTTCGCCCTTGCGCTCGCGCACGCGTCGCCGTCGACTTACGTTGTCGGCGTCGAGGAGAACCCGCAAGCGATCAGGGATGCGGACGCCAACATGCGTGTCAATCGCCTCGGCTCTGGCCGTGCCCGGTTCGTCTGCGCCCGCGCGGAACAGGCGTTGAACCGGCTCGCCAGAGATCGCTGGGATGCAGTCGTGGTCGACCCGCCGCGGCAGGGGTGTCCGCCAGCCGTGATCGACGCCGTCTTCGCTCGTATCCGGCCGGCGCGCGCGATCTATGTCTCCTGCAATCCAGACGCGCTCGCAGGCGAACTACCGGCGATTATCAGTTTAGGCTACCGGGTCGACGAGGTTCGCGCCGTCGACATGTTTCCGCATACCGATCACATCGAGGCCGTCGTGCGGTTGTCCAGAGTGTAGGGAGGCGTCTGACGGCGGAATCGCGAGTTGCATCCCGGAGGCCACTGGCCCGACAATGCCCTGCCAAGGTCGCACATTTCTGATTTGACGACGAGACGTTGATGGACAGCCAACCGACTCCCGAAAAGATTCTGCAGACCGGCCTGGCGTTCTGGCCAGCCAAGACCCTCCTCAGCGCGATCGAGCTGGGCGTGTTTACCGCCCTCGCGGCAGGTCCTCTCGCCTTCGAGGATCTCAGGACGCGTGTGGGCCTCCACCCGCGCTCGGCGCGGGACTTCCTCGACACGCTCGTCGCGCTCGGGTTCCTCGGCCGCACCGGCGACACGTACTGCAACACGAGCGATACGGCGCTGTTCCTCGACAAGAGCAAGCCGTCTTACATCGGCGGCATTCTCGAGATGGCCAACCGCCGCCTCTATCCCTTCTGGGGGTCGCTGACTGACGCGCTCCGTACGGGGCGGCCGCAGAACGAGATCAAATCGGGCTCTCGTGGACTGTTCGACGAGCTGTACGCCGATCCGGCGAAGCTGAAGGAGTTTCTGGCCGCCATGAGCGGCTTGAGCCGCGGCGCCAACATGGCGATCGCCCGGGCTTTTCCCTGGGTCAACTACAAAACGTACGTCGACGTCGGTACGGCGCAGGGCGATTTGGCGGCGCAGATTGCCCTCGCCAACCCGCACCTGCGCGGAACTGGCTTCGATCTGCCGACCGTAGCGCCGATCTTCCGCGAGTATATCGAAGCGCTGGGCATAGCCGATCGGGTCGGGTTTACACCTGGCGATTTCTTCAAAGACGCCCTCCCGGCCGCGGACGTCGTGTTGATGGGGCATATCCTGCATGACTGGGACCTCGACGCCAAGCGCATGCTGATTGCCAAGGCCTACGACGCGCTGCCGTCCGGCGGCGCATTCATCGTCTACGAGAGCATCATCGACGACGAGCGCTCGACGAATGCCTTCGGGCTCATGATGAGCCTCAACATGCTCATCGAGACGCCTGGCGGTTTCGACTACACGGGTGCCGACTGCTGTGGCTGGATGAAGGAAGCGGGATTTTCGGAGTCACGCGTCGAGCGTCTGCTTGGGCCGGAGTCGATGGTCATCGGCATCAAATAGTCATCCCAAGGAATTCGTGCTCAGGGACCGGCGTTCGTGGCATCGTTATGGCCATGAGAAAGCTAATTTGGCTTCTGGCCCTCGCGATCGTTTCGTGCGACAGTCCCGAGCCGCCTGCGGCCAATCCGGCGATGGCCAAACCGGCCATGACCAGTCCGGCCATGACCAACCCGGCCATGACCA
>Ga0111538_10011409_pt1 | contig 11784 bp, 10 predicted proteins | sample SoiMethybrSBSTD1_FD_79669 | JGI IMG/M metagenome (GOLD analysis project Ga0111538, IMG submission 79669) | Bulk soil microbial communities from a Populus tree surrounding site in Tennessee, USA - Soil MetaG P. TD hybrid SBSTD1 (version 2)... | ecosystem: Environmental > Terrestrial > Soil >...
ACCGGCCCGCGTCAGTCGGATTGCACCAACCCGCGTCAGATGGGATCGCACCAGCCCGCGTCAGCGGGATTGCACCGACCGGCGTCAGATGGGATCGCACCAGCCCGCGTCAGCGGGCTCGCACCGACCCGCGTCAGTCGGATTGCACCAACCCGCGTCAGCGGGATTGCACCGGCCCGCGTCAGCGGGATTGCACCAACCCGCGTCAGATGGGATCGCACCAGCAGCGTCAGCCGGATCGCACCGACCCGCGTCAGCCGGATTGCACCGACCCGCGTCAGATGGGATCGCACCAGCCCGCGTCAGCGGGATTGCACCGACCGGCGTCAGATGGGATCGCACCAGCCCGCGTCAGCGGGATCGCACCGACCCGCGTCAGCCGGATTGCACCGACCCGCGTCAGTCACCTATCACTGACGAGAACTACTTCAGCCCCTTCCCCTCAACGCACGTGTAGCTGCGACCCGTGACGATGTCCTTGAACTCTTCGGTCCGTCCGTTCGGCCAGCTGACGACCGCGCGTGCGATCCGATCGCGGCGGCCGACGCCGAACGTAGCAGGCAGTTCCGATTGCGAGAGGTAACTCGAGCCGCTGCGAACCATCCGCGACTGCGTAATGCCGTCGTGAAAAATGCGGAGGGTACTGCCGATCCCGTCACGATTGGACGTCGTCCCGACGAGCCGGAAACGCACGCTGCGGTTCCCCGCCGGATGATCGTTGCGCAGCAGCACCGCTGCACCGTTGTTCGTCGTCATCAGCAGGTCGAGATCACCGTCGCCATCGAAGTCGCCCACCGCCAGGCCACGGCCGACGCGTGCCTGCGCAAACGCCGGACCGACGGCAGACGAGGCGTCACGGAACCGCCCGTTACCCTGGTTGAGGAACAGCTGCGGCTGCTGCGCGTGGCCGACGTTGCCGCGGATGTTGCGGACGGTGTCGTCGATGTGGCCATTCGCGATCACGAGATCGAGGCGCCCGTCGAGATCGAGATCCGCAAACACGCACCCGAAGCCCAGACGATTGCGTGACGGAAAGCCCACGCCGGCATCTGCGGCGACGTCGCGATAGGCGCCCGACTGTCCGCGCCGATACAAGCCGAGCATCTCGCCTTCGAAATTCGTCACCGCCAGGCTCGACGTCCCCGAGTTGTCATAGTCGGCAGCGTCAACACCCATGCCGGCGCGCGCTTTGCCGTCGGCGCTCAACGCCACGCCGACCTGCAGCGCGATGTCGCGGAACGTTCCGTTCCGCTGGTTGCGATAGAGCTTGTTCGGCTGCGTGTCGTTGGCGACGAAGATGTCCGGCCAGCCGTCCTCATCGTGATCGATCAGCACCACGCCGAGCGCTTTCGAGGTGGAGTCGAAGATGCCGCACGTCGCGGTGACATCCTCGAAGGTACCGTCGCCGCGGTTCCTGAACAGCCACGACGTGTCGCCGCGGTAGGCCTCCGGCGTGCAGTACGACTTCTGCCTGCCGTCGAGGCTGCAGAACACGTCCTGTTCGGCCGACCAGCGCACGTAATTGCAGACGAAGAGATCGAGCAGCCCGTCACGATCGTAATCGACCCACATAGCCGACGTGCTGAACGCGGTCCGCCCACCGAGACCGCTGCGTCGGGTGGCATCGACAAACGTTCCTTTGCCCGTGTTCCGGAACAGCCGGCTCTGTCCGACGCACGTAATGTAAATGTCGGGAAAGCCGTCGTTGTTGAAATCCCCGACGGCGACGCCCATGCCGTACAGCTCGACGTCGAGGCCGGCGGCGCGGGTCACGTCGGTGAACGTGCCGTTGCGATTGTTGCGATACAGTGCGAGCGTCGATCGCTGCTGGTGATGACCGGGCCAGTCGGTGCCGTTGACGAGCAGAATGTCCTGCCACCCGTCGCCGTCGTAATCGAGGAACGCACAGCCGGAGCCGAGCGTCTCGGGCAGCAGCTTGCCGCCGTAGGCTCCGTTGTTGTGGCGGAAGGTGAGGCCGGCGGTCGCCGTCACGTCGACGAATCGAAAGGCAGTCGATGCGGCCCCCTGGCCATCGGCACGATGCTGCGGCAGCAGCGACAGCCCCAGCCCCGCCGCGCACTGCTCCAGAAACGCGCGCCTGTTCATCCTCGAGGGGTCATAGTGGATTCACAAGACCATGCTGCAGCGCGTAGACGACCAGTTCCGCCGTCTTGTGCACCCCCAGCGTCGTCATGATGTTGGCGCGGTGAACGGCCACGGTGTTGACGCTGACCTTCAACCGCGCGGCGATCTCCTTATTCGACAGACCATTGCAGATCAACTGCAGGACCTCCAGTTCGCGCGGGGTCAGACGGTTCCGCTCCCCCGCCAGCGGCTGGCGAAAGAGTTCCTGGCCGAAGACGGTTTCACCCGCCGCCACACGCACGATGGCCGAAGCGAGATCGAGGTCGACGACGTTCTTCAGGATGTAGCCGCTGGCTCCGGCGTCCATCGCCTGGCGGACGACCGTTTCCTCCGCGTGCATGCTCAGCATCAGCACCGCGACATCCGGCGACGCTGCGCGGATGGTGCGTGTCGCCGCCATCCCGCTCGTTCGCGGCATCGCCGCGTCCATGACGACCACCCGCGGCCGCAGCTCCCTCGACAGCCGAATCGCCTCCTCACCGTCTGCCGCCTCGCCGATCACCTCGATTCGTGGATCGTCCTCGAGCAGACGGCGGAAGCCGCGGCGGACAAGATGGTGGTCGTCGGCGAGCAGCACTCTGATCTTGTCGCTCATGCCACGGCGCTCGGCGCCTTCGCCGGGACACGCAAGGTGACCCGAGTCCCGCCCTCGGGAATCGCGGTGACGTCCAGCGTTCCACCGACCAGCGCTGCCCGTTCGCGCATCGCGACCAGTCCCAGCCCACGGCGCGTCCCGCCGAGCTGGATGCCGCGGCCGCGGTCCTCGACTTCCAGCTGCAGCGATCGCTCTCGCGACACCAGACGCACGGACGCCTCCTTCGCACCCGAATGTCGCGCCACGTTGGCGAGCGCTTCCTGCAGCACCCGATAGACGTGAATCGCTGTTTGCTCGTCAACCGGCTGGGGCCCGCCCACCCGCTCGTACGACACCGACACCCCTGCCTGCCGTTCGAACGTCGACAGATACCACTCGATCGTGCTGTCGAGACCGAGCTCCTCGAGGATGGACGGGTGCAGCGACTGCGAGAGTCCGCGGACGTTGTCGAGCGCGCTCTGAGCCACTTCGCCGATCTCGCGCAGATCACCGCGCAACGGCGAATCCTCGGGCACGCGTCTGCTCAGACGCCCGAGCATCGACCCGATCGCGGTCAGAATCTGGCCGAACTCGTCGTGCAGCTCGCGTGAAATCTCGCGCAGTGTCGCTTCACGTGTGGCAATCAGCGTCTGCGCGACGTCACGCCGTTGTTCCGAAAGCGATTCCAGTTCGGCAAACAGCCGCCGGTTCGACCGAATCATGTACAGGCTTGTCGCCGTGATGGCCAGCAGGGCCACCGCCAGAAATATATAGACCTGGCGCTGCACGCGGTCGTAGATTTCCTGCGCTTGCGCGGCGACCTGAGCTTCCGCTTCGTTGTTCTGCACCAGTAGACGCGCAACGGCGGTTCCGAGCGAGGCCTGTCGCGGCTGCAGCGTCAATCGAATCTGCTCACGCGCCTCGTCCTCGTGCCCAGCGCGTGCCAGCGCAAACATGCGGTCCACCGCGTCCCAGAACTGCGCCACCGACTGCGCCAGATACCGCGATTGCTCCGGAGTGCGGCGCGCTACGGCCACGGCCTCCTGCTGCTTGAGGGCATCGTCCAGGTCGGTGCGGATCCGCTCGAATTGCGCCGACCGTGCGGATACGGGGTAGGGGCCGGTGCTGTCCAGCATGTCCTGCATCGAGAGCCCGAGCTGGTTGAGGTCGTCCTGGATACGCAGCAACTGCAACGACTCGCGCCGATTGCGATCGGTCAACTCCGACTGCAACCGTCGCAGTCCGTTGATTTGGCCGGTGATGTACCAGGTGTAGACGACGACGACAGCCAGGCTGAGGAGCAGTCCGAGCAGCAGCGCAACGGTCGGCGAGCGATGCGCGGTGCCGGCAGTCGTCATCTGCCGGGATTATAGCGACCCGTACCGGGAGCGTCTGGCGGTATCATGTCCGGCAAGAAAGCCGGACAGCACGCGCACATTGTGGCTTCCGCCTCCAGGCGGAAGATGCAGGGGAACTCACATGAGCGAGATGACAAGACGCGAGACGCTGCGACTGGGCCTGACCACAGCCGCCGGTCTGGCGCTCGTACCCGAATGGGCGTTGCCGGCCCTGGCGCAGGGCGAAGTCGATGTCCCCTTTACCGATTACCCGGCGAACTTCGTCACCAGTCCGGCGGACGGGGCGCGGCGCACCATCGACCTCCGCAAGATCGACGGCTTGATTACGCCGGCGGACCAGTTCTTCTTCATCCAGCACTACGACAAGCCGCAGGTCGACGCGGCGACGTACCGGCTGAAGCTGACCGGCCTCGTCGCCAAGCCGACGGAACTGTCCCTGACCGAGCTGCAGTCGATGCGCCCCACCGACGTCGTCAACGGCTATGAGTGCTCCGGGAACAGCCCGCGCGGAATGCAGGGCCTCTCGTCGTGCGGGCGGTTCACTGGCGTCCGCGTCCGTGACGTCCTGCGACGCGCCGGCGTCGACGACAAGGCGCGCGAAGTGGTGTTCTTCGGCGCCGACAAAGGCAACGAAGAGGTCGTCTTCCGCCAGCAGACGCTCAAGGTGCAGCAGCAGTTCGCGCGCAGCATCACGCTCGAGAACGCGATGAAGCCTGAACCGATACTGGCGTGGGCACTGAACGGCCAGCCGCTCGACCGCGATCACGGCGCGCCGCTGCGCGTCATCATGCCTGGCTGGTACGGCGTCGCCAACGTCAAGTGGGTCTCCGAAATCCATCTGCAGGAGAACCGCTTCCTCGGCAACTTCCAGGCGCGGTGGTACCGGACGGTCCGGGCCGTCGGCGGCACGGGCGAACTCAACGATCCCGCCACGCAGTTCGTCGAGAGCGAGGTCTCGAAATTGAACCTGAAGTCGGTCATCGCCAGGGTGCGGAAGTCAGCCGACGGACACACCATTCACGGCTTCGTGCTCAACGACGGCACGCCGCTGCGCTCGGTGGAAGTGAAGATCGATGATGGGGCCTGGCAGCGTGCGACGCTCGATCCGGCAAACAGCCAGTACTCCTGGAAGCTGTTCTCCTACCGCTGGCAGGGCGCGACGCCGGGCGAGCACACGCTCGTCTCCCGTGTCACCGACGCGAACGGCGTCGTGCAACCGACAGCAGCCGACCTGGCGCGAAAGAAGACGTTTCTCGAAGACAATTCCCAGTTCCCGCGCAAGGTGATGATCGCGTAACCGCGCGTTTTTCCGAGGCGACCGCGGGTTCTCCCGCAGTCGCCTTCGCCAAAAAGACAGTTTCGCGCGCCCCTCGAACCCTGCCCCTTGGCGCAGTCGTTGCGGATCCCTCGTCAGCATCCAACCAAGGAGGATCTATGCGACGTTGGGTTGCGAGGTGTGGCGTAGCGGCGTTCATAGCAATTGCGACCGCCGCCTACGCTCAGGAACGGCCAGGAGCCGGCCGCATCGAGATCACCGGCTTCCCGACCGGCGGCATGTTCTTCACCAGCGCGGCGAACGAGCGGGAGCCGTACTTCGGCACATACGCTGTTGGCGGATCGTTCACCTACAACCTGAACCGGAGCATCGGATTCGAAGGTGAAATCGGCAACGCCGTCGGCGTCAACCAGGATCTGACGTTCGGGGATCAGGTCCTCAATAATCAGCGTTCCCCGTCGATGTACACCTACACCGGGAACGTGGTCTTCAATCCCATCGGCAACGATCGCGGCTTGGTGCCGTATACGACGGCCGGCGTCGGTGGCATCACCCTGATCGATAACAGCGAGACAGCTGCGATCGGTGTCACCGCGAACACCACCTACTTCGCCGGAAACGCTGGTGGCGGCCTGAAGTGGTACTTCCATCGGTATCTGGGCGTCCGCGGTGACTACCGGCTCATCATGGTCAGCGACAAGAGCACTGCGCCCGAGTTCTTCGGGCAGCGCGAGGTCAGGTACGGACATCGGGTATACGGCGGCCTGCTGTTCACCTACTGAGCAGACCGATGCCGGGGGCGGGCCCCGACCCGCCCCTGCATCGATGTTGCATGCCGCAACCAGAGAGACCTGCGCCATGACCTCGAGGTCCTCGCGCAGGAAATCGTGGCAACCATCTCAACCGAACCCCCAAGCGCCGACATCGCCTACCGGCAGCATGTTGACGACGTTGTCGCCACACTGAGGAGCGACGCACAGCGCGGGCTCAGCGACACCGAGGCGCGCGCGCGCCTCGCGGCGGTCGGCCCGAACGAGCTCGCCGCCCGGCCGCGGGTTGCACGCTGGCGCAGATTCCTGGCGCAGTTCCAGGACGTGCTCGTCGTCCTGTTGCTGATCGCAACGGCGATTTCCGTCGCCTTGTGGATCATTGAGCGAGACGCGCCACTCCCCTACGAAGCGCTCGCCATCTTCGCCGTCGTCCTGCTCAACGCGACGATGGGCTACGTGCAGGAGTCACGAGCGGAAGCAGCTGTGGCAGCCCTGCGGGCGATGTCCGCCGCCGATGCGGGCGTCGTCCGCGGCGGCGCGCGACGCAGGATCGCGGCAGCAGAGCTCGTTCCCGGAGACATCGTCCTGATTGGCGAGGGCGACACCATCCCCGCTGACGCACGTCTTCTCGAGTCCGTTGCGCTGCAGACCGCCGAGGCCGCCCTGACTGGCGAGAGTCTCCCCGTCAGCAAGAGCACCGCCGTGATTGACCACGACGCGGCGATCGGCGATCGGGACAATATGGTCTTCAGCGGCACCGCAGCGACCTACGGCCACGGGAAAGGCATCGTCACTGCGACCGGCATGCGCACGGAGACGGGCCGCATTGCCGGCCTCCTCGAGCAGACGGCCACTGAGGCAACGCCGCTGCAACGGGCGCTGGATCGCACGGGCAAGCGCCTCGGCTTGGCCGTCGTGGCGATTGCCGCCATCATGATCGCGACCATCGTCATCGTCGAGGACGTTCGCGGCCCGGCAGCGCTGCTCGACGTCCTCATTCTTGGTGTTGCTCTCGCGGTGGCGGCCGTGCCGGAGGGGCTGCCGGCCATCGTCACCGCCGTTCTTTCAATCGGCGTCCAGCGGATGGCACGGCGGAACGCCATCGTGCGACGTCTCGCGGCGGTCGAAACGCTCGGCTCGGCAACCGTGATCGCCTCGGACAAAACCGGAACGCTGACCAGAAATGAAATGACAGTCCGCGTCGTCGTCACCGCGAGCGGGACGGTGACCTTCGAGGGTTCTGGCTATGCGCCAGAGGGGGCAGTCCATCGCGATGGAGGCGGAGCAGTCGATGGCCTCCTCAGCCTGGAGATCGAACGGGCGCTGGCTGTTGCCGATCGCGCGAACAATGCGGCCATCCAGCAGCGCGATGGCAGGTGGATTGTGCAGGGCGATCCGACCGAAGGTGCGCTGCTCGTCGCCGCGCGAAAGGCCGGACTCCGATCCGACGCCCTCGATGTGCGGCTGCCTCGAGTCGGCGAAGTACCGTTCTCGTCCGAGCGGAAGTTGATGAGCACGCTCCACCGCGACGCACAACGCGAGGATCGCGGCGTCGTGTTCACCAAAGGCGCGCCCGATGTGTTGCTGGCGCGGTGCACGCGCGAGCTCGTTGGCGACGAACGGCGGTCACTGACCCCGACACGTCGCGCCGAGATTCTCGAGAGCAACGAGCAGCTTGCCGGCAAAGCGCTGCGGACCCTCGCTGTGGGCGCCCGCTGGCTGACGAGCGAGGCCCTCGCAGAACATGCGGCACGCCCTGACGAGCGCGTTGAGCAGGATCTCGTCTTCGTCGGGCTGATCGGCATCATGGATCCCCCACGGGCGGAGGCACGGGCGGCCGTGGCGCGGGCAAAGCGCGCGGGGATCAGGCCGCTGATGATCACCGGCGATCATCCGCGGACGGCCGCAGTGATCGCTCGCGAGCTTGGCCTCAGCGCAGATGGCCGCGTCGTCACCGGAGCGGAGTTCGAGAAATTGACGCCGGATGAAGCTGCCCGCACCGTCGCCGACGTCTCCGTCTATGCCCGTGTCAGCCCGGAGCACAAGCTGCGCATCGTCGAAGCCTTGCGCCTGACGGGTGCCGTGGTGGCAATGACGGGCGACGGCGTCAACGACGCGCCGGCGCTGAAGAGGGCCGATATCGGCATCGCCATGGGAATCAGCGGTACCGATGTCTCGAAAGAGGCGGCCGACATGGTGCTGGCGGACGACAACTTCGCCTCGATCGTCGCCGCCGTCGAGGAAGGACGTGCGATCTTCGCCAACATCAGGAAGTTTCTCCGCTACCTGCTGTCATCGAATATCGGCGAAGTCATGACCATGTTCTTCGGCGTCCTCTGGGCAGGGCGTATCGGACTGCATGGCAGCGCTGATGGCCTCGCGCTCCCGCTCCTGGCGACACAGATTCTCTGGATCAACCTCGTCACCGACGGTCCGCCGGCAGTCGCGCTCGGCGTCGAGCCCGGCGACGCAGGCTTGATGGAACAGCCGCCACGGCCGGCACACGAAGCGATCGTTACCGCACGCATGTGGGTCGGAATCGTTCTGGTCGGCGTTGTCATGGCAGCGGGCACGCTGTTCGTCCTCGATGCATCGTTGCCCGGAGGATTCGTCGACGGGACGGGCGATCTGCCGCACGCCCAGACGATGACGTTCACGACGCTGATGCTGTTCCAGCTGTTCAACGTGCTGAACGCCCGCTCCGACGAACGAAGTGCATTCGTGCGCCTCTTCACCAACCGATGGCTCTGGATCGCTCTTGGCGTGTCGCTGGTTCTTCAGGCGCTGGTTGTCTATGCACCGTTTCTTCAACGGGCCTTCGGAACGACAAGCTTGAACGCAACGGACTGGCTGTTCTGCACGGCGGTTGCATCATCGGTAGTGTGGCTGCGGGAAGTCTCCAGACTTCTGGCGTTCGGCCTACACAAGCCACTGAGCGAAAGAATGGCCGATTGAATTGCACTTTTTGGCCAATTGGCTGAGCTTTAGGGGCGGAATTAAACCTGCTATTCTGCACAGCCTATGTCGGCCCGGGCAGTTTCAACAGTGCTGGTGGTTGAAGACGACGGCCCGACCCGCGAGATGTACCGGCAGGCACTCGTGCTCGCCGGGTATCGCGTGGTTGCGGTTCCCGATGGCTATGATGCCCTGCAGCAGATCGAGATCGAACGACCGGCGGCCGTAGTGCTGGATTTGATCCTTCCACACGTACCTGGAATGGATGTCTACAAAGATCTTCGCGCCAAGCCGGAAACAGCGGATATCCCGGTCGTCATTGTCACCGGTTGCGATGTTCGCGATCTCGAACCCACCGCTCTCCGATTCTTCCTGCGCAAACCGATCACACCCGAAGTCCTGACAGCGACGCTGAATCAGGCGATTCGGGGCGTGCGAATGGAGGACGTCCTCGGGACCTGATCGCCGCGCGGCGACGCGCTATTTGATTTTGGGTTTAGGGGCTCGCGGCTTGGGCGCCGCTTCGATCCACGAATACTTGCAGACACGACATTCGTTGCGGCGCTGGATGAACTTACCTTGTATTTCTGAACGGACAGCGACGGTACCTCGACGCTGACACTGCGGGCACACCAACTCATCTAACATCCCCTGCCCCCGTTGGAAATCCTAGGACCGGCTGGAGCAGCGGTCAACCCGTTTGCGCGATCGGCCTCGAATAGTCTTCCTGCGTGTGGACAAACGATGCAACAGCTAGCCGCTCAGGTGTGCGCGATAGGGCGGCCGGCATCTGAATGTACGTGTATACGCCTTGCCGTCGGCCGTGTACCAGGCATCCACACGATGTATCTCGGCGTAGGTGATCGCATCGCGAACGGCGTCTTCGCATGCCTGGAAACGGAGCTGCGTCACGTCGCCGAGGACCCACAGCAGATAGGGCCGCCCCACGAGACCGTCGCGGACGACGACAACGTCTCCGACGCGGGGGGCTTTGGGACTCAATGGCGTGAACATGAGGCTGGCAATCCCGATCGATTTCAGGATTCTGACTTGCGGGGAGGGATGCCGTCGGTACGGTAAATGACGGTCGCCCGTCAATTGCCTCGTCACGCTGAAGTATTCACCTCGGCCGGTCAGTAACCGAGGAGCCGGTACTGTTCGTCTCGCATCAGCCTGTAACACTCGCAGCACGCCTCCGCCAGGCGGGCGCGATTCCGGATCGTGATCTGGCCACGTGCCTCGTCCACCAGGCCGGCGCGGTGCAGGGAGCCGATGACGAGGCTGACAGTGGGCCGATGCACACCGAGCATTGTGGCCAGCAGTTCGTGCGTGAGCGGGATGTCGTTCTGCACGATCAGATCACTGACGGTCAGCAGCCAGCGCATGCAGCGCTGCTCCACTGTGTGAAACATGTTGCAAACGGACATCTGCATGCTGCGCGCAAGCAGCGTCTGCGCAAACCTGCCTACCGTCGAGTACAACTGCTCGTTGCCGAGCAGTTCGTTCCGCAGCACGTCGGCGCTCATCCGCCGTGCCCGGCCGGGGATCTGGACGATTCCGTCGCACGACATGGTCGTGATGCCGGGAAAGATCGCCGTCCCGGCGAGGCCATCGCGGCCGACGAGACCCACTTCCAGCATCTGCCCCGATGCGAGGCGCGCGACCAGCGAGACCACCGCGCAGTCGGGGAAGTAGACGACGCGGAGTGGCTCGTGCGCTCGAAACAGCACTTCCTTGCGCTGCAGCTGCACGCACTCGAGGAACGGCGTCAGGCGCGCGACCAGCGACGGTCCCAGCGCCTGCAGCATCAGGTTGCGACAGCGTGCGTCGTCGGTCGCCGGCGCGTCGACGGATCGGCGCATCGTGTTCGGCACGGCGCGCAATGGGGATCCCGGCATCGCTCACCGCGCTTCAGGGCGCGAGCAGCGCGTGCACGCGATCGTGGCTTCGGCGCACGGCCTCGCATTGCCGTTCGATGACGTCCCGCGCGCTCGGCGGCAGCATGCCGTTGACGGCGTCCTGGTAGACCTCCGCCGCCGCGCGCTCGCCGCGTTCCGCCTCGCGGATGATGGCGTTCTCGTCGTGTCCGGCAATGGCATCGCGGATGCCCATCCAGCTGCGATGCAGCGAGGCCGCAAACGTGCCGTCGCCCTCTTCATGGCCACCCAGACGCTGCGCGTACGGAATCAACTCCGCGGCAAACTTCTCGCGTTCGTCCGCAACCTCCAGGAACAGCGTCTTCACCTCAGCGGTGCGTACATGGTTCGCCGCGTAGCGGAAGCCGCGCTCGCCATCACGGCAGGTCTCGATGAGATGATTTAGCGTCGATCGCTCGGTACGTTCAGCCATGGCTTTCCTCCGCACTGGTCAGCGACGAGTCGCGATGGGCTGATCGGCAAGGGCAATGCCACGCACGGTACGAGGCCGTGCTGCAAAACCACGGCAACCAGGCGATCGAGGCGCGGAAACGTCCGCGGTGGTGTGAAGGAATCCGCTGCCTGCCGCCGGGGCGGTGAAAAAGATGCGGCTTTTCCCGCGGGCGGTCCGGCACCGCGCTTGCCGTTATGTCAAGCGCCATGCGCCGGTTCTCGTCATACGAGCATCGGCTGGCGGCGGTCTTCGCCGTGGGCATCGCGCTGTTCCTCGGACTGCGCTCGATGCTGGTGCCCGACGACTACGGTCGGCTCGGCCCCTACCGGGCGAGTG
>Ga0111538_10011412_pt1 | contig 11782 bp, 8 predicted proteins | sample SoiMethybrSBSTD1_FD_79669 | JGI IMG/M metagenome (GOLD analysis project Ga0111538, IMG submission 79669) | Bulk soil microbial communities from a Populus tree surrounding site in Tennessee, USA - Soil MetaG P. TD hybrid SBSTD1 (version 2)... | ecosystem: Environmental > Terrestrial > Soil > Tree...
ACGCCGCAGCTCGTCGAACCAGTTGAGCGTGACCCGGATCGAGGGCGGTGCCAGGTCTGCTTCAGGCGGACGGATCATCAGAAATCGTCCGGTCACCGGGTCCACGTCGTAACTGCGCAGCGTGTCGGAGCGCAGGTTGTACACGCCTTCGAACAGCAGTCGCGGCGTTCCGGATTGAAAGGTGCTCCTCGTGTCGACCGACGCGGCCATCATGCGATTCCCGCTGCGGAAATAGAGCTCGCGCCCATCCTTCGACCAGTGCGGCTCCTCGCCGCCGGCGCTGGAAACCTGCCAGCGCCCCGTTCCTGCCATCTCGCGGACGTAGATTTCCGGGCGGGCTGTCTCGTCGGAGTGATAGGCCATCCAGCGCCCATCCGGAGACACCGACGCACCGTACGTGTCCGCGGGATCGGCAACCAGTGGCGATGGCCGCGCCTGCTCCTGCAGCGGCATCTTCACGACGTCCGCCATCCCGGGTCCGGCGTTGACGAAGTCGAGGACGGCGCTGGTTTCGTCATTCGATACCCACGCCATATATGAACGTCCGGTGGGTGTTGCGACGACGTCGGCTTCCCGACTGCCATCCGCTGGTTTGCGATAGACGGTGGTAGAACGTCCGGTCGGATCGGGTGACGTGTAGAAGATGTCTTTCCCGTCGGCCGACCAGACCGGCGCCGCGTTCTTTCCAGTGAAGGTCAGGCGGGTGTTGGTGTGACGCGCAAGGTCATAGATCCAGACGTCACCGCTGCCACTCGCACCATTGAGCAATGCGACACGGGTGCCGTCCGGCGAGATCCGGAATTCGTGATACAAGGCCGGCGCCAGATCGAGCGGCTGTGTGGATCCGTTCTGGTCGACCCAGACGAGACGAAAAACGCCACTCTGAACGCTTCCCGGCACGAGGGCAAGGGTCCCGTCGTCCGCGCACGCGAAATGCGCTGCGCCGGTCGTGGCGTCGCGCCAGACCGCCTGTACGACTACCGTGGGAGTTCCGCTGGTCGTGAGGGCATCGGGATCGAAGGGCACGGCGTAAAGAGCGGGGCCGCGCGAGAGAAGCAGGTGACCACTCTTCGAATACCGCGCCATCGCCGCGCCGCGCCACAGGACCCGTCGCTCGCCCGTCGCGAGCACCACCGCTTCAATCGTCGCATTGTCGTAGTTGTCGGGGCTCGCCGGTGATCCGACGGTGAAGATGACCGCCTTCCCGCCCGGCAGCACTTCAGGCCAACGGTGTGTGCGCTCGTTCGGCGCCAGCTTCGACACCGGCCGTGTCGGGCCGCCATCGGCCGACATGGCCACGAGCGCGTCGGCTGCCCCGGGCGTGAAGATCAACGTCTGATCGTCCTGCCAGGCGATTCCACGCACGTCGGCCCCGCCGGTCAGCGTCATGGGCGCGCCGTCGAGCGCAACCTTCTTGATCTTCCCTTCCGCGTAGAACGCAATCCATCGACCGTCGGGCGAAAACGACGGGACCGACGCGCCTTCCGTGCCTGGGAGCGCGCGGGCATCCGTGGAGTCGCGCGCGCGCAGGTAGAGACGCGGAATGCCGTCCAGGGTCGCGACGAAGGCCACCAGGGATCCGTCGCGCGAGAGCGCGATCGCCGGACGAAATTCCAGCGTCAGGAACGCTTTTGCCGGCGGAACGACTTCGTAACGGACGATGGGAGCGTGTTGACTTGCACCGGTGCGCCACAACCAGAGACCGATCAACGCGAACGCCGAGGCGAGGGCGATCGACGCGATCACCGCCGCGCGAATGGTTCGCAATCGCGTCGCCGACGCGGAGCTGGTCCCGGCGGGCGCCGCGACGGATGTCGCATCGGCCGTGCCTGCCAGTTGGTCTTCGAGAGCAATCCGCGCCTCGCCGATGTCGCGGAGCCGGCGCACCGGGTCCTTGATCAGACATCGGGCCAGCAGCCTGTGGATCGACTGCGGAGTGGAGGCGGGCAACTCGTCCCAACGTGGTGTGTCCCGCACGATCGCGCCGAGCACGTCGGGGATCGACTCGCCGGTGAACGGCGGGTGACCGACGAGCAGCTCGTAGAGGACGCAGCCGAACGCCCAGATGTCCGCTCGTCGATCGGCGGGCTTGCCGCGGACCTGCTCGGGCGCGAGATAGGGCGCGGTACCCAGCAGACTCCCGGCTTGTGTCACGTGAACGGGACTCGTGAAGGTTGGCGAATTGGCCGTCGCGGCCGGCGCGTACGCCTCGGACGCCATCGCTTTTGCCAGGCCGAAGTCGAGGACTTTGACATGACCGTCCGGCGTCACCTTCACATTGGCCGGCTTCAGATCGCGATGGATCACTCCCCGTTCGTGTGCGGCTTCGAGACCCTCGGCGATCTGCACCGCGATGGCGAGCGCATCATCGAGCGGAAGCGGACCGCGACGCAGTCGAGCGGCGAGATCCTCGCCGTCGACGAACTCCATCACGAGCGCGAGCGCCCCGGCAGGCCGCGACGCTCGATCGTCGAGCTCGATCACGCCGTAGATCTGCGCGATGCGTGAGTGGTTGACGGCGGCGAGCGTCTGCGCCTCGCGCTCGAACCTCGCGCGGCGCTCTCCATCGGCGGCGACGCTTTCGGGAAGGATTTTGATCGCGACGTCGCGATTCAGCTTCGTGTCGCGCGCGCGAAACACCTCGCCCATGCCACCGGCGCCGAGCGCCGACACGATCTCGTACGGTCCGATGCGCGTGCCGGCTGCGAATGACATGGGGACGTTGGGATTATACGGATCAGGCGGGCCACCTGAAGGTGATCCCTACGATCGCGGAGGTGCCGCGATATCCGCTGGAGCGCTGGACAAGGCTACTTCGATAACGCTGCGGATCGGCGCAATGCGTCAATCATGCGGCGCGCCCAGCGCCTGCGACTCGTTTTCGAGTCCTGTGCGGCGCGCTGGCGCTGGCGCGCGGCTGCCCGAACGGTGACCGTCTCGGGGATCCGGACGGCACCCGTGTGATCCCGCGTCGGCCCGCCGGCGCGAAACACCTCGCCCATTCCGCCGAAGCCGAGCGCCGGCACGATCTCGTAACGGCCCGTACAAGTTCCTGTTGTGAGTGGCATGGGGTTACTTCTCCCTCAAGGCGCGATCGGTCTCGGCGCCAAGCCGTGTGAGCAACGGGAGCAGCGCTTCGATATCCGCCTGTGACGTGCGGAAATTCACGATGCAGGCGCGCAACGCGAACCGGCCATCGATCATCGCGTTCGACAGGAACGCCTCGCCGCTCCGCTCGACGCGCGACAACAGCTCCTGATTCAGTTGCTGCAGGTACTCTTCGGTGGCCGTCGCGCCCAACGTGGGCCGCAGATCGCGCGGCACGTAGCGGAACGTCGTGATGCTCAGGTGCTGCGTGAACGCCTCGAACTCCGGATGCTGCTGGACGAGCGCATACAGCTGCGTCGCCAGACGCATGTCGTCGCCGATCATCTGCCGATACCCGGACCAGCCCACCTGGCGCAGCGCCAGCCAGACCTTCAGCGCGCGGAACCCACGCGAATTCTGCGGACCGTAGTCGAAGTAATTCGTGACCTCGGTGTCGAAATGGTAGTAGCTCGGATGATAGGAAAACGCGCGCAGAAGATCGCTGCGACGGCGGACGAGCACACAGCCCGCTTCGAGCGGGGCATACAGCCACTTGTGTGGATCGACCGCCACTGAATCGGCTTCGCTCAGCGCGCGCAGACTGTCCGGTGCTCCAGGCACGCGCGCCGCCATGGCCCCGTATGCGCCGTCGACGTGAAACCACACGTCGTGACGCCGGCAGACGTCAGCGATCTCGGCAAGGGGATCGACGACTCCGGTGCTGACGGTTCCACCGGTGCCGACCACGAGGAACGGCAGCCCGCCGGCGTCGCGATCCGCGACGATCTGCTGCTCGAGGGCGACGACGTCCATCCGCTGCTCGGAGTCGGTCGGAATCCAGCGAATGGCGTCCGTTCCAACGCCGAACAGATCGGCCGCCTTCTGCAGCCACGTGTGCGTTTCGGTTGACGCGTAGACAAAGAGCGGCGCTGAGGTTCCTTTCAGACCTGTGGCTCGCGCCTGCGGCGCCTTGGCCGTGCGTGCGGCGAGGAAGCAGACGAAGTTCGCCATGTTCCCGCCGCTGACCAGCAGGCCACCGTCACCGGGAAATCCAATCAGCTCCGCGATCCAGCGCACCGTCTGTGTTTCGATTTCGGTTGCCATCGGCGCCAGCCGCCACGCGCCGACGTTGGCGTTGACCGCCGACGCGAGGAGATCGCCGAGCGCGCCGATCGGCGCGGGACTGGATGTGATGTAGCCAAAGAAGCGCGGATGACCGTTGAACAGCGAATGACGGAACAGCAGTCGCGACGCCTCGTCGAGCACGGCGCCGGCGTCGCTGCCGTTATCCGGCAACGAGGCGTCGGCATTCAGCGTCCGCCGCAGGTCGGCCGGCGATTCGTCGTGCATGACCGGACCATCGGGCAGCCGCTCGAGCCAGTCGGCAATCCGATCGACGAGATCGTGGCCGAGCGTGCGGAAGCGGGCGCCGCTCATCTCGAGCGGGGCGCAGCGGTCGGTCAGCGTGGGATTGGTCGACATCATCGCAGTCCTTCGAACAGATCCGATTCGCGCGTTCGTCCCCCGTTCACCAGGCTGAACGCGCGATAGAACTCCTGCACACCCCACAGCGCGCGATGGTGCTCCGCCGCGAGCCCTTCGAGGTTCTTGTAAATGCTCATCTGCGTCCGGTGGCACTGCACCGCGCGCCACACCGTCGGCCACACCGCGCTCGTGTCGATCCGGGTGGTGATTCCCCAATCCGGCGACGGGACCACCTGTCGCTCGACGCCGTCCACCGTGCTCGTGAGCTTTTTGAGCGCGGACTGATACGCAGCCCACGTCGGTGCGGTCCACGCGATGTAATACAGCTTCGACACTCGATGGCCCTCATCCGCCGAGCGCACGACAGCCGCGGTGGTGAACTGCGAGATCGCAATGTGGTCGGGATGTCCGTAGGCGCCCTCGGAACCGAACGTGATCACGACGTCCGGCCTCACTCGACGCAGCTGCTCGGCGACCGCATCCTGTACGGTCGCGGCATCGACCGCATCGAGTGCGCCGTCCGGAAATCCGAGGATCGTCACCTCGCGCACACCGAGCTCCTTCGCCGCGGCCCGCAACTCCGCTTCACGCGTCGCGCCGACCACGTCTGCGCACGGCCGCTCGCCACCATCGCCAAATCGCCCGCGTTCACCGCGCGTCGCCGTGAGCACGAACGTCTCGATCCCTTCCGCCGCGTACTTCGCCAGCGTCCCGCCCGTCCCCAACGACTCGTCGTCGGGGTGGGCGAGCACGCACATCAGTCTCAGCACGCGACGCATGACCTACCACCCACCAACCACCATCCACCACCTACCATCCACCATCTAGCGCGTGACGACCGTCTCCAGGTACTCGGCAGGGACCACGAGACCACCCCCGCCGCCGACGTCGGCGCGGCGAAGCAGTGCGAGCAGGTCGCTCTCGAGGGCCGCCTGTCCCGCTTCGTCGAGCGCGGCGAACGCTTTGAACGTCGGCCCGTAAAACGTGCGGAACACGTGGACGAAGTGCTCGGCCGATTCGTACCGGAACGCAAACGTGCGACGCGTGTTCGTAATCGCGGTCGCCGCGGCAAACAGCGTCTGAATGTGGTCAGGCTTTCCCCACAACAGCGGGGACTGCACGCCGGCTGGCGGCGGCACGTGCTTCGCCATCGTGCGAAACATGTCGCCGAGGAACCCTTCCGGCGTCCAGCACGCCAGCCCGATGCGACCTCCCAGTCTGCACACGCGCAGCAGCTCGCTGGACGACTTCGCATGGTCGGGCGCGAACATCACGCCGTAGGTCGAGACGACGACGTCGAAGCTCGCGGTTGGATACGGAAGCGCTTCGGCATCCGCAACCTCGAACGTCACGTCGAGGCCTTCCGCCTCCGCTCGCCGTCGTCCGCGTTCCAGCAGCGTGGGGACGTAGTCGGTGGACGTGACGTGCGCGAAGCGACGTGCGGCGGCAAGCGTCGCGTTGCCGTTCCCGGCGGCGACGTCGAGCACCGTTTCGCCGCTGCGGAGATCGACGGCCTCGCACAGCATCTCGCCGACGATCTGCAGCGTCGTTCCGATGACGGCGAAATCACCCGACGCCCACATGACCTGTTGCTTCGCTTTGACTGCAGCCAGATCGGGTGTCGTGGTCGATGTGTTGGGAGTAGTGGCAGTGGTTGTCATGGTCGGATCCTCGTTTTCGAGAAACTACTTCCCGACGGCCTTTCGCATCCGGGCGAGGTGGTGATAGCTGTGGCGCATCGCGTGATCCTCGATGAAGAACTGACACGTGAGCGGAGCATCGCTATAGAGCGAGTTGGGCGTGGCCCGCTCGAGCTGTTCGTCGGTGAGGGCACGGATTGCGGCCGCAGCCGCGGCGCTGTTGGTACGAAGGAGATCGATCGCCGTGTCCTTCGTGATCGCGGCGTTCTCCTGCGCGTGTTTGGCGTTGAGCGCATGCACGTCGTCCCAGCTCACACCGGCAACGGGGTTGCCGGCGGCGATGGCCTGCGCGAGCTCGATCTCCAGCGGGTAGATGCTGGCGACGTGATGAACGGTGACGCCGATCGTGCGGCCGTCGTGCGGAACGCGTGTGGTCCACTCGGCCTCAGTCAGTGAGGTCGCGAAGGCGGCAAGCGCCTGTGCCCCCTGCTCGAGGCGGTCGGCCAGGGCGTTCGCGCGCTGGCTCGGAGTGGACGTTGACGTGGTGGTCTGACGGGAAGTTTGTGTCGTTGTCATGGTCCGGACTGTAGCAACGTCCCGCGGGCGCGGCTTCGCCGGATCCGGTCATTTTGCGGATGGAGATCAAAATGGCCCGTTCGGGCCATAAAGAACGTTCAACTGGGAGTTGGGAATTTTGGGAGTTGGGAGTTTACAAAAGGCCGAGCTTGGCCGCGAGGGCCACGGCGGCCGATCGCGAGGAGACGTCCAGTTTGGACAGGGTATTCGCGACGTGCCGATGAACCGTGTGCTCGCTGATGCAGAGGCGGTCGCCGATGGCCTGGTTGCTGAGACCGCTTGAAATGAGGCGCAGCACCTCGAGCTCGCGACCAGTCAGACCGGCGGTGTTGCTTTTGGTCGTGGCGGATTCCGCGGACGGCGACGGAGTCAGTCGATCGCGGAGCGCGTGCGCCGACGCCATCGCGGTTCGCGCATCGAGGCGCGTCAGTCCTTCGAGCGCGCGATTCACTTCCGCAACGGCCGCATCGGCTCGGCCCAGTCCTTCCATCACGGAGGCGAGATCGATGCGAGCGCGCGCCGCTTCGAACGGGGCGCCGCTCCGGTCGAACAGATCGACGGCATCTTCCAGCTCGCGACGGGCGGTCGTGAGATCGCCTGTAACGGAGGAAATCAGTCCGGCAGCGAGACTTGCCGACGCGAGCAGGGGAGACGTGTGTGCGGTCTGAGCGATGCTTCGCAGTTCGTCCAGCGCCGCCTGGGCGCGCGAAAGATCGGCGTTGCGTCCCGCCGACGCGTGAGCGCGAACGAGCAGTTCCAGCGCGGCGGCCCGCTCGGTGCGGTTCGTGACGGGCAGTTTCCGCAGATGACGTTCGGCCAGTTCGGCGGCGGTTTGCCCGTCACCGCGATCGAGTGCGATCGCGGCGCGACCAAGCGATGAGATCGGGTGTCCCGCGCTGCGGTCGAAGAGCGACGCCGCCTCGTCGAGGCGACCTTGACGACGCCGCAGCTCACCGAGACGTGCCAGGCCGTCGGTCGTCATTCCGGGTCGACACACCGCGAGCTCGTCGCAGGCGCTCGTCAGCTCGCGCTCGGCTTCGTCCCACGCGCCGCTCCACATGCAGACGGACGCATACTGCGTGCGGCACACGGCGAAGAGCGGCCGCAGGCCCCACCGTCGACTGTGCTCCTTGACGCGGTCGCACCACTGAACGGCGCGTCCGTGATCGCGCGCGCGATCGCAGGCACCGATCAAGTAACAGCCGGCGAGCGCAATCAGGACGCGATCGGTGAGCTCGCCGGCGAGAATCGCGGCGCTCACTTCATCGAGCTCGCGCAGTCCTTCGGTCACGCGCCCGGTCGTGACCAGCGCAAAACCCAAGAGCGCCCGCCCGACCATCTCGTAATCGATCGCGCCGATCGCCTGCGCGACGCCGATCGCTTCCTGCGCCAGCGTCTCGGCCGCTTCCGGGTCGCCATCGTCGAGCAGTGTGAAGACGGCCGCGCGCGCGGCAAGGAAGGCATGCTCGGGGCAGGGAGGCTGTCCTTCCAGGAGTCGTCGTGCGCGTTGCAGCCATCCCTTGGCGACGCCCTCTTCACCGCGAAACGCAGCGGTGTCCCAGGCGATCCAGACGGCCATGCGGGCGGCCGATCGCTGATCGCCGCGGCTGCGATACAGACGAAACGCACGCTCGCGTGAATCGAACACGACCTCCGCGGAATCGAGCCACCACGCGGCAAGGCCCCGACCTTCGAGCGCCTCCGGCGCTTCGTCGACGGTCAGATAACGCTCGAACGCACCTTGCGCCTCGCGCCAGTCGCCCGCGTCGAGCGCCATCTGTCCGGCGGTGAGGTCGTTCACTGACTGCGACGGGCCCACGTCGCGATTATATCGGCGGGACGATCCCTGGCGTTGCGCGGTGAGTCGCTACTGCCGGCCTTCGTCGGTCGTCGGCACGGAGGTCGACTGGTCGTCAGTCAGGAGCTCGGGACTCACGATCTCGAGCGCTCGCCGAAGGCTGCGCGAGCCGGACGGCATGCGCTGGAGCTCCTCGAGGACCCGACGGCGTTCCACTTCGTCGAGATACTCGGGAAGGTGACCGTCGTGCCGGTAATCGACGACGTCGACCAGCTCGTGGACCTGTTGCAGCCAGGCAAGAGTCGCGTGCTCGCTCTGCCTGCTCTCCTGACTCGAGCGCTGCATATACAAGACACCCACGAACATCGCCGATCCGATCAAGACCCACGACAGCGGCGAGGTCGGCGACGGCCGCACGACCATGAAGATGATGAGCAGAGCCGCCCACACGGCAACGAGAAGGAGCGACGTGCCCGAGTATCGTGGGGACATGACAATGAGAAGTCTGACGCCACCGCCGGTTTGTAGAGGAGCGACTTGCGGCAACGGCGGCCGTGATGACCGCCGTTGCTGCGGGAGGAGGTCGGCTCCGCTTCCGCGGAGCCCTCGAGAGCGTGTCGGCTAATTCGTCGCGGCGCCGTCAGCCTTTTTTCGGAGCTCGACGGCTTTCACGAAATCGGCCTTCGTTTGCGGCATCTCCGACGTGTGCACGTTGATATAGCGGTCGAAGTCCAGCTTCAATTTGTCGAGGATGATCGGGGCGACCGCCTTGACGTGATCGTTTGCCGGTTCGCCCGGGTTCGGTAACGAGAAATCGCCCTGGAAGAGAATCTTCTCCTTCGGGATGTAGGCGATCATCAGACCGTTCGAGTGTGGCACCGGCGCGGTGTGGTAGATCTCCACGGTCCGCGTGCCATCCGAGTAGACCTTCTTCTCCGCCACCGCTTCGATCTTGGCCTTCTTCGGATTCTTGGCGAGCGTGTCGTTCAGCAGCGTGCGCGGCGTGTTGAGCGCCTTCTCGAGGAACGCCTCGTTGTTCTTCTGCGTGATGATCGTCGCGCCCTCGGCCACCAGTACGGGCAACCCTCCCGTGTGATCGGAGTGGGGATGCGTGTTCATGACGTATCGAATCGGCTTGTTCGGGAACAGCTCCTTCGTCTTGGCGACGTACGCGAGCGCACGGGCCTCGGACTGTCCGGCCTCGAGCATCATGATGTGGTCCCTGAATTCCACCAGCACTGAGTCGTAACTGCCGGGACCAGTGGTCAGGCGGTACAGGCCCTCACCCAGTTTTTCGGTGGTGACCATCAGCGCAGGCGGCGCGCCGCCTCGGCCTGCGCCACCGGCAGGCGGACCACCAGGACCGCCACGTCCCGCAGGTGGTGCAGGCGGCGGAACGAGCGTGGCCACGTCGGAAGGATTCGCCTTCGCCGACGTCACATCGACTTCGAAGAAGGGCCACCCGCCGCGCGTCTGGACGATCTTCGCGGGCGCCATGGCTCCGCCGAAGTCCTTCCACCCGCTGTAGGTGGCAAGGATCTGCATGTCGCCCATGATGTTTTCGCCCAGCCAGGTCTCGACGCGTTCGATCATGTTCTTGTCGTTCACGTAGCCGTTGATCACGTAACTCTTGCCGGATGGCGCTTTGACGGTGGGACTCCAGGAGACGACCGTCGTGCTGCCGCGTCGCGTCGCGGTGGCGTTGTTCTCAGCGGCACCTTTCAGGAACCCCCACGGCGTGATGTAGAACTCGACCGAGTTCCCCCACGGCTGCGCGACGTCTGCCTGCTGCGCGGTGACCTGCTGGAAGAAGGTTCCGGGCGTGATGGTCGTCGATCCGCCAGCACCGATGTTCCTCGTCGCGCCCGTGGCGCGCGAGACGGGGGCCGAGAGATCGATCACGCGAACGTAGTTGCTGATCGGCCGCATCGGATTGTGGGTTTCCTTGCACATCGTGTCGGTCGCGTTCGCGCCGCACTGCTGAAAGGCCACGTCCTTCGCCGATCCCGAATACGTGACGGATTTGACATCGCCCAACGCCTTCTGCGCGTTGGCGATGACCGTCTTTGCGTCCTGTGCCTGCGCGGTCCCGGAAACACACGCAAGGCAGATTGCGACGAGAGCCAGTCGTTTCACAGCTACTCCTCCCTTACGGCCCAACAAGATATAGAGACCAGAGAGTTCTACTTCGTCCCCGGCTCCCGAGGCAAGGCACCCTGTTTGCGCCGCTGGCGTCGAGGGTGCAGCAGGAGCCAGATCGGAATTCCAGGTGTCGATGAGGGGGAGCTCAGAGTCATCGCAGACCCTTTCGATTGGAAGAACGAGTCGCGGTGAATATAGCAGGCTCCGGCAGTGGCACGGCTATAATCGCGCCCACTCCTCCCATGCCGTTCACCATCGGCAGCCGCATTGGCGCCTATGAAATAACCTCCGCCATCGGCGCGGGCGGAATGGGAGAGGTGTACCGCGCTCGCGACACGAGACTGGGACGCGAAGCGGCGATCAAGATTTTGCCTGGCGCGTTCGCGAACGATCCTGAACGTCTGGCGCGCTTCGAGCGCGAGGCCCGCGCGCTGGCCTCGCTCAATCATCCGAACATCGCACAGGTCTACGGACTCGAGCACGCCGTCGAGGGTCACGCGCTCGTCATGGAGTTCGTCGACGGCGAGGATCTCGCACAACGGTTGTCGAGAGGACCGATTCCCGTGCGCGACGCACTGCCGATCTCGCGCCAGATCGCCGAAGCGCTCGAAGCGGCACACGAGGTCGGGATCGTGCACCGCGACCTCAAGCCCGCCAACGTCAAACTGCGACCGGATGGCACGGTCAAGGTGCTCGACTTCGGGCTCGCGAAGACGCTCGACGTCGCTGCGGATCGAAGTTCCGATGCGCTGGACAATGCGACGATCACGAGTCCGGCCATCACGACCGGGACCGGCGTCATCCTCGGCACCGCGGCGTATATGGCGCCGGAGCAGGCGCGTGGCAAAGCGGTCGATAAACGCGCGGACATCTGGGCGTTCGGGGCCGTGTTGTACGAGATGCTCACCGGCCGCCGCGCATTCGAAGGCGAGACGGTGAGCGACACGCTTGCCTCAGTGCTGACGCGCGAGCCTGATTACGCATTGCTGCCGCCCGACACACCGCCTGCGGTGCGCGCGCTGTTGCATCGAACGCTGGACCGCGAACCGAAACA
>Ga0111538_10011413_pt1 | contig 11782 bp, 7 predicted proteins | sample SoiMethybrSBSTD1_FD_79669 | JGI IMG/M metagenome (GOLD analysis project Ga0111538, IMG submission 79669) | Bulk soil microbial communities from a Populus tree surrounding site in Tennessee, USA - Soil MetaG P. TD hybrid SBSTD1 (version 2)... | ecosystem: Environmental > Terrestrial > Soil > Tree...
CGAAGTGGTGGTGTCCGACGGCGACCCGATGGCGGCCGAGCTCGAGGCGCGCGCACTCGGCGAGCGGGAAGGGCGCGTCTACATCTCACCGTACAACGATCCCGACGTGATGGCCGGCCAGGGGTCGATCGCCGTGGAGCTCCTCGAGCAGCGTCCGGCTGTCGAGGCGGTATTCGTCGCGGTGGGTGGAGGTGGGCTGATCGCCGGCATTGCGTCGTACCTGAAGGCGGTGCGGCCGGACGTGCTCGTGGTTGGCTGCTGGCCCGAGCAGGCCAGGGCAATGTACGAATCGGTGCGCGCCGGCCGTCTGATGGAAGTGCCTGACGAGCCCACGCTCTCGGACGCGACCGCGGGCAACATCGAGCCCGGGGCGATCACGTTTCCCTATTGCCGCGACCTGATCGACGAGCTGGTTCTCGTGAGCGAGGGCGAGATCGCGCAGGCGATGCGTGACGTGATGCTGGCGGACCACATGGTCATCGAAGGCGCCGGCGGCGTCGCGGTCGCGGCCTGGCGGAAGTTCATGGCCGACCGACCGCGTCTCGCGGATCACGAGAGTGTCGTCGTGCTGTGCGGTGGGAATGTGAGTGCCGAGACGCTGTGCCAGGTGCTCGGGACGCGAGACGCGGGAAGAGGGAAGAGGGAAGAGGGAAGAGGGTAAGACGCGGAAACCCTCGGGAGGCTCATCTCGTGTAGAGAGGCCTCCCGAGGGCTCTGCGCTTCTTGCCCGCTTCCCTCATCCCCCATCCCGCATACCGGCCTTTACGGACGCGGTTTCGCCGTTCTCCCGCTGCTGCCCGACGAGCTCGAACCGCCGGAGCTGCTCGAGCCGCCTGACGTCGTCCTGCCGCTCGGCGAGGCGGTACCGCCACTGCCGCTGCTGCCGCGCGTGTACCCGCGACCGCGCACCATCCGACCGCCCGATTCCTGTGGCACGTTCACGGTTGGCCTGAAGATGACCGGGGACCCCTTGTACCAGGTGCCGCCATACGCGTTACCGTTCCCGAAGCCGTACATGCCGTAGCGGTACCCGTATCCATAGCCGTAGCTGCTGGAGTAGAACGGGTCCCAATTCATGAAGATCATCGGCCCGGCCTGCGCGCCCTCATCCATTGCCACCTGCGGCGCTCCGGCTGCCTGCACCACCTGCCCGTCAGCCTGGGCGAGGTTCACCGCGAACGTCTGCGGATAGGTCAGCGCGACCATCACATCGATCACGTTCCTGGGCACCTTCGCGTCAGCGAGCTGCGTGAGCCGCTTCGCGTCCAGGGCGAAGCCCTGGCCGCGCTCGGTGAGCCACGTCTGCAGCACGAGCGGCTCGACCTTCTTCGACGCCTCGATGACGTCGGCGATCCGGACCGAGTCGCTGGCCGCGATCACGGCGGTGTTCGTAGCGAGCTTCACCCCTTCGATCTTCGACCGAAGGTCGGCGTTGAGCGCCGGCGGTATCGGCACGCGCCCGTAGTGGGCGACTCGCACGCCGGTATGTTCGTCGACCTTCACACCCTGCACGTCGAGCCACTCACCGTTAGGCGTGATCGACATGATCCCGGTCGACGTCCGCGTGCGGTTTCCGGTGCACTGGTGCTCCGAGTGCAGGTAGATGCGCTTGGCGTCGGCCGAGAAATCCGCAATCTCCCAGCCCGTGCACCCCTCGCGATCCACCGCGCGGCGGGTTCCATTCGCGTCGACGTGCTCGGGCGCGCCCGCGGCGCCACCATTGATGGTGACGAAGTCCACCGTGCCCTTGCCGGGCGCTGGCATGAAGCAGATCACCGGCGCCGCCTTATTGGGGGCGAGCTCCATGCTCACGGCGTCACGACTCGAGGACTGCCAACACCCGATCCAGGGCCCCCATCTCGCGTCATTCGACGCCAGCTGGGTTTCCTGCGCTCCGGCGGCCAGGGCCGATCCGAGCAGCAGCACCGCTGCGAGAACAGCACTCGTGCAGTTCGATTTCCGGTCGATGTCGAGTCGCATCGTCATGATCCCCGCCTGTTAGAACCTGACCCTGATTCCAACCGTCCCCGTGAACCCTGTGAGATCGATCTTGTCGTACCCCTCGAACGCACTGGGATCGAGCTTGGCCTTGGCCCAAACGTATCGCCCTTCACCGGTGAGCGCGACCCATGGACCAAGCGAATACTCGACCCCCGCGGCCCCCCGTCCCATGGGAGCCCATCCCGTGGACTCCAGGGTCGTGTTGAAGATTGAATCTGTAGCAAAGTCGACGAAATCGCCCTTCTGCTGAAAATCGTAATACATCGCTCCGCCGCCGACGCTCAGGTACGGCGCGAATTTGGTCGGGACGTATGCAAACTGACTCACCGACCGGCCCCGGCTGGTGAGGTAGTACTTGATGCCAAGCGTCAGTGGCACCCGCACGAACTTCGTGCTCTGCTCGATCGGCTTGTTGTCGGTGCCGATGAAGTTGCGAAACTCGGAGCTCTTCGACGCGTTGGCGACTTCGGCATCGAACAGGACGTCCCACCGGTCGCCCGTGGAATAGGAGATATCGCCGCCCCAGTTGAACCCGCTGAAGTCGCCTTTGTCCAGCGTCAGCTGCGTGGTCGCGTCGCTGAACACGTCGCTGCTGGCGTTCGCGACCGCATATCCGCCGCGAAACGCGAAGCTGCCGACCGGCTTCTTGAACAGAAATCCCTTTCCGCTGCCCTGCGCGCCAACGCCGGGAGCGAACGCACACACCGCGATCAGGCCAGCCGCCGCGAGGGCGTTAGGTCTCACGCCCGGCCTACCGGCGCCAACACGCCGCTGTGCCTGGCGTGCGACGGAGACCTCGGTCTGCATGGCGAGCTCCTGGGAGGATTCCAGCGAAACGAGCTTTCCTGCTGTCATATCTCCGTGGCGAAAGCAATGCCCGGCTTGATACACGAGTCCGGGTTCCGCGTTCCGCAAACGCGGCCCGACGGCGTTCCGTTGAATCCACCGACGCATCCTCCGGACCTGGCCTATGGAATCGTTGGAATCGTTCGTTCGCGATGTTCGCTATGTGACGCGGGCGCTTCTCCGCACTCCCGCGTTCTTCGCCGTGACCGTCATTACGCTGGCGCTCGGCATTGGTGCGACCACCGCGATCTACAGCGTGATCGATGGTGTGCTGCTCCGACCACTGCCCTACCCGGACGCGGACCGGATCGTCGAGCTGTGGCAGGTGGGAGAGAAGGGCGGGCGGGGCCAGGTTTCCGATCCCAACTTCGACGATTGGAAGGCCGGGACCCGCAGCTTCTCTGCGATGACCCAGGTCGCCGACTGGGGCATCGCCTCGGTGGCTGGCGCGTCGGAGCCGGTGCGCGCGCGCCTTGGCGTGGTCGGCAGTGACTTCTTCCGGATTCTGGGCGCGAGGCCGATTCGCGGTCGCCTCTTCGCGCCGGAAGAGCAGCGGATCGGGGGAGCGCGGGCGGTCCTCGTGAGCGAGAGCTTCTGGCGGCGCTACCTTGGCGAGCGCGCGGACCTGAGCGGTACCACACTCACGACCGGAGCGGAGGCGTACCCGGTGATCGGCGTGCTACCCGCCACCGTCGACTTCCCGGTGGGCGCCGACCTGTGGATCGCACGCGAGCTGGTGCCGAAGAATCCCTATCGCACGGGGCACAATTGGCAGGCGATCGCGCGGGTGGCGGATGGGGTGACGGTCGAGCAGGCGAACCGCGAGATCAGCGCACTCTCACGGCGACTCAAGCAGCAATATGGCGACGACACCTGGATGTTCGACGCCGTCGCCGTTCCGTTGCGCGAGCAGATAGTAGGGAAGACGCGACCGACGCTGCTCGTGCTGCTCGTGGCCTCGGCCTTTCTCCTTCTCATTGCGTGCGCGAATGTCGTGAACCTGCTTGTGGCGAGGGCTGCCGTGCGCGAGGGTGAGCTCGCGGTTCGACTGGCGCTTGGCGCCGGCCGCGGGCGGATCGCTCAGCAGTTCCTTGCCGAGGCGCTGGTGATGGCGTTGTCGGGTGGTGTGCTCGGCGTGATCCTCGCCGCGTTAGGCGTCAAGGCGCTGCTCGCGCTCGAGCCTGGGAATCTGCCTCGCGTCGGGCAGGTCGGCGTGGACATCACGGTCCTGGCGTTCGCGCTGGGTCTCTCGGTCCTGGTCGCCGCGGTGCTGGGACTCCTGTCCGCACTTCGGGGCACGCGGGGCGATCTGCGAGCCGCGATGGCGCAGGCGCAGCGAACCCAGGCCGGTGCTGGCGCGAGCTATCGCGTGCGCGGTGCGCTCGTCGTCGCGCAGGTCTCGCTCACGCTCGTGCTGCTCGTCGGCGCGGGGCTGCTCGCGCGAAGCTTTCTCCGCCTCGCGCAGGTCGATCCGGGCTACCGCACCGAGCGCGCGCTCGTGCTCGACATTTCGGCATCGGTGCCGGAGGGACCCGTTGGGCAACGCGAACGGGTTCGCCTCTATGACGAGATCACGGCCCGGATATCGGCGTTGCCCGGCGTGGCGGCCGTGGGCGGCGTGAATGCGTTCCCGCTGACGGGTGGGAACCTTGCGAACGGGACGTTCATCGTGATGAGCCGTCCGGACGAGCAGCTCGACCTTTCGCAGCTGCCGAGCCTCATGAAGGACGCGAGTCGGACCGGCGACGCGGAATTCCGTGTCGCCGGGCCCGGGTACTTCAAGGCGATGCAGATCCCCGTGATCCGCGGCCGAACGTTCGAGGACCGCGATGGTCCGGATGCTCCGCACGTGGGCGTGATCAGCGCGTCACTGGCGAAGGCGAAGTGGCCTAACGAGGACCCGATCGGGAAGATCATCCAGTACGGAAACATGGACGGCGACATGCACCCGTTCGCGGTGATCGGGATCGTCGGGGACGTGCGCGAGGCGAGCCTGGCCGACCAGCCGCGGCCGACGTTCTATGCCAACTACCGACAGCGGCCACGCCCGGCTGGCGATTTTTATTTCGTCGTGAGCGGGAGCGCGCCGCCGGAGGCGATCATCCCGGCCGCACGGCGGATCGTCGCCGAGCTGCGTCCCGACGTGCCACCTCGATTCCGTACGATCGAAACGGTCGTATCGCAGTCGGTGGCCGACCGCCGCTTCGTGCTGCTCCTCGTCGGCGTCTTCGGTGCGGCGGCGATGCTGCTCGCGACGCTCGGGGTGTACAGCGTGATCGCGTACGTCGTCACCCAGCGGCGGCAGGAGATCGGCGTTCGCGTCGCGCTCGGCGCCCGGTCAGGGGATGTGCTCCGGATGGTGCTCCGTCAGGGGTTCACGCTGGCGTTTTTCGGGATCGCGATCGGAACGGTGCTGGCGCTGTTCGTGGCGCGGCTGCTCTCCAGGTTCCTGTTCGGCGTGGCGCCTAACGATCCGGTGGCGTTCGGCGGCGTGATCGTCGTTCTTACCGGCGTGGCCCTGCTGGCGAGCTACGTGCCCGCCCTGCGCGCGACGCGAGTCGATCCGATGACCGCGCTCCGCAACAGCTAGACTCCGGGAAGGAACCAGCGAGGAGCCGAGCAACGGCCGCAAGACAACAGCAAGAGCTCACGCGGATGAACCACGATCAGAACGATGACGCGGATTTGGTCCGATGACGTCTAATCATCTCGACCCAAAGAACCACCGTTCTTTGGTTGTTGACAGCGCAACGGAGCGGGGTGCTGGGCGGAAGGGAATGTCAGTGCCCGCGGAGCCAATCCGCGTCATCGTTTTTGTCGTAGTTCATCCGTGTTAGGTCTTGCCGTTTACCGAGCGAGATTGACGTTCAGGAACTCCGGCTCGCCCGTCACCTCGCGCTGAACAGCGGGGGCGAGCCAGTCCGGTAACGTCACCTCGTCGTCCTCCGAGTCGAGCTCGACCTCGGCCAGCACCAGGTCGCGGTTCCTGAACTCGTCGATCTCCCACGTCAGGCCGTCGACGTCGACCTCGAAGCGCCGCTTCCTGAGCCGGCGGCGCTTCGTGAGCGGCCACATCGCGAGGAAGGTCGCCTCCGTCGTCTCTTCCTCGACCTCGGTCCGCGTGACGCCCTCGCCGAGCTTCACGGTGCGATAGAAGTGAAGGTCCTTCCGGCCGGTGCCGTGGTGAATCGAGACGCGCCGGATCCGCTCCTGGAGTTTGGAGCCCGGGAGGTACCCCTGCGCAATATCCACCCACCGGCTGTCGCGGGCCGTTTCGGGCACGAACCGCAGCAGATACTTGCGCTCGATCTCCTGGCCCTCGCGCGCCGACTGCGCGATTCGGTCCGCCGCCGCGTCGACATCGCGGAAGAAGCCTGCCGCCTTGTCGCCCAGCCACTCGACGCTGAACTGGGTGAACGCGGCGGTGGCGCGCATCCGGAGGCGCTCCATGATGGCGGAGAGTCCGGGCTCGAGGTCGGCGTTAGGGCGCGAGCCGGGCGATGCGGCGGATGCCGCGGGTGGTGACGAGGTGAGAGGTGGCGTCGCCGTCGGTGGCGCGTCCGGCACAGCCGCATCGGGCGCACGGGATTGCGTGCCGTCTGCCGTCTGCTCGGCCTGCGAATCGGCGCGTTCCGCACCTGCGGTGGGCGGCTCCGCCGCCGCACCCGAGCCCGCACCGTCACTCGCCACCGGGGAGCTCGAGTCGCCAGTGCGTCGTCTCGCGTTCGCGGCCGGCTGCGCACCCGCGCCGGCCGATGCAGCGTTAGGCAGCGCGGATGCGTCCGCGGCCGCCTTCGAGATCTCGGCGCCGAACACCTGCGCGTCGTGCAGGTCACCCAGCACATCCTGGAGCGCCTTGAGCCGGTCCACAAGGTCTGCCGCGCCGGGGATGATCTTCATCACCGGCTCGAGCAGATATCGCAAGCGCTTGGCGGCGATGCGCGCCTCGTGTCCTTCTCGAACATCACGTTCGGTGCGCACGTGACCGAGGTGGCGCTCGAGATCGCGTGCCTGCGTGCGCACGCGCGGCGCGAGTGCTTCGGCGAACACCGGAACCGGCGCGGCGCGGCCGTCCTTCCGCAGCCGTATGCGCTCGCGGTACGACTCGAGCGCGCGCGCGAGCCTGGTCTCGAGGCGCGTGAACCGCCCGTCGACGTCTTTTTCCAGAACTCGATCCGCGTCCGCCTTTCTGTCCTTCATCTCCGACACGAGCCAATCGAGGCCGGCCCGCTGCCGCCGGCCGAGAGAGCGACGCTGGTCCGCGAGCCACGCCAGGTGCACCTCGAGATCGCGACTGTCTCCGGTATCGTGGGCCAGGTTGCGAAGGCGACGTCGCAGCTTCTTCCCGAGATCGTCGCGCAGGTACGGTCGAAATGCACGCTCCCAGCTGCGGAGACGCCGAAGTGCGACGCGGAAGTCGTGAAGCGCCTCATCGTCGGACTCGCTAGCAAGGCGGGCATGGGCCGCATTCGCGTCGGCCAGGTGACCCAGCGCTACCAGTCGGACCGAGCGATCGGTCGATTCGCGCAGGTTGTCGACTCGCGCGGGCATTCTCGGGAATCGGGAACAGGGAATCGGGAATCGAACTGCGGAAATGCGAGGCGGGAAGCGGAGTCGAACAGCAAACTGCAGCGAGCGCGAGTCAGGAAGCCGAGTCGAAACAGCAGGAAAGCACGACTCGAGACAAGGCCGACGAAGGTGCAAGCTGATACCTGATAGCTGCCAGTACGTCGCGTGATCGTTACAATCTGTCGTAGCGTCGGCTCCTTCCGCACCGGATATGACTCGATCCCCCGTCACGATCCTCTGCCTGGCCAGCTACTTCAAGGGCCACGATTTCGTCCGCGAATGCCACCGGCTCGGCGCCCGGGTTCTGCTAGTCACGCGGGAGGCGCTGCGCGACCTCGACTGGCCGCGCGACTCGATAGGCGAGCTGCTCGTCATGCCCGATACGACCCGCCGCGATCATATGGTGAACGGCGTGAGCTGGCTGGCGAGACGCGAGTCGATCGACCGCATCGTCCCGCTCGACGAGTTCGATCTGGAGATGGCGTCGACGCTTCGGGAGCACATGCGGACCCCCGGCATGGGTGAGAGCACCGTGCGCTTTTTCCGCGACAAGCTGGCGATGCGCATGCAGGCGGAGGAGCGCGGGCTGCTGGTTCCGGAGTTCGTGTCGATCTTCAACCACGATCGGATCCGCGAATACATGGCCCGGGTGCCGGGACCATGGTTCCTCAAGCCGAGGCTTTCGGCGTCGGCGATCGGCATCCGGAAGATCTCGCGGCCGGATGAGCTGTGGCCGGTGCTCGACGAGCTGGGAGACAAGCAGTCGTATCACCTGCTCGAACGGTACGTGCCGGGCGACGTCTTTCACGTCGATGCGATCGCGTGGGACGGGAAGGTCGTGTTCGCGGAAACGCACGGATACTTCCAGCCGCCGTTCGACGTGTATCACGGCGGGGGCGTGTTCTGCACGCGAACGCTCGAGCGCGGATCGCCGGAGTCCCGCACGCTGCTCGAGCTCAACGAGCGGATCGTGACGGCGTTAGGCATGAGCCGCGGTGCGCTGCACACCGAGTTCATTCGCGGCCGAGAGGACGGCCGGTACTACTTCCTGGAGACGGCCGCGCGCGTTGGTGGAGCGAACATCGTGGCGCTCGTCGAAGCGGCGACGGGTCTCAACGTGTGGCGCGAATGGGCGCGGGTGGAGGTTGCGAGTGCGCGCGGCGAGGAATACTCGGTTCCGGCCCGTCGTACGGACCACGCTGGCCTTCTGATCTCGCTGGCGCGTCAGGAGTGGCCGGACCTATCGGCGTACGACGATCCCGAGATCTCGTGGCGCCTCTCGAAGCGGCACCACGCGGGTTTGGTCGTGTCGTCGAGCGCGCAGGAGAGGGTGGAGGCGCTGTTGGAAACGTACGTGCGGCGCTTTCGGGATGACTTCTATGCGTCGCTGCCGGCGCCGGCGGAGGCCACGGAGTAGGGACTAGGGACTAGGGACTAGGGACTGGGGACTAGGGACTGGGGACTGGGGACTGGGGACTGGGGCCTCGGCCCGGATGCTATTACTGCAAAGGAAGCCTCCTCGGCGCTAATAGCATCCCGGCCGAGTCCCCAGTCCCGATGTCCCCACTCCCTGTCCCCACTGGACTTTCGGTATATTTTCGGTCATTCTCCTTATGTCATTGCGACTAGGGAAGGGTTGCCGATGCCGCGAGAGCTGGAGCTGGCCGAGAAGCTGGAGATCCTCATGTCGCTCGCCGCTGAGGATCGCGAAGGACCCCCGGAGACCGCGCGGCCGCTGCCGCCTCGACTTCGCTTCGCCGCCGACGCAGGAGCCCTGCGCCCACTCAACATTCGCGTGCTCCGCGGATCGGGCCGGCCGATCAAGCTCCTGCGCATCCTCATGACGAACGCGTGCGCCCTCAATTGCCACTACTGTCCCATGCGGCGCGATCGTGCGATGCGGCGGACGCTCCTCAAGCCCGAAGAGCTCGTTCGCATATTCCTCGGCGCGCTGCGGCGCGGATGGTGTGAGGGGCTGTTCATCACAACCGGCATCCCCGCTCGACCGGAGAAGGTGACCGACGACCTGATCGCCGTGCTCGAGATGCTTCGCGTGAGGCACAAGTTCGCCGGGTACATCCACGTGAAGCTCGTGCCCGGTGCGGAGCAGGCGCAGGTCGAGCGGATCACCGCGCTCGCGACGCGCGTGTCGGTGAACCTCGAGGCAGCGTGCGGTGACACGCTCCAGAGCGTGGCGCCCGAGAAGGAGCTGGCGACCACGCTCGTGACGCTCGAGCGCGCGCGGCAGGTCGTCGTCGCGAATCGGGCCGAGGAGCGGGCAGGGCGTCCGCGCGATGGCCGACAGCCGGGCGGGGTGGCGGGCATGACGATGCAGTTCGTCGTCGGAGCGACTCCCGACTCGGACCGTACGATCATGGGTCGTGTGACGAGCCTTTACGCGGGCGGCGGGATTCACCACGCGCACTTCAGCGCGTTCCGCCCCATCCGCGACACGCCAATGGAAGGGGTGCCCGCCGCGCCCGTCCTCCGCGAGCACCGCCTGTACCAGGCCGACTGGCTGCTGCGGACCTACGGCTTCGCGCCTAACGAGGTAGTGTACGAGGACAACGGGAACCTTCCGCTCGCCGTGGATCCGAAGGCGGCCTGGGCTCTGGCGCATCCGGAGTGCTTTCCCGTCGACGTGAGCTCCGCAAGCTACGATCGGCTCGTGCGCGTCCCGGGCATCGGTCCGCGGTCGGCGCGCCGGATCGTGGACGAGCGCCGGCGCAGCGTCATTCGCGGGCTGTCCGACCTCCGACAGTTCGGTATCGTGACGAACCGGGCCGCCGGATTCCTGACTCTGCGAGGCCGGCGGCTCCAGCCGGTTCGATGGGCGCAGCAGCTCGCGCTTTGGCGCCCCGAGGACGAAGTAGGCGCGCGACACGAAGTATACGACTTCAGTCCGGGGACATTTCGGTAGGGACTCGGCTGCTCGCTGGTAGCCGACGGCTGCGGGCTACTGCCGCGTGCTGCAAGCTGCTGCTATTACCGCCACGAGCAGGGTCGGGGCACGGTTCCGCGCCGCCAGTCGCCAGTCGCCAGTCGCCCGGCTCCGGCCCCTACTGTACGTTTACCGTCCCCTCCATCCCCGGGTGGTTCGTGCAGTGATACTGGTAAGCTCCCGACGTATTGAACGTCCGGCTCGAGCTTCCCGATGAGAAGTTCCCGACGTTAGAGGGAGAACCCGCGGTCATGAACGTCACGTTGTGCGCGGCGCCGGCCGTGTTGTTCCAGGTCACCGTCCCACCCTTCGTGATCGTCACTGTCGTCGGTGAGAATGAAAAGGTGGTGTACCCGTAGCCATCGTCGGACGACGTGATCGTAACCGTGGCCGAGGCGGTCGCTCCTCCGCCCCCGGGATTGGGCGTCGGGTTTGGGCTCGTAGGCCCGCTATCGCCACCTCCGCCACCGCACCCTATCGCCACAACAGCCAGCAGAACATAGCTCACCCGCATTGGGATGCCTCCTCACGCTCGGTATGCGCGTGTATGACGCGCGGTTGTAGTCTGTTCTAACGCGCACGCGCCAAAACCAGCGCGATCGAGCGCAGGCCGTGGCGACAATGGGACGCCTCGATGTGTGTCGGTGCGCGACCCGAATCGCAATCGAGACACGGCAGGGTGTGAGCCCGGACCGGCGAACGTCACGTCTCGAACGGTGAGTGCGGCCGGCCGCGACCGCTCACGGCTCGGCTTTGAGATCAGAACTCGAATCCGAACGCCAGATTCAGGTGCGTGTTCTTGGCGACGCCGGTCCCCTGATAGGTCGTTCGGTGCTCCCGCAACCCGAACGACGCGACGACCGGACCGCCAGGGTGCGTCGTGATGTGCGCCTCGCACGCCACGTTCTTCAGTCGGCCGGCTGGAAGCCCGGTTACGTCCTTCGGATCTCCGGTGCCGCAGCCACTCGCCAGCTCGATGAGGGTGTTCGGCCTCAGGATCAGCTGGCCCCATCCGCCTCGGTCTTTGATGGCGTCTCCGGTCGTGGAGAGGTTTTGTCCGATGCCGCCTCCGCCCAGGCCGCGCAACGCCTGGCCGGAGTAGGCCTCGGCACGCACCTCGACATGGCTGCCTAACGGGACTCGCGCGTCGAGAGCGAGCGCATCGCTCGACACGAGGCTACCGTCCGTTCGGCGCAGCCACCCCTTGTGCACGCCAACGCCGATCTCGCCGCGCGAGTCCTCATCGCCCCACCGCGTCCGGATCCGCGCCTGCAGGTAGGGGCGATTCGACCGCTCCGCCGGATCCAGCCCGGTGTCGAACGTTCCAACCGGGTCGCCGGTCGTCGGCGCCAGCACGGCGCCCTGAATGCCGACCCGCCCCTTCTTCGAGATGATCCATGTACCCCGAACCTGCGGAAGCCAGAG
>Ga0111538_10011415_pt1 | contig 11782 bp, 10 predicted proteins | sample SoiMethybrSBSTD1_FD_79669 | JGI IMG/M metagenome (GOLD analysis project Ga0111538, IMG submission 79669) | Bulk soil microbial communities from a Populus tree surrounding site in Tennessee, USA - Soil MetaG P. TD hybrid SBSTD1 (version 2)... | ecosystem: Environmental > Terrestrial > Soil >...
CGCCCGTCCGGATACTCGGCGTAGAAGCGCATGCGCTTACCGCGGAAATGCATGTGCGGCAGCATGCTGTAGAGGTGCGCGTCCTTCTTGATCGTGATCGTCTGCCGCATCTCGTGGTCCGGATCGTACGGCGGAATCGGATCCCAGCCCTCCGTGAAGATGCAGGCGCAGTCCGGAATCATGCGCTCCGTCGGCACCTCGCCGTCCTTGTAGAACCACAGGCCGATCTCGCTCGCATCCACCGTCGCCTTGCCGTTCGTCGTGTAGTGCAGCTGCAGCGCCAGCGTCGAGCCCTTCTTGAGCAAGCCGCCGGTGTTCGGCGGCTCCAGCTGCGGCTGTGCGCCCGGAATGTACGCAGTGATGCGCGCCGCGTCCGGATCGACTCGGCCGAAGTCGATGCGCAGGTCCTTCGGTGGATTCGGGGGGATCAGCTGATTCAGCGTGTGATGCAGCACCGTGCGATCGCCGGCGATGTACTGGCTGGCGCGCACCCAGCGGTCGCGGTCCAGGCCTTCGATCGGCACTTTGATGTAGCGATAGTCGAGCACGCCGCTCGCGGGAACCTCCTGCGCCGGGACGCGGATGACCAGATCCGGCTCGCCGTACGCCCACTTGGTCGCCGGCCACTGCAGCTGCGTCAGCGGATCGACGGCGTCGTCCTTCTGCGCACCCTGCTCGATCCAATGAATCAGCGTTTGCTGCTCCTGCGGCGACAACGCGAACGTCTCCTTGAAGTCGCCGACGTGCGGATCGATCTGGCCCGGCGGCATGCGCTTGGTCAACACCACTTCGCGAATCATCGGCGCGAAGCCCTGAACGACCGCGTGGCTGTTCATGGCGAACGGCGCGATGCCGTTTTCGCGATGACAGCGAGCGCAGTTCTCCGCCAGGATGGGCGCGACGTCCTTCGAGTAGGTGATCGTGGCCTTGCCGTGCTTGCGGTCGGCTGCCGCGACGTACGTGACCGCTGCGCCGCGCGCCCTGACCTTCGCCTTGTTCACCTCACGGCCGGCGAGCACGTCGTCGATAGCGCGCACGAAGTACTTGTTGACGGGGCCGCGATACAGCACGTCAGTGGTGCCCGGCTGGATCAGGAACACTTCGCCGATCTTGCTGACGCCCAGTCCTTCCGAGACCAGCTGCGTCTCGTCCATCAGTACCGGAATGTCGAGGCTGTGCTGGGTCAGCAGTTGCTGTACGGATGCGCGCGTCTCGTCCGCGACCGGGTCGATCATGAAGAATTTGATCTTGTCCTGGTACTTCGCGCGCGCTTCGTTGAACGCCGCAAGGTCCTGGTCGCTGACCGGCTTGCCGCTGCTCTGGACCAGCAGTGCGACCGCCTTGTGGTCATCGTAATAGCTCATCTGGTGGAAGTAGCCCTGCTGATCCAGCAGGGAGAAGTCTCCGACGCGCTTGACGTCGGTTGCCGCGCTCGCGGCAGTGCCAGCGCTCAGCAGCGCCAGCGCAAGAATCGCTCTCTTCACGACGATCTCCCCCTTTGATTCCGCGAAAACTGCAGATCGGAAGCAGCCTGCAAGGCGGTTCGCACAGCCTACCGTGCGAGTCCCGCGAAGGCTACGGCGCGCGATGGTGTTGTGGATGCGCGCGCAGCGGAAGTTCCGGCCGGCGAGCCGCCGGACTGCACCGGCTAACGGTGAGAGTCGGACCGGTGCCGCCGTGCAGATCATGCTGAACGACGCTACCTGCGCGACGCCTGCGTTTTGCGCGCCGACCGTGTCACGGGCCGCTTGCCCGTCGCGCTGCGACGCGGACTCTTGCGCCGACAGCTCTCGAGCCATGCGATCCGAGCGCTCGCAGCCTTTTCCGCCGCATCCTCGATCTCGCGATACGCCTTGACGATGGCGCGGCCGAGATCCGTCAGTTGCGCCCCGCCGCCTCCGCTGCCGCCGACGCTGGTCGTCGTCGCGGGGTCGGCGAACATCCGATTGACGTCGTCGAGCAGCAACCACGCCCGCCGGTAGCTCATTCCCAGCTCACGCGCCGCCTGCGACAGTGAGCCCGTCGCCTCGATGTGCTCGAGCAGTGCAATCTTGCCGGGACCGATCGCGCTGTCCGGACTCAGATCGATCCGCAGTCGGATCGATGGCGTTTGGGACTTGCTCATGGCAACCGATGGTACTGCCAAAGCGCTGGCGGCGCTTGCGCGGCCGGTCGTCTGGTCCTATCGTTATGTCGCTTAAGATATAACGGAGATTTGCATGCGGCTCACCGCACTTCGCAACCTGCTCGGCACTGTCCTGCTGATGCTCTGCACGCTCGCGTTGCCGGTCCGTGCAGCGGACGCGCCGGATCAGGAACTGTTGGTCTTCGCCGCCGCGTCGCTTGCCAATGCGCTCGACGAAATCGGTATGGCTTACACGCAGAAGACGCAGCAGCACGTGAAGTTCTCGTACGCAGCAAGCTCGGCGCTGGCGCGTCAGCTCGAAGCGGGCTCGCGTGCCGACGCGTTCATGTCGGCCGACCTCGAGTGGATGGACTACGTGCAGGCGCGCAACCTGATCGATCGCTCCACGCGGCGCAACGTGTTGAGCAATCGCCTGGTGCTGGTCGCTCCCGCCGACAGCAAGATCGAGCTCAAGATCGCGCCCGGCTTTGCGCTCGGCGCCGCTCTGGGCAGCAACGGCCGGCTCGCCACCGGCGACCCGGAATCAGTGCCGGTCGGCAAGTACGCACGTTCTGCGTTGACTTCGCTGGGCGTGTGGAACGACGTCGCGGACCGGCTGGTTCGTGCGGACAACGTGCGCTCGGCGCTGGCGTTCATCGCGCGCGGCGAAACGCCGCTCGGCATTGTCTATGAGACCGACGCGAAGGTGGAAAAGCGCGTGCGGATCGTCGACTTCTTTCCTGAGGATTCGCACCCGCCAATCGTCTATCCTGTAGCCGTGACTGCACACGCGCGGCCGGCCACGCGTCAGTTCATCGAATTCCTGCAGAGCTCCCCGGCGCAGGAAACGTTCAAGAAGTACGGGTTCCAGACAGTCCCGCAGCGTTGAGGAGCAGGCTTTGACCGATTCTGCCCTCCGCATTTCCCATGCGGCGCTCGTCGCTGCGTTGATCTCTTCCCCGGCCCTCGCCGCCAGCGACAACGCTGCCGTCGAACAGCAGTTGAACGCCTTGCAGCAGGCGCTTGCCAGGCAGCAGGAACAACTCGCTCAGCAACAACAGGAAATCGACCGGCTGCGTGAGCAACTTGCAGCGTCGTCTTCGGCCGCAACTCCGACGACGGTCCAGCAGATGGCCGCGGACGTGCAACAAGCCAAGCTGGCCGCCCAGGATGCGCCGCGCGTCACGTTCAACAACGCGCGGCCGACGATTGCCAGCGCTGACGGCCGCGCGTCCATTGCGTTCCGCAGCGTCGTGCAAGCCGATGCCGCGCACTACGACGACGACGCCGACGGCGGCGCCACGGACTTTCGTCGCGGGTCGGTGGGCGCGACTGCGAACCGTGAAACTGCTGCCGCGCGCGATTTCTCCGACGGCGCCTACTTCCGCCGCGCCCGCTTCGGCTTCGAAGGCACGCTCGCCCGCGACTTCACTTATCGGGTGCTCGCTGAGCTCGGCGGCTCCGGCACCGAAGGTCCGGCGCGCATCAACGATATGTGGGTCGGCTATACCGGCTTCGCGCCGTTCACGATCCAGGTCGGCGCGTTCTCGCCGCCGGCAAACATGGACGACGGCATCAACCCGGAGAGCTCGCTCTTCATCGAGCGCGCCTCCACTTCGGAATTGTCGCGCACCCTGGGCGGCGCTGACGGGCGCATTGGCATCGGCATGCGCGGCAACGGCGCGCGCTGGATGAGCGCGCTGACGCTTACCACGCGAACCGTTAACGATGCGGAAGTTTTCGATTCGCAGCTCGCCGCCGTCGGTCGCTTCGGCGGCCTGATCGCGACCTCCTCCGACTACAACATTCACGCGGGCTTGTCGGGCACGTGGGTGTTCCAGCCGCCCGATCAAGGATCGACGGCTGCATCAGCCGCTCAACGCCACGTTCTGCGCTTCCGTGATCGCCCGGAGATCCGCGTCGACAGCACACGCTTGATCGACACCGGCTCGATCGATGCCGATTCAGCGTATGTCTACGGGCTCGAAGCCGGCGCGACCTGGAAGAACTGGTATCTGGGCGCCGAGAGCTTCCACTATGGCATCGAGCGCACGGCAGCGACTGCCGCGCTCTCGGACCCGACGTTCGAAGGTTTCTACGTCCAGGGCAGCTGGATCCTGACGGGCGAAACTCGCCGCTACGACATAGCGAGCGGCGCGTTCCAGGCGCCGCGACCGTTTGTTCCTTTCACGTCCGCGGGCGGAATGGGCGCGTGGGAATTTGCGCTGCGTTTCTCGCATACCGATCTGGACTATCACGCCGGGGCCTTCGGCACGGCGGCGGCTGCAGATGCGATTCGCGGCGGCGTCCAGGACATCTGGACGCTAGGCGTCAACTGGTACCTCAATCCCAACGTCAAGATCATGCTCAACTGGCTGCATGTCGACGTCGATCGACTCAATCCCGCCGGCCCCGGCAATCTCACGCCGTTCGGCCCCGCGCCCGGAACGCCGCCAATCGGCGTGAACATCGGCCAGGAACTGAACATCTACGGGCTGCGGACGCAGTACAGCTTCTAGTTCCAGTTCTGCACTTCGGGTGCAGCAGTCGCGCTGTCGCATTTGCATACGTGCTGCGGTAGTGTCGAGCGGTCCGCGCTCGGGGGTCCGCTCATGACATACGCGCAAGGCCGCACGTTCTACGACGCCGACAGCCACATCATGGAGCTGCCGGATTTCCTCACGGAGCATGCCGATCCCGAGATCCGCGATCGTCTCCCCGCGCTGCGACTGCCGCGCGTCGGACGACTCGCAAATCTCGTCGAAGAAGCTGCACGCACGCGACGGCACGGCGCGCGCGAAGTCGCCGAGATGCTCGCGCTCGGCGACACGCTGATCAGCGGACCGAAAGGTTACATGGCGCTCGGTGCGTTCAATCGCGACGAGCGTGCGCAGGCGCTGGACCTGCTCGGGTTTGCGCGACAGCTCGTGTTCGCGACATTTTCAGAGAGCCTCGCGTTCTCGCTCGAGCGCCCCATCGAAGAGCGTTACGCGGCCGCGCGCGCTCACAATCGAGCGATGGCGGAGTTTTGCGGCAAGGATCCGCGACTGATGGGCGTCGCGCTGCTGCCGCTCGATGATCCGCAGATGTCGCGCGAGGAGCTGGAACACATTCTGCGGCTGAGCCTCAAGGCGGTGTGGGTGCCGCATCGTCCGTGCGGAGGCCGCTCGCCCGGACATAGCGATCTCGATCCGATCTGGGCGCGACTCGCCGAGGCAGGCGTGCCGTTCGTCCTGCACGTCGCCGGCGTGCCGTTGCAAATCGATGCGGCGTGGATGAATACCGGGCGGCCTGTGCCGACGGACTGGCTCGGCACCGGCGAGAACGTCCGCGGCAAGGACATGGCCTCACTGCACCAACCTGCCGAGACATTCGTCGGCGCTCTCGTGCTGGACGGCGTCTTCGAGCGTCATCGCGCGCTGCGCGGCGGCGCAATCGAGCTGGGCGCGGGCTGGGTGCCATCGATGATCGAGCGGCTCGACTGGATCGCGGACATCTGGAGCAAGTCGGATCCGCAATTGAAGTCTCTGACGCGGCGGCCGTCGCAGCAGATCATCGAGCACATGGCGTTCACGCCGTACGTGTACGAGGACGTCGGTGATCTGATTCGCCAGTCCGACAGCCGTCTGTATCTGTTCTCCAGCGACTATCCGCACGCAGAAGGCGGACGCCATCCGCTCGAGCGCTTCAGCGCTTCGCTCGCGGGCTGCAACGACGTTGCGCAGTCGCACTTCTACTCGGAAAATTTCGCACGACTGTTCGGCATCGCCTAGGCCTTTCCTGCTCCGCGCGAGTACGGCGCGGCTGTCCGATCCGATGAATTCCGGCCGATGCGGCTGGCATCCCAGTCGCGCGCCAGTTGCGTCCGAAAGTGGCGAGTAGCGCGCAAGCGCCGGCAGTTACATCGACCCGGGAACCTTTGCCCGGGAGATCACTGCCATGAACACTTCCATCGTGCGTTGGGCGCTAGCTGCTGCCGCAACGCTGACAGTCGGCGCGGTCGCCGCCGACACCACCGACAACTTTCGTCACAAGCACCCCGACTATCGCGTCGTTACTCTGCCGTCGCTCGGCGGCGCCGAGAACACCGGCAACAGCATCAACGATCTCAATCTCGTCGGCGGCTTCGCGAACCTGCCCGACAACAACAGCCGGCATGCGATGTTGTGGCTTTACGGCTTTCGCTTCGATCTCGGCACGTTGGGCGGTCCGAACAGCGCCATCGCGTGGCCGGTGAAGAACACCAACGGTCTCGTCTCCGGCATCGCGCAGACGACGACGCCGCAACCGCGCGGCGAGACGTGGAGCTGTCGCAGTTTCTTCGCGACGCCGACGCGCGCTGCTGCGACGTGTCTCGGAGTCGTCTGGGAAGAAGGTCAGATTCGCGCCCTCCCGACTTTCGGCGGCGACAACGGGTTCGCGACCGGCGCGAACAATCAGCGCCAGGTTGTCGGCTGGGCCGAGAACCGGGTCGAGGACTCGTCGTGCGTCGCGCCGCAGATCTACCAGTTCCGCGCGGCGCTCTGGGGCCCTGGCAAGAACGAGATGCGGCAATTGCCGCCGCTGGGGAACGACCGCACCAGCGCGGCGACTGCCATCAACAACCAGGGCCAGGTCGTCGGCATCTCCGGTGCGTGCGGCACGGCGGTCGGCGGTGTGAGCGCCGAGCACGCAGTGATGTGGGACAAGGGTAAGACGATTTTTCTCGGCACTCTCGGCGGCGTCGCGTGGAACACGCCGATGGCGCTGAATGAGCGCGGCGACGTCGTTGGCTTCTCCAATGTGTCGAAGGCGGATGGCGCCGTCTTCAACGCCCAGGCGTTCCGCTGGACGCGCGGCCGCGGCATCGAGAACCTCGGCGTGCTCCCCGGCGACAGCCTCAGCCAGGCGCTCGGGATCAACGACAAGGGCCAGGTCGTGGGTATCTCGTGCACAGCCGGCTTCGCGAGCTGTCGCGCGTTCCTGTTCGATCACGGCGTGATGAGGGATCTCAACGAGTTCCTGCCGGACGACTACGCCGATCACCTGTTCACGGCGAACGACATCAACAACAACGGCCAGATCACCGGGCAGGCCATCAAGGCGGGCACCGAAGAGCTGGTCCCGGTCTGGCTGATCCCCGTGGAGAATCGCGGACACGGCGACTCCAACGACGCGGCCACCGCTGCAAAGAACGACGCGCGATCAGTTCCGCTGTCAGCGGAAGCGAAGCGCCGTGTGTTGCTGCGTGCGTTCGCCACTGAGGCAGAGCTCGGCAAGTAGCATCGCGCGCTGAAGGTCATCGGGAAATCTTGGACACGCCGCGGCTGGAACCCGCGGCGGCGTTGAGTACTTCTAAAGTAGTACAGGGCCAGGACGTGACCGTGTGATGTGATGGTGGTGTTGATCGTCGAGGACGAAGCGATTATTGCCTACTGTTGTGCAGCGACGCTGAAACATGCGGGACACGTCATTCTCGGACCCGCGCATAGCGCGGCCGAAGCGCTGGAGCTGGCACGGAAGCGCCGGCCGGAAGTCGCGCTGATAGACATCGATCTCGAAATTCCCGGTGCAGGAATCGGACTCGCGCAACACCTCCGCACGTACTACGGCACGGCCATTGTCTTCGCGACAGGCCGAGCGGACGCCGCGCGCGGTCACTCCGACATCGCCGTCGCCGTTCTATCGAAGCCGTACGATCCGGCGGAGTTGCCGGCAGTCATCGGCTCCGCGGCCGGAGCGGTACGTCGCGCAGCCGCGCGCACCACGCCGTCGCGGGTCGCCAGTTTCAGCGGAATTCCCGCGCACAACGGATCCGGCGCGTAAGCAAACCAGGCGATGCGAGCCCGCTGCGGCATGCGCCAGGTCTCCTTGCCGGAGGCACGATCGACCATGACAGCGTCGAAGCTGCCGTCCGTTCCCATCATTCCACGCCACATCAATGCCGGGTTGCCCAACTTCGCCTGCCTGGGATCGTGATAGGAAGTCTGTGCGATGTGCTCGGGCAACTGCACGAACAGCTCCTTGTCGCTCATGATCGAAATGAAGACCGGCTCCGCCGCATGCTCGACACTCGCCGGCGCGTCACGCGTGCCGATCGCCGTGCCCCAGGCGAAGCGAATCGGATAGCCGCTGCGCACAGCGTCGAACAGCGCCGATTTCGCGCCCTGGATCGGCGCGCCATTCGTTTCGTGCAAATACACGAGCCGCCATGACGGCAGTGCACACGCTGCCCGGCTGTCCACACACCATTCGCTGCGAACGCGAGTTGCCTCTGCGACCTCGCCGTCGTCGAAGTTGCTCTCGAGCACGCCGGTAGTGCCGACCAAGCCCGACCAACGCTTGCGCTTGACGGGCATCTGGATGCTGCGCGTCCCGGTTCGCGGACCTTGCGCCTGAATGTCGGCGACCTGCGCGAAGATTTCGCCTTCGAACTCCGTCAGGAAGCCGCTGTCGCTCCAGTGGCTGACCTCGGGCTCGGGATCGTCGTCGAAATTGAGCGACCAGCCGACACGCAGCGGCAGGCCCGCGCGGAACGCTGCACGCAGCGCGTCTTTCGATCCTTCGGATGCGCGACCGTCGGGCTCGATCGTTACCAGATGGACCGGGCAGGTCGATGCCAGGGCTGCAGTCGACAGGAGCAGTGCAGCCGTGACGATCGCGAAGCGCATGGCAATCATCGGCAGTCCTCATTCGCAAATGGGCCGAGATCGTAGCGAGCTGCGAGTGAGTGCGGACCGGCGGCGAGCCGAAGCGAATCGAGCCCGCGACGAGGCGATTGCCCCGCCTACTTCATCCAGGTGACCGCGCCGTCGAGGGAAGCTGGGGTTGCGGTTCCAGCAAGCGCAGTGGTGCCGAGGTACAGGAATGCGACGATCTGGTCCTGCGCGGTGAGCCCGAGCATTGTCTTCGCTTGCACGTCATAGGCTGCTGCGCCCGTCTTCCACATCGCGCCGTAGCCCAGCGCCTGCGCAACCAGAATCATGTTCTCGACGCCAGCGGCCACGGCGCCGATCTGCTCCACTTCAGGAATCTTGCCGGGCGTGATCCGGGCGGCAACGACGATGACCGTCGGAGCGCGGAAAGCCTTGCGTCGCTCGCCGTCCTGCTGTTCCGGTGTCGATTGCGGAAACTTCACCAGCGACAAGCGCGCCATCTCGTTGCCGAGCTTTTCGCGCGCTGCGCCTTCGAGCACTACGAACCGCCAGGGTCGCAGCCGTCCATGATCTGGTGCACGCATGCAGGCACGCATGATCTGCTCGAGATGTGCTCGCGTCGGGCCGGGCTCCATCAGCTTCAGCGCGCTGGCGCGCGATTCGATGGCGGTCAGCAAGTCCACGACCGTGGCGCTCACAGTGCACGCACCTGCATTGCGAGATGCAATCGATCGCCGCGCATCGTGCACATCGCGATCTCAACCTTGTCGCCGGCGGTCCACGTGCGCGACAGCGCCTGCGAAGGAATGTAGACCGGCAGCTTGAACTGCGTGTCGACCTGCATCCCGCCCTTGGGCAAATGCGGCAAGGCGGCGGCGAGGCAGCGGCCGAGCGACCACATGCCATGCGCCACGACTTGCTTGAATCCGAACATCTGCGCGGTGCGGGCGGTGAGATGAATCGGATTGAAGTCGCCGGAGACGCGCGCGTAGTTCCAGCCGGTGTTGTCCTTCACATCCAGCGTCTCGGTCGACACGCCGGTCTCCGGCAAATTCGCGCGCTCGATGCCCGGACGCTTCGCACCTTCCTTCGGTGCGGTGTTGCCGCGGGCGAACATGGTGCTCACCTCTTCCCACACGACTACGCCGTTCTGCTCGTAGCGCGTGGCGAAGTCGTACTCCTGGCCGAAGTCCGTGAGACGCAACGTGTCGAAGTGCACCGTCAACCGCAGCGGCGCGCGCTGGTCGACCGGGTGCAACACGCGGATCGTATTGCGCAGGTGAATCAGACCGAGCACCTTCACCGGAAAATTCCGGCAGATGAACAGCTGCATATGCATCGGCATCGCGACGAGATGCAGATAGGCCGGCGGCAATCCGGCGTCATCGGCGACCGAGCACACCTCGCGGTAGCGGCGCAGATGTGCGGCCGACAGCACGACGCGGCGCGCTTCGAGCTCGACCGGCTGGACGACCGTGCCGGGCGCCGCAATGTACGGCTTCTTGCTGAGAAGCACGCGGGCATAGGCCGGCACCATCGAGGGCAGGCTGCCAAAGGAAATCCGGGTCGGGGAGCTCTGGGTCGTGGCTGACATCAGGTCTGAAAAACGGCGCTCAGGGCACGGCGCGGTCGATGATGATATTCAATGTGGCGGCGCTGGCGACGGCGTTCTTCGAAAAATCGAACTCGGCCTCGCCGTAGTAGTCGCCGCTCTGCGCCTGCGGCGTGCCCGAGCGCGACAGTCGCGCCACCACTTGCACGCGCGGCACAGTGGCGATTGTACGGGCTGCAATCATTGCGTCGCGCTCGCTGAGCTCGACCGTGATCGGCAGATCCGTGGAGCTGTGGCGCTGGACTGCCAGCGGCGGGCCGCCTGCCGACGGATCGCGCGCCAGGATGAAGAGCGGCACCGGCCCGCCTTTGAGCTGATCGCGAATCTGCGGCGAGATCGAGACAGCCACCTTGATCGACCGCTTCGCAGCCGATGCGGCCGTGCCTTCTCCGCCCGCTGCGACTGCAGGCGCTCCCTGCCCTGCTTCCGCGAGCTGCTGATTGAGGTCCTGGATCTGCCGCTCCAGCACGCTGCGCACTTGCTCCGGGGGATTCATGGCGAGCAGCTGTTGAAAACGGTCGCGTCCGAGTCGCAAGTCACCGGCCTGCAAGGCGACGATGCCGCCGTACCAGAACGCGCGCGGATCTTTCGACCCCTTGGCCAGCGCTGTTTCGAACAGGCGGCCGGCCCTGCCTTGCAGCGACGCCTCGTCGGTCCTCGCCAGGGATTCGCCTAGACCGAGAACCGCCTCGAGGTTCTCGCCCTTCGTCAGATCGTACGCATGCTGGAACGCGTCGAGGGCGAGCGCATCCCGCTCGAGCTTCGCATAAGACTTGCCCAGCAACAGCCAGCCCTCGACGTTGCTCGGGTTCTGGTCCAGTTTCGCCCGCAGCCGCTCGAGCAGCTGGTCCATCTGTTCGCCTTGCGCGATTTCCGCAGCGACCCCGTTCCAGTCCCATTTGCTCAACGTCGCGTAGAGCACGGCCGCGAGCACGGGCACGCACACAGCGATCACGAGCGCAGAGATGTGCCGCTCCTTGCGCGACGCGCTCTCCTCTGCAGATTTCGTGCGCAGCAGCGGCAGCACGATCCACAGCAGAGCCGCCGCGATCATGGCGGCGCAGGCGATGACGAAACCGGTCACGAGGCACCCAGGCCGGGATCGGCGGGATCGGTGTCCGGCAGCTTGGACTTGCGAACAATCACGAACGCAGCCGCAGTCCCACCGATGACGAGCAACAGCACCGGCGCACCCCACAGCAGCCACGTACGTGAATTGACTGGTGGCTTGTAGAGCACGTAGTCGCCGTAGCGATCCGTCATGTGCTGGAAGATCTCCTGGTCGCTCTTGCCCGCGGCCATCATCTCGCGGACCTGTCGGCGCAGGTCCGCGGCCAGCGTAACGCCGGAATCAGCGATGGATTCGCTGCGGCATTGCAGGCAGCGCAGCTGGTGAGTGATGCGCTGATA
>Ga0111538_10011417_pt1 | contig 11781 bp, 13 predicted proteins | sample SoiMethybrSBSTD1_FD_79669 | JGI IMG/M metagenome (GOLD analysis project Ga0111538, IMG submission 79669) | Bulk soil microbial communities from a Populus tree surrounding site in Tennessee, USA - Soil MetaG P. TD hybrid SBSTD1 (version 2)... | ecosystem: Environmental > Terrestrial > Soil >...
CGCTGAGCGAGGAGGCGCAGGGCCTGCGCCGCGACCAGTACCTGCTCGACTCCGCGCACCACGGGCTGGCCATGAACCCGCGCGCGACCAAGCTGTGCGTCGCCGGCACGATGTCCGACTACGCGGCGATCGTGACCCGCAAGACGTTCGCCTACACGATCGCGCCGGTCGGGGAGAAGCCGTACTGGGCGACCAACGACGGCACCGGCAAGCTCTGCTTCGTCTCGGTCAGCGGCGAGGATCGCGTCGCGGTGATCTCGTACCGCACGGGCCGCGAGATCGCGAGCATCCCGGTCGGCGACCACCCGCAGCGCATGCGCATGGGCCGCGCGCGCCGCTCGTCGCTTCGATAACGCCCAGGTACGGTTCTCCGCCCGCCGCGGGTGGGGACGCACAGGGTCGCGGACGCCTGCTGGCTCGGCCGCAACGCGCGGCCGGCGCTGGCACGCTGGATCCCATGCGAATCGCCGCCACCATCGCCGCCTCAATAGCCGCCCTTCTCTCGCTCGGCCTGCTCGCGGCCGGCGGCGTCCTCCTGTGGGGCGACTCCAAGAAGGACGAGCAGGGCTACCTCACCACGCACACGGAACGCTTCGCGACCGACAGCTACGCGCTCGCCACCGAGAACCTCGATCTCGATCTCGACGGCCTCGACACCGTGCTCGACCGCGACAACTACGGCAAGATCCGCCTCAAGGTCGACTCCGGCTCGCCGGTGTTCGTCGGCATCGCGCCGACGGCCGACGTCACGCGCTACCTGCGCAACACCGCGCACGCGCTGGTGACCGACGTCTCGTATCCCGACTTCGACGCCGACTACGACGCGCGGCCGGGAGCCGAGCGCCCCGCCGCCCCCGCAACGCAGGACTTCTGGGCCGCGTCCGCGAACGGCCCGGGCCCGCAGACGCTCACCTGGGACGTCGAGGACGGCGACTGGTCGATCGTCGTGATGAACGCCGACACGTCGCGCGGCGTCGACGCCCGCATCAGCGCCGGCGCCGAGGCACCGCTACTGGCGCCTCTCGGCTGGGGCATGACGATCGGCGGCCTCCTCCTGCTCGCCTTCGCCGCCGGTGCCGCCGTCGTCGCCGTGCGCGTCGAGCGCCTCCCCGCCGTCGCCGCCTGACCGCGCCGCCTCGCGCTTGTCGGCGACCAGCGACGCCACGATCCCGATCGTGAACGCCGCCGCGACGACGGCAAGCGAGGCGACGTGGCCGACCTTGTAGGTGTCCTCGAGCAGCAGCTTGACCGCCACCAGGGCGAGAACGATCGCGATCGTCTCGTCGAGGAAGCGGAATCGATGGACCAACCCCTCGACGAGCACGAACAGCGCGCGCAGGCCGAGCAGGGCGAAGATGTTGGCCATCCAGATCAGCACCGAGTCGCGCGTGATGGCGAACGCGGCCGGGATCGAGTCGATCGCAAAGGCGATGTCGGCGGCGACGATCGCGGCGAGGCAGACGAACATCGGCGTGGCGTAGCGGTGGCCGTCGATGCGGGTGAACCAGTGCCGCCCGTCGTAGTGGTCGGCGACCGGGAACACCTTGCGCACGGCCCGGACCATCAGGTTCTTGTCCGGGTCCACGCCTTCCTCGACGCCGCGCAGGATCCGGTAGGCGAGCACGAGCAGCAGCGCGCCGAGCACGTAGATGACCCAGTGGAACTGCTCGATCAGCGCGACGCCGCCGAGAATCGCCAGGCCACGCAGCGCCAGGGCGGCGACGATGCCCCAGAACAGCAGGTTCGCCCGGTGCTCCTCCGGCACCGCGAAATAGCTGAACAGCAGGAGGAAGACGAACAGGTTGTCGAGCGACAGCGAGCGCTCGACGAAGTAGATCGTCGTGTAGGTGACGGCGTCGTCGGCACTCGACAGCGCCCAGACGAGCGGCGCCACCGCCAGGGCGAGGATCAGCCAGCCGATCGACCAGTACACGCCCTCGCGGAACGTCGGCGTGCGGTTGGGGGCGAACGCCTTGAGGTCGACCAGCAGGAGGGCGACGGTGATCCCGGCCAGGGCCAGCCACGGCCCCGGCCCGCTGATGAAGCTGAGCATCATCAGATGAAGAAGAAGACGATCCCGAGAACGGTGTAGACCGAGAGCAGCTGGACACCCTCGAACCAGGTCGACTCGCCTTCGTGCGTGACGAAGTTGGCGATCAGGATCGCCAGCATGATCGCTCCGAGTTCGAGCCCGTTAAAGATCAGCGGCATCGGGAACGGCCCGAGGACGAACGAGATCAGGACGAGCACCGGCGCGACGAACAACGCGATCTGGGCGCTCGAGCCGATCGCGATGTTGATCGAAAGGTCCATCTTGTCCTTCCACGCGAAGTAGACGGCGACCCAGTGCTCGGCGGCGTTGCCGACGATCGCGACGACGATCACGGAGACGAAGAACGGCGACAGCCCGATCCCCTCCGACGCCTCCTCGATCGAGCCGACGAGGATCTCCGACATCACGCCGACCGCGACGCCCGCGAGCGCCAGCGCGGTCACGCTCTTGCGCACGGTCCACGGCTCCTCGCCGACATGGTCGTCATCGGCGTGGGTGGGGTTGAAGAGATCGCGGTGCGTCTTGAGCGAGAAGAACAGCCCGGCGACGTACGACGCGAGCAGCACGACCGCGACGAGCGCGGACATCGTCTCGAGGTCGGTCGGGAAACGGTCGTTGCGGTCGGTCGGCCCGGGGAGCGCGCCGCCGATCACGAGCTCGAAGATCGCCGGCATGATCAGCGCGACCGACGCGAGCAGCAGCATCAGCGACTGCGCCTGCGCGGCCGTGGCGTCGAACCGCTGGCGCTCGCGGGTGAGGCCGCCGACCAGCATCGCGGCGCCCATCACGAGCAGGATGTTGCCGAGGATCGAGCCGACGAGCGACGCCTTCACGACCTCGTGCAGGCCCTTCTCGAGTGCGAACAGGCAGATGATCAGCTCCGGCGCGTTGCCGAACGTCACGTTCAGGAGGCCGCCGATCCCCGGGCCCGAGCGAGCGGCGAGCTCCTCGGTGGCACGGCCCATCAGCGCGGCCGTGGGGACCACCCCGAGCGCGGACGAGAAGAAGACGTAGCCGGCGTCGGCGTCCGCGAACCGCAGCACGATCGCGATCGGGATGAACGGGACGAGGACGTACGGCCACCCCTCACCGCTCAGCAGGAATCGCCGCAGGTTGAAGGAGGCCTGCGCCTGAGTCACCGCAAGGAGTATGCGAGATCGGGCGCTACGGCGTCGTCAGAGCCTCGGAGCACTTGCGCTCCTTGGCGCTGTCGCCGGCGGCGTCCTGAATGCACTTGGCGTAGTCGTCGAGGCTCTGCTGGGTGGCACCGCCACCCGAGCTGCCGCCCCCGGTCGCAGCCCCGCCGAGGCCGTTGAGGCCGATGCCGAGCTCCTGCAGCTTGGACGCCAGCTCGGAGAACGGCTTGGCGTTGTCGGGCGCCTCGATGTCCTGGTCCTCGTTGACGTCGGTGAACTGCATGTCGAGCTTCACGTCGAGCGCCTGGTTGCCGTTGTCGGTCGGGACGTCGAGCTTCAGTCCCACGACCATGCGGCGCATGATCCGGTCGTCGGCGCCGGTGTAGATCTCCACCGACACGTCCTTGATCGCGTCCTCGGCCTGCTGCTTGTCCTGCTCGGACAGCTGGTCCGGGAGCCCGGCCGCGCCGCCGCCCCCGACCGACCGCAGCTTGCCGAGCGCGGTGTTGACGTCGTCGAGCAGCTTCGGCACGTCGACGTCGCCGGTGATCTTGATCGTGTCCGTGTCGCCGACCTTCGCCTCGCCGGCGTTCTTGGCGTTCGTGAGCCACTTCGTCGGGTCGATGCCGAGGCTGGCCAGCGACTGGGTCTCGCCGTCGCCCTGCTTGGCCTGCTGCTCGTACTGGGCCTGGATCTGCTGGTAGACCGCGCCGGGGATCTCGTACTCGGTCTTGCCGTAGCGGACGAAGGCCTGGTCCTCGGTCCCGGTCAGCCCGAGCTCGAGCGTCTGGCCCGCGAACGTGGCCGTGGCGTCGAGATCGGCCTGCGGCAGCTTGCCGTCGCCCCCGCTCTGGAACGGACCGCTGAGCTTGACCGTGAACTGCTGGCCGGCGGCGTTGACCGTGGCGTTGAGATCCAGCTTGCCGGACTTGATCGTCTCGTCGCCCGAGAACGTGTCCTTGAGCAGCTCGTTCACGTCGGTGCTCGAGCTGGCCTCCTTGCCCTTGTCGTCGCCGCCGCAACCGGCCAGCAGGCCGAGCGAGAGGGCCGCCACGAGGAGCAGGAGGAGCGAGCGTGAGCGCATGAGCACGAGATTGCAGCGCACGTCACGCCGCAACTTCGAGCCTAGCATTGGGTCCGTGGGAGTCATGCGTGTTGTCTGTTGTGCGTTCGTGGCGATCGTGTGCAGCCTGGTGGGCGCCTCCCCGGCGGTCGCCGGCCAGGTCCTCGTGCTCGGCAAGGACGGGCAGGTCTACGCCCGCGAGGATCCGGCGCTCCCGGCAGCGTCGATGAAGGCGCCGCCGCGCCGCGCCGCGGTCGTGGCGACGACGGCCTCCAAGAAGAAGCGGCGGACCGTCTACCGCGAGCTCAAGCGCCTGCGCGCGAGCGGCGCGATCACGCCCGAGGACTACACGACCTACCGCGCCGGGTTCGTCGACGTCAAGCGCCGCGCCAAGCGGCTCGACGGCATCGGCAAGAGCGAGATGCGCGCCGTGATCGCGATCGTCGAGGACATCACGGCACGCCGGAAGCTGACGGGATCGCGGCTGCGACCGCTGTGGCTGATGCTCAACCGCAACGTCGAGTGGTGGAGCACCGGCCGCTCGCTCGGCAGCGGCCAGCGGATCGAGTTCGCCGGCTCCGAGCTCGTCTGGCAGTACTACCCGGGCCAGGGGCTGCAGTTCCAGGTGCTCGGCAACTTCGGCAAGCTCAACGGCCTCTGGGGCAGCCGCCAGAACGCCAAGCTCGAGTTCATGCTCGACGAGCTGCTGCCGCTCGCGGCGGCCCGCGGAGGGCGCGGCGGTGTGGCGTGGGAGTACTACTTCAGCTTCGGCGGCGGCCGGCCGCCGTGGGTGAGCGGCCTGGCCGAGGGGACCGCCGTCCAGGCGCTGTCGCGCTCGGCCAAGCGCCTGAAGCGCGAGGCCGATGTGCTGCCGATCGCCAAGCGCGCGCTGCGGATCTTCCGCGTGCGCACACCGACGGGCGTCCGCGTGCCCGAGCAGAGCGGCGACCACTACGCGATCTACTCGTATGCACCCAGCCTGCGCGTGCTCAACGGCTTCATCCAGTCGCTCGTCGGCCTGTACGACTACGCGCGGCTGTCGAAGGACCCCGAGGGCACCGAGCTGTTCCAGGCGGCCGAGCCGGAGGCGCGCCGCGAGGTCCCGCTCTACGACACCGGCGCGTGGTCGCTCTACTCCCGCGGGAGCTCGACGCACGAGTCGAGCCTCTCCTACCACGACCTCCTGCAGGGCTTCCTCGCGAACCTCTGCGAGCGGACCGACGTCGCGATCTACTGCACGACGGCCGAGCACTTCGAGACCTACAAGACCGTGCCGCCGGAGGTGACGGTCAAGTCGACCCGCCTGCGCGGCGGCCGCTACGGCCGGGTGCCGTTCGAGCTGTCCAAGATCTCGACCGTGACGCTGCAGATCACGCGCGGCGCCCGCACCGTGGAGGCGCGCCCGTTCGGCGCCGTCGGCTACGGCAAGCGGACGTTCGGCTGGCAGGCTCCGAAGCGCGCCGGCACCTACACGGTGCTGCTGACGGCGCGCGACCTCGCGGGCAACCAGGCCTTCGACACGACCACGGTCAGGGTTCTGAAGCCCAAGAAGAAGAAGCGACCGTAGACTCTCGCGGGCTCAGATGGGGCCCCGGATCATTCTCTATACGGGCAAGGGCGGTGTCGGCAAGACGTCGGTCGCCGCCGCCACGGCGCGGCGCTGCGCCGCCGCCGGAGCCCGCACGCTCGTGCTCTCGACCGATCCGGCGCATTCGCTCGCCGAGTCGCTGCAGGCGCCCGTCGCCGGCGAGCCGACCGAGGTGGGCGACGGCGTCTGGGCCCAGCAGGTGCAGGCGCAGGAGGAGCTCGAGCGCAACTGGTCCGCCGCGCAGGAGTGGCTTGGCGGCGTGCTCGCCGAGCGCGGGGTCGAGCGGATCGCCGCCGAGGAGCTCACGGTGCCGCCGGGCGCCGACGAGCTGTTCAGCCTGCTCCAGCTCAAGCGCCACGCGGAGTCGGGCGAGTGGGACGCGATCATCGTCGACTGCGCGCCGACCGGCGAGACGCTCCGGCTGCTGTCGTTCCCGGACGCCGCGCGCTGGTGGCTTGACCGCGTGCTCGGGCGCGAGAACGCGTTCCTCGCCGCGGCCCGGCCGCTCGCTCGCGCGTTCCTGGATCTCTCGCTGCCGGACGAGCGCGTAATGGCCGACATCCAGCGGCTCGTGGGCAACCTGATCGCCATGCACGAGCTGCTGCGCGACGCCCAGCGGGTAACGCTGCGGCTGGTGATGACGCCCGATCGCATGGTGATCGCCGAGGCGATGCGCACGTTCACGTACCTGAACCTGTACGGCTACCTGTGCGACGCCGTCGTGGTCAACCGCGTGTTCCCCGAGAACGTGGGTGAGTACTTCGGCGCCTGGCGCGCCGTCCAGGCCGAGCAGCTCGCGGACGTGCAAGCCGGGTTCGCTCCCGTGCCGGTGCTGCAGGCGCCGTTCTTCGAGCAGGAGGTCCTCGGCGCGGCGATGCTCGACCGGCTCGGAGGCGCGCTGTTCGACGGCCGCGACGCCGGAGCGGTTCTGCACGACCGGCTCGCGCAGGAGCTGGCGCTCGACGGCTCGCGCGCCGAGCTGCGGCTCGACCTGCCGTTCGTCAGCAAGGGCGACGTCGCGCTGCGCAAGATCGGCCTGGAGCTGGTGGTGCGCGTGGACGGGTACAAGCGCACGATCGTGCTCCCGGGGGTGCTGGCCGGCTTCAAGCCGACGTCTGCGAAGTTCAACGAGGGGTCGCTGGTCGTGGGGTTCGAAGGTGGCTGATCCGCTGAACGACGAGTACGCCGAGGCCGAGCGGCTGATGCGCGAGGCCGAGGCCACGGCGCGCGCCGCCGGCGCCGGGCCGGTGCCGCCGCGCGGCTGGAGCGTGCCGGGCGACGAGCGGGGAACACCGCCGCCGTTCGACCTCGCGCAGATCGCGGCGCTGATCGAGTCGCTGCGCGGGGTCGTCCCCAGCGAGCTCACGCGTCAGCTGGCCGACGCGCTGCGCGAGCTGCTGATCGCGCTGCGGGCCGTGCTGGACTGGTACATCGCCCGGCTGGAGCCGCCGGAACCCGAGTCCAACGACGTCCAGGACATCCCGGTCGAGTGACAGACTCAGGCTTGGTGAATCGCCTGCGGGAGCTGCCGTCCGAGCTGCGCAACGCCGGCCTGGCGGCGGCTGCGCTGATGTTCTCGCTGTTCCTGCCGTGGTATTCGAAGAGCTTCTTCGTGCAGGTCAAGGGCGTGCCTCGCGCCTCGGACGCGAACCTGACCGCGTTCGGCGTCTTCTCATTCGTCGAGGCGGCCGTCCTCCTCGTCGCGGGCGGCGTGCTGTTCCTCGTGTGGGCGCGCAGCGAGGGCAAGGCCTTCCATCTGCCCGGCGGCGACGGGACCGCGATCATGCTCGCGGGCGGCTGGGCACTGCTGCTGCTCGTCTGGCGGCTGTTCGACAAGCCCGACGTCGACGATCCCGGCGCCACCGTCGGCATCCAGTGGGGCATCTTCGTGGCGCTGCTGGCCGCGGGTGCGCTGGTGGCGGCAGGTGCGAGGGTCCGGGCGGTCGACCGTCCGGAGCCGCCGAACCCGGCGGCCGAGGACGAGCCCGAGCCGGCGCCGCGCCCGCGGCGGCCGCGCGTGGAGTCGACGGCCGTGACCGAGGTGCTGGGCGAGCGGCCCGACTGGTCGGGCGAGCCGCCCGAGGCGCCGGGCCGCGCGCGCCCGTCCGAGCCGCGCGAGCGCGACCCGGGCGAGGCACCGACCGAGCACCTCGACGACCGGCCCGACCGGCTGTTCTGAGAGACCGACTCAAACACCGGCACGCACGTTTGAGTCGGCCTCTAGGCGGCGGCGCGGGCCAGGGCGGCCTCGCGGGCCTCGACGGCGTCGGCGAGCTCGACGAGCAGCTCGCTGAGCTGGGCCTCGACCTCCGGGTCGCGGAGCGTGCCGTCGGCGTCGAAGCGCTCGGCGGCCTCCGGCACCGGCAGCTCGCGGTCGACGACGCGGGCGCCGATCGTGGAGAGGACCTTGCGTGCGTCGGCCTGGGCCCAGACCGCGCCGAACATGCCGGTCGAGGTCCCGACCACCGCGGCGGGCTTGCCGCGCAGCGGGTTGGTGGCGTGCGGGCGCGAGGCCCAGTCGAGGGCGTTCTTGAGCACGCCCGGGACAGAAGCGTTGTACTCGGGGGTGGCGATGAGGACGGCGTCGGCGTCGGCGATCGCCTCGCGCAGCTCCCGCACGGGAGCGGGCGCGACGTCGACGTCGTCGTCGGCGTCGTAGGGCGGGATCGCCTTCAGGCCGTCGAACACCTCCAGCTCCACCCCGGACGGCAGCAGCTCAGCCGCCGCCCGGAGCAGGCCGGAGTTGTACGAGTCCCGGCGCAGGCTTCCCGAGATGCCGAGGACTCGCATCGGTTACGCCTGAGCGAGCTCGAGGTCGACCGAGATCGTGACGTCGTTGGCCAGCATGAAGCCGCCCTTGGGCAGCGGCGCGTTCCAGTTCAGGCCGAACTTGGTGCGGTCGACAACGGTCTCGAACTGCAGCCCGAGCTTGGTGTTCCCGAACGGATCCTCCACCGGGCCGGCGACGGTCCCCTCGGCGGTGACGCGCTCGGTGTGGCCCTTGATCGTGAGGTCGCCGGTCAGCGTGGCGGTCGGGCCGTCGACCGTGAGGTCGAGCCCGTGGAAGCGGATCTCCGGGTACTGCTCGCCGTCGAAGAACTCCGGCGACTGCAGGTGGGCCTGCAGGTTCTCGTCCTTGACGATGACGGAGCTCACGGGAACGGTGCCCTCGAGGCGGGCGCGGCCGTCCTCCTCGACGATCACCTGTGCGTTCACGGTGCCGAAGCTGCCGCGGAACGTCGAGAGCATGTGCTTGACGGCGAAGCCGGCGGACGAGTGGACGCCGTCGGTCGTGTAGGTGCCTGCGGGAATCGCGGTGGCGGTGGTCATTTTGGAAGTTCTCCCCGGTTGGAAGGCGGACCGGACTGCGGTCCGTTTTCGTGACGAGCAATACTGTAGCACAAGAAACGGACCGTGGTCCGGATACGTTCTATACTGACCCTCGTGTCCGTTACCGTCCCCACAGTGGAAGAGCTCCCGGTCCTGCAGGACGAGCCGCCGCTGCGCGCCGACGCGGCGCGGAATCGCGACAAGGTCCTGGCCGCGGCCGAGAAGCTGTTCGCCGCGCACAGCGCCGACTGCGTGACGATGGACGCGGTGGCTGCCGAGGCGGGTGTCGGCAAGGGCACGCTGTTTCGCGGGTTCGGCGATCGCGCCGGGCTCGTGCTGGCGCTGCTGCAGCAGCACGAGACGCAGCTGCAGGAGGCGATCATCCGCGGACCGGCGCCGCTCGGCCCGGGCGCGCAGCCGATCGACCGCCTGATCGCGTTCGGCGAGGCGCTGCTGCGGCATCTCGCCCAGCACGGCGAGCTGATCGCCGCCGCCGAGGGCAAGCTCGACCGCTACCGGTCAGGCCCGTTCATGGTCTACCGGACGCACATGGCGATGCTGGTCCGTGAGGCGGACCCCACCTGCGACTGGGAGTACCTGACGGACACGCTGCTGGCGTCGCTGACCGCGACGCACCTGCGCTACATGCGCCGCGCGCACGGGATGTCCGAGGAGCGCCTGGCCGCCGGCTGGGCCGACCTCGTGCGCCGCGTGCTCATCCCGCGCTGAGGTCCTCGAGGATCCGCGGCAGCTGGCTGACCAGCGACAGGTGCCCCTCGTCGTCGTAGAGGTGCACGCGCGCGTTCGGGACGTGGGCCGCGAGCCACTCTCCGTGTGCGAACGGGACCATCTTGTCGTGCGCGCCCTGCCAGATCGACACCGGCCGCGCGATCGCGCCGAGGTCGAAGCCCCACGGCTTCACGAACGCCAGGTCGTCGTCGAACCAGCCGTCGGTGCCGGTCGAGAGGGCGCGCCGCAGCATCCGCGCCAGCGACGCGGCGAACTCGCCGGTCAGCGCACCGCGGTCGACGTGGTCGATCAGCCCGCCGAGCTCGTCGGCGACCTGCTCGGCGGTGATGTCGCGCAGCGCGGCGGCGAACTGCTCGAGGAAGGCCCGCAGCTCCTCGTGCGAGCGTGCCGCCGCCCCGAACTCCTCGACGTTCTCGGGCCCCATGCCGGCGAGGAAGTCGAGCCCCTCGGCGTCGTACGGCGCGACGCCCGCGAGCGACGCCGCGGCCCGGCAGCGGTCGGGCAGCAGCGCGGCGCAGGCCAGCGCATGCGGTCCGCCTCCTGACCAGCCGAGCACGGCGAACTCGCCAAGTCCGAGGTGGTCGAGGATCGCCGCGACGTCGCTGGCCACGTCGGCGATGCTGCGCCCCTCGTGACGGGTCGACGTGGCGTAGCCGGGCCGCGCGTGGGCGACCAGCTGCCAGCCGCGCTCGGTCACCGCGTCGAACAGCTGCGGGAACTCGTCCGGCGCGTTCGGCGTGCCGCAGTGGAACACGAGCGGGAACGCATCCGGCGCGCCGTGGCGCAGGACCGCGAGGGCGCGCCCGTCGACGCTGATCGTCTCAGTGGTCATTGAGGTAGAGGCCGAGCGGCAGCAGGATCGTGGCGATGAAGATCATCCCGATCCCGGTCGCGATCGCGGTCCTGGACTTGTAGACGTGACCGCCGATCCCGATCAGGAACCCGAGCCCCATCAGGATCACGAACGGGAGTGGATCGGGTTCGAAAACGGCTAACACAGCGGGCGCGAGCATGGCATAGAGTCGTGACGATGAGGGCCGCACGGATCGCGCTCCTTCTCGTCGCGTTGGGTCTGATCACGGCCACGTCGGCCCACGCCGCCGTCACGATCGGCAGCGACCTCTCCGCGACGCCGACGCCCCTGGGCTGTCTCGGCTGCACGGTCTCGCCCACAGCGCTGCCCGGGCGCCTCGTGACAGCGCCGTCGTCCGGCGTCATCACCCGCTTCCAGATCCGCGCCGGCACGACCGTGTCGCCCGTGCGTCTTGTCGTCATCCGGCGGCCGCAAGGGCCCGGCAACCAGCCGGGCGAGCTCGCGGCGCGCTCCGCGCAGGTCACTCCGACAGCGGACGCCGTGACGCCCTTCGCCGCGCGGATCCCGATCGCGGCCGGCGAGTACATCGGCCTCGAGTGCTGCCCGGGGACTGCGGACTACCTGGCCCAAGCCGCGACCCCCGCGACGACATCGGACGTCTGGAACCCGCCGCTCGACGTCGCTCCCGCGTTCCCGGGGCCGACCGGAGCCGATGTCCTGGCGGAGCCGCTCGTCAACGCCGACGTCGAGCCCGACATCGACCACGACGGTTTCGGCGACGAGACACAGGACACCGACGACGACGGCGACGGCGTGCTCGACACCGCCGACAACTGCCCGGTCGTCGCGAACGCGGGCCAGGAGAACGCCGACGGCGACACGCTCGGCGACGCGTGCGACGGCGACCGCGACGGCGACGGCGTCGCCAACGCCGCCGACGTCTGCCCCGGCGTCGCCGGCGCGGCGCCGAACGGCTGCCCGGTCACGCCGCCGCCGAACCGCGCGCCGACGGTGCGGTTCCGCGCGCCGCTGGCGGGGACCGCGATC
>Ga0111538_10011418_pt1 | contig 11779 bp, 7 predicted proteins | sample SoiMethybrSBSTD1_FD_79669 | JGI IMG/M metagenome (GOLD analysis project Ga0111538, IMG submission 79669) | Bulk soil microbial communities from a Populus tree surrounding site in Tennessee, USA - Soil MetaG P. TD hybrid SBSTD1 (version 2)... | ecosystem: Environmental > Terrestrial > Soil > Tree...
AGCCGAGCTCGCGCGCTGCGCTCTTGACGCCATGCGAAGTCGTCACGAACACCTGCGTCCCGTGATGCAGCTTGCGGCCGCGCAACAGCGCAGCAAGCGATTTCATTTCGAACAGGGAAAGCTGCGGCCCGGAGAATACAACCAGGCTTGCGCTGCGATCGCGCAAGTCGTAACCGGCATAGACGCGCTCGAGCGCGGCGTCGTCGATCACGATCTCGTCGACCGGCCGATTGCCACCCAGCGCGCGCTCGAGCGAAGGCGCCTCGGGCGTCACGCCGACCATGTGGAACATCGCCATCGAGCCGTAGCTTGCCAACGCGGCACCCAGGTGCTTCAGCTCGTCGGAATTCGGCGCACGTCGCATTCCGGCGAAGACCGGTACGGCAAAGTAGTTCTGGTGCCGCTCGCCGACGATCTTTCCGACCGCTCCCCAGTCGGCGAGGTCGTCGAGCTGGGCGCTGAGGCGGACCACCAGCGTTCCCTTGCGGTGCTCGTCGAGATGGAAACCGTATTCGGGCGTGCGTCCGGTCAGCGCCGCGGCGAACGCCGCGGGTCCGGCCTCGAAGTTGCTGCGTGCGCCGAACACCGAGTTTGCGTAGATTACGGTCCCGGTGTCGCCCCAGGCCACGTGCTCGCCCAGGTGCGGCTGGTAGATCGTCTGGTAGTTGATGCACGTGTCGGTCGTGACGACGTTCATCTCGCGAAGCAGACGGATGATAGTTCGCTCTTTTGTCGCCTCGGCAGGGTCCTGCCCGAGCCGCTCGGCGAACGCGAAATCGATGCACCGTGCGTTGGTCGTGATCGGAATCGAGCAATGGGCGCGCTTCTCACATGCGCCGCGCAGCCAGTCGAGGCCGGCATCGCCCATCACCTCGATGTCGCCCATCATGTGCGCGTTGGTGATCGGTACGAACCGCTCCGCCCCCCAGAACCTGCCGACTTCGATCTGGTAGAGCAACGCGTCGCGCGCGGCGGCGCCGTGCCGGCCATCGAGCATCGCCTGCTCGTGCTCGGTCAGGCGCATCTAGGGCGCGCGAAAAAGCGCCTTCAGGTCCTCGCCGATCGCCTCGCCCTTCATCGGCGAGCCGGGACCGGCGACATGACGGCCCCAGACGCGCGTCTCGCTTCCTCGCGCAAGCGTAGTTCCATCGGCGCGCACGACCTCGTGAGAGACGACGAACGACTTCGCGCCCCAGCGGGTAATCCTCGAGCGGACTTCGCAGCGATCTCCGGGCTCGGCGGGCGCAACAAAATCGCACTGCGCGGATACGAGCGGCATCGCCATGCCGCGCTCGATCATCGCCTTGACGCCGTGTCCGACCGAGCCGAACAACGCCCAGGTCGCGCTATCGAACCAGCGAAAGTACGTCGGATAGAAGATGATGCCCGCCGCATCGCAATCTCCCCATTGCACTTCGGCAGGCAGCACGCCGACGATCGACTGGAAATCCGCGGGTTGCACGCGCTACGGGAACGACCGGCCCGCCCGGATCAACACTGCTCCCAGGGCAAGCCCGCGAAGCGCCAGCCGGTCGTCGTGCCGCGGTGGCGCTTTTCGTCCAGCTCGCCCTCGAAGCCGTGCACGACGTGGTACACCTCGTTGAAGCCGGCTCGCTCGAGGGTTCCGCCCGCTTCCAGCGAGCGGTTGCCGCTGCGGCAGATCAGCACGATCGGTCGCGTCGTGTGGTTCGTACCGGCGAGCTTTCTGACCTGCCCGACGAAATGCGGATTGATTTCCCAGTCCGGCCCGTCGTTCCACGCGACATGCAGCGCGCCCAGCGGATGGCCGACGAACAGGTACTCCATCTCGCTGCGGCAATCGATCAGCAGCGCATCGCCGTGCGACTGCAGGAATTCGTGCGCTTCGCGCGGCTCGAGGCTCTTCATCGGGGCGCCATTATATGCCGTAAGCGGTTGACGCCACTGGGCTTTGTCGGGCACACTGCGCCTGCGCCGATTTGATGTTCAGCTTGCGGGCGCCGCACCGCCAGGGGCGGGGACAAAGAAATGCCGCTAAAGAGACGTGCGCCGCATCCCCCGCGGCACGTTTTCCGAAGCGCACAAGCTGAGCGGATGTTTATCGTGGGCCGGAGATGAGCCAGTCGTCGCATTCAGCGCTGCTTGCGCCATTGCTCGCCGAGCGGATTCTGCTGCTCGACGGCGCGATGGGCACGATGATCCAGGCCGAGCGGCTGAGCGAGGCGCAGTTCCGCGGCGAGCGTTTTCGCGACTGGCCGAAGGAACTGCGCGGCAACAACGACCTGCTCGTCCTGACGCAGCCGCAGATCGTGCGCCGCATCCATGCCGGCTACCTCGAAGCAGGCGCGGACATCATTTCGACGAACACGTTCAACGCGACCGCGGTCTCGCTTGCCGATTACGGGATGCAGTCGCTGGCGTACGACTTGAACCTCGCCGCGGCGCAGCTGGCGAAAGAGACGGCGCTTGAATGGCAAGAGAAGACACCCTCGCGTCCGCGATTCGTCGCCGGGGCTCTTGGCCCGACATCCAAGACGGCGTCGATCTCTCCCGATGTCAACGATCCGGGCTTTCGCAATACTTCGTTCGATGGCCTCGTTGCCGCCTACCGGGAAGCCGCGCGCGGACTTCTCGACGGCGGAGTCGACGTGCTGCTCGTCGAGACGGTGTTCGACACACTGAATGCGAAAGCCGCGCTGTTCGCGCTACGGACGCTGCTCGAGGATCGCGGCGTCGACGTCCCGCTGATCGTCTCGGGCACGATCACGGACGCATCCGGCCGCACGTTGTCCGGCCAGACGACGGAAGCGTTTTACAACTCGGTGCGTCATGCCGACCCGCTCGTCGTCGGCCTGAACTGCGCATTGGGCGCGAAGGAACTGCGGCAGTACGTCGAGGAGATGTCGACGGTCGCCGAGACGCACATTTCGTGCTACCCGAACGCCGGCCTGCCGAATGCATTCGGCGAATACGACGATACGCCGGAATCGATGGCGCGCCATATCGGCGAATGGGCGCGCGCCGGCCTGCTGAACATTGCCGGCGGCTGCTGCGGCACGACACCTGCGCACATCGCCGCGCTTTCCGCGGCGCTGCGCGAAGTGCCTCCGCGGCGCGTGCCCGGGCGGCCACACAACCTTCGCCTCTCCGGCCTCGAGCCGCTCAACATCGGGCCCGAGTCGCTGTTCGTCAACGTCGGCGAACGAACCAACGTGACCGGGTCGCGCGCGTTTGCGCGCCTGGTGCTTGCCGGGAATTACGCGGAGGCGCTGACCGTCGCGCGCCAGCAGGTCGAGAACGGCGCGCAGGTCATCGACGTCAACATGGACGAGGCGATGCTCGATTCGGAGAAGGCGATGACGACCTTCCTGAACCTGGCGGCGTCCGAGCCGGACATCTCGCGCGTCCCCGTCATGGTCGATTCGTCGCGCTGGTCGGTGATCGAAGCCGGGCTGAAGTGCCTGCAGGGCAAGGGCATCGTCAATTCGGTGAGCCTGAAGGAGGGCGAGGAAGAGTTCCTGCGACAGGCGCGGCTGGTGCGCAAGTATGGTGCGGCGGTGGTCGTGATGGCCTTCGACGAGAAGGGGCAGGCCGATACGCTCGAGCGGCGCATCGAGATCTGCCGCCGCTGCTACCGGCTGCTGACCGAAGAGGCGGGGCTGCGGCCGGAGGACATCATTTTCGACCCGAACATCTTCGCGATCGCGACGGGCCTGGAGGAACACGCCCGCTACGGGATCGATTACATCGAGGCGGCACGCTGGGTGCGAGCGAACCTGCCGTTCGCGCAAGTCTCGGGCGGCCTGTCGAACCTGTCGTTCTCGTTTCGCGGCAACGACGCGGTGCGCGAGGCGATGCACACCGCGTTCCTGTACCACGCGATCCAATCCGGCATGACGATGGGAATCGTCAACGCCGGTCAGCTCGGCGTGTATGCCGAGATCGAGCCCGAACTGCGCGAGCGGGTGGAAGACGTCATCTTCAACCGACGCGCCGACGCGACCGAGCGGCTGGTCGAGCTCGCGAACCGGGTCAAGGGCGGGCCGAAGGCGGGCCGCGAGGATCTCGCGTGGCGCAGCGGCACGGTGAAGGAGCGGCTCGTGCACGCGCTGGTGAACGGCATCGCGAGCCATGTCGTCGAGGACGCCGAGGAGGCGCGCCTCGCCAGCGCACGGCCGATCGAAGTGATCGAGGGTCCGCTGATGGACGGCATGAATGTCGTCGGGGACCTGTTCGGCGCCGGGAAAATGTTCCTGCCGCAGGTGGTCAAGTCGGCCAGGGTGATGAAGCAGGCGGTCGCGCACCTTGTCCCCTTTATCGAGGCCGAGAAGGCGCGCTCGGGCCAGGCCGCCAAGCCCAAGGGCAAGATCGTGATGGCGACCGTAAAAGGCGACGTGCACGACATCGGCAAGAACATCGTCGCAGTCGTCCTCCAGTGCAATAACTATGACGTAGTGAACCTCGGCGTCATGGTTCCCGCGCAGACGATCCTCGATACCGCGAAGCGCGAGAACGCCGATGCGATCGGTCTTTCGGGCCTGATCACGCCTTCGCTCGAGGAGATGGCACATGTCGCGCGGGAAATGGAGCGCCAGGAGTTCCGCATGCCGCTGCTGATCGGCGGCGCAACCACGTCGCGCGCGCACACCGCGGTCAAGATCGCGCCGGCGTACTCGGGACCGGTGGTGTACGTGCCGGATGCTTCGCGCAGCGTCCCCGCGGTGCAGAGCCTGCTCTCATCGGAGGCGCGCGACGGCTACTTGAACGTCGTACGCGCCGACTACGCCAAGATCCGTGCGCAGCACGCCGAGAAAAAGGGGCCCGGGCCGCTACACCCCATCGCCGAGGCGCGCGCGCTGGGCCTGAAGACCGATTGGGCAAGCTACCGGCCGCCACCACCGAACCGGCTCGGGATCGAGCGCCTCGCCGACTATCCGCTCCAGCGCCTGGTGCCCTACATCGACTGGTCGCCGTTCTTCCAGGCCTGGGAACTCTCAGGCCCCTATCCGAAGATCCTGGACGACCCGGTCGTCGGGGAGCAGGCGCGGCGTCTGTTCGACGAAGCCCGCGAGATGCTCGAGCGTATCGTGCGTGAAGGGTGGGTCCGCGCGGCGGGCGTGTGCGCGATCTTTCCGGCGGCGCAGGTCGAATCCGACGATATCGAGATCTACGCCGACGAATCGCGCAGCACGAAGCTGATGACGCTGCACAGCCTGCGGCAGCAGAACCACAAGCCTGCCGGACGGCCGAACCTGTGCCTCGCTGACTTCATCGCGCCGAAGGATTCGCCTGCGCGCGACTACGCGGGGGCATTCGCCGTGTGCGCCGGGGGCTTCGACGAGCGCGTGCGGGCGTTCGAGCGCACGCACGACGACTACGCGGCAATCATGCTGAAAGTACTGGCGGACCGCCTCGCCGAAGCGTTCGCAGAGCACTTGCACGAACGCGTGCGGCGCGAATTCTGGGGGTATGCCAGCGACGAGCGGCTGGCGAACGAGGAGTTGCTCGCCGAGGCCTACCGCGGCATCCGCCCGGCTCCAGGCTACCCCGCGTGTCCGGACCACACTGCCAAAGGCCCGTTATTCGCACTGCTCGACGCTGAGCGCAACACCGGCATGCAGCTCACCGAGTCGTACGCGATGCTTCCGGCATCGTCGGTCTCCGGCTTCTATTTCTCGCATCCGCAATCGAGCTACTTCGCGGTCGGCAAGATCGGCCGCGACCAGGCGGCCGACTATGCGCGGCGCACGGGCCTGGCGCTCGCAGAAGTCGAGCGCTGGCTCGCACCAAACCTCGGCTACGAACCGGCCGATATAATCGCCGCAACTTCACGCTAGGGAGCAAAACGCATGGGCAAGGGCGACAAGCGCACCCGCAAGGGAAAGATCTACAAGGGAAGCTACGGCAAGAAGCGGCCGCACCGCATGGAGAAGAAGAAGAAAAAGGGCGGCTAGCGCGGCCAATTCGCCGGCGCGGTCATTTGCGCCAGAACGCCGGCGTCATCACCACGAGCAGCGTCATCAGCTCGAGCCGTCCGAGCAGCATCAGGAACGAGCAGACCCAGATCTGGACATCGCTCAGGACGGCATAGGTCGACAACGGTCCGACCTGACCGAGCCCCGGGCCGGTGTTGTTGATCGACGCGACCGCGGCCGAGAAGGCGGTCAGCAGGTCCAGGCCGGTAGCAGCGAGCAGCAGCGTGCAAAAGACGATGCAGCTGACGTAGACGAACACGTAGGCCAGCACCGCCAGCACGATCCGGTTCTCGATCACCATTCCCGAAAGCTTCACCGGCCGCTGCAGCCGCGGATGAATGATCCGCAGCAGCTCGCGAAAGATCTGCTTGCAGAGAATTTGCGCGCGGATCATCTTCATGCCGCTGCCGGTGGACCCGGAGCAGCTGACGAAGCTGCACAGGAACAGCATCCACAGCGGCGCGAAAATCGGCCAGGCGTTGTAGTCGGCGTTGGCGTACCCGGTCGTCGTCGCGACCGACACCACATTGAAGGCAGCGAAGCGCAGCGCGCTCCACGGGTCCGAATAGACACCGGTCAGGTACAGGTACAGTGCGATGCCGCAGACCGAGCCAACGAGCACGAGCGCATAGACCCCGGCTTCCGGGTCGCGCCGGTAGGGCGCGAGCGACAGCCTTCTCCACGCGAGAAAATGCGTGGCGAAGTTGACGGCTGCGATCATCATGAACGTAATCGCGACCGCTTCGACCTTGGGCGAGTTCCAGTAGGCAAAGCTCGCGTCGTGGGTCGAGAATCCGCCGAGCCCCATCGTGGTGAACGCATGCATCTGCGCGTCGAGCCAGCTCATTCCGGCCCAGCGGTAGGCGAGCAGGCAAAGCCCGGTGAGCGCAAAGTAGACGAGCCATAGCCCTTTCGCCGTCTCGGCGATTCGCGGCGTAAGCTTCGTGTCCTTCATGGGGCCGGGCGTCTCGGCCTTGAAGATCTGGCTTCCGCCAACGCCCAGCAGCGGCAGGATCGCCACCGCCAGCACGATCACGCCCATGCCGCCGAGCCAGATCATGAATCCTCGCCACAGATTGATCGATGGCGGCAACTGGTCGAGCCCACTCAGCACGGTTCCTCCGCTCGCGGTCAGCCCGGAAACGGCCTCGAAATACGCGTTGGTGAACGACAGCCCCGGCATGTAGAGGAGCAGCGGCAGCGTCGCGAACGCGGGCAACGTGGTCCAGACCAGTGCGACCAGCAGGAATCCATCGCGGATCTGCAGCTCGCCCGCCGCACGGCGCGTGAGCCCCCACAGGGCCGCGCCGGCAACCAGCGTAATCAGGACCGAGCGCGCGTGCGCGGAAAGCGCAGCATCGCCGAGCGCCATCGACAACCCGAGCGGCAGCAGCATGCAACATGCGAACAGCATTACCACCAGCCCGAGGATCCGCAGAACGACGAGCGCGTGCATCGCCGCTCTCCGTGCGCCTAAAGGAACCGCGCGCCGACTTGGAACAGGCGCTCTACCTTCGGCAGCGTCTTCTTGTCGGTCACGAAGACGATGACGTGGTCTTCGGCGAGGATCTGGGTATCGTGGTGCGCCATCAGCACCTCGTCGCCACGCACGATGGCGCCGATTCGGGCGCCAGGGGGGAGATCGATCTCCTCGATCCGGCGCCCGGTCACGCGGCACGATTCGCGATCTCCGTGCACGATGGCTTCGAGGGCTTCGGCCGCACCGCGCCGCAAGCTGTGCACGGCAACGACGTCGCCCCGGCGCACGTGCGCGAGGAGCCTGCCAATCGTCGCCTGCGCCGGCGAAATCGCGACGTCGAGCTGTGCTCCCTGCACGAGGTCGACGTAGCTCTTGCGGTTGATCAGGGATACGACCCTGCGCGCGCCCATGCGCTTGGCAAGCAGCGAGCTCATGATGTTGTTCTCGTCGTCGTTCGTGACGGCGACGAACAGATCCATTTCGGCGACGTTTTCCTCCTCCAGCAGCTCCTCGTCGGTCGCATCGCCATTCAGCACGAGGACGCCTTCCAGCGTGGCCGCCAGCAATTCGCAGCGTCGCTTGTTGTGCTCGATGACGCGTACCGAGTAGTCGGCCGCGAGCGCCTGCGACAGGCGCTGCCCGATGTTGCCGCCGCCAGCGATCATCACGCGCTTGACCGGATTGTCCATGCGCCGCAGCTCGATCATCACGCGGCGGATGTTCTGCGCCGAGGCAAGGCAAAACACCTCGTCACCCGCCTCGATCACCGTATCGCCGTCCGGAACCACTGCGGTGTCCTTGCGGAAAATCGCGACGATCCGCGCATCGATGTTGGGGATGTGGCTGCGCAACTCGCGGATCGGATGTCCGACGAGAGGACCGCCCTGGTACGCGCGCACCGCGACGAGGCTCACCTTGCCGTCGGCAAAATCGAGCACCTGCAGCGCTTCGGGAAATTCCACCAGCTTGACGATGTAGTCGGTCAGGACCTGTTCCGGGCAGATCATCAGGTCGACCTCGAAGCCGTCGGGGCCGAGGACTTTCTCGTCGCTCAGATAGTCGGTCGCTCGCACCCGTGCGATGCGCCGCGGCACGTTGAACAAGAGGCTGGCGATCTTGCAGGCCACCAGGTTGGTCTCGTCCTGCTGCGTGACCGCGATCAGCAGGTCGGCATCATCGATGCCCGCTGCGGCAAGCACGGACGGGTGCGAAGCGCTGCCGGTGACCGTGCGCAAGTCGAGGCGATCCTGCAGCGCGCGCAGCCGCGCGGGGTCAATGTCGACGACGGTGATGTCGTTCTGCTCTGAAACCAGGCTCTCGGCAACGGACGCGCCCACCTGCCCCGCACCAAGAATGACGATTTTCACGCGCGAACCACCGGCCGCAAAAAGGGGCGCATTGTAGCCGCTGTCAGCTTTCCTCGCGCCGACCGACGGGAAGTCCGAGCGCCTTCAGCTTGCGATACAGATGCGTGCGCTCTAGGCCCGAACGCTCGGCGACGCGCGACATGCTGCCGTGCTCCTGCGCGAGCAGGTTCTCGAAGTAGATCCGCTCAAACCCCTCGCGCGCCTCGCGATACGGCCGGTCCAGGGCGAGGCCCGGGTGCGTGGCGGCCGGGGCATGTGCGGAAAGCACTCGCTCGACGTCCTCAAGCCCTACTTCTTCGTCGAGCGCAGACAACGCGAGGTTTTTCACCACGCTCTGCAGCTCGGCGAGGTTGCCGGGCCAGCTGTAGTAGCGCAGCGCATTGAGCGCCGCGACGCTGAAGCGCCGCGCAGGGCATGCGCGCGCTTCGACCATGCGCGCCAGCATCAGGCCGGCGAGATCGGGCACGTCCTCGGAGAAGTCGCGCAGTGCCGGCAGCCGCACGATCAACTCGCCCAGCCGGGCGACCAGCTCCGGGTCGTAGGCAAGCTTTTCGACGAGCGTCTTCGGCTCGGCCGGAGAAAAGCTCACCACGCGCACCTTGTGCCGCTCGGCGCGAGCGACAACAAACTCCAGGCCCTTTTGCTCGGCGCGCGCGAGTCGGGTCAGGTCGGGCGCGAACAGGATTCCGCCCGAAGCGCGCGCCAGGAGTTCTGACGAGGCCTCGGCCAGCAAAGCGTCTGCGATCAGGAACGGCGCGGTCGGTGCCGCCAGCAGGCGAGCGAAGAGTTCGGGCTCCATGCCTCGCTCGCCCCGCAGCATCAGGTGCGCGCCTGACTGCGCAAGCTGGGCGAGCCGGCGCCTCAGCTCGGCGAGTGCTGCCGCCCTGCCGATCGTCGCAAGCGAGATCTGCGGAGCCGCCGCCTGACCCTGGTTGCGCAGCGCGCGCTTCACCGTGGCAAGCAGCCTTTGCAGCGCGATCGGCTTCTCCAGGTAGTCGAGCGCGCCGACGCGCGTAGCCTCGACCGCGGTTTCGATGGTGCCGTGGCCCGACATCATCACGACCGGCATCGTCAGCTGACCGCTGGCGGCCCATTCCTTCAGCAGCGTGATGCCGTCGGTGTCCGGCATCCAGATATCGAGCAGCACGAGGTCCGGGCGCTGGCGCTCGCGCAGCCGCCGCGCCGATTCGGCGTTTTCAGCGAGCAGGACCTGGTGACCCTCGTCCGCGAGGATCTCCGACAGCAGGTCGCGGATGCCGACTTCATCATCGACGATCATGATCTGGGACATCGGCGTTATCCGGGGTGAGCGATTGGAGTCATGCGGCCTTGGCTTGCGGCAGGAGCACGCTGACCGAGGCACCCTCGGCCGGGTGGCTCTCGATCGAAATCGAGCCGCGGTGCTCGTCGACGATCTTCTTCACGATCGCAAGCCCCAAGCCGGTTCCGCGGGGCTTGGTGGTCACGTACGGCTCGAAGATGCGCGTCATCAGCGCTTCCGGAAAGCCATCGCCATTGTCGGCAACCGAGAAGCGCACCTTGTCGGCGACCAGCTCGGTACGTACCTCGATCGCGGGCTCGCGGCGCAGCGACCGCGGCTGCGCAAGCGCATCCTGCGCGTTTTGCAACAGGTTATGCAGCACCTGACGGATCTGCATCGCGTCCGCCCACACCGCGGGCAGCGCCGACGCAAGCGCCGCGCGGATCGGCACTTCCGAATGCTCGTAGAGCGCGAGCACTTCGCACACCAGCGCATTGAGATCCATCCGTGCCGGATGCGGCGCCGGCAGGCGCGCGTAGTCCCGAAAATCGTTTGCCATCGTCTTGAGCGCCGTCACCTGGTTCACGATGGTCTGCGTGCTCCGGCGAAGGACGTCCGCATCCTCCGGAGCGAGCTTCGCAGCCAGTTTTGATTCGAGGCGTTCCGCGGACAGCTGGATCGGCGTGAGCGGATTCTTGATCTCGTGTGCGAGCCGGCGCGCTACTTCCGCCCAGGCCGTCGCGCGTTGCGCCTGGATCAGCTGCGTAATATCGTCGAATACCACTACCGTACCGCCCGCGGAAGGCAGAACCGCGCCTCGTGCGAGCAGCGTCTGGCCGCCTTTGAGGCCGAACTCGGTCTGCCAGGGCCCTTCCCGCGAAGCAAGCAGCTGCTCGCGCACGGGCGCGGCAAACGACTGCAGCGGCTCGGGCCATTGCTCGAGTCGCAGGCCGGTGCAGGCATCGAGATCGCCGCCGAGGATTCCACGCGCGCCGCGGTTGGCGATCGAAAGCGCGAGCTCCGGGTCGAAGACGAGCACGCCGGCGGTCAGGTTCGCAAGGATGTTTTCCAGGCGCGCCTTCGCAGTCTCGAGCGCGGCACGGTTGGCCTCGACCACGCGACGCGCCTCGTCGAGCTGGCGCGTCATCGAATTGAACGACTCGGTGAGCACCCCGAATTCGTCGCGGCTCGTGACCGGGGCCTGCCCGCTGAAGTCGCCGCGCGCCACCGCCTGCGTCGCTTGCGCGAGATTGCCAAGCGGCTCGGACAGGCGCCTCGCTAGGATCACCGCGAGCGCAATCGCAACGAATAGACTCATGAAGAGCGCCAACGTGAGCGTAACGATGTAAATCCGCTTCAGCTCCTGCCGCGACAACGCGAGCTCTCGGTAGTCCCGATACGCCGCTTCGACCGCCTCGACGCTGTTGCCAAATCGATCCGGAACCGACTGGCGGAGCTGCAGAAAGCGGCCCTCGTCGGCCAGCGACAGCCCGGCTACCGGAATCACTACGCGTAACGCAAGCCGCTTGCCCGCCGATGCATCGACAGCGGTATAGCCGCGGCCTAGGCGCGCTTCACGCAGCATCTGCGAGCTCGGCAGTTCCGGCACCAGCTGCGATACGTCCGTGCTCGCGCTCGCAAGCACCCGCCCGCTCGGAGTCACCAACACCGCTTCCTGGACGCCAGCCTGTTCGCGCAAGCGGTTCAGCAGCACGAC
>Ga0111538_10011420_pt1 | contig 11779 bp, 11 predicted proteins | sample SoiMethybrSBSTD1_FD_79669 | JGI IMG/M metagenome (GOLD analysis project Ga0111538, IMG submission 79669) | Bulk soil microbial communities from a Populus tree surrounding site in Tennessee, USA - Soil MetaG P. TD hybrid SBSTD1 (version 2)... | ecosystem: Environmental > Terrestrial > Soil >...
ACGGTGGTGGTGGACGAGCCGCTCTACGCCCACTACCTGCAGGCCACCGGCCTGGACCATCCCGGCCGGGACGAGGTGATCGCCGCCGGTGACACCGACTGGCGCCGGGTGGTGACCACGCTGGTGGGCCCGGTCCCCGCGGGGGCCCGGGTCTTCTACCAGAAGCACATGGCCCACCACCTGCTGCCGGGCCTGGACCGTGCCTGGGTGTCCCGGCTCACCAACGTGCTGCTGATACGCGACCCGCGCGAGGTGGTGGCGTCGTACGTCCGCTCCCGCGCCGCCGTCACGGTCCAGGACACCGGGCTGCCCCAGCAGGTCGAGCTCCACCGCGAGCTCGGGCCGCCCGTGCTCGACGCGGCCGACGTGCTCCGCCGCCCCGAGCCCTACCTGCGGGCGCTGTGCGACCACGCCGGCGTGAACTTCACGCCCCGGATGCTGGCCTGGCCGCCCGGGCCCCGGGACAGCGACGGTGTGTGGGGTCGCCACTGGTACGAGGCGGTCTGGCGCTCGACCGGGTTCGCCCCCTACCGGCCGCGCGAGTCCCGGCTGTCCGGGACCGCGGCCGTCGTGGCCGACGAGTGCCTCCCCCTCTACCGGCGGCTCCACGACGCCCGCTGGGTGGTCTGATGCGATACTAGTCAGTTAAGCGATATAGTGGCCCGGCATGGCGCTCGCGACCCGGCCGTCCGCCCGGCAGGTGAACCTGCTGCTGGAGGTGCTGGTCGTAGCGGCCCTCGCCACCGGGCTGGCCTCGTGGGTGGCGGGAGACCGGTGGAGCGGGTGGTTCGTGCTGGCCCACCGGTTGGTCGGGCTATCGCTGCTCGTGCTGGCGCCGGCCAAGCTGCGCGGCTCGGTGAGGGCGGGCTTCCGGCGGGGCCGTACGACCCGCTGGCTGTCGGCCGCCTTCGGCGTGCTGGTGCTGGCCACCATCGCGCTCGGGCTCCTCCACGCCACCGGCCTCTGGTACGGCGTGGGCTACTGGACCGCGCTGTGGACCCACCAGCTGTTCGCCTTCGCGCTGATCCCGCTCTTCCTGTGGCACCTGGCCTCGCGCCCGGTGCGACCCCGGCGCACCGACGTGAACCGGCGGGCCGTGCTCGGCGGGGGCATGGCTCTCGGGGTGGCGGCCGCCGCGTACGCCGCGCAGCAGGGCGCGGTGACGGCGGGCGGGCTGGCGGGCCGGGACCGCCGGCCCACCGGGTCGCACGAGGTCGCCTCGCACGACCCGGCCCGTATGCCGAGCACGGTGTGGATCGACGACCACCACCCGGCGAGCACCGACCCCGAGGACTGGTCGCTGGTGGTCGCGGGCCGTCGCCTGACGGTAGCGTCGCTGCGGGCGCAGGCCCGGCCGGTCGTGGCCCGCCTGGACTGCACCGGGGGCTGGTGGAGCGAGCAGTCCTGGGACGCCGTGCTCCTGAGCGACCTGATGGGCGACCCGCCCGGGCGCAGCGTGCGGGTGCGGTCGGCCACCGGCTACGACCGGTTCTTCGCCCACCACGAGCTGGACGACCTCTACCTGGCGGTGGGCTACGAGGGCGAGCCGCTACAGGCCCGGCACGGAGCGCCGGTCCGGCTCATCGTGCCCGGACGGCGGGGCTACTGGTGGGTCAAGTGGGTGACCAGCGTCGAGCCCGACGGCCGCCCGGCCTGGCTCCAGCTGCCCCTTCCCCTAGCCTGACGCCGTTGGCCCACGACCTCCACCTTCACCGCACCCGGGTCGAGCTCCCGGACGGAACCGTCGTCACGGCGGTGTCGTTCCTGGGAGGCGACAACCCCTACGACCGCGACCCGGCTCCCGCCTTCGGCCTCTACCTCGACGAGCGCTGGGACCCGCCGTGGAGCCACGAGCACGTCGACTGGCCCGACTTCGGCCTGCCGCCCGATGCCGCCGGGCTCCGCACCGCCCTGGCCGACCTGCTCGACCGCTCCCGCGCCGGCGACCAGGTCGAGCTGGGCTGCCTGGGCGGCCACGGCCGGACCGGCACCGCCCTCGCCTGCCTGGCGGTGCTGACCGGCACACCTGCCGGCGACGCGGTCGGCTGGGTGCGCGCCCACTACTGCCCGCGTGCGGTCGAGACCGACGCCCAGCGCGGCTTCGTCGAGGCTTTCGGCGACTAGCCATGCGCACTGCCGCCGCGGCCGCCGGAAGCTCGCTGTTCTTCGCCGCCGCCCCGGGCGTGGTGGCCGGTGTCGTGCCCTGGCTGCTCACCGGCTGGGAGGCGGCCGACCCGCCCTGGCCGTGGCCCGTGCGCGCGCTCGGCGCACTCCTGGTGGTGGCGTGTGCCGTCGTGCTCGTGCAGGCCTTCGTCCGCTTCGTCCGGGAAGGCCATGGCACGCCCGCGCCGGTGGGACCGACCGATCGCCTGGTGGTGGGCGGGCTCTACCGCCACGTCCGCAACCCGATGTACGTGGCCGTGATCGGTGCCATCGTGGGCCAGGCCCTGCTGTTGGGCCGCCCCGTCCTGCTGGTGTGGGCCGCTCTGGCGGGCATCACGATGGCACTGTTCGTGCGGACCTACGAGGAACCCCTGCTCACCGCCCAGTACGGCGACCAGTACCGCGCCTACCAGCAGGCGGTGCCGGGGTGGCTGCCCCGCCTACGGCCCTGGACCCCCGACAACCCCGGCTGAGGCCAGCGCCTCCAGCAGCTCGACCTGGCGGGCGGGCTCGTACTCGGCGATGTTGAGGTCCCACGCGAACTCCCCGACCCCGAGCTCGGCCAGGACCGCCAGGTTCTCGACGATGTGGTCCTCGGTCCAGGTGTCCGGAGGCGTGGGATGCTCGTCGTCGGGCAGCATCGGTCCGCCGCGCAGCACGATCGGGCCCTGCCCGCCGGCGTCGCGGTACCACGCGATCTGGGCTCGGATGCCGTCCCAGTTGCGGAAGGCGAGGGTGAGCCCGTCGCCGATGCGGGCGGCCCGCTCGGTCGCGGGGCGGCTCACCGCCCCGATGGCGAGCGGGATCGTGCCGCGCTCGGGCTTGGGGCCGATCTTGGCTCGCGGGATCCGGTAGTGCTCGCCCTCGAACGTCACCGGGTCCGGCCCCCAGCACGCCCGCAGCGCGGCCACGCACTCCTCGAACATGGCGGCCCGCCCTGAGGCCGGGACCCCGGTGGCCGTGAGCTCCTCGGGCATCCAGCCCAGGGCCACGCCCGCATCGACCCGCCCACCGGACAGCCGGTCGAGGGTGGCGAGGCGCCGGGCCAGCACCACCGGCTGCTGGAACAGCGGGACGATGATGTCGGTCCGCAGCCGGATGCGCTCGGTCTTCGCCGCCACCCAGGTGAGGCTCTCGAGCGCGTCGTAGGCCGGCCAGTCGGGCAGCCCGTAGGCCTGCTGCCACTCGTCGCCCACCGGCAGCAGCAGCCGCTCGGTCAGGCTCACGCTGCGGAACCCCAGGCGATCGGCCGCCATTGCGACCTGCTCGATGGCGGCCGGGCTCGCATAGGGCCCGACCACCGGCAGCCCCACGCTCACCGACGGGACGGTGGCACGCGCCTCGTCATGCTCTGGCATCCCCTGACCGTAGGCGCGGAGGAAGGGGCCGGGCGGCGAGGCTGGTCATGCCTCACCAGCCCGGTCGGCCTCGGGCGAACGCGGTGGGGCGTGTCGTGCTCACCGCGTCCGCCCGAGCCGGCCGCCCGGCCCGCCACCGAGAACGTCCAGAGGGGAGAGGCATTGATTGGGGCGTCAATGTCCCACGCGGCGGTGACGCGGTCATCCGTAGACCGACTACGTACGCGGGGGCCGCGAACTACGTAGCATGTCGCCAGGCACACCTTGGGGGAGGAGGTCGCAGCGTGCACCTTCGGTGGCCGTTCGTGGGACGCGAACCGGAGCTCGACCAGGTGGCGCAGGCGATGACGACCCGCCAGGGTGTCGTGCTCGCGGGCGACGCCGGGGTGGGCAAGTCCCGCCTGCTCGGCGAGGCGGTGGACCGGACCGCCGCGAAGGGCCTGCGCTCCCTGTACGTGCGGGCCACCCGGTCGTCGGGCGTCGTGCCCTTGGGAGCCTTCGCCCCCCTGCTGCCGGTCGACGACGCGGCCGAGTCCCTGGCCCGGGCGCGGGAGGCGATCCTGGCGCGGGACCCCGCGGTCCTGGCCATCGACGATGCCCACGCCCTCGACGACGCCTCGGCCGCCCTCGCCCACCAGCTCGTCACCCAGGACGGCGTGCGCGTGCTCGCCACCGTGCGCCGCGGCGAGGAGGTCCCCGACGCCATCGTCGGGCTGTGGAAGGACGGGCTGTGCGAGCGGCTCGACCTCGAGCCGCTCGCCCGTAGCGCGCTCGACCGGTTGGTGGTCGCCGCCCTGGGTGGGCCGGTCGATGCCCGGTTCCAGCACCTGATGTGGAGCCGTTCCCTGGGCAACGTGCTGTATGCCCACGAGCTGCTGGGCGCGGCGGTCGAGACCGGGGCGCTCACCGAGTCCGGTGGCATCTGGACGCTCACCGGACCGTTCACCGCGCCACCCCGCCTGCGCGAGCTGATCGCCGGCCGGCTCCTGGGCGTGCGGCCCGAGGAGCGGACCGCGCTCGACCTGCTGGCACTGGCCGAGCCCCTGCCCCTCGACCTGCTGGGCGAGATCGCGGGCGGGCAGAGCCTCGAGCACCTCGAGGAGCGGGGGCTGCTGGTCATCGACGACTCGGGCCGCGCCGACGCCCGGCTCAACCATCCCCTGCTGGCCGACGTCCTGCTCGACGCGCTGGGCCCGATCCGCCGGAGGCGGCTGCTGCGGGACCTGGTGGCCGCGGTGACCGCCCGCCCGCTCCCGGTCGAGGCCGGCGACCGGGTCGTCCGCTGGCGCATCGACGCCGGGCTGGACGTGTCGCCCGGGGAGCTGCTGACCGCGGCCCGGCGATACGCCCTGGTCGATGCCGCGCTCGCGGAGTCCCTCGCCCGCCGCGCCGTGGCCAGCGAGGGTGGCGACACGGCGGCCGCGGCCATGACGCTGGCGGAGATCATGGCGGTGTCCGGGCGCCCGGACGAGGCCGCGTCGCTGCTGGGCAGCCTGCCGTCGGGCTCGTCCCGCCAGCGGTGCCGGCAGGAAGCCGATCTCGCCCTGGTGCTCGCCTTCGGCCTCAACCGGCCGAAGGACGCGGCCGAGCGCCTGGAGGCGCTGCTCGACGACCTCGACGACCGGGACTGGGCGTTCATCGCCAGCCAGGTCCCGCTGATGTGGCTGCTCGCGGGCGAGATCCACCGGGCCCGACAGGCCGCCGAGGACCTGCTGGCCGACGAACGCGCCTCGGACTCCGACCGGCTCAGCGCCGAGCTGGTGCTGATCCCGGCCCTGAACCTGCTGGGCCAGCCGGTCACCGCTCTCGACCGGGCGAGCCATGTGGTGCCCCGGCTGGCCGACCATCCGGCGTTCAACGAGTACATGGTCGGCCAGCTGGCGACGGCGGTCCCCACCGGGCACCGTTACGTGGGCGACCTGGACCTCGCCGAGGAGACCGGGCGGCAGCTCTACGACCGCTTCATGGAGCGGGAAGCGGGCATGCTGCGGGGCGTCTATGCCCTACGCCTGGGTCAGATCGCCCTGTGGCGGGGCGCGCTGGCCCACGCCGAGCAGCACTTCCTGGAAGCGGTCACCGCCCTGGAGGGCGACGCCCTGACCCGCGCCTGCGCCGTCGATCATGTGCGCTACACCCGGGCGCTGACGCTGCGGCCGGACATGCCCGGTGCGCTGCCGCCCGGCGCCCTGTACGCGGTCGAGCACGGGTTCCTGTCGGCCGCAGTGGAGGCGGCGACCGGCGAGCTGTCCTACGCCCGGTCCCTCGCCCTGGGGGCCGCCCGCCGGGGCGTGGCCACCGGCCATGTCGCCAACGCCGTGTTCGCCCTGTACGAGGCCGCCCGCCACGGCGCCGCGCCGGCTGCCGCCGAGCTGGCGCGCGAGCTGCCGCCGCTCGAGGGCCGGCTGCTTCCCGCGCTGGTCGATGCGGTGGCCGCGCTGGCCCAGCGCGACCACGCCCAGCTGGAGGCGCTCGGGGGCCGCCTGGCGGAGCTGGGATGCCTACTGCACGCCGCCGAGCTGACGGCCGCCGCGGCCACCGCCGCCGCCGGCCAGGGGCTCACCACCGCGGCGGCCCGGTTGCGCACCCGGGCTCAGGAGCTGGCGGAGCACTGTGACGGCGCCTCCACCGAGCTCCTGCGCAATCCGGTCGGCGATGGCCTGACCACCCGCGAGCGCGAGGTGGCGGGCTTCGCGGCCCGGGGCCTCACCGACGTCGAGATCGCGGCCCGCCTGTCGCTGTCCCGCCGCACCGTGGAGACCCACCTCTACCGCGTCTACGCCAAGCTCGGCGTCTCCGGCCGCCGGGACCTCGCACCGCTGTTCACGCCGCCCACGGCCTAGCGGAAGATCCGGTCGAGCTCGTAGTCGGCGGTGGCGAGGGCGTCGGCGGTGGTCAGGGCAAGAGCCCCATCCACCGGGCCACGCAGGTGCGGGACCGGGTCCAGGCCCTGCTCCCCGGCGCCCAGGTCGAGATCTTCGCCCGTGCCGCTCACGCGCTCCCCATCAGCGATCCCGCGCTGGTCGCGGCGCGGATCACCGGCTTCGTCGACCGAGTGGCCAGCGGGACGTGACGGAGTCGCCCGGCAGCGGGCATCCTGGAGGGCCGTGGGGAACGGCGTGGACGCGGACGAGGACAGGCGCCGAGGCCGCGGGCCTCGACCGCGGCGCCTACCACTTCTTCACCCTCTGCCGCTCGGGCGCCGAGCAGGCCCGGAACTTCCTGCGGACCGTGCCCCCCGACCCCGATGCCCTGCCGCCGGCCGTCGACCTCGAGCTGGCGGGGAACTGCTCCGAGCGGCCGGACCCGGCCTCGGTCCGGCACGAGCTCGACGCCTTCCTCGACCAGGTCGAGCGCGAGACGGGCCAAAGGGCGGTCCTGTACGTCGGCGACGACTTCGAGGGCCGCTACCCGGTCCGCGACGAGCTGGACCGGCCCCTGTGGCACCGCCGCGTCATGATCCGACCCGACGTCGAGGGCTGGTGGATCTGGCAGGTCCAGGGCCATGCGTCGGTCGACGGCATCCAGGGAGACGTCGACCTCAACGTCATGCGGACCCCGGCCTGACAGCTCACCGGTAACGGCGGAAGAAGGCCCGGATGTCGTCGACGAGCAGGTCGGGCACCTCCATGGCCGGGAAGTGGCCGCCCTTGTCGAACTCGGAGAAGTGCTCGATGTAGCCCTCCCGGTTGAGGACGTAGCGCATGAGGGCGTCGGTCGCGAACACCGCCATGCCGACGGGGGCGGGCGAGGACGCGCTCCAGTCCCGCTCGGCGTGTGACGCCTCGTAGATGAAGTTGGCCGCGCTCGGGCCGGTCCCGGTGAACCAGTAGAGGCTGATGTTGGTGAGGAGCTGGTCCCGGTCGACCGCGTCCTCGGGCAGGGCCGCAGCCGGGTTGGTCCACTCCTGGAATTTCTCGGCGATCCAGGCGAGCTGGGCCACCGGCGAGTCGGCCAGGCCGTAAGCCAGCGTCTGGGGCCGGGTCGTCTGGATCTGCAGGTAGCCGCGCCCTTCGGCCTCCCACTGGCGCAGCTCCCCGAGACGTTCCTTCTGCTCCGCGGTCATGTCGTCGGTCTCGTCGGGCAGCAACCCCCCGACGAGAGCCAGCGCCGAGGGGTCGGTGGCCACGTGGGCCCCCACCACCGCGTCGGGAGCGTGGATGCCGAGGTCCCCGGACACGCCGGCCCCGATGTCGCCCCCGTGGGCGCCGTAGCGCTCGTAGCCGAGGCGGGCCATCAGCTCGACCCACGCCTTGGCGGTGCGGGTCAGCTCCCACCCCGGCTCGCGCAACGGCGTGGAGAAGCCGTAGCCCGGCAACGAGGGGACGACGACGTGGAAGGCGTCCGCGGGGTCGCTGCCGTGGGCACGGGGATCGCTGAGCGGGCCCAGGATCCCGGTCATCTCGGCCACCGAGCTGGGATAGCCGTGGGTGACGATCAGCGGCAGGGCGTCCGGCTCGGGCGACCGCACGTGCAGGAAGTGGACGGTCTGCCCGTCGATCTCGGTCGTGAACTGGGGGAACTCGTTGAGCCGGGCCTCCTCACGCCGCCAGTCGTACCCCCCGCGCCAATACTCGGCGAGGTCCGAGAGATACTCGACGGGCACGCCCCGGGCCCAGCCGTTCCCGGAGGCTGACCCTGTCCCCGGCAGGGCGGCGGGCCAGCGCACCCGGGCCAGCCGTTCCTTCAGGTCGTCCAGGTCCGCCTGCGGCACCTCGATACGGAACTCACGGATGGTTTCGGTAGCCATGGCGACACGGTAGGAGGGATTGCGGAACATTTGGTTCCGCCTCGGCCGCTCATCCTGGGGACGGAGACCGATCCTCCCGGGGACGGAGGACAGGTGTGCCCCGGTCCGCATACCCTCGCCGGGTGGACCTCCTGGCCCGTTGGCGAGCCGACCTCCGGCGCCCCGAGGCGCCGGTCGGGAAGGCTGACCGCTGGTTCGACTTCCTCGTCCCGGTGGGCATCGTCGTGCTCGCCCAGCTCACCGACCCCGGGTCGGCCGCCGAGCTGCTGCTCCTGGTGCCGGCGGTCGCCGCCTACTGGGTGCGCTGCTTCTGGGGCCTGCCGGCCGAGGTCTTCGCGGGGGTGGTGTTCCTGTCCGCGGGTGCGGCAGTGTCCTTGGGCGGGGACGTCGAGGGGTCGTTCTTCCTCATCGCCATCGCCGTCCTCGCCACGGCCGCGTCGTTGGGATCGGTCACCCGGGCCGTGGTGATCGCGGCGGTCGGGACGGCGGTCGAGGTGATCGTGACCACGAAGGTGGTGCCCGAGGCCGGGATCCTCTGGCAGCCGTGGGCTATCGCCAACGTGTTCACCTTCACGCTGGGCCGCACGCTGCGCCACCAGCGCCTCCTCATCCAGCAGCTCGAGCAGACGCGGCGGGAGCTGGCGGACGTGGCGGTGGCCGAGGAGCGCCGCCGCATCGCCCGCGACCTGCACGACCTCGCCGGCCAGACCCTGGCCGCGGTGCTGCTGCACGTCACCGGGGCCCGGCACGTCCTGCGGCGCGACGTCGACGAGGCCGAGCGGGCGCTGCGGGACGCCGAGGCGGTCGGCCGGGCCAGCCTCGACCAGATCCGGGCCACCGTGGCCGCCCTGCGGGCCGACGAGCGGGGCACCGACCCGGCGCTGCCGGGCGCCGCCGACCTCGCCCTGCTGGTCGACGACTACCGCCGCGCCGGGCTCGAGGTGCGCTACGACGTGGCCGGTCCACTCGACGACCTGGACGGCCCGATCGGCACCGCGCTCCACCGCATCGCCCGCGAGGCCCTCACCAACGTGGCCCGCCATGCGCCGGGGAACCAGGTCACGGTCAGCCTGGCCGCGGGGGACGACGCGGTCGTGCTGGTGGTGGTCGACTCGGGCACGCCGGGAGGTCCCGCGCCCGCCACCGGGCTCCACTTCGGCCTCGTCGGCATGGCCGAGCGGGCCCGCGCCGTGGGCGGCGAGCTGGAGGCAGGTCCGTCGGAGGACGGCTGGCGGGTCGAGGCCCGACTGCCGGTGCGGCGCCACCCGGAGGCGGCCCTGCCGTGACCCGGGTGCTGATCGTGGACGACCAGGCGGTCGTGCGGGCCGGCGTCGCCCGGATCCTGGGCCCGGCGGACGGGTTCGAGGTCGTGGCCGAGTGCGACGACGGTGACCAGGTGCCCGCGGCGGTAGCCGAGCACCGGCCCGACGTCGTGCTCATGGACGTGCGCATGCGGCGGGTCGACGGCGTCGCCGCCACCCGGGCGCTGGCCGCCACCGACTCGGCGCCGCCGGTGCTGGTCCTCACCACCTTCGACGACGACGACGTGCTGTGGGGGGCGCTCGAAGCCGGGGCGGCCGGGTTCGTGCTCAAGGACGCCTCGGCCGAGGAGATCATCGCCGCCACCCGGGCCGTGGCCAACGGCGCCGCCTGGCTCGACCCCGCGGTCACCGAGCGGGTGCTGCGGCGGGCGCGGGGCGCGACCGCCGCGCCGTCTCCCGCGGCCTCGCCCGCGCCACCGACCCGCATCCCGGCGCTCACCGACCGCGAGCACGACGTGCTGCGGCTCATGGCCACCGGTGCCACCAACGTCGAGATCGCCCGGGCGCTGTACGTCAGCGAGGCGACGGTGAAGACCCACGTCGGATCGATCTTCTCCAAGCTCGCCGTGCGCGACCGGGCCGCGGCCATCGTCTACGCCTACGACCACGGGGTGGTGGGCACCGGCCGCTGATCCGCCCGGGGGCTGAGCAACTCCCGACCGTGCTCCGATGTGGGACCCGGGGGCGGCGGCGCACTCTCGGGGCATGAACGCTGAGCTACTCACCGATGCCCTCCGGGCGCCGGCGCCTTCGGGCCCGGCCGTGCTACGGGTCCAGGGGCTGGTCAAACGGTACGGAGACAGCGCGGTCGTCCGCGACATCTCGTTCGAGGTGCGCCCCGGAGAGCTGTTCGGACTGTTGGGCACCAACGGCGCGGGCAAGACGACCACCGTCGAGATCCTCCAGGGCCTGCGCCCGGCCAGCGGCGGCTCGATCGAGGTCCTGGGCCTCGATCCCGCGGTCGCGGGCGATCGGCTGCGGCGCCGGATCGGCTCGCAGCTCCAGGACGCGGCCCTCCCCGCCCGCATGCGCGTCGGCGAGGCCCTCCGCCTGTTCGCCTCGCTCCATCCCGATCCCCGCCCGCTGGACGAGCTGGCCGCGGAGTGGAACCTCGCGGCCTTGCTGGGCCGCCCCTTCGCGGCGCTGTCGGGCGGCGAGCGCCAGCGCCTGTTCGTGGCCCTGGCGCTGGTGGGCCGGCCGGAGCTCGTGTTCCTGGACGAGCTGACCCAGAACCTCGACCCCAGCGCCCGGCGCCAGACCTGGGACGTGGTGCGCCGCATCCGCGACCGCGGCACCACGGTCGTCCTCGTCACCCACGACGTGGAAGAGGCCGAGCGCCTGTGCGACCGCGTCGTGGTCATGCACCGGGGCCGGGTCGTGGCCGACGGCGCGCCCGCCGCCATCGTCGAGGCGCTCGGCGGCGCCGCGACCGTCCGGTTCACCGACGCCGAGCTCGACATCCGCCCGCTGCGCTCCCTGCCGGGGGTGGCCGGCGTCCAGCGTCACGGAGCCGAGGTCGCCATCCGCGGCTCGGGGCCGGTCCTGGCCCACGTGGGCGCCCACCTGGTGGCCTCCGGCCGACCCGCCCTCGACCTCCGCATCGACCGCCCCACCCTCGAAGACCGCTTCGTCGCCCTCACCCAGGAGGACCCGTCATGACGCGGGCCGCGGCTGCCGTCAGTGCCACCACCCCCGCGACCGGCTCCAGCCGGACCGCGGGCCTACCCACCGCGGCGCGCATCGCCGCCATGGACCTGCGCCTGCTGATCCGCGAGCCGGGCGTCCTCGTCGGCCTCGTCGCCTTCCCGGCCGTGACCGTGCTGATCCTGGCCGGGGTGTTCGGCTCGGTCCCCGACCCCGAGTTCGCCGGCATCCGGCCGAGCGAGCACTACGTGGTCGGCTACGTGGGCGTCGTGATCGCCCAGCTCGGCCTGGTCACACTGCCGGCCCACATCGCCACGCACCGCGAGCTGGGCGTCCTCCGCCGCTACCGCGCCTCGGGCGTGAGCGGCACGGCGATGGCCGTCAGCCAAGCCGCGGTCGGCGCCATCCTCGGGCTGGCCGCGGCCGCCGTCGTCCTCGTGGTGGGCGGCACGGTCTACGGCGTCCCCGCCCCTGAGAACGCGCTGCTCACGGCCGGCTGGCTCCTGGCCGGCCTGGCCTGCTTCGTCGCCATCGGCCTCGGCCTC
>Ga0111538_10011421_pt1 | contig 11779 bp, 5 predicted proteins | sample SoiMethybrSBSTD1_FD_79669 | JGI IMG/M metagenome (GOLD analysis project Ga0111538, IMG submission 79669) | Bulk soil microbial communities from a Populus tree surrounding site in Tennessee, USA - Soil MetaG P. TD hybrid SBSTD1 (version 2)... | ecosystem: Environmental > Terrestrial > Soil > Tree...
CGTCGTGGGCGTCGAGCTCGCGACTGCCGCCGAGGACTTCGCACATGCGGGCGCGCTGGAGAGCCAGCTCGACGAGCATGTCGGGAGCGGCGTCGGCGGCCTGGGCGAGCGCGACGACGATCGCCCAGCGGCGAACGGTGGCGGTGCCGAGGAGCGTCAGCGCCTCACGGACGGACTCGACGGTGCGGGGCAGCGAGAAGAAGGCGGAGTTGACGTAGCGCAGCAGCTTGAGGCTGAGGCCGACGTCGGAGCTGATCGCGGCCTCGAGCTCCTCGAACGACGCGTCGGGGGCCATGACGGCGGCGAGCGCGCTCAGGGAGGCGAGGCCGCCGGTGCCGACACGGCGGCGGCGCGTGAGGTCCGGCTGGGCGAAGAAGTCGCCCTGGAACTTGCTGAAGCCGAGGTTGCGGGCGGCCGCCAGTTCCTCGGGCGTCGCGACCTCGGTGGCGACGAGCTCGAGGCCGCGCGCACGCATCGCCTCGAGGTCGTGGTCGCCGGCGCTCGCCAGTGGCAGCTTGACCGTGCTGCAGACCTGCAGCAGCCGCGGCTCGATGCCCTCGAGCGCGAGCACGTAGCCGCTGAACTGCAGGCGGCGCAGTGCGGTGAGCACCTCGTCGCTGACCGGCTGCGCGGTGATCTGCAGCACGACGCGGTCGGGCCGCACCGGCGGCGTGCCGACCTCGAGCAGGAACTCGGGCGAGATCCGCACCCACGCGGGATGCCTCCCGGCGAGCCGCTCGATCCCGACGTCGCCGAACACGTCGACCAGCAGCCCGGCGGTCCCCTGAACACCGTCGCCACCGGCAACGAGCTCGTAGCCCACGATGGCACCCTCGCCGTCGGTGATCGGCCGCCGCACGACCGCGATCTCACGCTCGTCGGCGACGACCTCAGCGGCAGGCTCAGGCTCGGCGACGACCTCGGGCTCAGGCGCGGGCGGAGAGACGGGCTCGGAGACGGGCTCGGGCTCGGCGACGACCTCGGGCGCGGGCGGCGGGGGCGGCGGCGGGGGTGCGACGGGCTCGGGGGCCACGAGCTCGTGGATGTCCGTGAGGGCGAACTCGGTCGGGTAGCCGATGCCTCGGCGCGTGGCCGTGGCGGTGAAGGTGCGGTCACCGAAGCTGACCGTGACGGTCGCCGGCTGGGACAGATCGGCGTCGGCGAGGCCGGTCCCCGTGAGGGTCAGCGAATCGCCGCGCGGCGGGGGCGGCGCCGGCGGGGACGCGGGGCGGCGGCCGAAGATGAGCTTCAGGAGGGACATCCCACTCGGGGTTTCGGCCGCGCGAGGCGCCGCCTTGAGTCACCATTGCGCGCGCAATGGCGGTCCTGGTCGACGAGTTGCGCGAATACCCGCACACGCGATTGCCGTTCCGGCACTGGTGTCACCTCGTCAGCGACACCGGCTACGACGAGCTGCACGCGTTCGCGGCGCAGCTGGGCATCCCCCGCAGCCGCTTCCAGGGCGACCACTACGACCTCCCGACGCACCTGCGCGAACAGGCCGTCGAACTCGGCGCGCTCGAGGTCACGACGCGCGAGCTGACGGGCCGCATGGCCGGCCCGCGCGGCGATCGCGTGCGGCGCCGCCGCGCCGGTCGAAGCTCCTGAACGTTCGTCCAGACCTCTTGTGGAGCGCCGCGGCGCCACCTACCGTGGCGTTCGGCGGTGGCCGTGGGCAGCGGCTGAGGATTGCGGGAGTCACGGAGGACGAAGGTGAATCGTTGGACGCGCAGGGGCCTGCTGGTGGCGATGGCGTGGTGCGCGCTGGTGGCACCGGCGCAGGCGGCGGATCTCGAGGTGCGCAACCTCTCGACCGACCGCTACTTCACACCCAACGGCGACGGCAGCGAGGACATCGGACGCGTCACCTACGGCCTGTCCAACGCCGCGAGCGTCGACGTGACGATCACCGACACGAACGGCACGGTCGTCCGCAAGGTCCTCAGCCACGCGGCGCAGCCGGAGGCGTGGAGCGACAACGCGTTCACGTGGAACGGCCTCGACGACGCCGGCCTCGAGGCGCCGCCGGGCGAGTACCGGTACACGATCCGCGCCGAGACCGGCGGCGCCGTCGCGACCGCGACGGGCCGCATCGGCATCCTGCGCGGCACGCCCGGCGAGCTCACCGCCCCGGTGCCCGGCGCGTCGCTGGCCGGCGACGCGGACGCGCGGTTCGTCCCAGCGCCGGGCTACACGGTCTCCTCGGTCTTCTTCCGCGCCTACTCCGGCGGCCTCCTCTCGACGCCCTCGGTGCCCCGCAACCCGGACGGCAGCTACAGCTACCGCTTCGACTCGTCGCGGATGACCAACGGCGCGAACCGCGTGCAGGCGCAGCTCAGCTGGCGTGACGGCTTCAACCAGTCGCACTCCTACGTCGCCGAGGCCCCGGTCACCGTCCTCAATCCCATCCGCTTCAGCGGCCTGACCCGCGACGCCGCGTTCAGCCCCAACGGCGACGGCGTCGAGGACGTCACGACCACCAACGTGACGCTCGCGAACGGCGACGCCGACATCACCGTCCGCGTGCTCGACGGCAACGGGAACGCGATCAAGACGCTGCTCAGCGGTCACGAGGACTCGTACGTCTCGGTCCCGTGGGACGGCACGGACAGCAACGGCGCGGCCATGCCCGACGGCGAGTACGACATCGAGATCGCCGCCACCAACGCGGCCGGCACCACGATGACGATCCGCAGCGTCGCGATCGACACGCAGCTCGTGGGCGCCTTCGTCGCCCCCGCCCCCGGGCACGCGCTCACGGGCACCGAGCGCGTCGCGTTCGTTCCGCGCACCGGCCTGAACGTCAACTACGTCGACTACACGGGCACCTGCCCGAACCGCCTGCCCGGCCAGTGCGCACTGGGGACCGCCTACTACGCCGACCTCGACGGCAGCTGGCCCGCCGACATCGATTCGTCGAAGATGATCGACGGCCAGAACGCGCTGATCGCGAGCGTGCGGTTCAACGACGCCTACGGGGCGCCCCACAGCTGGCCGGTCACGCTGCCCGTGCACGTGAACAACCCGGTGAAGTTCGGCAACGGCTTCGGCATCGGCGCGTTCACGCCCAACGGGGACGGCCAGGAGGACACCGCCCAGGTCGGCTTCTCGATCAGCCGCGACGCGACGCTCGACATCACGTTCGCCTCCGCGGGCGGCACGATCCTCCGCCATCTCGACGACGTCCCGGCAACCGCCGACTACAGCTGGTTCACCTGGGACGGCCGCGACGACGACGGTGACGTCGTGCCGGACGGGATCTACACGTGGACGATCACCGCCACCGACAGCGACGGCGGCACCGGCACGTCGAGCGGCGAGCTCCAGGTCGTCACGACGCTGCCCGGGACGATCACCGCCCCGACCGCGGGCGCCACGCTGTCCGGCCCGTTCGACGTGACGTTCGAGGCCGACCCCGCCGTCGACGTGGCCAGCGTCAACTTCTACCGCTGCGACGGCCCGAGCTGGGAGTGCTTCGTCGGCTCCGCGGAGCCGGACGCCGACGGGATCGCGACCGCGACGCTCAGCGACGAAAACCGCGCTCAGGGCGACTGGCAGCTCACGGCGGACGTCCACTGGCGCGACGCCTGGGACCTCGACCACAGCTACCGCAGCCCCGGCGTCGCGGTCACCATCGCCGACCCGCTCCACATCAGCGTCGACGAGACCGAGGACGCGTGGTTCATGGGGGGCGGGTCGTTCGACACCCGCTTCCAGCTCAACCGCCCCGCCCACGTCACCGCGACCGTCGTCAACCAGGCCGGCGAGACGGTCAGCACGATCCTCGACGACGACATCTCGACCGGGAACCAGGTCGTGAGCTGGGACGGCCGGCGCGACGGCCACGTCGTGCCTCACGACTGCGAGGTCGATCCGGACGCAGAGGAGCCGCCGGCCGAGGGCGACTGCGACGAGTGGGTCCCGGGCGACCCGCTGCCCGGCGGCGTCTACGAGATCCGCCTCCGCGCGGTCGACGCCGGCGAAGAGACGACCGGCTCTCAGACCGTGCGGCTCGAGACCCGCCCGCCCGGCGAGCTCGTCACACCGCGCGACGGCGACACGCTGTCCCGCCAGCAGGCGTTCGTCGTGCGCGTCCCCGACGACTATCCCGAGCAGCCGTTCCGCGTCCGCTTCTGCCTCGCCGGCACGTGCGAGGACGCCTACCGCGCCGACGACGGCCTGTTCCGCACGGCCATCGACACGACCGCGATGGACAACGGCGAAGCCGAGCTGGACTACGCCGTCCACTGGGGCTGGATGGAAGGCGAGATGGGCTGGCAGGTCACCCGCACCTGGCACGGCCGGGCGACGGTGACGATCTCCGACGTCGCGCCCGAGGTCACGCTCGCCGCCGATCCCGCGCACGGCGACGCGCCGCTGGCGAGCGCGCTCGCCATCCACGCGACCGATAGCGTCGGGCCGCTCGACTACACGCTGAACTTCGGCGACGCCACGCCGCCGCAGACCGGCACGATCGCGCCGCCGTACGACGAGATCGAGCGCCCGCACACCTACACCGAGCCGGGCGTCTACCACGCGCACGTCATGGTCACCGACCAGGACGGCAACTCGGCGCAACGCACGGTCGACGTCGTCGCCACGACGCCGACGGTCCCCGTGCCGACGACCGGCTCGCTCGCGGTACGCCTGGCCACGGAGCCGGCCGCGGACCTCGGCCGCTTCAACCTGTTCGTCGACTCGGCCAAGGTCAAGTCCGGCGCCCGCAACGGCCAGGGCTCGGCTCCGCAGACGGTGGGCGCCGGCATGCACGTGGTCGCCGTCGGCGCCGGCGCGGCCACGACGATGGACCACTACGACCCGTCGATCGTGTGCCGCGACGGAGACGGCTCAGGCGGCATCGTCGCGCAGACCGCGCACGCCAACGGGCTGAACGTTCCCGTCGCGGGCGGCGCCCACGTCGTCTGCGCCGTGCTCAGCACGCACCTCACCGCCGAGCTCGCCGTCAGGCTGCGCGGCGAGGGCGCCGGCACGGTCACGAGCTCCCCGGCGGGCCTGCTCTGCAGCGCGCCGGAGTGCACGGCGTCGTTCCTGCGCGGCGGAGCGGTGCGCCTCACCGCCGTGCCCGCACCGGGGTCCACGTTCGAGGGCTGGGAGGACGTCGAGGAGTGCCAGGGCCTCGGCGACTGCACGGTCACGATGAACGGTGGCCGCGGCGTGTCCGCGCGCTTCGAGAAGGTCGGCCTGAAGGCGGTCGGCGGCGAGGATCTGCGCGGCGAGGAGGACAGCGCGATGGCGTTCGACGGCCGCGCCTCGCGCCCGGTCGCGACGATCGACAGCTATCGCTGGGACTTCGGCGACGGCGCGAGCGCGACGACCGCGCGCGCCACCCATGAGTACGCCGATCCCGGTCGCTACACGGCCAAGCTCACGGTCACCGCCGACGGCGAGACCGACAGCGACGAGGTGGCGGTCCGCGTGGACGAGCGCGATGACGGCCGCGGGCTCTACGTGACCGTCCGCGAGGAGAACGGGCTGATCGGGGGTGCCGACGTCGTCGTCAACGACAGCCACGGCGATCGCGTCCAGGAGCGCACCGGCGGCGACGGTCGCGCGCGGCTGCGCGGCCTGGCCGACGGCCGCTACAGCGTGTACGTGAACGCCGGCGGCTACGTCCCCGCGGTCGCCAGCGCGCGGATCGACGACGGCACCGGAACCGTCACCGTCGATATGGAGCAGGGGGAGCTCGCGGCGGTCGACGTGCAGACGCGCGAGCTGAGCGAGGACGAGATCCGCGCGGCCGGCATCGACCCGGAGGACCCGGACAACCAGCAGGTCCTCAAGACCGACATCCGGCTCTGCTTCTCGGCCGGCGGCGACTGCCAGGACCTCGGCGGCTACGTCGGATCCGGTTCGGGCGGCGCCTGGTACGACGGCGGTGGTGGCGGTGGCGGCGGCAGCATGGACTGCTGGTGCGCGACGTTCAAGCTCAAGGACTTCGGCAGCGGTCCTGACCGCAACTACACCGTCTCCGGCGTGCCCGCGATGGTCGACGGCCACCCGGTCGTGGTCTGGATGGGCATGCCGGTCGGCGGCGGCTTCATGAAGCAGTTCTTCGAGATCAAGCTGCTCGTCACGAACCTCGCGCCGAGCGAGATCCGCTTCGCCGGCGGCCAGGCGACGCTCAACCTCCCGGCCGGGATGTCGCTCGCCCCGACCGCCGACCCGCAGTCGCTCTCGGTTGCGATCCCGGACATCCCCGGCGGCGGCAGCCGCGGGGCCGACTGGGTCGTGCGCGGCGACAGCGCCGGCTCGTATTCGCCGACCATCAGCTACACCGCGCGACTGCAGCCGTTCGACACGCCGATCGCGCTCTCGGCGCAGACGCCGCAGCCGCTGCGCATCTGGGGCGCCGCGGACGCCCTGCGCGTGCTGGTCGACGCCGACGACACCGCGGTCCGCGGCGAGCCATACCGCGTGCGCCTCGGCGTGCGCAACGTCAGCTCCGGCGCCGACGCCGCGAGCGTGTACAACCCGTCCGTCTCGATCGGCGACGGCGAGGGCTTCATCTACCAGCCGCGGCAGCGCCGCACGTTCGCGATCGACGGGGTCGCGCCGGGCCAGACCTACTGGACCGACGACGTCATCCTGATCCCGCGCGCCGGCGGGCATCTGGACGTGCTGTCCTCGGTCGTCGCGGACGCGGCGGGCGGGGCCGCTGGGACCGGCGGCGTGGTCGAGCACACGCCGCAACGGACCTACGGGTTCAAGGGCTACCGCGACGGCACGCTGCGTTGGAAGGCGGTTCCCGGCGCCGGCCGCTACGAGATCTACAGCGTTCCCGCCGCGGGCGAGGACGCGTTCCCGGTGGACCAGTTCCCCGGCACGCCGGTCGCGTCATCGGCCGGCACCGAGGTGCACATCCCCGGCGGCGGCGGAGCCGACAAGTGGTACGCGGTCAGCACGATCGTCGGCGGCAAGAACGTGATGTTCCACCCGATCACGCAGGCCACGCTGCCGCCCGACCAAGACGACGACGGCGTGCCCGACGACGTCGACAACTGCCCGGCCAAGCCCAACCCGGGCCAGGCGGACAAGGACGACGACGGCAAGGGCGACGCCTGCGACGCGCACGACGACCGCGACGACGTGGACGATGACGAGGACGACCCGGTCGACGACGGCGACGACATCGGCCCGCCCAAGCCGGACAAGGACTGCGACGGCAAGTACCACATCGACTTCGGGCCGGTCGAGGCCATCGCGTCCTGCTTCAAGCGGATCGGCGCGGACCAGTGGAAGTCCTCGGCGCGCGTTCGCGTGGGCGGGCTCGACATCAAGCCCGGTTCGGGATCCGCCGACATCGTGCTCGACGGCAAGGACTGGGAGATCAAGACGACCGGATCCGTCGAGGTGAAGGCCGGTCCGGTGACGCTGTGGCGGGCACCGATCAACTGGCGCTGGAAGAGCGACGTCGTCTTCAAGGCGGAGAAGGGCGCGTTCCTGAAGGGCCTGCCGTTCACCGGCGAGCTCAGGGTCCAGCTCGTGCGCGGCGGCGTGAAGATCCTCGCCAACGTCGGCCTGCCGGGAACGCTCGGCGGCGTGACGGGCCAGACGACGCTGCGCCTCACCAACGAGGACGGCCTGCGGCTGGACAACCTGGCCCTGAACATCCCCGGCTTCGAGATCAGGGGCAAGCTCGGCGTCGAGGCGGCGACGCTGACCTACCAGCGCGACGCCACCGACGACGAGGTCGGCACGTGGGCGGGCGGGGCAACGGTCCTGATCCCGAAGGCGGGCCTCACGCGGCTCGGCATCCAGGGCTACGTCGCGATCAGCGGCGGCGCGCTCAAGGAGCTCTCCGGCGGCGTCGACGGGCTGAACTGGCTGATCGGCGAAGGCTTTTTCCTCCAGCGCCTGCGCGCGCGGCTGATCACGTACCCGTTCGCGTTCGGCGGCGGCGCCGGCATCAGCTTCGGCCCGCAGGTCATGGGCAATGAGGCCGGGAGCCTGGACGGCGATCTCCTGCTGAAGCTGGAGGGACCCGACGAGTACAAGGCCACCGGCAAGCTGCGCGTCGCCGAGGTGACGATGGCGACCGGGTACGTGACCTACGCGCCCGGCCGGGCGTTCGACTTCGGCGGCACGTTCCAGTGGCGCAAGTTCGGCGTCGGCGTGGAGGCGAACGTCGATGGCTGGGTCGACGGCGTCCGGTCGTTCAACGCGCACGGCGACTCGAAGCTGTCGCTCTCCAGCGACCTCTGGGTCGGCGGCGAGTCGAACCTCTCGAACGCGGGCATCGCGGCCTGCCGCCGGGGCTGGGGCCCCGACGTCGGCTGGGGCTACAGCTGGGGCGACTGGGCGCCGCACATCTTCGCGTCCTCGTGCGACGTCGGCCCGTGGACGGCGAACCGCTCGCTCGCCCGCGCGGCGTCGGCCTCGCTCGGGACGACCGTGCCGCCCGACCTCCCGGTGGCGACGTTCGCGGTGACCGGCAAGGACGCGCCGCCGCGCGTCGTCCTCACGGCACCGGACGGCCTGAAGATCACGACGCCGGCGGGCGGCGCCAGCCTCTCCAACGACCGGGTCCTGCTGTTCCAGAACCCGGCCGACAAGACGACGTACGTCGCCGTCAAGGCGCCGGCCGCGGGCAACTGGCGGATCGACGAGCTCCCCGGGTCGGCGGCGGTCACCGGCGTGCGGCACGCGAACGGCCTGCCCGAGCCGCAGGTGAGCGGACGCGTCGTCGCGTCCGGGCGCAGGCGCACGCTGCGCTACGCGGTCAAGCCGATCCCGGGCCAGCGCGTCGAGTTCACCGAGCGGATGCCGGGTGGCCGGGTCCGCGTGCTCGGAACCGCGCGCGGCCGCCGCGGCCGGATCGCCGTCAAGCCCGCCCCCGGCCCGCGCGGCAAGCGCCGGATCGTCGCGCAGGTGCTGCAGTACGACCTGCCGCGCGAGGAGCTGGCGGTGGCGTCCTACTCCCCGCCGAAGAGCCCGAGCGGACGCATCAAGCGGCTGCACCTGACGGCCCGCGGTGGGCGTCTGAAGGCGAGCTGGAAGCGGGTCGCCGGCGCCAAGGCCTACCGCGTCGCCGTCAAGGTCAGCGACGGTCGCCGCCTGCTGTACCTCGACCAGCGCAAGCCGTCGCTGACGATCCCGCGCGTCACGCGCGGCATGCGCGTGACCGTGCAGGTGCGCGCCGCGGCGCTGCTCACCGGCACGCCGCCGACCACCACGCGATCCATCAAGGTGAGGCGATGAACCGCCACATCGGGCCGCTGGGAGCGATCCTGCTCCCCGGCCCGCTGCTCGTCGTGAGCGTGCTCGCGATGCAGTCGGTGGCGCCGAGCGACGCGATCAACGCCGGGATGTTCCTGGCCGCGCCGATCGCCGCCGTGGCAGCGCCGCTGATCGCCGAGCCGCCGAGCCGGATCCAGACCGCGGGCTTCGCGGTCGCGGGCTTCCTGTGGACGCTCGTGACGCTTGCGCTGGTCGGCCTCGGAGCGCTGGCGATCGCGTCAGCGGCCCATTCGGTTTAGCCCGAAGATCGCGAGCGCGCCGAGCACCGTCGCCAGGCCGGCGAGCGCGAGCACGCCGGGGTACGTGTGGGCGAAGCTCGGCTCGATCCCCACGACCGTTCCCTGGCGCGCGAGCTCGAGCACGTGCGTCACGGGATTGAGCTCCGCGGCGTCCGACAGCCAGCCGCGCAGCAGCACGAGCGGCGTGTAGGCGGTCGACAGGAACACGGCGAGGAACACGCCCTGCTGCATCAGCGGCCCGGCCTGCTGCGTACGGAACATGGTGGCCATGAAGATGCCCCACAGCGCCGCTGTCGCGCAGAACGCGGCGCACGCGAAGTAGAGCGCGAGCAGGCCGGGCACGCCACCGGTGAGGTCGGCCCCGATGATCAGGCCGACGACCAGCACGACCGTCGCCGGCACCAGCGACCGCGTGACGGCGCCGAGGATCGGCCCGAGCACGAGCAGCGGCCGCGGCACCGGCGCCACGAGCAGCCGGTCGAACCAGCCCTGCTCGATGTCGCGCGCGAGGTTCGCGCCCGTCGCCGCGCCGGCGAAGCCCGCGCCCTGCAGACACGAGAGCGGCACGATCCACGAGATGTAGGAGTCCGTCGGGAACCCGTCGAGGCCTGTCAGGCGGCCGAACTGGCCGGTGATGCCGAGCATGAAGATGACCGGTGCGATCGTCGCCGGCAGCAGCGCGCCGCGCACACGCAGCACCTCGTTCAGCGACCGGCGCCAGAGGACGAGCGCGACGCTCATAGCCGCCGCAGGCGCTCCTTCAGCGCCACGGTCGCAAGACCGGTCGTGGCGACGGTCAGCCCGCACGCCGCCGCGAAGCCCGCCCACGGGCTGCCGAGCGACGAGTCGCCGCCGAGCAGGCCCCGGATGCCCTCGACCACGTAGGTGAGCGGGTTGTAGACCGAGACGTCGTGCAGCAGCGGCGTCAGCAGGTTCTGCGGGAAGAACGCCGGCGCCGTGAAGAGCATCACGAACATGAACGGGAACAGGCTCTGCAGCAGCGACAGCGAGCCGGTCCGCAGCGCGATCGCTGCCGAGATGCCGCCCATGCCGACCGCCGTGATGCTCGCCAGCACGATCGCGCCCGCCATCCCGAGGACGCCGCCGTCGTAGCGGGCCCCGAACAAGAAGGCGACGACCAGGAACAGCGTCGTCTGCATCAGCGCGAGCACGAGCGTGCCGATCAGCCGGCCGATGACAAGGCTCGTGCGGTGCACCGGCGCCGTGAGCAGGCGGTCGAAGAACCCGAATTCGATGTCCGACGCGAGCGAGATCCCGGTGCTGAGGCCGACGAGGATCGTCCCCTGCAACACGGTCCCGGCGACGACGAAGCCGAGGTAGGACGAAATGTCGGGGAACCCGCGCAGGCTCTGCCCGGCGCTGGTGCCGGACGCGATCACCGCCAGCAGCACGAGCGGCAGCACGAACGTCGGCATCAGCAGCTGCGCGCGCCGGAACTGGACCGACAAGGCGCGACGGCCGAGCGCCGCGACGACGCGGGCCTCTCTCACGCCGTCTCGGCGGGCTCGAGTTGGGTGGCGCCCTCGAGGTGTGAGCCTGTGACGGCCGCGAACACGTCGTCGAGCGTCGGGGTCTCGACCTCGACGAACTCGACCACGACGCTGTGCTCGTCGAGCGCGCGGATCACCGGCGGGATCGCGGCCTTCCCGGCGGTCGTGCGCAGCGCCACGCGCGACGGCGTGCGCGGGTCCGGGGGCTCGACCGTGCCGAGCCCGTCGAGCGCGGCACGCGCGGCCTCGGAGCTCTCCGGATCGGCCAGCTCGACGTGCACGGTCGGCTCCCCCACCCGCGCCTTCAGCGACTCCGGCGTGCCTTCGGCCACCAGGCTGCCGCGGGCGATGATCCCGACGCGGTCGGCGAGCTGCTCGGCCTCCTCGAGGTACTGCGTGGTGAGGAAGACGGTCGTCCCTTCCTCGTGCAGCGCGCGGACCTCGCGCCACAGCGCCATCCGGCTCGTCGGGTCCAGGCCCGTCGTCGGCTCGTCGAGAAACAGCACGTGCGGGCGGTGGACGAGGGCCAGCGCGAGGTCGAGTCGCCGCCGCATGCCGCCGGAGTAGCCGCCGACCCGGCGGTCGCCCGCCTCGGTCAGCCCCACCCGCGCGAGCAGCTCGGCCGCACGCTCCACCGCCTCGCGGCCACGCAAGCCATGCAGCGCGCCCTGCATGCGGAGCAGCTCGCGCCCGGTCATCAGCGGATCGATCGCGGCCTCCTGCAGCGCGACGCCGATCGCCCGCCGCACGGCGTCGCCGTCGTGGACCACG
>Ga0111538_10011423_pt1 | contig 11778 bp, 7 predicted proteins | sample SoiMethybrSBSTD1_FD_79669 | JGI IMG/M metagenome (GOLD analysis project Ga0111538, IMG submission 79669) | Bulk soil microbial communities from a Populus tree surrounding site in Tennessee, USA - Soil MetaG P. TD hybrid SBSTD1 (version 2)... | ecosystem: Environmental > Terrestrial > Soil > Tree...
AGCCCTCAGGGGAGGGACGGCGAATCGACAGCGACACCTCTATGGTAGATGGTTATGGTAATGGGGCGACCCCGGCAGTCAGGCGGTCCCCCGGCAGGTCCACTGAGGTGGGCGCCGAGCGCTGCTCTCCGGCGAGCTGGGCGAGGTAGTGGTAGGCCTGCTCGAGGTGGCCGACCGCCTCGTCGTCTTCAAAGGCGCTCCTGTCCGCCACCTCGGCGAGCCACTCCGCGGCCTGCATGTGCAGGGCGGCCCGCCGCTGCAGTGAGATGGCCTGGTAGGCGCCATCACATAGCAGCCCGTGGCGGAAGGTGAAGGCATCGTTAGGGCTTTGGTCGGCGATCCGGATAAGGTTCCGCCGAGCCAGAGTAAGCAGAACGGTGCCCACTCGGGGCCGGAGCCCGGCGGGCGCCAGCGCAGCCACCGAAGCCCAGTCGAACACCCGCCCATGGACGCTGGCCAGCTCGAGCACCATGCGTTCCTGTGGTGCTAGACGGTCGAGCTCAGCTCCGATCAGTGCCTCCACGGCGGGTGGCAACCACGGCTTCTTCAGGCGGCCGAGCGGGAGGGTGCTCGCTCCGTCGGCGTCGGCACGGGCTGAACGTAGGAGTTCCTCGATGAAGAGGGGGTTGCCTTCGGCCCAGTCGGCGATGCGCGCTGCCGTGTCGGGCTCCAGCCGGCCAGGCCCGTGCATCTGGACGGCCAGCTCGGCAGCTTCCGCGGCTGACAGTGGTTCGAGGACCAGCGTGGTCGCGACCCTGCCCACCGTCTCCCGGTGACGATAGTCGAGGGGGTGCCGGCGGGCGGCGACGACCAGCAGCATGGCCCCTTGGGTGAAGGCGTGGAGGTACTCGACGAGGTCAAGCAGCGCCGGCTCGGCCCAGTGCAGGTCATCGATCACGACCACGACCGGCCGGGTCAGGGCCAGGTTCTGGAGCAGCTGGCGAACAGCCCAGAACACCGCCGGGGGATCGGCGGCGAGTTCGTCGACGTCGACCGCCCAGCCGACGCCACCGGAGGGTGCCCTGGCGGTCGTCTGGGCAAGAAGGTCACCCACGACCTGAGCGGTGGTTGCCTGCCCGTAGGGTGGGCAGCGGGCGTGGAGTAGGACGGCCCGCTGCTCGGCCTGTTCGGCGAACGCTTGCAGTAGGCGTGACTTGCCGACTCCGGAATCGCCTAGGACGTTGACCAGCTCGCAGGTCTGTCCGGAGATCGCTCGGTCGAGCGCTCGCCGCAGGATGGCCAGCTCATTGGTCCGGCCGACGAGCGGGGTGTCCAGCTGCCTGGACAGTCCGGGTGCGGAGGATGCGACCTTGAGCAGGCGGTAGGCGTCAACGGGGGCCGCCCGGCCCCGGAGCGGCGAGGGGCCGATCGGCTGGGCTTGGACGGCGTCCGCGACCAGCTGGTAGGTCGCCTCCCCGAGCAGTACCTCGCCCGCGGCGGCGGCCTGCTCGAGGCGGGCGGCCAGATTGAGGGTGTCGCCGCTGACGAACCCATGGCCCTCATGTTCGTTGCCGGCTACGACCAGGCCGGTGTTGACGCCGGTGCGCAGCGGCAGGGTCACCTTCAGCTCCTGCTCCAGCTCCCGGTTGAGCTCGGTCATCGCCTGACCCAGGTCATCGGCGGCGCGGACCGCACGCAGGGCGTCGTCCTCATGGGCATGGGGAACGCCGAAGACGGCCACAACCGCGTCACCGATGAACTTCTCGACCACGCCACCGTGACGCTCGTGTACCCCCTTGGCCAGTGCGAAATACCGGGTCATGGCCTGGCGCAGGGACTCCGGGTCGAGTCGCTCGGCCAATGCCGTGGAGCCGACGATGTCGGAGAAGACCACGGAGACGGTCTTCCGAACTTCTTGCTGCATGACCTCGAAGCCTCGTTTCCACACCGTCCAGCGGTCCAGGTGTCAAGGTCGCGGAGCGTCCGTCCCAGCGTCGATAGGCACCCGTCCCGTGGTTGCCGGACCCGGCCCGGGCTCCAGACCCGAGCCGCCGGGATTCCCTCGGGCTGGTTTGGGACGAATGCCCATAGACGCCGGGATGGGGCGGTCGCATGCTTGTCGGTGTCGGGACACCGAAAGGGGGAAGCCATGCAGGAGCCAAGCATGCAGCAGAGCCAAGCACACGACCCACTCGCGGTCCGCCAACCGATCCTGGCCGTTGGCACCAAGAACAGGTACCTGTTCGCCTATCCCACTCTGGACAAGGCTCTGGAGAAGCTGAACGCGGACTTTCTGGAGGGCGGGTACTACGAGCTTCATGGCGCCTTCGATCGTTACCGGCTCACCCAGGAGCTCAGGTTCTTCGACGCCGCCGGACGCGAGCTCGAGCCCGATTGGGACCCGGATGTCCGACCCGCTGGTGACAAGGATGCGGGATACCGCCTGCGCGCACTGAAGGTGAAGATTGAGGATCCCTACGTCCGGAGCCGGTTCCAGGTGATGCTCGACGAAGCCAAGCCCGAGATCGAAGCGGAGCGCCAGAAGAGAGGGGCAGCTTCCCTCATCGATAACCTACCAGAGCAGTTAAACGACAAGGATCTGCCCTTTGAACGGTTCTGCGGCCACTTGGTAGATGCGCTCTCGGATGCCTATGCGGATGGTTTTTGGCACCGCGTGTTCGGTGGCGACTGACAACAGTAGGGCAGCCGCATTCGCGACTGGGGTGCAGGATGAGTGCTCGGTTCGGCGGCCAGGATCCTCGACTCAGCGACGGACCCCGAGTAGATGCCGCAGCAGACGTCATCCGGGCCCGGCGCTTCGTGCGAGTCGCCACCGTGATCTGGGGGCTGCTGCTCGTCGCGGTCGCAGCCGGCCAATTGCTGGACATCGCGCCGGGTCGCGGCGAGCTGTATCAGTTCGATCTCGTGGGTGCCTTCACCTTCACGCTGCTGGGTGCGCTGATCATTCCCCGTCGGCCCAGCAATCCGGTCGGTTGGCTGTTCCTGCTGATCGGGCTGATCTGCGTGGTGGTGCTGCTGACTGCAACCTTTTCCGGATATCGGATTATGGCATGGGCGAGCCAGTGGACTCCCGCGCTCGCCTACGGACTGCTGCCCTTGGCGCTGCTGCTGTTTCCTGATGGCTGGCTCCCGTCTCGGCGCTGGCGACCAGTGGTCTGGGCGCTGGCCGTCGGGCTGGGGGTAGCCGTGGTGTTCTTGGCCTGGACGGTCTGGGAGGTTCCCAGCCTGCTGATCGATCCCAACCGGCCGGTGCCCCAACGAGCGCAGATCACCTGGAGGATCGCGCAGTTCGGGCTCTTAGTGGTCCTGGCAAGTACGCTGGCGGCTGCATTGTCACTCGTTATGCGCTGGCGCCATGCAGACGGCGACACCCGCCAGCAGCTCAAGTGGCTCGCGGCCGCGGCGGCGGTCATCCCAATCATTCTTCTCCTGCAAATTCCTCCGCTGGAGTTCCAGGTCCTTGAGGGCTACATCGCAGTCGTGATCCCGGCTGCCGCGGCGGTGGCGATTCTGAAGTACCGGCTGTACGACATTGACCTGTTCCTCAATCGGTCACTGGTCTACGCGACGCTGACGCTCCTGGTCGTCGCCGCCTATGCGGGGATCGTCACCCTGCTGGGTGCCCTGCTGGCCACACGCGCCCGGCAACTCTCTCCGCTGGTGGCGACAGGGATCATCGCGTTGCTGTTCCATCCGCTACGAGAACGAGTCCAGCGGGGGGTCAATCGGCTGCTATACGGCGACCGCGAGGATCCCTATGCGGTGGTCACTCGGCTGGGCAGCCGCCTGGAGCAGGCGCTGGACCCAGGGGCCGTCCTGCCGCGAGTGGCCCAGACCGTGGCCGAGGCGCTGCAGCTACCCTATGTCGCAATCGAGCTATACAGCGACGTAGGACCGCGCCTTGTTGCCAACCATGGTCGCCGAGGCATCGAACCCGAGGCCTTCCCAATGACCTATCAAGGTCAGGTCGTAGGCCAGTTACTGGTCAGCCCCCGCTCCCCCTCTCAATCCTTCACTGCGGCCGAGCGCGACCTCCTACAAAATCTAGCCCGCCAGGCGGGCTTGGCGGGCCACGCGGTGCGCCTGACCGCCGATCTCCAACGCTCCCGGGAACGCCTCGTACGCTCCCGGGAAGAAGAGCGTCGGCGGATGCGCCGCGAGTTGCACGATGGGCTGGGACCAAGCCTCGCCGGCATGACGATGCAGGTCGGCGCCGCTCGAGCGCTACTCGCTGCCGACCCTGACCCAGTTGACCGCGTGCTCGGTGACCTCGAGGAACAGCTGCAAGCCTGCATCATGGAAGTCCGCCGGTTGGTCGACGACCTGCGCCCCCGGGCCCTTGACCAGCTCGGCCTGATCGGCGCCATCCGGCAACAGGTCGGCGCCTTTTCTGCCACCGCAGATGGCAACACCCCGAACATCACCGTGGATGCGCCGCAGGAGTTGGGCGAGCTGCCCGCCGCCGTGGAGGTGGCCGCCTATCGGATCGCTACCGAGGCCCTCACCAACACCGTCCGGCACGCCGCCGCCCGCCGGTGCGAGGTGCGGCTGACGCTGCAGGACGGCCTCATCGTTGAGGTCAGCGACGATGGCGTCGGACTCAGGGACCATCACCCGATCGGGGTGGGCCTCATGTCGATGCGGGAACGGGCCGAGGAGCTCGGCGGCACTCTCACCATCGAACGCTTGCCCAAACACGGCACTCGCATTCGCGCCATGCTGCCGTGAATCCGCGATGATCAGCACTCCGATCCGTGTCGTCGTCGCCGATGACCACCCCATCGTCCGCGAAGGCCTGCGTGCGGTCCTGAGTGCCTTAGCCGATTTTGAGCTGGTCGGCACGGCAGCCAGCGGGACGGAGGCCGTCTCGGTCGTTGCCGCCGTCCAACCAGACGTCGTGGTGATGGACCTGCACATGCCTGATGTCGACGGCGTGCAGGCTACCCGGCACATCCTGGCCGCCCAACCCGATGTGGCCGTCCTCGTGCTCACCATGTACGACGACGACGAGATGATCCTCGCAGCGTTGAAGGCCGGCGCCCGTGGCTACCTGCTCAAGGGGGCCAGCCACAATGACATCGCCCGCGCCCTACGGGCTGTAGCAGGAGGCGAGGCCGTCTTCGGCAGAGGCATCGCCGATCACATCCTGGCCCGTCTGACCGGTCACATGACCCCGACGAGGCTCTTCCCGCAGCTGAGCACCCGTGAACTCGAAATCCTGGAACTCCTTGCCCAAGGTAGCGGCAATCAGGACATCGCCCGTTGTCTCTACCTCAGCCCCAAGACCGTCCGCAACCACATCGCCAATATCCTCGCCAAGCTTCAGGTACCTGATCGGGCCCAAGCCATCGCCACCGCCCGCGAAGCCGGCCTTGGAAGCGACCGAACCCGCTGACTGGCCCGCTGCCAATGAGTTGCGTTCGCGCCCAGACTGGGGGCCATTTCAGGAAGCGTGGCTGTCGCCAGAGCGACGGGGTCAGTCTCCAAGGCAGCTTGCTATTCAGCACTTTGGTCGGCGGCCGGCGCCAGCCCGCGGGCGCTACGCCACAGCCGACCCGCGGATGTCTGTTGCGGACCGATCCTTAAGGGACACAACCTCACAACCTGCACAAGTCCCGTCGAGGGGCGTCGGCCGTGTGTTAACCAACACCGCTTGGCGGTGCCGGCCGGCACAGCCAGAAAGGAATCGGTAGCGCATCCTGTCGCTTAGTCCGGACCAAACGCACTAGTAGGCGCGGTAATAGGCTCCGGGCAGTATCCGGAGCCATGGCTGCCGTGCGGGACTGAAGGGGGAGGCCAATGGCACTGGTACAAGTGCGTACAGCGGATGGGCAAGGATCCCAGCCGGCCGTGACCGCATCAGCAGCCGAGACCAGTGGTGCCACACCACGCTTGCAGGCCGTGGTGGCCAGCTTCGTGGCCATCATCGTCTTCTGGCTGCTGAGTGTCGTCATCAACGCCCAGTTCAAGCCGACAGCACTGGTGATCCCGGCTGGTATCAGCCTGTTCGCGATGCTGTATGCCGTGACGCAGGGATTGGAGCGGTTGCTCGAGCCGGTCTCGTCGTTCTTCCTCAGCACCAAACAGCACGCCGAGAACCGCGACGCCACCATGGCGGCTGCCATAAATCTCCAGTCGGCCAGCAACAATGAGCTCCCGGCAAAGCTCAGCGAGTTGGCCAAGGCAGCGAAGGCGACCCAGCAACTGCTAGCCGCAGAACCAGCTCAGCAGCAGGCGGCTCCTGGCCTTCTGGGTCGCAACCTCGCCGCCGAGGGCGTCACCATAGCCCGTAGCCGGGTGGCCAAAGCGATCCTGCCAGCGCTGGAGGGCAATGGACACGATGCCGGGCGCGTGGTGGAGAAACTAGCCGATGTTCTGCAAGTACCCGAGAGCGAGGCCCCAGCGGTCACCAAGAAGGCCGCCGTCGATCTGGCCGCCGCGGCCCAAGCTGAACTGGACCAGCGACGCGCCGACAAGACAGTTGCCTACTGGGCACTCGCCAGCGTCCTGGGTCTGCTGCTGAGCGCCACCCTGGGCTTGTATCTGCTGCATATCGTCGGGCTGCGCGGCGATGGGCTAGCAGCCGACGGAAGCTGGACAGGTGGCATCCTGACCGCTGGCGGAGTCCGTCACATGCTCGACATCCTGGTGACCGGTCTGGCTATCGGTGGCGGCACCAAGCCGCTGCACGACCTGATCAGCAACCTGCAGACCTCCAAGGACAACAAAAAGGACCCGAGCCAAACCCAATAGGTATCTAACCGGCGATGCTGCCCTGGAGCACGGCTCATTCCCCGGCCGGGATTTCTCGGACCCACGGCATCGGAATGGCAACCCCTCGACCGCTTGCGCGCGAGGCAGTCGGGCCGTCAGCCGTGTGGTGGCCGAGCGACTTGGCCGCGATGACGTGCAGGGCGTGTGACCAGCACAGCGGGGAGTTGAAGTAGCGCTGATGGCCGGGGTCGCGGCACCAGCTCTCGGGGAGCTCGCCGGTGTCGGTGACCAGGGACTCGAGCCGGTGCAGATACCACAGGCCGCGTTCGCGCTCGCCCAGTGCGATCCAGGCCAGCGCCAGGAACCCGAAGCCCATGGTCCACTCGGGTGGGCCATCGTGGCATCGGTTGTAGGTGTCACTGTGGTAGCGGACCACGCCGCGGGTACCAGCGAGTTCGTCCTCGACGCGCTCGACGATGTCGCGCAGGGTCGCCCTTGGGATAGGGAGGTCTTCTCCCAGGGGCCAAACCAGGGTCAGCAGAGCGAGATCCGTCGCATGGTCCTCGGATTCGCGGCCGGCCAGCTCCTGGAGCTTCAGCACCGTGTCGTGGTGCAGTCGGTCGGGGATGTCCTTGACCCCGATCCTGGCCGCCTGGGTGAGGCCGGCGGCAACCGCGGCGACCGAGGACAGGTGGATGGTCTTGGTTGGTCCTTCCTCTTCCCAGATGCCGTTGTCGGGGATGTGGGGGACCAGGATGCGGTCGCAGTACCAGATCAGCTTCTGGACTAGGTGAAAGTCCTCGTAGTCGTTGCGGAAGAGGTCAAAGCGTTCCTGCCAGCGGCTAAGGGCCCAGATGGCCAGGCCAATGGCGTCGTCCTGGCGCAGGCCCCACAGCTCGGTGTAGACCTCGGAGCCGTCAGCGTTGTAGCGGGGGTGGAGGTATTCCATCTCCTTGTCGGGGAGGCCTTCGACGATCCTCCAGTCCAGCCGGTAGGACCAGCGCAACAGCACCCGGTCCAGCAGGGCATATACCCCGGCTTGGAGGCGCTGGAGGTCGCCCAGGGCCTCGAAGGCGAGCAGGGTGTAGATGGTGTCGCGGATCCAGACGCTCCGGTAGACGTCGATGATCACCTGCGAGTCAGCTGGGACCGCGCTGTAGAGGCCGGTCGGATAGCGGCAACGCTCGATCTGCTCGAGGCTGCCGGCAACGCTCAACGAGGTGGAAGCGTCGTCGCCGGTGGGCAGCCGGGGAACATCCGGTCCTGACCTCATGCGCATCGATCCCCTGTTAGCTTGTCTCGCTTAGGTACCCGCAGCTACTTTCGGCAAACGTTAGTGGTTCTTCCCTTCGGCTGGTTCAAGCTTTGAGGTCGGGAAGCTCTGTCTGTGTGCTTCGTCACAGCCACATGGTGACACCGGTCACTGACACACAAACCCGCCGGCGGTTGCATAGAGCTCAGCCCTGACGACGCTGTTCGGGCCGCTCTTTGTCCTGCCATGAAGCCCAGCCGCCACGCGACATTTCGCTATGTGAGCCATCAACCGCCTCACCACACCTTGCCGCTCCCGGTGAAGGAGGCAGCGTCATGACCAGCCCGACCCCGCAGTACACCGACTTCAGCAAGGACGTGCTCGGCCGCTACATCTGCAACGGGTTGGATGAGGCGCTGGCCAGCACCACCGGCCGCCCCGACGCCCGCCCCTTTGACATCATCGTCATCGGCGGCGGCTCCTTCGGGCCCGCGCTTGCCCAGCACACCCTGGACAGCGACTCCTTTGCCAACCATCGCATCCTGGTGCTGGACGCGGGCCCGTTCCTGTTCCCCGAGCACGCCCAGAACCTCCCGTTGGTCGGCGTGGTCGCACCCGGGCCGGTCACGGTGGACCCGGGAGTCCCTCGAGCCGAGGTGTGGGGTCTGCCCTGGCGCAGCAACATCCAGGGCGGCTTCCCTGGTCTGGCCTACTGCACCGGTGGGCGATCGCTGTTTTGGGGCGGTTGGTCGCCGCAGCAGCTGCCGGCCGAGACCCCAGCCGGCGACTGGCCCGCGAGCGTCTTGTTCGACCTCCGCGACCGCCTCCTGAACGGGGGAAAGGGCTATTTCCACCAGGCCGCTCGCCAGATCGGCGTCACCGAGACCAATGATTTCATCTTCGGCCCGATGCACCGGGCGCTTCGCCGGCAGCTGTTCGAGGGCCTCCAAAACGGTGCGGTGCCCAACGCCGTTCCGCTCAACCAGATCCCGGAGGTTCTTGACCTCCCCGCGGGCACCCCTGCTGCTACTCGAAATCAGCTGAAGCTGGAGGCGCCGTTGGCCGTCCAGGGTCGCGGCCCGCGCTCGGGGTTCTTCCCCCTCAACAAGTTCAGCGGCATGCCGCTGCTGATGAAGGCGGCCCGCCAGGCCTGGGTCGACTCGGGCGGCGACGACGCCCGCAAGCGCCTGATGGTCGTGCCCAACTGTCACGTGACCCGACTGGAGACCACCGTGGACAGCGGCGTGGGCCAGGTCCGGGTGGTCCACACCAACCTCGGCCCGGTCCCGGTGCCCGACCGGGGGGTGGTGGTGCTGGCGGCCGGGACGATCGAGAGCACCCGCCTGGCCCTGCTGTCGTTCCAGGGCACCTTGGGCTATCAGCTGATCGGCACCAACCTGATGGCCCACCTGCGGTCCAACTACACCTTCGCAATTGACCGTCAGGCGCTGCAGTACCTGAACGCAGCCGTGCAGGATCTGCAGGAGTCGGCCCTGTTCGTCAAGGGTCGCAAGGCACACGCCGACGGATCGGTCGGGCATTTCCATCTGCAGATCACCGCCGCCGGCCTCAAAGCCCCGGGGGGTAACTCCGAGGTCGAGTTGTTCCAGGCCATCCCCGACATCGACCTGCTCGACCAGTTCCAGACCGTGGCCGACGACCGGGTTGTCATCACCCTGCGCGGCATCGGGGAGATGCAACCCCAGAACCCGGCCAGCCGGATCACCCTGTCGGGCGAGCTGGACGAGTTCGGTGTGCCGCGGGCGTTCGTGCAGCTGGGCGACGCCCGCAGCCCGGCCACCCCCGCCGACACTCCCCAGACGGTCAACGACCGAGACCTGTGGCAGGCGATGGACAACGCCGCCGATGCCGTCCGCGACGTGATCGCCAACGGCCAGCCCGTCGAAGAGGTCACCCCGCGAGTCCATGACGGGCTGGGTACCACCCATCATGAGGGGGGCACGCTGTGGGTGGGGGAGGACCCGACCGCCTCGGTCACCACTCCCAACGCCCGCTTCCATCACGTGGTCAACGCCTATGTGGCCGGCCCGGCCTTGCTGCCCACCATGGGCTCGCCCAACCCCATGCTGTCGGGAGTGGCGCTGGCCCGCCGACTCGCTGAGCACCTGGTCGCCCCGCTGGCCCCACCGCCGTTGGAGGCCGGCTTTGCCTGGCTGTTCGATGGCAGTCAGGCTTCCTTCAACAACTGGGCCCAGGCCGGCCCGGGCAACTTCCAGCTGGTTCCTGGCGAGCAGGTGCTGACCGCCCAGCCCGGCAACGACATCGGCCTGCTCTACTACACCCCCCAGCGCTTCGGTGACTTCATCCTCCGGCTCCAGGTCCGCATTGATGACCGCGGCGACAACTCCGGCGTGTTCGTCCGCAGCTTCGACCCCACCCAGCCGCCCCCGAACCTCAACGACCCCCGCGCGGCCGCCAACCCGGCCTTCGTGGCCGTCGACACCGGCTTCGAAATCCAGCTCGACGACCTAGCTCAACCTGACAACCTCGATAAGCACCGGACCGGGGCCATCTACGACATCGAGATCGGCCAGGCCGCCGGCCAACAGGACTACCGCCGCGGGTCGGCGCTCCAGCCGGGGGAGTGGAACGACCTGGAGATTGAGGTCCAAGGCGACACCTACACCGTCCGCCTCAACGGCTACCAGACCAGCACCTTCACCAACAAGGACCCCAACCGGGGCCTGCCACCACAGACCGACCCGAACTCCGGAGTCATCGGCCTCCAGGAGCACACCGGTCAGGTGTCGTTCCGGGCCATCCGCATCAAGCAACTGCCCTAGCCCGCAATCACCACGCCCGAGAGAACGCTCCGCTCCATCGGAGTCGGCCATGCAGTCCGCTACGACAACCCCAGGCCCGATCCGGCTCCATCAAGTCGAACCAACGCAGACCGGCACCGCACAGCCCCGGCCGGCTCGGCGCATCCTGCACCTCACCACCGAATACCCTCCGGTCATCTACGGCGGTCTCGGTACCGCCGTGGGTGGCTGGGTCACCGCCTCAGCCCGGGCCGGCATGACCGTCGGCGTCCTGCTTGTCGAAGGGCCTCTGGTGATCGACCCCGCCGCCTACGGCACAGGCAGCCCTGGCTCAGCTGCGCACCGCCAAGGACTAGTCGACCGCGAGGGCATCACCTTCTTTCAGACACCCTGGCCTGACGCGGTCCAGGCAGGCGTTCGCCTGGCAGAGGACTGGCAGGCCGACGTCATCCATCTGCATACGGCCATGCTCTGGCCAGTCGCCGAGGCGATCCAGCAGCAGACCGGCAAGCCACTCGTCTATCACGTCCACTCGGTGGACCGTGCCGAATACGAACTCGGCCGGGAACCCAACCAGTGGCTGGCGCACAGCCAGGCGCAGGAGGCCGCCATTGGCGCCGCCGATCGGCTCATCGCCCTGTCCAAGGACGAGCGGGACCTCCTCGCCTACTACTATCCGACCTGCCGGGAGCGGATTCGGGTCATCGGCAACGGCATCGACGACTCCGCCGAAGCCCGCGCGGCCGTGCACAAGCCGCGGCACACTCTCGCCCCGCTGGTGCTCTACAGCGGGCGACTCGTCGAGCGCAAGGGCATCCGTGAGCTGCTGGCCGCCGTCCCACTGGTCCTGGGCGCCGCCCCGCGCACCCATTTCGTCTTGGCCGGCGGCCCGCCAGGGCTAACCGGAGCGCAGCTGCAGCAGCAGTGGCTGCCTACCGACCTCGCTCCCTACCAAAACAAGATTCAGTTCACCGGTTGGCTTAGCCCTGACCAGGTCGCCGCCTGGTACCGCCGCGCCGACATCCTCGTCGTCCCCAGCCGCTACGAGCCCTTCGGCATGGTCATCCT
>Ga0111538_10011424_pt1 | contig 11777 bp, 4 predicted proteins | sample SoiMethybrSBSTD1_FD_79669 | JGI IMG/M metagenome (GOLD analysis project Ga0111538, IMG submission 79669) | Bulk soil microbial communities from a Populus tree surrounding site in Tennessee, USA - Soil MetaG P. TD hybrid SBSTD1 (version 2)... | ecosystem: Environmental > Terrestrial > Soil > Tree...
ACTCCCCGCTTGAACGCGCCGGTGACCGCGCCCAGCGAAGCCGTGTACAGGTCCCATTCGTTGCCGAAGCTGCCCGAGAACGTCGGGATCTGGCTTCCGTGATGGGCGACGAAGTCCTCGAAGAAGTCGAGCTGGTTCGAGACGATCACCCGGCGGTTCGGATTCGAGAGGGTCGCGGCCGCCTTCAGCAGGCTGTCCTGCGTGGTCTGCAGGTTGTCCTGCCCGTATCCGAACGCGGCCGACACCGGCCACGGCCAGCGCGACAGGAATTCCGGGTTGGTGTCGAGGTAGTTCACGACCTCGGTCGGTCGGTAGGCCTCGGCGTAGCTGCCGATGCCCCAGAACGATCCAACCGTCCGGGTGTTCCACTTGAGCACCACGCCGGTGCTGTCGGGCCCCATGAAGTTGCAGATCTCGCGCGGCCGGTTGCTCCACGCGGTGTGGGTCGCGCACCCGCACACGCCGCGCCACGAGTATTTGGCGCCGGCGCCTGCCCACAGCGACGCGAGGCCGGCCGGCAGGGTCTGGTTCTCCGGCGCCTGCACGAGCGGGAACCGGAGGTCGTAGCGACGCTCGAGGTTGCCTGCGTAGTACATGCCGCGCAGCACCGCTTCGGTCGGCGAGGCGCCGTAGCACAGCGCGGCGGGATTGAGCGGCATCGTGATCGTGCCGGCGCGCAGGTGGTCGACGAGCCGCGCGAACTGGGCGGGCGTCTTGTTGTGCTCGTATTCCCACACCCACAGGCTGCCGTCGGTGTTGAACCGGCCGCGCAGGTCCGGGGGCCGGTACGCGGTGGTCTCGGCCTGCGTCATGTAGTAGTCGAGCATCGACAGGAACGCGGCCCGGTACTGGACGTCGTCCGCGGTCCAGAAGTAGTCGGTGTGATCGTCGTTCGCGATATAGATGCGCTTGGGATCGGCGTGCGCGAGCGGGACCGCGGCGCACCACAGCGCGGCCGTCAGAAGGGCGGCGGGAAGTGCAGGAAAGGTGGGCCGGCACGTCCAGGTGTGCGGCGCAGGCGGCATCGAACGCACTCCACCATGCGGCCTGAGCAAGGGTCAAGGGTTGTGTACGCCCAAAGTACGTTTTCTCGCGCGTTCGGTTGGCGCGCGAATGCCGTCGGTTAGTTGTCGTGGTCCGGACGCTCGTTCGGTGTTCCATGCTAGTGTCCGGAGCGTGAACTGGGCTCGCCATCCGGTTCCCCCGAGACCTCACTCGCGCGGTCTGCGCCGCCTTTTTCTCCTCGCATTCCTCGTATGTGCCGTCGTGACTGCGGGATTGCTGGTGCATTTCTCCACCCGCGTCTACGCGTTCCGCAGTCTGCGCGCCGAAGGACCGGCCTGGAGCTTCCCGTCGCGCATCTACTCGGCGGGTGTGACGCTCGAGCCGGGCCGGATCGCGCCGTACCCCTATCTGATTGCCGAGTTGCGGGCGCGCGGATACCGCCCGGACCGCGCGCCGCTCCGGCGTCCCGGCACCTGGGCACAGACCACGGGCGGGATCGAGATGTTCGTACGGGGCTTCCCGGACGCGCCCGATCCCGACGGACAGGGCGGCCCCGAGCGCGTGTGGGTGCGGGTGGATACCGGTGTGGTGGCGGTCGTCCAGCGGCTCGGCGGGATGCCCGGCAATCCACCCCCCGACACGACGCGGGCTGCGCGCCTCGAGCCGATGCTGGTGTCGCTGGTGCTCGGCGACGAGCAGGTGCGCCGGACCTGGGTCGATCTCGACCGCGTGCCCGAGCCGGTGCAGGACGCGATCGTGGCCTCGGAGGACCGCCGCTTCCACCAGCACCCGGGCTTCGACATGCGCGGAACCGTCCGCGCCCTGTTCGCGAACGTGAAGCAGGGCGAAATCCGGGAAGGCGGCAGCACGATCACGCAGCAGCTCGCGCGCGGTCTGTTCCTCGGCCGCGAACGCACGGTCGTGCGCAAGGTGCGCGAAGCGCTGCTCGCCTCGGGACTCGAGATCCTGCTGTCGAAACACGACATCCTCGAGATGTATCTGAACTCGGTCTACTGGGGTCAGGCGGGGACCACCGGGATCGGCGGCATCGCCGAAGCATCGCGCTGGTACTTCGGCGTCCCGGTCGAATCGCTGAGGATCGAGCACGGCGCCCTGCTCGCGGCGTTGATTCCGGCGCCCAACGCGGCGGATCCGTTCGAGCATCCCGAGGTCGCGCTCGAGCGTCGGGGCCGCGTGTTCAACGCGATGGTCGAGGACGGTCGGCTGGATGCCGCGACCGCGGCGCAACTCCAGCAGCGGCCGCTCGGCGTGCGCCGCGGCCGCCCGGCGCCCGAACGGTTCGCGTCGTACGTCGGCTGGGTGCGGGAGGAGATCGGTCGCAAGCTCCCGCGTCATGCGATCACGTCGTGGGGGCTCGCCGTGTTCACGAACATGGATCTCGCGTGGCAGGCGCAGGCGGAGGCGGGACTCGCGAGCGGCCTCGGGCGCATCGAGAGCGGCCTGCAGCGGCGCGGGCTCGAGGGCGCGTTCGTCGCGCTCGACGCCGGCACCGGCGCCGTGCGCGTGATGGTCGGAGGCCGCAATCCGAAGGTCGGCAACTTCAACCGCGCGTTCCAGGCACGGCGCCAGACCGGTTCGGCGATCAAGCCGATCGTGTACGCCACCGCGCTCTCCGGGGAACGCGGCACCACCTTCACCCCGGCGACCACGGTGCCCGACACGCAGCGCACGTTCGGCAAGGGACGCTGGGCGTGGCGGCCCGCCAACTCGACCGGCACCTACCACGAGAGCGTGACGCTCGCCGAGGCGCTCGCCCTGTCGCTCAACGTCGCGACCGCGAACCTGGTCGAACGGATCGGTCCCGGTGCGGTGGCCGCCATGGCAGAACGTTTCGGACTCGGCCGGCTCAAGGCGGTGGCGAGCATCGGGCTCGGGACCAACGAGGTCACGCCGCTCGCGCTCACCAGTGCGTTCGCCGTGTTCCCCGGCGAGGGAATGCGCCGCGATCCGAACCCGCTGCGCGCGGTGATCGACGCACGCGGCCAGTCGGTGATCACGCCGGGCGGGCAGGGTGAGCAGGCGATCCCGCCCGGACTCGCCGCGCTCATGACCGGGCTGCTCGAGGACGTGGTGCTCTACGGGGTCGCGTACCCGCTGCGCGGCTGGTACGGATTCGATCGCCCGGTGGCCGGCAAGACCGGCACCACCGACGACTTCCTCGACGCGTGGTTCGTCGGCTACACGCCCGACGTGGTCGCGGGCGTATGGGTCGGCTACGACCGGCCCGCGAGTCTCGGTCGCCCCGCCGCGCACGCGGCGATCCCGGTATGGGCGGTGATCGTCGGTCGCATGCTCGAGGGGTTTCCGCCGCGCCCGTTCGCGAGCCACGCGACGCTCGAATGGGCAGACGTGGATCCGTGGAGTGGATTGCTCGCCGACAGCACCTGCACCGGGATGCCGATGCCGTTCCTGCCCGGCACCGCGCCCACCCAGTACTGCAGTCCCGGCTGGGCCACGTTCGGCGAGTTCGATTCGCTGTTCGCGGAGGACTCGGCGTCGTTCGCCACGTCCGACAGCACGTACGAATTCGAAGCGGAGCCGCTCGCGGAGCCGGACTCGCTCGAGCCGGAGGAGGCGGAGTTCGACACCACCTGGGGCGACACGATCGGGCCGCCCCGGCGCGGCAACGATCCCGGCTAGATCATCCGCCGGTTGCGGGCGGCACGCTAGCGAATCACCGCCAGGCGCGTGCCGACCCGCTCGCCCTGCTGTTCGACCATCGCGAAATAGAGTCCCGGCTCGAGCGATCCGGTGTCGAAGGTGGTGGAGTGGGGGACGTTGTCCGACAGCTCCAGCGTGCGGCGCAGGCGCGTGCGTCCGGCCACGTCCACGATCGAGACCTCCGCCGGTCCCCGCGACGCCTGGAACCGCAGCGTGAACGCGGCCCGCGCCGGATTGGGGAGCAGCGACTGGATCGTGACGCGGCCGGTCGGTCCACCGGGACCGGGGGTCGCGAGCGAGCTGTACGCGAACTTCTGAATGCGGTGGTTCAGCCAGTCGGCGACGTAGATGACGGTGCCGGTCGCATCGACGCGCAGGCCCTCGGGCGACTCGAACTCCCCGTCACCGTCACCCGGCGTTCCCCACTGCGACACGAACACACCCTGGTTGGTGAACTTCTGGATCCGGTTGTTGTACTTGTCGCTGACGTACACGAAGCCGAAGCGATCGGCCTGGGCGGTCTGCGGATCGTTCAAGTCCCCCGGTGCGCCCCCCGATTCACCCCACTGCATCACGTAGTTGCCGTTGTTCGTGAACTTCTGGACGCGGTCGTTGTTCTTGTCCGCGACGTACACGAAGCCGGCACTGTCGACCGAGAGCCCGTAGGGTTCGCGGAACTGCCCGTTGTTGTCGCCGTACGATCCCCACCTCGTGATGTACGTTCCGGCGGCGGAGAACTTTTCGACCTGGGTTCCGTAGTAGTCGGCGACGAAGATGTTGCCGTTCCGGTCCACGGCGACGCCGGTGGGATAACGAAATTGTCCGGTGCCGGTGCCGTACGAACCGAACGCCATCACGAACGATCCGCTCGGCGAGAACTTCTGGATCCGGTGATTGTCGGTGTCGCCGACGTACACGTATCCGGCCGCGTCGACGCAGATCCCGGTCGGATAGTCGAACTCACCCTCGTCGCTCCCCAGCGAGCCCCACTCGAGCAGGTAGGTGCCGACTCCGTCGAACTTCTGGATCCGGTGGTTGTCGCCATCCACCACGTACACGTCGCCGTTGGGCGCAATCGCGATGTCGGTTGGCAGATCGAACTGTCCGGGACCGGACCCGAGCGAACCGAAGGTGAGGACGTGGGTGGGCGGCGACTCGGCATGCGCCGGGGTGGCGAACCACGCGGCGAAAACGCATGCGCAGACCAACAGGCGGGGTGCGGACAGTCGCATGGCGGCTCCTGACTTCAAGGGGGGCTGGAGTTTAGCCCGGCCCTGCAGAAGCGGGCAGGGAAAAGATGTGCGGTCGGGGCCGCGGTCGGCGTTTCTGACATGGAAACCCTTGACCCCGAATGCCCCCGGTGGTGGCATCCGGCCCGGCCGACGCCTTCCCCCATCGAGGTCGCAGTGCCGCACCCCCACGCCGCTTTCCGCGATTCCGGCCGCGGCCGTCCGCGCTCTTCGCGCGGGCCCCCGTGACGGTCCGCCGGCGATCCTCCGCCGGCCGCAAAACGTGAGCGCCGCCGCGCTCCTTCTCAACGCTTCCCCAGGTCATTGACGACCCGCAACGTCCCCCGAGAAGGAGTTTCCCCGTGCACCCTCTCCGTACGGGCCTTGCGCGCATTGCGTGCGCACTTGCCCTCTGTGTGCTGTCGGTCGGTCTCGGTTTCGACCGCAGTGATGCCAATCCCGCCGCAAACGTGACCCGCACGTTCACCCAGCCCAACGGCACACCGATCACGCTGCGCCTGTGGGGCGACGAGTTCGCCAACGGCTGGGAGACGGTCGCCGGTCAGACTGTCCTGCTCGAAGAAGCCGGCGGCTTCTGGTGCTACGCGAGCCTCGACGCGACCGGCATGCTGACGTCCTCGCGCCGCAAGGTCGGGATCGACGCGCCGGTCGAAGTCGAGGACCACCTGCGCCCGAGCCCCGCAGTCGTCGATGAGCGCCGCGACGAGCTGATCGGCGACGCCAGCCTCAACGCCCCGCCGGCGTGGGTGACCGGCACCGTCAACGTGCTCGTGATCATGGTGCAGTTCCCGGCCGATCCCGGTGATCCGAACGGTCCGCAGCCTGCGGTCAACGCCACGTTCACCGCCGCGCAGATGCAGGCCAACCTGTTCGGCGCAGCAGCGACCGGCCCCGGCAACTGGAGCGACTACTACAACGAGATCTCGTACGGGAACTTGAACGTGGTCGGCACCGTGGTCGGTCCGTTCACGGTCACCAACGACAAGAACGACTACGACGACGGACCCAGCAGCGCTGCCGCACTCGTGCAGCACGCGATCGCGGCCGCCGATCCGAGCGTCGACTTCTCGTCGTTCGACAACGACGGCAACGGCCAGGTCGACATGGTCGCGATCTGCTACGCCGGCAACGGACCCGACAACGGGAACTACACCGGCGCCAACTCGAACACCAACAACATCTGGCCGCACGCGTCGAGCATCGGTGCGGTCGCGGTCGACGGCGGCGCGCGCACCGTCAGCCAGTACTTCATGGCGCCCGAGCTGCTGAGCAACGGTGTGCGGCGCACGATCGGCGTGTACTGCCACGAGTTCGGCCACAAGATCGGGCTGCCCGACCTGTACGACACCGACGGCAGCTCACAGGGCGTCGGCCACTGGTGCCTGATGGGCAGCGGCAGCTGGTGCAGCAACACGCCGGGCATCGAGAACGGCCAGTCGCCCTCGCACATGAGCGCGTGGTCCAAGTACTTCATGGGCTGGGTCAGTCCGACCGACCAGACCAACCAGCAGGTGGGAATCGACATCCCGCGCGCGGAAGACAACTCGTTCGCGATCCGGCTGCTCGCCAACCCGGGCGGTAACGACTGGCCCGGCAGCGGCGAATACTTCCTGATCGAGAATCGCCAGCGCACCGGATTCGACGTCGGACTCGACGGCTGCGGCATCCTGACGTGGCACGTCGACGAGTCGAAGACCGGCAACGCCGCCGAAGGGCACACCTCCGGCACCCATCGACTGCTCGACCTCGAGGAGGCGAACGGCGGCACCCAGCAGCTCGACATTCCCGAACCGCTTCCCAACACCAACACCGGGAATCGCGGCGACAGCCGTGATCCGTTCCCCGGGACCTCGAACAATCGGCAGTGGGACGGGGCGTCGGATCCCAGCTCGGATCTCTACAACGGGAACGACTCGAATCAGCGGATGCGGGTTCTCACCGCGGCCGCGTGTGCCAGCACCATGCGCGTGAGCCTCAACAACCTGCCGCCGGTCGCGGACGCCGGTCCGGATCAGCCCAACGTCGAGTGCACCGGGCCGACCGGCGCGTCGGTCAACCTGACCGGCGCCGGCTCGAGCGATCCCGACAGCGACCCGCTCACCTACAAGTGGACGGCGACCGGAATCACGTTCAGCGATCCGAACAGCGCGACGCCGACCGCGACCTTCCCCGAAGGCAGCACGATCGTCACGCTCGAGGTCTCGGACGGCATCGAGACCGACACCGATCAGATGACCGTGCAGGTGGTCGACACCACGCCGCCGGTCGTCACGTGCCCGGCCAACATCCAGGTCGAGTGCAGCGAGTCGGGCGGGACCCCTGCGACCGATCCGGCGATCGTCGCGTTCCTGGCCGGCGCGACGGCGACCGATGGGTGTGATACGGCCCCGGTCATCACCAACGATGCGCCGTCGTTCTTCCCGCACGGGACGACCATCGTCCAATTCTTCGCGACCGACGGCTCGTCCAACCGCGACACCTGCCAGGCGACGGTCAAGGTGGTCGACACGACCCCGCCGACCATCGCGCTGAGCCTAAGCCGCGACGCGCTGTGGCCGCCCAACCACAAGATGGCGGACATCACCGCCACGCTGGTGGTGGACGACATCTGCGACCCCAGCCCGACCGTGGTGCTGACCTCGATCACCAGCGACGAGCCGGACAACGGACTCGGGGACGGGGACACGGCGAACGACATCGGCGGCGCTTCGCTCAACACCGCCGACTTCCTGTTCCAGCTGCGATCGGAGCGCAGCGGCACCGGCGATGGCCGGGTCTACACGGTCATCTACACCGCGAGCGATGAAGACGGGAACACCGCAGCCGACACCGCATGGGTGAAGGTGCCCCACAGCCAGAAGGGCAACGGCAACTCGTCCGGCGGATTTGCGCTCAATGGCCTCGCGGCCGCTCCGGGCGCCGAGCGGCTCACGATCGTGATCCCGAGCAACCTCGATCAGAACGCATCGCGCATCGATCCGGCCCGCGCATGTCTCGGGAACACCGAGTTCGTACTCGCGCCCGCCTCGTGGTGGCTCGGCGACGTCACCGGCGACCACGTGCCGGATCTGGTGCTCGAGTACTCGACGGCCGAACTGTCGGTCAAGACCGGCACGTCGGACGAGGTCGACAGCGAAACTCTGACGCCCGGCGGCATCATCGACGATCCGGATCCGATCGGCATCATCGACGATCCGGAACCGATCGGCCTCCACTACATCAGCCTTGGGACCGACTTCGTGATCGACGACGTGTTTGCGATGGGCGTCCCGATGCGCATCGAGGGGACGCGCCCGGTGACCACCGAGGCGGCCCCGGCACCGGCCCCGCCCACGGTGTCGATGTCGTCGCCGGCGACGATCAACGCACCGCCGGTGGTGAGCGCGTATGACGGACGCACGCTCACGCTCGCCGCGCCGGGCCGGGTGCGGTTCGACGTGTTCAACATCCAGGGGCGGCGGATCCGAACGGTGGTCGATGCCTCGTTCGGCATCGGCAGCCGGCCGCTCACCTGGGACGGGAACGACGAAGGAGGACGGCGCGCCCCGAGCGGCGTCTACCTCTATCGGGTGATCGGTCCCGGACTGCACGCGACCCGCAAGATCACGCTCATGAGGTAGCCCTCACCGGGCGCCCGAACGGCGGCCACGAAACCCGTGGCCGCCGTCGGTGCGTCCGGGCGCCGCGCTGGTCCCCGGGTCCGCCGTGCTGGTCGTGCACGAGGTTGCAGCCGGGGCGTGGCCCGCCTAGCGTGCCGGGTCAATCCACGGGTCTGACGCCTTTCATCCAGGAGTGCACCGATGCTTGCGAACCTTCGCCGACTCCTCCCCACGCTCACCGCGGCGCTCCTGATCGCGCTGACATCGTCCGGCTGCTTCGAACGCAACGCGGGACCGCCCCAGGTGAAGCTCGACTACGAGAAGTATTCGTTGCCCAACGGGCTCGAAGTGATCCTGCGCAAGGACAGCCGGCTGCCGATCGTCGCGGTCAACGTCTGGTATCACGTGGGCCCGGCCAAGGAAGCCGCCGGACGAACCGGATTCGCCCACCTGTTCGAGCACATGATGTTCCAGGGCTCGGGACATATCGGCGCCGACATGCACTTCAAATACCTGGAAGGCGCGGGTGCTTCGTTCGTGAACGGCACGACCAACTTCGACCGCACGAACTACATGGAGGACCTGCCGTCGAACCAGCTCGAGCTCGCGCTGTGGCTCGAGAGCGACCGCATGGGATTCCTGCTCGACCGGCTCGATCAGACGATGCTGTCGAACCAGCAGGACGTGGTGCGCAACGAGCGGCGTCAGTCGATCGAGAACGCGCCGTACGGTCTCGGCGAGGAGACCGTCTACCACGAGTTGTTCGGCGCCGATCATCCCTACCACGCGGCCGTGATCGGCTCGCACGGCGACATCCAGGCGGCGAAGCTGGACGACGTGCGCGATTTCTTCACGCGTTACTACGCCCCCAACAATGCGACGATCGCGGTGGTGGGCGACATCGACATCGAGAAGACGAAGCAGATGATCGAGAAGTATTTCGCCTCGCTGCCGAAGGGCCCGGCGGTCGATCCGATCACCGTGACCACCCCGCCGATCACCGCCGAGAAGCGGGTGACGGTCACCGACCAGGTCGAGCTGCCGCGCGTCTACATGGGCTGGATCACGTCGCCCATCTTCAAGCCGGGTGACGCGGAGGCCGACGTGGCCGCCCGCATCATCGCCGGCGGCAAGCCGAGCCGGCTGTACAAGAGCCTGGTCTACGACAAGAAGATCGCGCAGGACGTGAGCGCCAACCAGGAGTCGGCGGCGCTCGGTTCGGTCTTCCAGATCACCGCCACCGCCAAGCCCGGTCACACGGTCGAGGAGCTCGAACAGGCGATCGATCGCGAGCTCGATTCGCTGGCGACCACCGGCCCGACCGAGGACGAGCTCCAGGCGGCGAAGAACGCGATCCACAGCGGGATCATCACCAGCCTCGAGAACCTGGGCGGAGTCGCCGATCGGCTCCAGAGCTACAACCACTTCGTGAGCGATCCGGGCTACCTGAACAAGGACATCACGCGCTACGCGGCGGTGACCGCCTCCGGCGTGCGGGACCTGGTCAAGGACCAGCTCGCGCGCAACAAGCGTGCAGTGGTCCAGGTGCTGCCGGGGCCCAAGGTCCTTCCCGATGCGCCGCCGACGCCCAAGCCGACCCAGGCGGCGACCGCGGCGGCAGTCGAGTCGAAGGAGCCGTGGCGTGCCGAGGTGCCCAAGCCGGCGGCGCCGTCGACCGCTCCGCTGCCGGTCGCATCGATCTTCACGCTCGACAACGGACTCAAGGTGTACCTGGTCGAGAATCATGCGCTGCCGATCGTCGCGTCGCAGCTGGTGGTGCGCGCGGGCAGCTCGGCGGACGACCCGGGCAAGTTCGGACTCGCCGGCTTCACCGCCGCGATGCTCGACGAGGGCACCAAGACGCGTGACGCCCTCACGATCGCGCGCGACGTCGAACGCCTGGGCGCAACGCTCGGCGTGTCGGTCGGCCGCGACGGGAGCACGATCGCGTCACGCTCGCTCAAGCAGAATGCGGAGCAAGCGCTCGCGATCGTGGCGGAGGTGGCGCTGAGCCCGACCTTCCCCGATGAAGAGATCCAGCGGGTCCGCAACGACCGGCTGACGTCGCTGCTCCAGGATCGCGACTCCCCGTTCCGCATCGCGGCGACCGTGATGTGGACCGATCTGTACGGAGTCGACAATCCCTACGGTCACATGGCGATCGGCAACGAGTCGGGGCTCCAGAACATCACGGTCGAGGACCTCAAGCGCTTCCACTCGGCCTCCTACACGCCCGCCAACGCGGCTCTCGTCCTGTCCGGTGATCTGAATGCCAGCGAGGCGAAGCGGCTCGCGGAGAAGGCGTTCGGCGAATGGAAGGGTGGAGCGGCGCCGCCACCGCCGGCCGCCAGGGGGAATGTCGCAGCAGAGCGCGTGTTGGTGGTCGACCGTCCGGGCTCGCCGCAGACCACGTTGATGGTGGCGCAGGTCGGGGTCGCACGCTCGGATCCCGACTACGAGAAGCTGAACGTCATGAACCAGGTGCTGGGTGGCCTGTTCTCGAGCCGGATCAACATGAACCTGCGCGAGGCCCACGGTTACACCTACGGCGCCAGCTCTGCGTTCTACGACAACACCATGCCCGGCCCGTTCACGATCCAGTCCGACGTGCGCAGGGACGTGTCCGGCCCGGCGGTCCAGGAGATCCTCAAGGAAACCAAGGCGATGCTCGAGAAGCAGATCTCCGACGAGGAGCTGACGCTTGCCAAGGAGTCGATCACGCGCAGTCTGCCGGCGCTGTTCGAGAACAACCAGAACACGGTGGCGACGATCGGCAACCTGTACCTCTTTGGTCTGCCGCCGGACTACTACGAGGCGCTGCCGAAGCGAATCGACGGGATGACGACCGCCGATCTGTACGCGGCGACCCAGAAGCACCTGACGCCCGACGCGATGAAGGTGATCGCGATCGGCGATCGCCGCACGATCGATGCGCAGGTCGGAGCCCTCAAGCTCGGCCCGGTCGGCTACCGCCTGCCGGATGGCCGTCCGGTCAACGCCGCGGCCCAGCCGGCCCGCCCGCTGCCGTAGCGATCCGCGTCATCGAAACGCGCCACGGGTGAACTGCCCGTGGCGCGTTTTCGTTGATGCGACCGGCGCGCGTTTAGTACGGGCAATCGCCTGCGGTTCGCGATGTTGCGTCCGCCGCTCCGGTGCTACGCTTTTGACGTCCCTCGGACCGCGTCCTGGAAGGAGACCCCGTCATGCGTCCCCGCGTCCTGCTGGTTTCGATCCCCGCGCT
>Ga0111538_10011425_pt1 | contig 11775 bp, 9 predicted proteins | sample SoiMethybrSBSTD1_FD_79669 | JGI IMG/M metagenome (GOLD analysis project Ga0111538, IMG submission 79669) | Bulk soil microbial communities from a Populus tree surrounding site in Tennessee, USA - Soil MetaG P. TD hybrid SBSTD1 (version 2)... | ecosystem: Environmental > Terrestrial > Soil > Tree...
CTTCTCGCCCACCTCGCGGCTCGCCCTGACCCACGCCCTCTCGCTGGCCGAGCGGAGCAAGGCGCGCCTGACGATCCTCCACGTCCTGGAGTGGCCGCAGGGTCCGCTACACCCTCCGTACGCCGCCACGCTGACCCAGTACCGTGAGCAGCTCCAGAACGAGGCCCTGCACGAGCTGAGGGCGGCGGTGCCGCCCGAGGCCCGCGCCTGGTGCGACGTGCACGAGCGCGTGGCGCTGGGCTCTCCCTGGCGGCAGATCCTCCACACGCTGGCCGCCGACCAGGCCGACCTGGCGGTGCTGGGGGTGCGGGGGGCCACGCGCCTGGAGCAGGTGGTCTTCGGGTCGGTGGTCAACCAGGTGGTGCGCCACGCGACCTGCCCCGTCCTCACCGTCCGGCAGTTGGAGCACGAACACTTCGAGTAAGGAGAAAGACATGCGAACCAAGGAGGACGTACTCGAGCGCACGGCCGAGGGCCAACCGGAGACCGCGCTGGCGCCGGCCACGATGATGGCGCTCGTCTACCACGGCCCGGGCCAGCGCCGCTGGGAGGAGAAGCCCCGCCCGCGCGTGCTGGCGCCCACCGACGCCGTCGTGCGCATCACCACGTCCACCATCTGCGGCACCGACCTGCACATCCTCAAGGGCGACGTGCCGGAGGTGGAGGACGGGCGCATCCTCGGCCACGAGGGAGTGGGCGTGGTGGAGGACGTCGGCCCGGCGGTGCTGGGGCTGCGCAAGGGCGACACGGTCCTGATCTCCTGCATCACCTCCTGCGGCACCTGCGACTTCTGCCGCCGCAACATGTACTCCCACTGCCGGACCGGAGGCTGGGTGCTCGGCCACACCATCGACGGCACGCAGGCCGACTACGTCCGCATCCCCCACGCTTCCAGCAGCCTCTACGTGCTTCCCCCCGGCGTGGACGAGGAAGCGGCCGCGCTCCTCAGCGACATCTTCCCCACCGGGTTCGAGTGCGGCGTGCTGAACGGCCGGGTCAAGCCCGGCGACACGGTGGCCATCGTGGGCGCGGGCCCCATCGGCCTGGCCGCGCTGCTCACCGCGCAGTTCTACTCCCCGGCCGCGGTCATCATGGTCGACGGAGACGCAAACCGCCTGGAGCAGGCCCGTTCCCTGGGCGCCACCGGCACGGTCAACGTGGCCGAGGGCGATCCCGTCGGGGCGGTCATGGCCCTCACCTCCGGCGCGGGCGTGGACGTGGCCATCGAAGCCGTGGGCACGCCGGCCGCCTTCAACACCTGCCAGGCCGTGGTCGGGGCCGGGGGCGTCATCGCCAACGTGGGGGTGCATGGCAAGCCGGTGCAACTCGCGCTCGAGCGGCTCTGGGCCCACAACATCACGCTCACCACCCGGCTGGTGGACACCGTGACCACGCCCATGCTCCTGAAGCTGTTCCTGTCCGGCCGCCTGCAGCCGGGCAAGCTGGTCACGCACCGGTTCCGGCTGTCGGAGGTGATGAAGGCCTACGACGTCTTCGCCAACGCCGCCAGGGAGAAGGCCCTCAAGGTGGCGCTCAAGGCCGGCTAGGCGCTTCGGGAAGGAGAGGAGGGTCCGCCATGCAGAGACTGCTGCTGGCCGGGGCCGGCGTGACGCTGGTGCTCCACGGCCTCATCCACCTGATGGGGACTACCGTCTACGCGGGCTGGGGCGACGTGCAGGGCCTGCCCTACAAGACCACGCTGCTGGGCGGACGCTGGAAGGTCGGCGAAAAAGGGATGCGCCTCTTCGGCGAGCTCTGGCTCGTGCCCATGGTGGGCTTCGTCGTCCTCGGCGCCGCCCTCGCCTTCAACGGTCCCGTGTCCACGGCCGCCCTCGCCCTCACCACCGTGGCCTCACTCGTCCTCACCTTGCTCGACTGGGACCGTGCCTTCGCCGGCGCGGCGGTCGATGGGGCCATCCTGGTCGCCCTGGGGACCGCTCCCCACTGGATGGGAGTCCTGCGGTGAGCGCCGCTCCCGCCGGGGACTCCCTCCAGGACTTCTAGAAGCTGTCCGGCGCGAACACCTTGCGCCGCGCCACCGCGCGGCGCGCACGATTTGCGGCCCGAGCCATTCCGGGCGCGACGGACCTGCCCACAAGACGCTCATTCCCCGAATCTTGCGTCTCCGCGACGGGCCTGGCGCAACCCCTGCACTGCCCGGGTGCTAGCATGCCGGACGTCTTGACTCCCGACGAGCTGCGCGAGGCCTACGAGGAGCGTGTCCGCCGCCTCACCGAGACGGTGGAGAGCCGCGAGCGCTGGCTCTCGATCCTGTCCGCGGTGGCGGTGCGGACCCACGCCTGCGAGGACACGCGCGAGATCCTGGACATCGCGATCAGCGAGATCCTGGCCCGCTTCGGCCTCAAGGCGGCGTGGGTCTTCATGGGCAGCCTGGAGGACAAGAGGCTCCACTTCGCCGCGTCCCAGGGCGTCTCCAAGGGGTACCTGGAGACCGTCGAGCGCGAAGGGCTCGAGGACTGCCTCTGCCCCGAGGTCTTCTGGACCGGCCATCGCATGGAGGCCCGGAACACGACCCAGTGCCCGCGCATGCCCACCATCGTCGAGGGCCTCACGATCCCCGTGGCCCACGCCTGCATTCCGCTGCGATTCGAGGGGCAGGCGCGGGGGGTCCTCAACCTGGCCGCGCGACCGGGCGAACGTTTCGGCGACGACGACCTGCGCTTCCTCGAGATCCTGGGCCACCAGATCTGCGTGGCCATCGAGCGCTCCCGGCACCTGAAGGCCGAGCGGCAGCGCAACGAGGAAGCGCGGGCCATGGCGGCGATCAACAAGGCCATCGGCGGCTCGCTGGACCCCCGGGCCGTCCTGGCGGCCGTGGGGCGGTCGGCGCGCGAGATCCTCGAGGCCGATCGCGTGCAGGTCTTCCTGGGCGCCGACCCCGCGCACCTGGTGGTGGCCCACCTTTCGGGCCTGCCCCATCCGGAGCTCGTGGAAGGCCAGACCCTCGACCTGGTCGCCTCCGGGTCCACCGCCCAGCGCTGGGCCCTCGAAGCCCGCTCGGTGCTGCAGGTCGACGACTGGCTCAACGACGAGCGCGTCAACTCGGCGCTGGCCAGGCGCTGGGCGATCGCGGCCGGCATCGTGCTTCCCCTCATCGCCCGCGACCGCACCCTGGGGCTGCTCATCCTCACCCGCCAGGTCCCTCGGCCGTGGACGGCCGAGCAGCTGGACGTGGCCGAGTCCCTGGCCGCCCAGGCCTCGGTCGCCCTCGAGAACGCCCGGCTCTACGAGGAGGCGCAGCAGGCTATCGAGGAGCTCCAGAGCGCGCAGGCGCGCCTTCTCCAGAACCAGAAGATGGCCGTGCTCGGCACCTTCGCCTCCGGGCTGGCCCACGAGGTGCGCAACCCCCTCAACTCGATGGGCCTCCAGCTCTCGATCCTCGAGCGCCGCATCAAGCGCCTCGAGGGCAGCGTGGGCGCCGAGCTGCGGGACCTCTGCGACATCATCCGCAGCGAGATCAGCCGGCTCGACGGCCTGGTGGGCGACTTCCTGCTCTTCTCGAGCACCAACCGGCTCCAGCACGGCAACGGCAGCCTGGACGACATCGCGGACGAGGTGCTGCGGCTGCTGGGCCCCGAGGCCGAGCAGGCGGACGTCGTCTTGACCCGAGCCTACCTTCCCGGCCCGCGCCTGCCCCTCGTGCCCCTCGACGCCGAGAGGATGAAGCAGGTGGTCATCAACCTCGTGCGCAACGCGCTGGAGGCCGTCGGCCCCCAGGGCCAGGTGACCGTGGAGACGGGGCTGGCGGAGGGGCGCGCCCGCCTGGTGGTACGCGACGACGGGCCGGGACTTCCTCCCGGCATCGACGTCTTCCAGCTCTTCGTCACGACCAAGCCGCGGGGAACGGGGCTTGGCTTGTCCATCGCGCAACAGATCGTCTCCGACCACGGCGGAGCGGTCACGGTCGACAGCGAGCCTGGCCGGGGCGCCATCTTCACCATCTCGCTGCCGGTTCACGCCGCGGGGAGGGAAGGGGGCTCATGAGCGCCACGAACAAGGGCCGCATCGTCGTCATCGACGACGAGGTGAACGCCGCCACCGCTCTGGAGACGCTGCTGCGCGAGGACGGCTACGAGGTGGCGAAGGCGCACGACGGGCTGGCCGGGCTGGCGCTGATCGAGAAGCAGGAGCCGGACATCGTGCTGACCGACCTGCGCATGCCCGAGCTGGACGGAATCCAGCTGCTCACCCGCCTCAAGCAGATCCGGCCCGAGTGCATGGTCATCGTGATGACCGCCTACGGCACGGTGAAGACGGCCGTGAAGGCCATGAAGCTGGGCGCCGAAGACTACGTGCCCAAGCCCATCGACATGGAGGAACTGGAGGTGATCCTCCAGCGCGTCATGGACAAGAAGCGCCTGCTCGACGAGAGCCGCTTCATGCGCGCCCGCCTCGACGAGAAGTACAGCCTCGACAACCTCATCGGCGAGAGCCCCAATATGCTGGCCGCCTTCAAGACGGTGCGCCAGGTCGCGCCCTCCAACTCGTCGGTGCTGCTCCTGGGCGAGAGCGGCACCGGCAAGGAGCTCTTCGCCCAGGCTATCCACCAGAACTCGCCCCGCCGGGGCAAGCCCTTCATCAAGGTGGCCTGCTCGGCGCTGCCCGAGACGCTGCTGGAGAGCGAGCTCTTCGGCCACGAGAAGGGCTCCTTCACCGGCGCCCTCTACAGCCGGGCCGGGCGCTTCGAGCTGGCCGACGGCGGCACCTTGTTCCTGGACGAGATCGGCGACGTCTCGCTGACCGTCCAGGTCAAGCTGCTGCGCTTCCTGGAGGAGCGCGAGTTCGAGCGCGTGGGCGGCAACAAGACGACCAAGGTCGACGTGCGCATCGTGGTCGCCACCCACCGCGACCTGCCCGCCCGCATCAAGGAGGGCCTCTTCCGCGAGGACCTGTACTACCGGCTCAACGTCATCGAGATGACGATCCCCGCCCTCCGCGACCGCGGCCCCGACATCGCCCTGCTCGCCCATCACTTCATGAAGCGCTACGCCGTCGCCAACGACAAGGACATCACCAGGATCTCCGACGACGCCATGGGCTTCCTGCTGCGCCACCCCTGGCCCGGCAACGTGCGCGAGCTGGAGAACGCCATGGAGCGGGCGGTGGTGCTGGCCGAGCAGCCCGTCCTCAACGCCGACCACTTCCCCACCCTGCGCGCGGCGGCCGTGGCCTCCGGCACCCTGCCCGAGCGCCCGACGGGCGTGGCCATCCCCGGCAGCACCATGGCCGACCTGGAGCGCGAGGCCATCCTGCGCACGCTGGAGGCGGTGGGCGGGAGCACGTCGCGCGCGGCCGAGATCCTCCAGATCAGCCCGCGCAAGATCCAGTACAAGCTCAAGGAGTACCACCAGGACGGCGCGCTGGCCCCCACCCGCAACTGAGCGGGCGCGCCCTCAAGAAGCTTGGACGTGCGTGATGTTGAAGGCGATGGTGATGGTGATGTCGAACTCCATGGGCTCGCCGTTGAGGAGCAGCGGCATGTAGCGCCACTGCTGCACGGCCTCGATCGCCGCCTGGTCGAAGAGCGGGCCGCCGCGCAGCACCTGCACCGACTTCACCCGTCCGTCGACGCCCACCCGCGCCTCCAGGATCACCAGCCCGGTCACGCGCGCCTGGGTGGCCAGGGCGGGATAGACGGGCGCCACGCGGTTGATGAGCCGCGGCGGGTGGATCTTGCCGCCCACGCGCACGACCTTCTGCGGGGGCGGGGCCGCGGCTTCGGCCGGCAGCCCGCCCACGATGCCGCCCACCACGCCGCCCGGCACTCCGCCTTCGACGCCACCCGGGACGCCGCCCTCGACGCCGAAGCCGAGGCCCTCCTCGGGGCGCGGCGCCTCCGCCGGGATCTCGACCGGCGCCACGAAGCTGGCCGTCGGCGGTACCGGTGGCGCCACCGGCGTCCTGGCCACAGCGGCGGCGGCGGGTGCCGGCGGCGGAGGTGGAGGGGGCGGCGGGGCCACGTCGGGCGGGCTCACGAAGAAGGCCCGCCCGACGTCGCTGGGCTCGGGCAGCCGCTCGGACAGCAGCAGCGGCACGACCACCAGGAGCATCACCAGCGCCCCGTGGACGACGAGTGAGATGCCCAGCGTCATGGTGCGCGGCTTGGAGAAGGACTCCGCCTCCAGCAGCAGCGACTCCACGAACGCGGGTGCGGCGCGGTGGGCGGGCGCGGCCGGAGGCCGCGGTGTGATCGGAACTGGCGTGAGCGTCTGAGCGTGCGCCACTGGTCCCTCCTCTTGCCCTCTCCCCGGGCAAATTCCCGTGCGTGCGCTAGGAAGGCGCCCAGCGCTCGGGGCGCCCCAGCTCGTGGCGGATGTGGTCCTCCTGCCAGTTCCCCAGCGACGAGAGCAGCTCCTCGGAGATCAGCTCCTCGATGAGCGGGAAGACGTGGTGGATCTCCTGCTCCATGTGCTCGCGCAAGGCGTCGACGAAGGCGCGCACATCGGCCGGGCTGGCGCTCAGCCGGGCCTGGGCGGCCAGGACGTGCAGGCGCTCGTGGGCTTGGCGTACCTCGACCAGCGGCGCCGCGTCGGCCCCGATGCGCCGCTCCAGCTCCGGGTAGAGCACCGCGTCCTCCAGCCGCGAGTGGTGGGCTTCGGCCACCACGACCGTGGACAGGGCCGCCGCCAGGGCCTCGGGCGCGGCCTCGGCCGCCAACAGCTCCTCCACGTGGCGCAGCTGCAGCAGGTACACGCCGTGCTCGACTCTCAAGCGATCGGTCAGCTTCATGGATGTCTCCCGTTCGAGTCCGTTGGCTAGTCGGCCCACGCCCGCCGGACGCTGTGAAGGGTTACGCCGAGGTTCCGCGCCTCCGTGCCGGACCGGGCCAGCGACGGCCGCAACATGAGGTCCACCGCCGCCAGCGGCAGCGAGGGCAGGAAACGGGCGGCCAGCCGGGCGATGCGGGCCGGCACGTGGCGGACGACGACGCCGATGCGGTTCACCCGAAGGACCAGCTCTTCCAGGGTCATCTCTTCCGGTCCGGCGACCTCGTAGGTCCCGGGCCGGGCGTCTTCGAGTCCAGCGAGCAGGGCGCTCACCGCGTCGTCCAGCAGGAGGGGCGCCACGAGCTGGCGGCCGTCTCCGGGGACGAGGACCACGCCGTCGCGCCCGGGTTGCAGGGCCTCCACGAGCGGGCCTCCGTAGCTCGGAGCGCCGACGATGTGAGTGGTGCGGACGACGACCAGCTCGCAGCCGGCCCCGGAGAGCACGCGCTCGGCCTCCCCCAGGCTGCGGAGATACTCGTTGCGCTCCGAAGGGTCCGCGCCGACGTGGCTCATGAAGACGATGCGCCGCACCGTGCCCCGCCGCGCGGCGCGCGCAATGGCCTCGGCCCCCGCGACCGTGGCCTCCCGGTAGGATCCGCGCTCCGGCCGCAGCGGACCGGCGAAGTGCACGATGCGGTCGGCATCCCTCAAGGCCTCTGCCGCCGTGCCCTGGTCGAGCGGGCCAGAGAGGACCAGGTCGGCGGCCAGCCGGCTCGTCCGCGGAGCCAGCGCCACCGTGAAGGCGTCGGATGGGGCCAGGCGCTCGAGAAGGCGCCGGCCCACGAAGCCCGCGGCCTCCGTCACCGCGACCGTGACGCAGGCGCGGGGCTCGATCACGCTCCCGGGTCTCCTCGCGGCGGCGATGGCGTTCATGTGGGCTCCCTCGATTGACCTGTTGAACCAAGTCGCGTGCCAGCCCCAAAACCGGGCCTTTCCGCGCACAACCGCGCGCCCGCGCAAACCCTGCGCGCGGCCGGGAGGCGCCGGCGCAGCCCTTGCGCGGCCGGGGGCCCGCCGCGCGTCGGTGCCTGCCCCTACTCGGCGATTCGGCCACTTCGGCGACGTGGCACGGGACGTGGTAATGCTCTGATGCAGACAGGAGGAGGCTTGAGTCTAGAGACCTTGCCCGGCAGGCCGGCCGCCGCACCGGCGGCGCTGCCCGCGGCCCCGGAGGCTGCGGCCTACTCGGCCGACGCCTTGCTGCGCGACGGGACGTCCGTTCGCGTCCGGGCCATCCAGCCCGACGACAAGGAGAGGCTGCGGAACCACTTCAGGGGCCTGAGCCCCAAGTCCATCTATAACCGCTTCTTCGGCATGAAGAAGGAGCTCACCGCGGGTGACCTCCACTACTTCACCGAGATGGACTTCGGGCACCACGTGGGACTGGCCGTGGTGCGGCGCGTGGCGGGAGCCGAGCAGTTCCTGGGAGTCGCGCGCTTCATCCAGCGCTCGCCGGACGGCCCCGGCGAGCTGGGCATGGCCGTGGTCGATGCCGCGCAGGGTCTCGGCGTGGGCACCCTCCTCCTGGAGCACCTGGCCGGCGTGGCCGCCTCGCTCGGGGTGGCCGAGATCACCGCCGACGTCCTGGCCACGAACCACCGCATGATCGAGATGCTGCGGAGCAGCGGCCTGGTCGCCCGCGGGACGGGTGACGGCTCGTCATCGCTCCGCTACTCGCTCTCCACCGGGGCCACGACCACGGTGCGACAGAGCAGCGACCAGCGCCTGTGGACCGCCTCGGCGGCCAGCATGCGCTCGCTCCTGTCTCCGCGGTCGGTAGCGCTCCTCGGAGCCTCCCGTGACCCCGACTCGATCGGCCGCACCATCCTGGACAACCTGGCCGCCTTCACGGGCCCGGTGTATCCGGTCAACCCGCGGGCGGTCGAGGTGGGCGGGCGTCCGTGTTACGCCCGCCTGGCCGACGTTCCAGGCCTCGTGGACCTGGCCGTGATCGCGGTCCCCGCCGCCCAGGTGGAGGCGGCCCTGGCCGAGTGCGTGGCCGCCCGCGTCCGCAGCGCGGTGGTGATCTCCGCCGGCTTCGCCGAGGCCTCTCCCGAGGGCCGCGCCGCGCAGGAGCGGCTGCGCCGCCTGGCCCGGGAGTCGGGCCTGCGCCTGGTGGGGCCCAACTGCCTCGGCGTCATGAACACGGATCCGAGGGTCCGGCTCAACGCCACCTTCGCCCCTGCCTCGCCCGCGCCGGGCAACGTGGGCCTGCTCTCTCAGAGCGGCGCGCTGGGCCTCGCCATCCTCGACCACGCGGAGCACCTCAACCTCGGCCTTTCCGGCTTCGTGTCCGTGGGCAACAAGGCCGACGTGTCGGGCAACGACCTCCTCGCCTACTGGAAGGACGACCCGCGGACCAAGGTCGTGGCACTCTACCTCGAGAGCTTCGGCAACCCGCGCCGCTTCGCGCGGCTGGCCCCCGAGGTCGCGCGCCGCAAGCCGGTGGTGGCCGTCAAGTCCGGGCGCTCCAAGGCGGGCCGCCGCGCGGCGGCCAGCCATTCGGCCGCGCTGGCCTGCTCGGACGTGGCGGTGGACGCGCTCTTCACCCAGGCCGGCGTCATCCGCACCGACACGCTCGAGGACCTGTTCGACGTGATCTCCCTACTCTCCACGCAGCCCGTCCCCGCCGGATCCCGGGTGGGCGTGGTGAGCAACGCCGGAGGACCCGGCATCCTGCTGGCCGACGCCTGCGAATCGCTCGGGCTCAGCCTGCCCGAGCTGTCGGAGGACACGCAGGCCCGGCTGCACACCTTCCTGCCCGCCGCCGCCGGGCTGCGCAACCCGGTGGACATGATCGCGTCGGCACCTCCGGAGGCCTTCGAGCGGGCGATCGAGGCCGTGGGCGCCGACCCCGGCGTCGATTCCGTGATCGCCATCTACGTGCCTCCTCGGGTCACGAAGCCCGAGGACGTCGCCGCGGCCATCGCCCGCGGCGCCGGCACAGTGCCCGCAGCCAAGCCCGTGCTCACGGTCTTCCTCTCCTCGCGCGGAGCGCCGGCACCCTTGGCCGGCGGGCCCCGGGGGCCGCTCCCCGCCTTCGGCCTTCCCGAAAACGCCGCGCGCGCCCTGGCCGCCGCCGAGAAGTACGGCCGCTGGCGCGAGCGGCCGCGCGGCGCAGTGACGGCGCTGCCTGAGGACGCACGCGCCCGCATCCGGAGCGTGGTGGACCCGTTGCTCGAGGCGGCCGCGGATCCGTTCTGGCTCGACGCGGCCGCGGTCCAGGCGGTCCTGGACGCCGCCGGCATCGCCCAGGCGGAGGGCCGCCTGGTCGATCCCGATCAAGCGGCCGCCGCCGCCGAAGAGCTGGGTGGGCCCGTCGTGGCCAAGGCGGTGGCCCCTGGACTGGTGCACAAGAGCGACGTGGGAGGAGTGGCCCTCGGCCTGGGGTCCAAGTCCGAGGTCAGGGCGGCGGTGGAGGTCATGCGTGAACGTCTGCGCGCGGCCGGCCACCCGCTGGAGCAGGTCCTCCTGCAGCGAGAGGCGGAGCCGGGCGTGGATGCCCTCGTCGGCGTCGTCGCCGATCCGACCTTCGGGCCGCTCGTGGTCTGTGGCCTGGGCGGCGTCCAGGCGGAGCTGATGCGGGACGTCGCCTTCCGCCTCACGCCGGTGAGCGACGTGGATGCGGGCGAGATGCTGGACGGGCTGCGCCTGAACGCGCTGCTGAAGGGTTACCGGGGAGCGCCGCCCGCGGACCGCGGCGCTCTGCTGGACCTCCTCCAGCGCGTGTCGGCGCTGACGGAGGTCCTGCCCGAGCTACAAGAGATGGACCTGAACCCGGTGCGCGTGTCCGGGGCGGGCGCGGTGGCCCTGGACGGACGGCTGCGCCTCGCGCCCGGGTCGCGCTGAGGCGCACGGTGTGGACGTCAAAGAGGTGCCTTTTTGCCTTCTCTTCGAGATCCAAAATGCGTTCGATACACATAGTCCCAAAGTCCAATAGCCCTTCGGGCCACGCCAGGTCATGCTCCGTCCCACCGCCGGAAGAAGCGCTGGCGTGTCAGTGGCGAACGCCGAGGAGTGAGTCATGAAGGGACTCGGTTCGGGAGTGGCGTTCGGCCTGCTGCTGGCCGCCCCCGTTCTCTACGCCGCCGCCGCCGCGCAGCCGCAGGCGCAGGTCCAGTCGTCACCGCCGGCCGCCAGCCCGCCGGCGGCCACGGACGCGCACGCCGCGGGCGGCTTCGACGTCAGCGACTGCCAGGCCTGCCACGAGAAGGCCGTCGACCACATGGCCAGGACGCCGCACGCCCGCCTCGAGGGCGGATGCACCAGCTGCCATGGCGACGTGAGCGCACACGTCAAGGGCGCGCTCGAGAAGAGCGAGCCCGGCCCCATCGTCTCCATCCTCAAGATGAAGCCGCGGGAGGTGAACGAGACCTGCCTGGGCTGCCACGCGAAGAGCCACCACGGCAGCTGGGCCGGCTCCATGCACGACCGGCGCGGCCTGGCCTGCACCAGCTGCCACTCGGCCCACGACTTCAAGTCCGTGAAGTCGCAGCTCAAGACGGCCTTCGAGCGCGACACCTGCTACTCCTGCCACGCCAGCATCCGCGCCCAGGGCCTGCGCACCTCGCACCATCCCGTGCGCGAGGGCCTGATGAGCTGCTCCAGCTGCCACGACCCGCACGACGGCAGCCGTCCCAAGATGATCAAGGGCGAGACCAACAACGAGCTCTGCTACACCTGCCACGCGGAGAAACGCGGCCCTTTCCTCTGGGAGCACGCGCCGGTGCAGGAGAACTGCACCACGTGCCACAACCCGCACGGCTCCAGCCACGACAAGCTGCTCGTCGCCCAGCAGCCCTGGCTCTGCCAGCGCTGCCACCTGAACACCCGCCACCCGGGCAGCGTCTACACGGCCGTCAACGCGAGCGGCGACCGCAGCACGGCCAGCAACCGGGCCGTGGAGCACGCCTGCAAGAACTGCCACCAGAACGTCCACGGCGGCAATGCCCCCAGTGGCCCCTATCTCGGCCGATAGGAGAACGCC
>Ga0111538_10011427_pt1 | contig 11775 bp, 13 predicted proteins | sample SoiMethybrSBSTD1_FD_79669 | JGI IMG/M metagenome (GOLD analysis project Ga0111538, IMG submission 79669) | Bulk soil microbial communities from a Populus tree surrounding site in Tennessee, USA - Soil MetaG P. TD hybrid SBSTD1 (version 2)... | ecosystem: Environmental > Terrestrial > Soil >...
ACCGAGCCCGTCGGTCATCTTCTGCGCGATCGCGCGCGCCTGGATGTCGGTCTGCCCGCCGGGCGGAAAGGGCACCACGATCCTGATCGGCTTCCCAGGGATCGGAAAGGTCTGCGCCTGGGCCGCGGCGGCGAAGGCGAGCAGCAGGAGCGGGAGCAGTTTCACGTGGCGGCTAGTCTATAGTTTCGGGCCCATGCCGGCACGCTACCCCGAGCGAATCGTCTGTCTCACGGAGGAGACGACCGAGACTTTGTACCTGCTCGGCGAGGAGCGGCGCATCGTCGGCATTTCCGGCTATACCGTGCGGCCGCCCCAGGCTCGCAAGGACAAGCCGCGGGTCTCCGCCTTCCTGAGCGCGAAGACGGAAAAGATCCTGGAGCTGAAGCCGGATCTGGTCCTCGGCTTCTCCGACCTGCAGGCCGACATCTCGAAGGACCTGGTGAAGGCCGGCTTGAACGTGGTGATCTTCAACCAGCGCTCGGTCGACGAGATCCTTTCCATGATCCAGATGCTCGCCTCGATGGTCGGCGCGCCGCAGAAGGGCGAGCAGCTCGTCGCCTCGCTGGAAAAGAACCTGCAGGCGATTCGAGCAGCCGCGCCGAAGAAACGCCCGCGCGTCTACTTCGAGGAATGGGACGAGCCGATGATCAGCGGCATCCGCTGGGTGAGCGAGCTGGTCGAAATCGCCGGTGGCGAGGACATCTTCCGCGACCTCTCGACCTCGCAAGCCGCTTCGGGACGGATTCATGCCGGCAAACGTGTGATCGAGAGAAAGCCGGACATCATCCTCGGCTCGTGGTGCGGCAAGAAGTTCCGGCCCGAACGCGTGAAGGCAAGAGACGGTTGGAAAGTGGTCCCGGCGGTGAAGGACGATCAGCTCTTCGAGATCAAGTCGGCCGAGATCCTGCAACCGGGACCGGCGGCGCTTACCGACGGCGTGCAGCGCATGCACGCGATCTTCAGGACTTGGGCGGAGCGGAGTGGATCGTGACCTGAGGGAACGGGATCTCGATGCCGCGCTCGTCGAAGGCTTGCTTGATTCGCTTCAGGTACTCGCGCTTCACGTTCAGCTGTTCGATCGCCGGCACCACCTTCAGCTGTACGCGCAGCACCACTGCTGAATTGTCGAGCTTCTCCACGCCGAGCACCTCGACCTCGTCCGCCACGCGGCCTTTCCATTGCGCGTCGGCGCGCATTGCCCGGCCGACCTCGCGCATGACTCCGAGCGCCTGGTCGATGTCGACGCCGTAACCCACGCCGACGTCGACCACCGCGCGCGCGAAGCCGCGAGTGCGGTTGCTGAGCACCTTGATCTCGCCGTTCGGCACGAAATGCACGTAGCCATCCCCGTCGCGCAAGCGCACGTGGCGCAGGGTCACGTCCTCGACCACGCCGCTCTTGCCGACGATTTCGATCACGTCGCCCTGGCGCACCTGGTCCTCGATCAGCATGAAGAATCCGGCGAAGTAGTCCTTGATCAGGCTCTGCGCGCCGAAGCCGAGGGCGACGCCGGCGACGCCGGCCGTCGCCAGGATGGGTGCGACCGAAATGCCGAGCGCGTCGAGGATCAGCGTGCCGGCGACGACCATGATGACGATGGTGGCGAAGGCGCGGAACACGCGCGCCAGCGTCTCGATGCGGGAGATCTCGTCGGCGCCGGTGCGCCGCGCCATGTACTCGCGGAAAGCGCGGATCAGGCGCGAGGCGATCGCCTGCAGCAGCCAGGCGACCAGCAGGATGACGAAGACGCGGAGCGCCTGCGCGCCCCAGGACGGCAGGACTGCTTCCGTCAGTGCAGCCCCAGCGAGGCCTCGATATTCCGGACCATGGCGACCAGGCGCGGCCCGAGATCGTCCTCGAGCTGGCCTTTCTTCACCATGAAAGCCGGCACGATGCAGTTGAAGGAGACGATCTCGCCGTCGACGGTGCGGCGCATCGGCACGCCCACGGCATAGACCTCGCGGCGCAGCTCGCCGGTCGAAGCACAGAAGCCGCGCAAGCGGATGTCGTCGAGCGACTTGGCGATCGAGGGGCTGTACTTGCGGTGGTTGTCGGGCTCCTTGACCTTCATCTGGTTCAGCACCGCTTCGCGCTCGGGCGGCGTGCAGGCGGCGAGGAAGGCGCGGCCGATCACCGAGTGCGAGATCGGCACCGAGGTGCCGATGTCGGGCAGGGTGGTAATGCCGTTGCCGCTACGGCAGGACTCGACGTAGACCATCGCGAGGCGATCGCGTACGCCCATCGACACCGAGCCGTTGCAGTAGTCGGCCAGCTCCTTCATCAGCGGCCGTGCCAGCTGGCGCACGTTCATCGAGGCGAGCAGGGGATAGCCGATCGAGAGCACGGCCGAGCCGAGCTGGTACTTGCCGAGGCGCATGTTGTGCCGCAGGTAGCCGAGCTTGGTGAGGGTATAAGTAAGCCGCGAGACCGTCGGCTTCGGCAGTCCGGTGCGCACCGAGATCTCCTTGTTGCCCAGCAGCGGCTCGAGCGGCGTGAAGCAGCGCAGTACTTCCAGGCCGCGCGCGAGGGTGGTGGCAAACTGCCGGTCGCCCTCGTGCTCGTAGCTGAAGACTGCCGGTTGGGAAAGGGGTGCCGCGGGTTCAGGTGCGCCCATGGAAGCTGCTCCTCAGGATTTTTTTGTCTCTAGACGGGTGTTTCGCTATTCTGTCTGACCACGCCTTCCTGTCAACTTAGTCATACTAGATTTCGCTAAGTGAAACCCCCACTCTTCGATCTCAGCGGCAAGGTCGCACTCGTCACGGGCTCGACCCGCGGCATCGGCAAGTCCATCGCCGAAGAACTGGCCAGGGCCGGCGCCAAAGTCGTCGTTTCCAGCCGCAAGGCCGATGCCTGCGAGGAAACAAGAGTCGAATTCGAAAAACAGAAATTCGAGGTGCTGGCGAAGCCCTGCAATGTGTCCCGCAAGGAAGAGCTGCAGGCGCTGGTCGACGCCGCCCTGGCCAAATGGGGCCGCATCGACATCGTCGTCGCCAACGCCGCGACCAATCCGTATTACGGCCCGCTCACGGGCATCAGCGACGATGCCTTCGCGAAAATCTTCGCCAACAACCTGCAGAGCGTGCTCTGGCTCGCAGCGATGACACTGCCGGGGATGAAGTCCGGCGGCAGCTTCACCCTGATCGGCTCGATCGGAGGAGTGATCGCCAACACCGTGATCGGCGCCTACGGCATGTCCAAGGCCGCCGGCCACCACCTGGTGCGCAACCTCGCCGCCGAATGGGGACCGAAGAACGTGCGCGTCAACGCGATCGCGCCCGGCCTGATCAAGACCGAATTCGCCCGCGCGCTGTGGGAAGACCCCAAGCGGGCCGACGAGCGCGTTTCAAACACCCCCCTGCGCCGCCTCGGCGAGCCGCGGGATATCGGGGGTATCGCGGTATTCCTCGCCTCCGACGCTGCAGCTTTCATCACCGGACAGGTCATCGTCGCCGATGGCGGCGTTACCATCCTCTAATGGATCTCAACTACTCCGCCGAAGAGCTGGCCTTCCGCGACGAAGCGCGTGCCTGGCTGGCGAAGAATCTCCCTCGCGAGCTCAAGCAGAAGGTCGAGAACTACGAGCATCTCTCCAAGGAAGACCTGCTGCGCTGGCACCGCATCCTCGCCGACAAGGGCTGGGTCGCGCCGGCCTGGCCCAAGGAATGGGGCGGCACCGGCTGGAACGTGGTGCAGCGATACATCTTCGAGGAGGAGCTCGGATATTCCGGAGGCCCGCCGCTCATTCCGTTCGGCCTGACGATGTGCGCGGCGGTCCTGCTCCAGTTTGGAACGGACGCGCAGAAGAAAAAGTACCTGCCGAGAATCTATCGCGGAGAGGATTTCTGGTGCCAGGGCTATTCGGAACCGGGCTCGGGCAGCGATCTGGCGTCGCTCAAAACGAAGGCGGTCAGGCAAGGTGATCATTACGTGGTCAATGGCCAGAAGATCTGGACCACGCTCGCGCATTACGCGGACTGGATCTTCTGCCTGGTGCGCACCGACTCGGGCGAGAAGCGCCAGGACGGCATCTCCTTCCTGCTGATCGACATGAAGACACCCGGCATCACCATCCGGCCGCTGATCCTGATGGACGGCGCGCACGAGGTGAACGAAGTGTTCTTCGACGACGTGAAGGTGCCCGTCGAGAATCGCGTGCACGACGAAGGCAAGGGCTGGACGGTGGCGAAGTACCTGCTCGGCTATGAGCGGATGAACACCGGGCGCATTGGCGGCTCGAAGCGCGAGCTCGAGAAGGTCAAGGAATTTTCCAAGGGCGTTGCCGATCCGCGGTTCCGCGATCGACTCTCGCGCCTGGAAGTCGAGCTGATGGCGCTCGAGATCACCAACCTGCGCTTCCTCGATCGCATGCGCCGCACCGGCCAGCCGCCGGGCGCCGACGTGTCGATGCTGAAGATCAAGGGCACCGAGATCCAGCAGGGCCTGACCGAGCTCGCTTTCGACGCGATGGATCCGACGGCGAGCGACGAGTTCTCGGTCGCGCTGCGCAAGCGCTACCTCTCGATGCGCAAGACGACCATCTACGCCGGCTCGAACGAGATCCAGCGCAACATTATTTCGAAGATGACCCTTGGGTTGTAAGACATAAGGGCAGGCCTATGAATTTCGATTACAACGAAGAGCAGCAGCTTCTCGCCGACTCGCTGCGCCGCTACCTGCAGGCGCAGTACTCCTTCGAGCAGCGCAAGAAGGTTCTCGACGGCAGCCCGGAGATCTGGGGCAAGTTCGCCGAGATGGGGCTGATGGCGCTGCCGCTCTCGCCCGACCACGGCGGCTTCGGCGGTGGCGCGGTCGACCTGATGGCGATCATGGAGGCATTCGGCGAGGCGCTGGTCGTCGAGCCTTACCTCGCCACGCTGATGGCGAGCCGGCTGGTGGCGCGCGCGGGCAGCGCGGAGCAGAAGGGCGCGCTTCTTCCCGCGGTGGCCGAAGGCCGCATGAAACTTGCGTTCGCGCACACCGAGAGGGGCGCCCGCTACGACCTCGCCGCGGTGAAGTGCAGCGCGAAGAAATCCGGCGACCATTGGGTCATCGATGGTGAGAAGAAAGCCGTGCCGGTTGGCGACCGGCTGGTCGTCTCCGCGCGCACGTCGAAAGGGGTTGCGCTGTTCCTCACCGATGACGTGAAAGGTCCGACGCGGCGTGCGCTCGATGGCTTCATCGAGAGAGACATCGTGTTTTCCGGCACGAAAGCCGAGGCCCTCGAGGGCGGCCTCGCCGAGATCGAAGAAACCGTCGACTTCGCCACCGCGCTCATCTGCGCCGAGGCGGTCGGCGCCATGAAGTTCTCGTGCGACACCACGCTCGAGTACCTGAAGACCCGCAAGCAGTTCGGCGTGCCGATCGGCACCTTCCAGGCGCTGCAGCACCGCGTCGTCGACCTCTACATCGCCACCGAGCAGGCGAGATCGATGGCCTGCCTGGCTTGCTCAAAAATAGATTCTTCTGAAACCTCAAAAGAGCGTGCGCGCGCCATCTCGGCGGCGAAGATCAAGATTGCCGACGCGTCGCGCCACGTGAGCCAGGAGGCGGTGCAGCTCCACGGCGGCATGGGCATGAGCGAGGAGCTGAAGATCAGCCATTCCTTCCGTCGCCTGACGGTGCTCGCGCGGCAGTTCGGGGACGCCGACCACCACCTCGCGCGCTTCGCCTCGGTTTGAAAAACCGCCGCGTGCTCCTCGCCAGCCGCCCTAGCGGCTGGGTGAGCGAGAGTAATTTCAGGATCGAGGAAGTGCCGCTGCCGTCGCCCAAGGACGGCGAAGTCCTGGTGAAAAATCTCTGGCTCTCGCTCGATCCCTACATGCGCGGCCGCATGAACGAAGGCAAGTCCTACGCCGCCAAGCAGGAGCTCGGCGAAGTAATGATCGGCGGCACGGTCGGCGAGGTCGTCGAATCGAAGCATCCGAAGTTCGCGAAGGGCGACCAAGTGCTCGGCATGCTGGGCTGGCAGCAGTACGGCCTGTCCGACGGCAAGGGCCTGAACAAGGTCGACGCCAGCCGCGTCCCGCTATCGGCCTATCTCGGCGTGCTCGGTATGCCGGGCGTGACAGCGTGGGTCGGCCTGCTCGACATCTGCCAACCGAAGGCGGGCGAGACGGTGGTGGTGTCAGCGGCATCGGGCGCAGTCGGCAGCGTGGTCGGGCAGATCGCGAAGATCAAGGGCTGTCGCGCCGTCGGCATCGCCGGCGGAAAGCAGAAATGCGACTACGTGGTGAAAGAGCTCGGCTTCGACGCCTGCGTCGATTACAAGGCGGGGAAGCTGAACGACGATCTGAAGGCCGCCGTGCCCGACGGGGTCGACTGCTACTTCGAGAACGTCGGCGGCGAGATCCTCGACGCGGTGCTGCGTCGCATGAATGCCTTCTCGCGCATCGCGGTCTGCGGCCTGATCTCGCAGTACAACGCCACCGAGCCCTATGGCGTGAAGGCGATCCAGTCGATCCTGACCAATCGCGTCAAGGTGCAGGGTTTCATCGTCTCGGATCGCATGGAACTGTGGGCGAAGGCGCTGCCCGAGCTGGCCGGCTGGGTTGCCGCCGGTCGGATCAAGTACCGCGAAACCGTCACCAACGGCCTGGAGAATGCGCCCAAGGCATTCATCGGCCTCCTCAAGGGCGAGAACTTCGGCAAGCAGCTTGTCAAACTCTCCTGACGGGGTCGGCTTCGGCCCCCGTCTGGGCGCGTTCGCCCTCGACGCACTGCTGGTGTTCGTGATCGCGGGGCCGATCGTGGCATTGTTCACAGGTCGCGCCGGCGCGCCGCTTCTTTTCGTCCTCGCTCCCGCGATTGCCGCCGTATTCTGCTGGCACCGGTATGGAGCGACGCCAGGCAAGATCACTTTCTCGGCGCGGATCGTCGACGCGCGCACCGGCGGGCGACCGAGCCTCGGCCGACTTGCGGTTCGCTGCCTCGCCTATATCATCTCGGCCGCACCGCTGTTTCTCGGCTTCGCCTGGATCGCGATCGACCGGCGCAAGCAGGCCTGGCACGACAAGATCGCGGGAACGCTGGTTATCTACGAAGAGTGACCGACGCGGATGATTGATCTCTACACCTGGCCGACGCCCAACGGGCACAAGGTCCACATCATGCTCGAGGAGACGGGCACGCCCTACCGCGTGATCCCGATCGACATCGGCAAGGGCGACCAGTTCAAGCCCGAGTTCCTGAAGATCTCGCCGAACAACAAGATGCCGGCGATGGTCGATCCCGACGGCCCCGAGGGCAACGGCAAGCCGTTCGCGCTCGCCGAGTCGGGCGCGATGCTGTTCTATCTCGCCACCAAGACCGGCAAGTTCCTGCCGAAGGACCTGCGCAAGCGCTGGCAGGTGATGCAGTGGACCATGTTCCAGATGGGGCACGTCGGGCCGATGCTCGGCCAGGCGCACCACTTCCTCGGCTATGCACCGGAGAAGATCGAATACGCGATGAACCGGTACAAGAACGAGGCGAACCGGTTGTACGGCGTGGTCGACCGCCGGCTGAAGGAATCGAAGTTTCTGGCGTGCGACGAATACACGATCGCCGACATGGCGACCATGCCGTGGCTGCGCTTCCCGGAGCGCCAGGGCGTGAACATCGAGGAGTTTCCGGCGCTGCGGAAGTGGCGCGACGCGCTTCTCGAGCGCCCGGCGGTGAAGCGCGCCCTCGACGTGCTGAAGGATGCGCGCCGCGCGGGGGAAATGACAAAAGAACAAAAGGAGAATCTGTTTGGCGCAACCCAGTACGCTAAAAGGTAAGGTCGCCTGGATCACCGGCGGGGGCTCGGGCATTGGGCTCGCCGCGGGAATGGAGTTGGCCAGGGCCGGAGCGCACGTCGTGCTCTCCGGCCGCAGTGTGGAGACGCTGAAAAAAGCGCAGAAGGAAAGCAAGGCCGAAACCCTCCCGCTCGACGTCGCCGACCGCAAGGCGGTCGCCGCCGCGGCGCAGAAGATCCTCAAGCAGCACGGTCGCATCGACATCCTGGTGAACAGCGCCGGCATCAACCTGCCGAAGCGCAATTTCCGCAACGTCTCGGCAGAGGGCTGGGACTAGATCGTCGGCATCAATCTTTCCGGGACGTTCTATCCCTGCCACGCAGTGCTGCCGGCGATGCGCAAGGAAAAGCAGGGGCTGATCATCAACATCGCCTCGTGGTTCGGCCGCTATCCCAACGAGCTGGGCGGGCCGGGCTACAACGCCAGCAAGCGCGCGGTGATCGCGCTCACCGAGACGATCAACATCGAGGAGGCGGCGAACGGTATCCGTGCCACGTCCATCCTCCCGGGCGAAGTAGCGACGCCGATCCTGGAGAAGCGGCCGGTGCCGCCGCCGCAATCCGAGCGCGTGCGCATGCTGCAGGCCGAGGACCTCGGCAAGACGGTGCTGTTCATCGCCACGCTGCCGACGCGCGCCTGTGTCAACGAGATCGTGATCAGCCCGACCTGGAACCGATTCATCTTGGGCGGCCTGGAAGCGCCGAAGCCCTGAGGTGTTGCGGGTCGTACTCCCGTTTCTCGCGGGCTACTACCTCTCCTACGTTTTTCGCGCCGTCAACGCCGTTCTCGGGCCGGGGCTCGCTGCCGAATTCGACCTGAGCGCGGCGCAGCTCGGCCTCCTCACCGGCGTCTACTTCTTCTCCTTCGGGCTGGTGCAGATCCCGCTCGGGATCCTGCTCGATCGCTTCGGCCCGCGACGGACCAACGGCGCCTTGCTCGTGCTCGCTGCCGCGGGCGTGTTCGCCTTCGCCCACTCGCATTCCTACGAGTCGCTCGTGCTGTCGCGCGCACTCATCGGCCTGGGCGTCTCGGCCTGCCTGATGGCGTCGATCCAGGCGTTCGTGCTCTGGTTCCCGGCCGAGCGCACCGCGACCATGATCGCGCTCGCCTACTCGATGGGGGGCCTGGGCGCGCTCACCGCCTCGGTGCCGTTCGAATTCGCGCTGCGCTACTACGACTGGCGGGAGATCTTCCACGTCTTCGCCGGAGCGACGCTCGTGCTCGCGGCGGTCTTCGCGTTGCTCGTGCCCGAGCATCCGGGGGCGCGCCGGCCGGCCCGCGTGCGCGAGCTCTTTGCCGGCCTCGGCCAGATCGGCCGCGACCCCGCGTTCTGGCGCATCGCGCTGTGCGTCGGCGCGAACCAATGCGCCGTTTTGGCGCTCTTTACTCTATGGATCACGACCTGGCTGCGCGATGTGGCGGGCTACGACCGGGCCGGGGCCGCGGCTGCGCTCGCGTGGGTCGCGGTCTCGCTGAGCGCGGGCTATCTCTTCTTTGGCCGCCTCGCCGACGCGCGCGCCCGGCAGGGGCGCTCGACGCTGCCGTTGCTCGCGGGCGGGGTGGCCGCGTCATTCACCTGCCTGACGCTGCTCACGCTCGGGGTCACGACCGGCGCGGTGTTCCTCTGGGCAGCTTGCATCTTCTTCGGCACCGGCTCGACGCTCTCGCATTCCATCGCCACGCGCCGCTTCCCGCGGGAGATGGCCGGGCGGGTCAACACGGCGCTCAATACCTTCACCTTCATGGGCGTCTTCATCGGCCAGTGGGCGAGCGGGGCGATCCTCAGCCTGTGGCCGCCGACCGCCACGGGCTACCAGCCCGTGGCCTACTTCTACGCGTTCGGCGCGCTCTTGGTGGTGCAGGCGGCCGGGCTCGCCTGGCTGTGGTCAGGGCGGCGGCACTTCTCCTCCTAGCGCTCGCCGGCTGCGCCAGCCAGCCTCCGCCGCCTTTGCCGCAGCACGCGCAACTCGTCGCCGACGCCGACCGGCACTACGGCGGCATCGAGCGCCTGCCGACGCCGGAGCTGCGCCGCTATTGCATGTCAGCCTACTGGGCGAAGCAGGGCGACAAGCTCGCGAGCTGCCTCGCCGAGATCGAGGCTCGTCGGAGATGGCTGGGCGTGGCGGGTCCGCGCGACTGCACGGAAAGCACCCACGCCTGCGACCTGCTCGGCCGCGAGCTGCATCTCGGCGCGCTGAGCGCGCTCGACGCGGGACGCTACGAAGAGGCCATCCAGCGGGCGGGTGATCTGCACAGGATGCACCGCGAGCTCGCGGGCAATCGCTACGAGGCCGTGGACGCGTTGGGCATCCTCGCCGTTGCGAGCGCGCTCTCGGGTCACGCGGATTCATCGCTCGAAGAGTTGAAACGCTTCGGCTTCGGCCCCTTCAGCGGGCTGCATTACGAGCGCATCTGGCTCGCACGCGCCTACATGGCGCGGCGCGACTTTGCGAATGCCTACGATGAAGTGCGAAGGATCGGCTTCGGCTTCGACTCGCTGATCGAGCGCGCCGCGGCGACGTACGCGGAAACCGGCGAGGTGGACGGCTACCGCTTCATCCTCGGAAAGAGCGCGCTCGAGACCGGGCGCGTTGCGGAGGGGATAACCGGCCTTGCGCAGCTCCTCGCCTCCCCGGCGCTATCGCTCGAGGCGAGCAAGACAGGCTGCGTCGTTTCGCGCGAAGACCTGGAACGCGACCTTCAGCGCAGGTAAATGTCGCGGTACCCGGTGTAGACGGACGCGGCGAAGACCGGGCCGAGCACCAGCCAGCCGAGTCCCAGCGGAATCGTCGCCAGGATGGAGAGCACCAGGCCGACGACGCCGTAGACGAGGAACGGCACGATGTTGCGCAAGCAGCCGGTGAAGCTCGCCTTCATCGCCTCGACCGCGCCAAGGTTGTGGAACATCACCAGCGGGGCGGCGAACCAGACCGCCATCACCAGGGGGATCATGAGCGCGAAAACGATCAGCATCGCGAGCAGGATGCCGAGCGCGGCGCCGCCCTGCGCGAGGTCTGGCTGCTGTCCGCCGCCCGCCATGAACAGCGCGAACACGCCCGCGCCGGTGATCAGCATCACCACCAGCAGGATCGCGACGAAGCCGGCGAGATAGAGGGCGCCGACGGCCACCAGCGGGCCGAACCTGGTGCGGAAGCCCTCGAAGAGATGGTTGAACTCGAGCTTGCCGCCGGCATCGATCGCCTGGCAGCCGGCGACGATGCCGCCCATGAACACCGGCATCAGCAGGTTCTGCGCGATCGGGCCGACGAACGGCACCATCGTGGCGGCGAAGAAGATCACGATGAAGACGATGATGATGCCGATCCACAAGCCGGGCGACGCCTTGAAGAGCGTCCAGCCCTCCGCGATCCAGTTCCAGCCGTTGGATGCGGGAACGCCCTGGCCGCCGGGAATGTATTCCCCCTGAGGCGCGGGCTCGTCGGCGACCGCTGATTTCGGCGCGGCGTAAGGATTGACGGGGTTGGTGCTCATGCTCCCTCCTTCTTATGGCGGACTCTGACCGTGGCGATCGCTTTCGCCACCAGCGAGCCGTCTTCGTTCTTCGCTTCGGCTTCGACGAAGCTCATGCTACGCCCGTCGCGCATCACGCGCGCTTCGGCATAGAGCTTCTTGCCGGTCGCGCCGCCGATGAACGAGGTGCTGAGGTCGATGGTGATGACGCCGATCGACTCCGGGTGCAGGGTGCGCGCCGCGGTGCACAGCGCGACATCGAGCAGCGACATGATCACGCCGCCGTGCGCGGTGCCGAGGCTGTTCATGAGGTGCGGCTCGATCGGCATCGATAGGCGCGCGCTGCCTTCGCCGAGGGTCTCGGTGAGGATCTTGAGATGCGCGACGAACGGGATCTTCTTCTGGTACTCGCGGGCGAATTCGACCTTCATCATCAGACCGCGCTTGCCCCGCCGTCGACGGCGATCGCCTGGCCGTTGATGTGGCGCGAGGCGTCGGAGGCGAGCAGCACCGCGAGTCCCTTCAGGTC
>Ga0111538_10011429_pt1 | contig 11773 bp, 6 predicted proteins | sample SoiMethybrSBSTD1_FD_79669 | JGI IMG/M metagenome (GOLD analysis project Ga0111538, IMG submission 79669) | Bulk soil microbial communities from a Populus tree surrounding site in Tennessee, USA - Soil MetaG P. TD hybrid SBSTD1 (version 2)... | ecosystem: Environmental > Terrestrial > Soil > Tree...
ATGAGGGACGGTGTCGTCGATGCTCCTTTGATGGTCGGCGTATCGGGTGGGTCCGACGAGGTCGACCAGCGGGGTACCGAACTCGCGGAGTGGACGTACGGCACGCTCACCGTCTTCGACGGGCCCGGCATAGCAGCTCGCCACCGCGATCGCCGGCCGGAAGTGCAGCTCGTCGCGGACAGCGGGCAGCGGTGGGATCGTGCCCAGCCGAACGATGGTGCCGAGCTCTTCCGGCGCCTCACTGACGAGCTCGCGGTAGAAGCGCAGAACTTCGGCGGTGTCTTCGGCCGCCCAGAACACCGGTCCGGCCAGGACGGCGGGTCCGACCGGATGCAGCCGGAACCGGAAGGAGGTGGCCACGCCGAAGTTGCCGCCCCCGCCCCGCAGCGCCCAGAACAGGTCGGAGTGGTCGTCCGTCGATGCCCGGATCACATCTCCCTCGGCGGTGACCACTTCTGCGCCGACGAGGTTGTCGACGACGAGCCCGTATTTACGCATCAGCCAGCCGACGCCACCGCCCAGGCTGACGCCGCCGACACCGGTGTGGCTGACGATGCCACCCGTGGTGGCCAGACCGTGTTGCTGAGTCGCCTGGTCGACGTCGCCCCACAGCGCGCCGCCCTGGACGCGGGCCGTGCGCGCCGCGGGATCGACGGTGACGGCGCGCATCGCCGAGAGGTCGATCGCGATGCCGTCGTCACAGACCGCGGTGCCGGCGACGTTGTGACCTCCCCCTCGAACAGCGATCTCGAGATCGCGGGTCCGGGCGAAGCGCACCGCGGCCGCCACGTCAGCAGTGCCGCGGCATCGGGCGATCAGTCGAGGCCGCCGATCGACGGTGGCGTTCCACACGGCACGGGCGTCGTCGTATCCATCGTGGCCTGGAGCGATCACGTCGCCCCGGAACCCGGCGATCTCCATCGTGGTTGGTGCTGTCATCATTCCTCCCGTCGTCGAGGTCATCGCAACAGCGGGGGGCACCGAGGAGAAGTCAGCGACCTGGACTTGGAAGTAAGAAATCTGGACTTCACCGCGGTCGACGAGAGCGCGACACTGCGCTCACGAGGACCTACGGCCAGTACTGCCCGATCGCCCGGGGCGCGGAGATCTTCGCTGAGCGTTGGACGCCGGTGATCATCCGCAACGTGCACCTGGGCTGTGCGACCTTCGGCGAGATCCTCGAGGGCGCACCCGGACTGTCCCGTACCCTCCTCACGCAGCGGCTCAAGCAGCTCGAACGCTTTGGCATCATCGAGTCGGCCCCGAAGGCTCATGGACGCGGACACCGCTACCGGCTGACGAGCTCGGGCGACGACCTGTTCAAGGTCTGCCAGACGCTCGGTGAGTGGGGCGCGCGGTGGCTCGAGATCGCCCCGGAGGACCTCGATCCCTTCGTCGCCCTCTGGTCGATGTGCAACGCGCTCCGCCGGGACCGACTGCCGGGGCGTCGCGTGGTCGTCCGGCTCGACTTCACCGGGTACCGGCCCCACGAGCGGTACTGGCTGCTCCTCGAGCACGGCGAGGTCGAGCTGTGCAAGACCTACGCCGGGCTGGACGAAGACCTCTACGTCACCGCCGACGCCGAAGCGTTCGTGAAATGGCACGCCGGCCAGGTCTCCTGGGCGGAGGCGACCCGCGACTCCCGGATCCGGCTCGACGGTCCGTCGTGGCTCGTCCGGGCGTTCCCGACGTGGAACGGCCGCAGCACGTTCGCTCACATCAAGCCCGACGTCCGCGCTGTCGCCGTCGACTGACGCACCGAGCCCGCACTACGATCCGGTCGCGTTGGCGAGGCGGGCCCGGGGCAGGCGCGTCTCGTTCAGGATCGAGCGTCGTGAGAGGGAGACGAACGATGGCCTTCGTGTTCACCAGTCCGCTGCCTGAGGTGAGCGTTCCAACCTCGCCGTTGACGCCCTACATCCTCGACCGTTGCGCCGGGTGGGCTGACCGGGCGGCGTTCGTCGATGGGCCGACCGGCCGGACGATGACGTACGGCGAGCTCGACGACGCCGTGCGCCGTCAGGCGGGCGGCTGGCTCGAGGCCGGGCTGGCGAAGGGTGAAGTCGTCGCCGTGATGGCACCCAACTGTCCCGACTACGGCGTCGTCTTCCACGCCGTCGCCCTGGCCGGTGGCGTCGTCACCACGGTCAACCCGACGTACACCACGGGCGAGGTCCATCACCAACTCGTCGACTCAGGCGCGACGCGTCTGGTGACGATCCCGATGTTCCTGGAGACGGCGACGGCCGCGATCGCCGACTCGGCCGTCAACAAGGTGTACGTCATCGGCGAGGCCGAGGGCCACGCCTCGATCGCCTCGCTGGCCGGGGCGCCCCTCGCCGAGCAGGTGCCGGTCGATCTCGACGACGTCGTCGTGCTGCCGTACTCGTCCGGGACCACCGGCCTCGCCAAAGGCGTCATGCTCACCCACCGCAACCTCGTCTCGAACATCGAACAAGCCCTCGCCACGGTCGCGGTGTCCGGCGACGACGCCTTCGTGGCGGTACTGCCGTTCTTCCACATCTACGGGATGCAGGTGCTCATGAACCTGGGCCTGCGCGCCGGGGCCACGATCGTCACGATGCCGCGCTTCGATCTCGAACAGTTCCTGTCCTTGCATCAGGAGCATCGCCTCACGCGCGCGTTCGTCGCGCCACCAATGGTCGTCGCGCTGGCGAAGCACCCGGTCGTCGACAACTACGACCTGTCGGCGTTGCAGTGGATCCTCTCGGGCGCGGCTCCGCTATCGGCCGACCTCGCCATCGAGTGCGGCCGGCGGCTCGGATGCGAGGTCGTGCAGGGCTACGGCATGACCGAGCTGTCACCGGTGAGTCACGCCACGCCGTCGGGCGGGTTCAAGCCCGGGTCGGTGGGCATCACAGTCCCCAACACCGAGGTCCAGATCGTCGATCCGGGAACAGGATCGACGCTGGGCGTCGGCGGCGACGGTGAGATCTGGGTGCGTGGCCCCCAGGTGATGAAGGGCTACCTCAACAACGACACGGCCACGAGGGCCACGATCGACGAAGCGGGCTGGCTCCACACCGGAGACATCGGCCACATCGACGACGACGGCCACCTCTTCGTCGTCGACCGACTCAAAGAGCTGATCAAGTACAAGGGCTTTCAAGTCCCGCCGGCCGAGCTCGAGGCGCTGCTGCTCACGCATCCGGACATCGCGGACGCCGCTGTGATCGGCGTCCCCGACGAGGAGGCCGGCGAGATCCCCGCCGCCTACGTCGTGCTCAAGCAAGGGCTCGACACCACTGCCGCCGACATCCAACGGTTCGTGGCGGACAACGTCGCCAACTACAAGCAGATCCGGAAGCTGACCTTCGTCGACGCGATCCCGAAGTCCCCCTCGGGCAAGATCCTGCGTCGCGTCCTGCGCGACCAATCCACGTAGCAGCGCGACACCCGGCCCTGATCGCTTCCGCTCGCGGGCGCCGTCGCGTCGTTTGTGTGCCGACGGACACGCAGTGCGCGTGCCGGCGATGACGGACCCGTCGGCGTGGGACCTTCAGGATCCGGTGCGGACACAACGCGCCGCCCCAAGGAGTTCTCCGTGACAACCCGTTCCGACGTCCTGCGCCCCGCGGCTCTCCGGGTCGCGGTGATCGTCGTGATCACCGTCGCCCTGCTCACCACCTCGATGTGGGCGACGCGCTGGCCGGCGCCGGGGGTGTCGTTCGCACCGGGCCGAGCCGCCGCGGCGGACACGGCGCCCGCGGCCCCGAGTGGCGGGTTCGCCCTGCACGGGGGTCTGGGTGGCGAGATCGACCCGCGCACCGGCCAGTTCTCGATCACCGTGCCCGTCGTCAAGGTGGACGGCCAGGGCACCGCCGACATCTCGATCGAGCTCAACTGGCAGCAGGAACGGGCCGCGGCGTCCATCGACCGGTCCGGATGGGGAGCAGGCTGGAGCGTCGGCAGCTCCTTCGTCGACGTCACCGGCGTCAAGCGGGTGTACCCGGCCGATGGCGGTTCGTACGCGTTGGATGCGAACGAGCCCAGCGGGTTGAAGCACTACAAGCTCCGCGACCTCACGTTCACGTCAGCGGCGGGCATCCTGCCGCGGCGCCAGCCGGGTGGCAATCCGGTGTCCTACGCCTACGAACTCGCCTACGACGACGGCCGGGCCGACTACTTCGACGCCAACGGCAACCTGGTCGTTCGGATCGACCGGTTCGGCAACCGGACCGACCTCGCGTGGCGGTCCCGGGCCAACAACGTGTGGCAGCCGACCTCGATCGTCGACTCCTACGGGCTGACCACCACGTTCGACTACTCGACGGCGGGCCAGGTCAAGGTCGTCTCACCCGAACGGTCCGACGGTGTCAAGCCCACCACTGCGATCGCGGTGAGCGCGACCCAAGGCGTGCAGAGCGTGACCGACCCGGTCGGGAACAAGACCACCTTCAGCTACGCCCCCGTGACCGGCGCCCCCAAGCCGTTGATCACCTTGATCACCGCGGCGACCGGGGCGCGCACCGCAGTTTCCTACCAGTCGCCGTCCTATGAGACCGGGCTGACGGCCGTGGCGACGCTCAAGCTGACCGACGCCGCCGGGAAGGCGCTCTCCCCGGTGCAGACGTTCAGCCTCGACCCGCCGGGCAACAACCGGCACAACTTCACCGGCTACCCGAACCACCTTCCGACCGCCACGGAGCCCGACGCGCTGTTCGCCTCCGGTGACGCGACCTACACGTACACGACATCGTTGACCACCGGGGCGACGACCACGGTGTCCACCTACGACGCCCTGCACCGAATGGTCCGGCAGCAGACCGAGGTGACTCCCGTCGTCGGGCAGACAGCGGTCGTGGCCAAGACCCACCAGGTGACGTACCCCACGCCCGTACGGCTGCCGGCGCTCCTCCCCGCCAACTACGGGCACCCGGTGCAGGTGTCCGTCACCGAGTCGTCGGCCACCAGCGCAAACGGCCTGACGGCGGCGAGCCCGCGGACCACCACCACGGCGACGACGTACGACGACCACGGCCGGATCGTGTCGGCCACCGACGAGGTCGGGACGGTCACCACCACCGAGTACGACGACCGTTTCGGCGTGGTGACCAGCCAGACGACGACCGGGGCCGACGGCACCCAGAAGCAGACGGTCAACACGTTGACCCCCGACGGGGTCAACATCGCCAGCTCCACGACGTCGGTGGGCACCGACGGTGATCCGCTGTCGGCCCGCCAGACCCAGTCCTACGAGTACGACGACGACGGGCTGCTCGCCCGCCAAACGCTGGCCTGGGCGCCCGGTGCCGAACCGGACGCCGACGAGCCCGGCGACGGGCCCGACGAGATCGTCACCACCTTCGAACGCTCCTTCGTCCTCGACGACGCGACCCAGTCGATCACCACCACCGTCGCCGCGGGCACGTCCGCCGCCCAGGCCACGACGTCAACCGTCGACGTGGTGTCGGGCAAGCCGGTCGCTCAGACCGACGGGTCGGGGCGGACGACGACCTTCGCCTACGACGCGGTGGGACGGCGGACCAAATCCACGACGCCGGGCGGGCTCGTCACCACGACCGCCTACACCCCCACCCAGACCACCGTGTCCACCCCCGACGGCCGGGTCACCCGCTCGACCGTCGACCTGCTCGGTCGCGCCGTCTCGGTCACCGACAACGTCCGCAACGGCGCGCTCGTCGCCGACCCCGGCGCCCGCACCCTGTCGGCCCACAGCTACAGCGCCGACGGCTCGTCGACCACGGCCACCGACCAGGCCGGGCGCGCATCGACCACCGTGCTCGACGCCTTCGGGCGCACCGTCAGCGAGGAGGGCCCGACCGGGCTCACCCACCTCAAGACGTACGACGACGGTGCCGCCCACACCCTCCTCGCCGCGCTCGTGCCCGACGGCTCGACGCAGCCCCAGATGAGCACGGCCACCAGCTACGACGACGCCGACCGGCCGCTCCAGGCCCAGACCACGTACGTGGCCGGCTCGAGCGGGCCGATCGCTGACCCGGTCAACGCCAGGACGTTCGACGGGTTGGGGCAGCCGACCGCCACCACCCAGAACGATCTCACCGTGACCACCGACCGTTCCGGTCCCGGCGGCGTCGCCGTCAGCTCCACCGCCGCCCCGCAGGCCACGACGGAGTTCCCGGGCCAGCCGATGACGGCGATCACGACCCGCGCTCTCGCCGGCCAGGCCACGTCGCGGACGCTGCACCAGGGCGGTGAAGCGAGCACGGCCGTGGCGGTGGAATACGACGCTGCCGGCAACATCACCTCGGCCATCGACCCCGAGGGTCGCACCACCACCTACACCTATACGCCCGACGGCCAGCCGTTGACCAAGACCAGTCCTTCGGGCACCGTCACCACCCACCACTACGACTCCGCCTCCGGCCTGGAGTCGGGAGTGACCGTGACCGCCCCCGGCAAGCCGACCCGCACCGTCACCTACACCCGGGTGCCCACCGCTCAGCCCGGCGCCGGCCAGGTCGCCACCGTCTCCGACGGCACGGACACGATCGCGTACGGCTACGACGTCGACGGGCACCGCACGTCCGTCACGTATCCCGACGGGACCTCCACGTCGGCCGACTACAACGACAAGGGCCAACTCGTCACAACCACCGACGTCACCGGCGCCGTCACCACCCACGTCTACGGCGCCGACGGCACGCTCACCTCGGCCACCCAGCGCCGGGGCGCCACCGTGCTGGCCTCGGTCACCTACACCTACGACGCGTTCAGCCGGATCGCCACCACCACCCGGGGCAACGGCACCGTCACCACCAACACCTACACCGACCAGAACCAACTCGCCACCCAGACCACCAAGAACGCCGCCGGCAAGGTCCTCGAAGCGCACAGCTACACCTACGACGACCACTTCAACCCGGCCACCCGCACCGACACCTACGCACCCGGCGGCAGCGCCTCGGTGCCCGGTGGGACCGCGACCTGGACGACCACCTACAGCTACGACGCCTACGACCGGCTGATCGGCTCTGCCGTCTACGCCGGGCCGCTCACCAACGGCGCCCCCACCGGGCTGCCGGCGACCTCCACCGGCTACACCGTCGACGTCGGCGGCGACGTGGTGGCCACGACCAAGACGAGCCGGATCGGCGGGATCCGACCGATCACCACGAAGACGACGAGCACCGGCACCATCGACGACTCCGGCCGGCTCACCGCCCAGAAGACCGGCGCAACGACGGCGACCCAGACCTTCGATGACGACGGACGGGTGCTCACCTCGCTCGACGACGTCACCACGACCTACCTGACCGACGGCTCCCCGGGCACTACGACGCGGCCCGACGGCACCACGACCACCTACACGCTGTGGCCCGACGGCACCCGGCGCGGCGCCTCCACCACCGGTCCCGATGGAACGAAGTCGACGGTCACTTACCACTACGGCGTCGACGGCGTTCTCGTCAACGACAGCACCAGCGACACGAGCACCGTGGCGGGCACCGCCACCACCGCCTCGTACCTGCTCACCGCGGGACGCGAAGCGCGCACCCTGCTCGGCGGCACCGCCCCCTCCGGCAAGGTCACCGGCAACCCCGCCGCACCGATCGACACCGGTGCCGGGGTCGGCTACTACCTCCGAGACCGGCACACGTCGGTCACCGGCCTGGTCGACCGCACCGGCACCGTCACCGCCACCTACGCCTACGCGGACTACGGTTCTCCCGCCCGCGCCGACGGGCGGCCGGTCAGCCAAGGACAGTACGACGGAGGACGGACCAACCCCTTCACCTACCTCGGCGCCTCGCCACGCGGTCCGCTAACCGAGCCGAGCAGCGGGCTGCTCGCCTTCGCCGACCGCACCTACGACCCCCGGCAGGGCCGGTTCACCAGCCCCGACCCCGTCGACGCCCACAACCTCTACCAGGCGTTCAACGCCAACCCGATCACCTACCTCGATCTGTCGGGCCAGATCAGTACAACCGACATCGTCCTCGAAGTCGTGTTCGCCGTTGTTGCGGCCGTCAGCATCGTCGTCACCGCCGGCGCCGCGGCCGCGGGAGTCGCCGCGATCGCCGCCGCCGTCGAAGTCGGCGCCGACGTCGCCGCCGCCACGGTGGTCAGCACAGCGGCCGCGGTCCTCGGCACGGCGGCCAATGCCGTCGGAATGGCGACCAACGTGATGCTGGCCGCTGGCGACATCGATGCCAAGGTCAAGGGCAAGGACGACTGGTCCGATCCCGGCCTCCGGGACAAGCTCCTCCTCGCCAGCAACGTCTCCGCGGCCGCCGCGGGGGTCTTCGGGGGCGTCCAGGGCGTCGCCGACCTCGTTGCGTCGGTCGGCGAAGGGGCGGCCGACGCGGCGAAGGCCGCGGGGAGCGCAGCGGATGACGTCGAGGACGAGTCCTCTTGGGTTCATGTTGAGCCCCAGGACCAGGTCGACGTCGAGAGCAGCGAATCGCGCGTCGACTCCGGAAGCGAGGCACCCGCCGAGCCACAGCCACTCGAGTCGGCCAACAAACAGGCGAGCGACGTTGCGCCGAACGACAGCAATGACGAGCTCATCGACGGGGATGATTCGGGCGCAGAACAAGCGGAAGAACCGGCATCGCAAGATGTCAAACAGGACGTGTTGCCCGGGGAAGGGTCAGACGAACAGGTGGTGAAGAACGACCCTGTTCTGGGCAAGATGCTCAACGCCTCCCAGGTCGCCGAGGAGTTCAAGCCCGGAGAACAGGAGATCGAGCGGGCGAGCCCCCACACCCTCGATGTCAAGACCCTCGATCCGGTCATGCAGCAACAGGTTGAGTCGGTCAGCCCGGCCACCGTGGTGAACGACACCCCGCCGGAGGCGTTCGACAATCGGAACGTCATCCTCCTCAAGCCCAACATGTCAGGCGGCCGCTCACACATCCTGTTGGACGCCTTGTGGTGACTCGCCGAGTTGCGGCACTGTTGAGGCCCGGGGCCGGTGGGCTCGTCGACTGCCGGGAGCAGTTGACGTCCATCGGCGTCCGGCGGTCCGGGCATGATCACGGGCGTGCTGAGCGCTGCCGTAGTGCAAGCCGAGATCCACGAGCGCCTGCTCGACCTGCGACACCGCGCGCCGGCCGAGCTGTGGCCGGCATTCGATGCGCTCCTAACCCGCCGCGGGTTCCTGGCGACCGAGCCGGAGTCCTTCTTCCACCCGCTCGGTCATCCGATCGCGTCGCTCCCGGTATGGGTCGGGGCGACGGTCGGCCTCGACGGAACCGACGGTGAAGCACGTCTGCTCGACCTGATCGAAGCGACGATCGTCGGGTACCTCTACGTTCGGGTCCATGATGATCGGCTCGACGAGGGGCTGGGTGACCCCGACGAGTCGCTCTTCCTCGCGGCGACCTTTCTCGTCCGCCACCAGACGTTGCTGGCCCGCCATGTCGGGACATCTGAGCGCTTCTGGACCTACTTCGAGCAGGTCGCTGCCGATTACTCCGCGGCCATGTTGCTCGAGCGCTCGGTGCTCCGAGCCGGGGCAACCTACGGTCAACGTGAGTTCGATCTGGTCCTCGGCCGGTCACGGCCGCTGATCCTTCCCGCCGCCGGGCTGCTCGACGTGGCCGACCGATGGGAGCTCCTCGGATCCTTGCAGCGTTTCGTCCACCACAGCGTTCGCGCCGCCCAGCTCGTCGACGACCTCCTCGATTGCGAGGCCGATCGAGCCGCCGGACGACTGACCTGGACGGTGCGACGCTTGGGGGGCGAAGCCGGGCCCACCGCGATGGTTCAGGGGCTGGTCTCGGGCGGCGTCGACGAGATCGTCGCCGACGCCCTCCGCGACGTCGAGGCGAGCGACGCCGCCGCCGTCGAGCTCGGCATGATCACCGCCCGGTCGTGGCTGGCGGAGCGGCGGGTCGAGATCGTCGCCCTCCGGGAGACGATCCTGACGCGATTCCTGCTCGGCTAAGCTCGCTGACCCTCTCGGAGGAGGGAGCACGGAATGAGCACGAACGAACCGCCGAGCGTTACCCCGAACGTTCCGGACAGCGTCTACCAGGACGTCGAGCGCAACGGTGGCCTGCTGGAGCGGTGGGTCACCGACGAGGAGTTCCGTGCCGGGATCCTCCGCGCCGAAGACCCGGCCGAGTTCGCCCGCGAGCACGGGTTCGAGCTCCAGCAAGACACGAGCGACTGGATCAAGGACAGGGTCGCGGTACGGACGCCGGAGGAGCTGGAGGAGCTCCTGCACCCGCCGCGCTTCGTCGCCTTTTGACCGCTCCCGCCGCCCGTCGACAGCGCGAGGCGGTCGAACGGTTCTACGACCGCTGGACACCCGCGTTCCTCAGCGGGTTCGGCACGACACTTCAGGCTGGATTCGTCAAGGCCTCGGCCGAGAGCGCCGAGGACCCCGACTCGTCGTCACGGCTGCTCGCTCACCGGGCCGGGGTCCGTGACGGCGATCGCATCCTCGATGCCGGCTGCGGCGTCGGCGGTCCGGCGATCGCGATCGCCCGGGAGTTCGATCGGGCTCGGATCCACGGCGTCACGATCTCGGCGACTCAGGCCGATCTCGGACGCCGGCTCGTGGTCGAAGCCGGGCTGGCCGATCGGGTCGCCCTCGTTCGAGCCGACTACCACCAGCTGCCCTTTCCCGACGAGCACTTCGACGTGGCCCTCTTCTTCGAGTCGTGCGGGTACTCGGCCGACCGCATCGCGCTGTTCGCCGAAGCGACCCGCGTGGTCCGGCGTGGCGGTCACGTCTACGTGAAGGACGTGTTCGCCCGGGCGGGTCCGCTCAGCGATGCCGAGGCAAGCACCCTGGCGGCGTTCGACTCGATGTGGTACCTCGCGGCCAGTCCGACGATCCCGGAAGTGGCGACGGCACTCGAGGTCGCCGGCTGCTCGATCGTGACGGCGGGGGAAGTCCCGGACGTCGGAAACGGCCGCTTCCTCGCCGCGATGTTCGAGCCCGACCCGCAGACGATCTTCCGCCTCAGCGAGCTCGGCCGGGCCTTCGGTCTGTCAGGGCCCTGTCCCACGTTCTTCGGCGAGGTGCTCGCGCGACGTCACGAGTAGCCCATCCCTCCGCAGACGATCGATGATCGCCACGGTCTGGTCGTAGAGCTCGCGCTCCGACGGCGGTCTGGTCTCGTCGAACCGGAAGCGCTCGGCGGCCCGGCTGTCGGCGAGGAGCACCGGGTGATGGGATGCCCCGGCGGGCAGCGCATCGATCCACATCGCGACGACGTCGCTCGCCGCGTCGTCGAGACCGGCCCGGCGCAACACGGTGGCGATGCGCGTCAGGGCGAGCCACATCGGCTCGTGGTGCCTGGCCTGCACGGCGTGGTCGAGCGCGGCGAGCAGGTGACCGATCGCAACGCCGGGCGTGGCGTACCGGCCGGCGATGCCGGCGGCGGTGAGGTCGGCGTACGCCAGCAGGTCGACGTTCTGCACGGACTCGGCGAGGGCGTAGGCGCGGCGGGTGAGATCGAGAGCACTCGACGCTTCTTCGGGGGGCGCGGTGCGGGCGATCGCCAGCAGTGCGTTGGCCAGACCGGTCGGTTGCCCCACGCGGCGCGCGTCGGTGCCGACCTGGCGTGCCGCGGCAGCATCGCGAGTGGTCGTCGCGAGCAGCGCCCGGGCCGAGATCCAGTGTCCGTTCTCCCCCTCGCGCGACGCGATCAGGTCGACCGTCGCCTGGTAGCTGGCCGCCGCCGCGCGCAGGTCCCCTTCGCTCGCCTCCGCGATGCACTTCGCCCATAGCACCAGCCGGTGCGTCGGCAGGCCGATCTCGGCCTGGAGCGCGACGGCGCGCTCGGCGAGCTCGACGGACGCGGGGGTC
>Ga0111538_10011430_pt1 | contig 11772 bp, 11 predicted proteins | sample SoiMethybrSBSTD1_FD_79669 | JGI IMG/M metagenome (GOLD analysis project Ga0111538, IMG submission 79669) | Bulk soil microbial communities from a Populus tree surrounding site in Tennessee, USA - Soil MetaG P. TD hybrid SBSTD1 (version 2)... | ecosystem: Environmental > Terrestrial > Soil >...
CCAGTACAACCACCACCGGCCCCACTCGGCAATCGGCAAGACAACACCCATCACCAGGTTGAACAACCTAGCTGGACATCACACCTAGCCGGCAGGCTTGCGCTCGATCCGGTAGTGCAGGGTCAGGAACGGAAAACCGAAGACCCAGAACGCGTGCTCGGCCCGCAGCACGCCGTCCTCGACGAAGACGTCAAGCTGCTCCTCGAAGCCATTGACGGCAAGGACGGTCAGCTCGTCGGCCGACGGGTCGACGTAAGTGAGGTAGTGCCCTGCCTGGCCGTCATCCACCCGGCTGGTCAGGGTCAAACCGCGGTCGGGTCGGGACCGTGGGAACAGTGTGGCGGTGAAGCTGCCCTCCGGTACGGGGAACCCGACGCTGACGTAGCCCGAGCCCTGATGGGTGTACGTCGTGTAGATGCCGACCATGATCGGCTCGTCGTCGTCGGCGAACGAGCGGATCCAGCCCCGCACCGACACCGTGCCGTCGACGCCGGTCAGCGTGTCGATGCGGCTGCGGACGCCGCGCTGTGCCTCGCGCTGGTTCATCGGGATGCTGGCCTGTCCCAGGGGTCGCGCGACGGCCGTTCGGTACAGCAGGTAGCCGGGCCGCACCCACATCCGCCATTGCGGAACGATGTCGAGCGCGAATCGGGTGGTGTGCTCGTAGAACTCGCGTACGAGCGGATCGACCTGCGCTGGATCGAATCCGGGTCCGGCCAGCGCGTCCAGGGAGGCCACGATCCCTGTCTCCTGGTTGTCGGCGGTGTAGCCGGCTCCGAGCTCCTCGGCCAGCTCGCGGACATAGCCGGTGCCGACGTATCTCGACCGGGCCGGCCTCGGCACGACGAACGGCAGGTCGGCGGCGCTGACGCGCTCGGCGAGCAGGCTGACCTGGGCATCGCGGAACACCAGGGCGGACAGACTGCGGAAGGCCAGAACCGTGCTGCTCGCGACGACGGCAGCCGGAGCCGGTGACAGCGCCTGTCCAACAGCGGCTCCCACGAGCGGGCCCATCGCGACCTTCTGCGGCCGCAGGCCCATCGCCCCGGCCACGGCACCCGTGGCCGTGCCGACCGCGAGCGGACCGGCGCCAGCCTTCCCGGCGGCCCAGCCGAGTGGCGCCGCCATCGCGGTGCTCACCGCGATCCGCTGCCACAGCGCCGGGATCTCGCCCTCCTGCTGACGGGCCCTGGCGACCGCCTCCGACGCACCCAGGCCGATCGCGCCGGCCAACGCGCCGCCGGCCGCCGCCCTGGAGCCACGGTGCGAGGTCAGCGCGGCCCCAGCGAGGCCGCCGATCGCCGCCGCGAACCAGATGGAGGACCTGGTTGCCACGCTCCCGACCCTAGCCGCCGGGGGCCCCTGCCCGAGTCATTTCCGAGCCCGCACCCGGTTCGCAACAAGTCCAAGTACGGTAGGTGATCGGTGCGTGATCCACCGCCGCGCCTGGCAGCGCCCGCATCGCGACTCGCCGGGTCCGAGGGAGCAGCCGACGGGTGGTGGCAGCGTGCCGGAGGGAGGGAGCAGTGACCCACGCACTGATCGTCTACGAGTCGATGTTCGGAAGCACCCGCGAGGTCGCCGGAGCCATCGCGACCGGTCTGGAACCCGGGATGCCGACCGATGTGGTCAATGTGGCCGATGCGCCGCCCGAGCCGACGCGGGAGGTGCAGCTCCTCATCGTCGGGGTCCCCACGCTCGTCTTCGGACTGAGCACCTCCCGTACCCGGGCGGCAGCGGCCAGCCGCGCCGGTCACCCGTTCAGCCTCGCTCCCATCGGAGTCCGCGAGTGGCTCGATGCGATGCCCCACGCCGCGGGCCATCGGGACGCCACCACCTTCGACACCCGCCTCCGGACCCACGGTCTCCCCGGTTCGGCTGCGAAGGGTGCCGCCAAGCGCCTCAACCGGCGCGGCTATCGGATGCTCTGGCCGTCGAAGAGCTTCATCGTCACCCATCCGAACGAATCGGTGGATCAGCGAGAGATCGAACGAGCTCGCCTGTGGGGACGCTGGATCGCCGAGGGAATCGAGTTGCGGCACGCGCGGACCTGACCCGGGCCAGAAAGGGTTGGCTGGTGCCTGAGCACGGCGCAGACGGCGTCCTGATCACCGGCGTCTACGGCTCCGGAAAGAGTTCGGTCGCCGCCGAGATCACCTTCCTGCTGGAGCAGCAGAACCGGCCGTACGCGCTGCTCGATCTCGACTACTTCGGCTGGGTCGGCGATCACGCGACCGGCTACCGCATGATGCTGCGGAACCTGGCGGCGGTCGCACCGCACTACCGCGAAGCCGGAATCGACCGCTTCGTCGTGGCCTACTTCGTCCGCGACGCAGACGTTCTGCGGAGCGTCCGGGATGCGCTCGGCGTACCCCTACGGGTCGCGCGGCTGGCGGTGCCGTGGCCGGAGATCGAGCGGCGTCTATCGAGCGATGTCACCAGCGGCAGGGGCGACGACCTGCGCGATGCGGCCGAGTCGGTCACCGCCGCCGAAGGCGAGGGAGTCGAGGACATCGTGATCGACAGCGACCGCGCGGTCGCGACCGTCGCCCGTGACCTGATGGCGTGGCTGGAATGGACCTGACAACCGGGGTGGGGAACGCAGGAGGGCGAGATGAACACCAACGCAGATCCGGGCGGACCGATTCTGGGCAGCCTGTGGGTGAAGGACGGCGTCGGCATCGTACGCATCGAGGACCGCTACGACACCGACATCGACGACCTCTGGTCGGCACTCACCGATCCTGACCGCATCGTCGGCTGGTGGGGTCGCGTCGAGGGCGACCTCCGCGTCGGCGGTGGGTTCAAAGTGATGGTCGAGTCCAATGATTGGGAGGGCTCCGGGCGGATCGAAGCGTGCGAGCCACCACGGCTGTTGCGGGTGACCAATCGGGAATCGGACGAGTCGTACCGGAAGGGCCAGGGCGTGCCGCCGTTCGACGCGACCATCGAGGCGACACTGACCGGGGACGGCGACCAGACCGTCCTGGTCATCGAGATCCGCGGAGTCCCCTTGGAGCCGATCGCCTTCTTCGGGGTGGGCTGGCAGGTCCACGCCGAGGATCTCGCCGCTCACGTGGCCGGGCGCGAACCGGCCGACACCGAAGCGCGGTGGGGCCAGCTCGTCCCGTCCTACCAGGAGCTGGCGGCCGACATCGGGACCTGATCGAGCTCGCCCGGCGCCTCGAAGCTCGTTGGCGCCAGGGTGGTAGCTGCCACTAGCAACGAAGCGGTTTCGTCAGCGCCTTCCTGGCCGGTAGGGACCACCTCGTGGGTCTGAAAACAGCTCACGATGAGCGTCATTCACCGACGGCCAGCCCCCACTGCCGTATCTCTGCGACGAGTCCCCGAGGGGCCGGCCGCAACGCCGGCATTCCACGACCCCATCGCCATCCTTGGTCGGTATCACGGTCCACGTATGCCGTCCGAACCAGCAACGAAGCGGTTTCATCAGAGTGCCTCCCCCAACGCCTGTGCATGCTCGCGTTGAGCACCGCCATCGCTTCGACGCTAAACCTCGCACCACTCCACGTCCTGGGCCCAAAGTCCCTGAGCCGAGCTCGATGTCGTTCGAATTCTGCCGGTGCACCACGTCTGACCAGGTATGACGTCGTGATTTGCAGGCGACGGGACGGGCCGGCTCACAGTACGGTTGCCGGGTGGCCGATGGCACGGTCCGTGACGAGACACCGAGACAGCCGCCGACGAGCACTGCCGCATCCGATCGGCGAGAGCGCTGGCGTCTTGGACCTGCGCTCCGGACGCTCTCGGCAGGGACAGCGGCCGGTGCCATCGTCGGTGTCCTCGTCGGCGGGATCGGCGGTCGCGTCGCGATGGGGATCCTGGCCTCCCAGAATCCCGAGGAGAAGGGCGTCATCTCCGACGACGGCTTCGAGATGGGGCGCATCAGCCTCGGTGGAACATCTCAGCTCCTGCTCACCACCCTGCAGTTCGGCCTGGTCGCCGCGCTGATCTATCTCGCGCTACGCACCCTCGCCTTCGGCCCCGCCTGGTTCCGGATCGCCAGCCTCACCGTCGGCGGCACCGTCGTCTTCGGCGCAATCCTCATCGATGACGGCGGCGTCGACTTCACGCTGCTCGACCCTGACCTGTTGCCGGTCATCCTCTTCCTCGCCATCCCGCTCGTCTACGTTCCGGTGGCCGCGCTTCTCACCGAACACTGGCTGCGACCGACCAGCTGGTTCCTCACCGCCGACATCCGGAAGGTCGCCGCGGTCCTCCTCGTCTGGATCGGTCCGCTCTTCTGGCTGCCGGCCGTCTGGCTCGGCGGGACGTACGTCGTACGAAGCATCGGAAGTCAGATGCCACAGTCGGCCAGGGGCGCGGCGGCGTGGCTGGCCCGGCTCGGATTCGGCGTGCTGGGGGTGCTCGCGTTCCTCGCCCTCATCGGCGACATCGATGCGGTCACCTGAGTCGAAGAGGCGGACACGGGCGCGACTCCGGCGCTGTCGGTACGTCATGTCACCATTGCCCGCATGGTCGCTTGGGGAGAGATCGAGGCGGACGCACCAGAGTTCGCCGCACGCGTGCGAGAGCTGTTCCAGGCTCGCAAACACAAGACGATGGCGACACTGCGCGCGGACGGCTCGCCGCGGATCAGCGGCATCGAGACCCAGATCGGCGAGCAGGCGACCTTCGGCTCGATGCCGGACTCGCGCAAGCTCGCCGATCTGAAGCGGGATCCGCGACTGGCGCTGCACAGCCCGTCGGTCGACCCGCCCGAGGACGACCCCGGAGCGTGGATCGGCGAGGCCAAGATCTCCGGGCGGGCAGTGCCGACCAAGGACGGGTTCGAGGTCGACATCACCGAGGTGGCGCTCACCTACCTGGACGGCGGCCTCGCGATCGAGTCGTGGCACCCCGGCCGCGGACATGCCCGCCGCGTTCGCGACTGACGCCCGTCGGCCGGCTCACTCGCCCGACATCGCCTCGATCGCGTCGAGATCGCGCGCGGCGTAGCGGTGGTGCTCCCACTCCTCCTCGAGGATCACGTGCAGGCACGACAGAGTGGTCTCGGGGTATTCGGGAGCATGCGGGTTCTTGTGCGTCGCGGCCAGCTCCTCCGGCGTGACGCCGGCGAGGAAGTCGCGCACCATGGCGACCCGGCCGGCCCGGGCCTCCAGCACCTGGGCGTACGACGGCGTCTCGGTCGTGAAGTTCGACCGCTCCACACCGGCCTCGTCCTGGGAGCCGGCGTCGATGAGACCAAGCGGGTGGAACGGCTGCTCGATCTCCAGGACTGCCCGGCGCAGCCACATGTCGGTGGCGAGGACCAGGTGCCGCAGTGTCTGGGCGAACGACCACTCGCCGTCCACCGACACGTCGACCGTGCCATCGGGCATCGCCGCCGCGCGCTCGAGCGTGGCCTCCCAGGTGCGCTCGAGCGAGGTCCAGGCCGCGCGCAGGCCGTCCGGATCCTCGGCCCGCCGCTGGGAGCGACCGGGAAAGCGGCGGTCGAGCTCGGCCTCGACGAAGGGGATCACGTCGACGCCGTTGACCCGGAAGAACGTCTCGCCGTCGGAGAGCCAGGGAGCGTCGATATCGGCCGCCTCGACCTGAACACCGCGCATGACGACGCCGGTCAGGTCGGAGCCGACGAAGCGCGAGCCCCGCAGGTCCACGTCGACGAACTTCGATCCCTGCAGATCGTCGGACCCGGTGAAGCTTGCCATGACTTCCTCCTTGTCGAGCGTCGGTTACCGCTCGCGAAGGTTAGTCCTTCGATCCGACAGTGCCCGAGTCAGGACCTCGCCGGCTCGACCTATCCGTCCGCCTTTCGACCGGACGCCATGCGACGGACGACGTCGAGATAGGTCTCGGCCTGGCGCTCCCAGGCCAGCTCGTGCTCAACCCGTTCACGTCCGGCCTGCCCGAGCTTCTGCTGCTGCTCGGGGGCGTCGATCAACTTGACGAACTCGTCGCCGAAGGCTGCGACGTCGCCGGGTTGGACGAACACGCCGGCGAGGCCGACCGTCCGCCGAGTCTCGAGCAGGTCGAAAGCGACGACCGGCAGTCCCAACGCCATATACTCCATCGCCTTGACCGGTGAGACCTCGCGCTGCAGCGACGTGTCGATGCCGACGTCGGCTTCGGCCAGGCAACCGAAGACCTCCGCCTCGGACAGCCACCCGGGCAGCGACACCCACTGCTCGAGATTGCGCTCCCGGACCAGTTCGCGCATCGGCTCGAGACATTCCCCGTCGCCGAGGAGTACGAAGCCGACGTCCTCCCGTCCGAGATCCCGGATGATGTACTCCGCCGCCCGGATGACCAGATCGACCCGGTCCTGCCGCCCCATCTTGCCGATCCAGCAGGCCAGATGGGCGTGCCGCCGCCAGCTGGGATCGGCGACGGCGCGATCGACCCGCGAGAGGACCGGGCCGTTGCGGACGATCGACACCCGGTCGGGCCGGCCGCCGGAGTCGATCATCCGGTCGCGCAGGTAGTCGTTGACACCGATGCTGTGGTCGGCGCTGCGCTGCGTACGCCGCTCCAGCCAGTGCAGGGCCGGCGTGACCGCCCGTGGCGCGTTCGGGAACCGCGCCGCGAACAGCTCCGGCATCAGGTCGCGCTGATCGACCAGGACCCGGGCACCGAGCCAGCGACTGACCTTGCACAGCGGGAAGTAGACGTCCGGCGGCTGGCACACCTGCAGGAGGTCGATCGGCCCGCGTCGCCGGAGCTGGGCCAACCGCAACGCCGCCCACAGGAACGACGTGAGGTACTCCCGCATGTGGCCGACCGGACCGTTCGGCTCGGCCGGCGGCGGGTACTCGAGGAGGGTGAGGTTATCGAGCTCGCGGTAGGGCTGGTTCTCCTCACCCGCCTGGGTGATCACCGAGACCCGGTAGCCGTCGGAGAGCAGGTCGCGCAACTGCTTGCGGAGCCGGGTGTCGGCGTACGCCGGCAGGTTCTCCACGATGACGGCGATGTGCGGCCGCCGCCGCGGGCCCGACCTCGGCTTGATCGATTGGATCACGCCTGAACCTCGTGGTTCGTGTGCACCTCGTGGTTGGTCGGCGAGAGGACGCTGAAGCGAACCTGGCCGGACTCCCCCGCCGGGCCCTTGATCGTCCAGCCGTCCGCCGAGCGAACCAGCCGCGACCCGGCGCGGTCCCGCCACCAGGACGCGACCTCTCTCGGCAGGGCTTGCCACATCGTCGGATCCTCGGCGAACTCAGCGAGCAGCCGCTCCCACGCGCCCTGCATCGCGTCGTCATCCGCGTAGTCCGGATGCGCCAGCACCAGGACCATCCCGCCCCGCTCCCGGAGCTCGAGGGCCTTCACTCGCCACAGGTCGGGATCGGCATCCCGCAGCACTCGGAAGAGGGTGTGGTCCTGCGGGAGCGTGATAGGCAGCTCGACCAGCTGCTCGTTGAAGAACGGCCAGTACGTGCAGCAGCCGCCGGGCTGCGGCTCGTACGGATCGGTGTCGGTGTAGGACGTGTCGTAGTCAAATCCGAGCAGTGGCATGAGTGCCCAATGCCGTTGCGTGGCAGGAGATCTGAACCCCACCGCCTGCCAGCGGTCCGCTGCCGCCCGCATGGCCGGCAGCCGCTTGGAAAGCACGCGTTTCGACACCAGGTCGCGTCCATCGTGCCGTAGACCGTGGACGCCGACCTCGCAGTCCTCGGCCTGCAACTGGCGGACCACATCCGGGTCGAGCGAGTAGCGCTCTGGGACGAAGTTCCACGACGAGCGGTATCCGTGGCGGCGCTCGGCATCGCGCAACAGCTCTCGCGTCTCGACCCCGACGTCGGTCTCGACGTCATGGGTGAGCACGAACGCCCAGGACTTGCCGTCGGGCCAGACATCGATCCACGGGATCGGGCCGCCGGCGATCGACGTCAAGCGGCCGAACAGCCACTCGTACAGGTCGTGCAGGCTCGGCTCGAGCGGCCAGCGCGGGAAGTCGGGCACCTCCTGCTGCGCGGCGAAGATCTGCCGCAGCTTGATCTGCACCCGGCGCGGGAGCAGCGGTCGCACGGTGTAGTAGGTGCGCAGCATCGCCGATCGGGCCGCCCGCCCGGCTCCCCGACGGCCGAGCGTCGAGTAGCGCTCCGACCAGAGGTTGCACATGACCTCGCCCGGGTCGAATGGCAGGAAGACCGTGCCCTCGGTGCTCTCCCACACCGCCGCGACGTGATTGCCGTCGTCGTCGACGATGGAGTCCAGCTGCCGCCAGCCCTCGCCGAGGTCCTTGAGGAGCTCGTCGGGGCTGACGGTGGCGACGTGCGCGGCGATCGTGAACCCGGCGAGCTGAAACTGACCGGCCCGGGTCGCCACCGTCTCCCCCGGTCCGCCTCGCCACCACACCAGCTGTCGGGCGTCCCCGCTGAACGGTTCGACCGGTCGCAGGACGCCAAGCCGGCCGTCCAGCCGCTCGACGCCGAGCCCCTCGCTCCGCACGGCGTACGGCACCCTGAAGTAGTCGAAGAACGCGAACTCGTGCGACGACTCGAAGACCTCCGACGCGTGATCCGACGCCACGTCACAACCCCCGCTTCACGGCGAGATAGGGCAGCAGGGCGAGCTCGTAGAGGCCGGGCAGCGGGTCACGCCACGAGAACACCGCCTCGGTGTCGACACCGCGCAGCGTCCGGAGGTAGTCGCCCGCCTTGACGTCGCCGGCCGCCACGTCGCGCGCGGCGTTCGGCAGGTCGGTCACGACCCGGATCCATCGGACGCCGGGGCGCGCGTGCACCTGCGGGACCGACAGCTCCAGTTGGTCGCGGTAGAGCAGGTACGGGAAGTCCACCCCCGCCGCCGGGCCGATCGTGTGATAGCCCCAGGTACGGGCATTCACGTCGAGCAGCTTCCACTCGCCGTCACGTCGATCGTGCTTGTACTCGAGCTCCACCAGACCGTAGAAGTCGATGGCCTTGAGGAAACGCGCCGACGGCTCGGCGAGCAGCGGCAGGTCGATCGTCTCGACGTAGGTGCTGGATCGCCCGAAGTCGGACGGGTGCTGACGCTTGCGCTGCACGGTCATGTCGGCGACCGAGGCGCCCTCCTTGAACAGCGTGCAGTAGGCGAACTGACTCTCCCCGCCACCGGAGACCATCTCCTGGATCATCACCTCGCCCGGTGGGACGATCGCCGCTGCCCGGCGGTACGACTCACGCAGCGTCTGTGCGTCGTCGGCCCGCCACGCCTTGGCTCCGGTCGCGTAGAAGAACTTCTCCTTGACGGCCGGCTTGATGACGACGGGAGCGTCGAGCGGAATCTCCGACAGTTCGCTCTCGTCCTGCGGGATCCAGGTCCTCGGAGTCGCGATGCCGAGCTCGGCGGCCAGCCGATAGGTCTCGCGCTTGTCCCACACTGCTTCCACCGACTCCCAGCCGGGAGTCGGCACCCGATAGCGGGTAGCGAGAAGGTCGCGGCTCGCAGCGATCGCCGCGACCATCTCGTCCCGAGTCGGATAGACCACCCAGCCGTCGAGGCCCATCGAGTCCGCCGCACGCATGAGCGCGTCGACCGTGCCGTCGGCACTGCGCAGGTCGGCGACGCGGACACGTCGACCGACATACCGTGACGCGGCGGCGATGGAGTGCTCGTCGTCGAGCACGCAGACCGGCACCCCGCGACGACCGAGGCTGCGCGCGATGCCCAGCCCCTGGTAGTCACCGCCGAGCACGACCGCTCCGATGCCGTCCGTGCGAGCCGCTGGGTGGCGTCGCCTCATTTCGTCGCCCTGTCCGACTCCCGGAGCCGGGCATGCCCGTTGAGCTTCTTCGACGTCACCGGCGTCGAGCCGTTGGTCCGCTTGGAGCCGTTGCTCCGCTTGCGGGCCACCGCACGGGTCAGCGTCTCGGCGCCGAACCAGCCGCCGGCCACGAACCGCATGATCGGTCCCCAGCTGTACGCCGCCGTGGCACCCAGGAAGTGCAGCCCGGGAACGGAGGACTCCATGCCCTTGCCGAGCACCGGGTAGCCGTCGACGACACGAACCTGACGCAGCAGGTTCGGACCGATGAACTCGTACTTGGCGATGTCGATCCGGTAGCCGGTGCCGAACAGCACGTGGTCGAAGCTCTCCGTCGCGCCGGTGTTGAAGTCGACCGCCACGTGGGAGTTCTCGCGTCGCATCTGCTTCACGGTCCGGTTGAAGTGGATCGGCACCTGCTCGAGTCGCGGCTTCAGCCAGGCGGCCCCGGCCGGACGGATCGCGCGGTAGGCCATCGGGTCCTGCATCCTGCGGGGGAACCGGCGGAACAGCTCGGGGACGGCGACCACCCGGGACAGACCCATCGGCCCGACGTCGGTCGGTGCGTAGACCAGCGGCGCCATGCGGCCGAGCATCCGGTGGTACTTGCCGCCGTGGAGCCAGTTGATGTGCGGTGCGCGCACCGCGACGCTCACGTCGGTCCCGCCCTCGTGCAGCAGGGCCGCCGACTCCAGGGCGCTCTGGCCGCCGCCGACGACGAGGACCCGTGACGAGCCCCAGTCGCTGAGGTCGGCGTGGTCCGCGGTGTGAGAGACCAGGCTCGGGGGCAGCCCGGCACCGACCTCGGGACGCCGCGGGAAGTCCGCGATCCCCGCGGCCACGACGACCCGATTCGCGCGAAGCGGGTCACCGGTGTCGAAGGTGAGCAGGAACCCGTCGGCGTCCCGCTCGACCTCCACCACGCGGCGCCCATCGGCGTCCGGTGCGACCCGGCTCGCGACCCAGTCGCCGTAGTCCAGGAAGTCCTGGAGCGGGTACGGCCGGTCCAGCGACTTCTCGGTATCAGCGGCGTACGAGGTCAGCGACAGCGGCCCCTCGTACTCGGCGATGCAGGTCGCCGTCGCGTTCGAGCGAAGCAGCATTCCCTTGGGCATGGTCCGCCAGAACGACATCGGCTCGCCGATGACCCGGCATTCCAATCCCGCCCGGCGCAGATGCGCAGCCGCGGCCAGTCCGTGCGGACCGGCCCCGATGATGGCGATGTCAGTATGGTCCATGTCTCCCCGTATTCCTCTCTTTCATGCCGCATGTAAGCCCGGTGGGTGGCCGGCGGCACGGCCACCCGGGCTGGTGTACCTCAACGGATCATTGAGCGAAGGCCATCGCCTGCTGGACCGTCTTGATCTGGACTCCTTGCGCAGAGGACTGCTTGAGCCAGTCCACGAAGTTGCGGAGGGCGACGTTGTCGACCGGCCGATAACCCGCCATGCACGAGTTGTAGCCGAACGTGCCGCGGAAGCAGACGTCGTGGAACAGCAGCTGCAACCAACCGCCGCCGTGCGTGTCCGCCGCCGTGACCGCGCTCTGCATCCACTGCAGCGTCATCGGCCCGTTGTTCGTCGTGCCGAGGGCACCGGTCGCGAACGGGTCGAACGGCGGCAGCGTCTCGGCATAGTGCGGCCCTTCCACCAGCACGTTGCCACCGGTCCGGGCGGACTGGTAGCCACAGCCCTGCACGATGGCTTCCACCTGCGGGTTGTAGGCCGCCTCCGGGTAGGCGAAGCTGACCGGGTTGAATCCCCGCGCGATCAGCCGAGCCCGGTCGTCACACACCTGACGGGTGGCCTCGGCGGTCGTGGCGTTCACAAGGTTGATGTGATCGAGCGTGTGGCCGCCGATCTCGTTCCCGCGGTTGCGCATGGTCGTGAGCTGGGTCCAGGTCACGGCGCCGGCCTCACGATGGTCGATCGCACCGGTGTTGATGAAGAAGGTGCCGCGGACGCTGCGCGGGCTGAGGATGTCGGTCACCGTCTTGTACTGCGAGTCCAGCCCGTCGTCGAAGGTCAACGACACGAGCGTCGGCC
>Ga0111538_10011431_pt1 | contig 11771 bp, 6 predicted proteins | sample SoiMethybrSBSTD1_FD_79669 | JGI IMG/M metagenome (GOLD analysis project Ga0111538, IMG submission 79669) | Bulk soil microbial communities from a Populus tree surrounding site in Tennessee, USA - Soil MetaG P. TD hybrid SBSTD1 (version 2)... | ecosystem: Environmental > Terrestrial > Soil > Tree...
CGGGGGACAGTCGCAGCTCGGGCTCGGACATCTCGAGCCCCTGGAAGGCCTGCACCTGGGAGCCGGGCATCTTTTCCTGGATCAGCTTCTGGGCCATGCGCGCCGCGGCCAGCAGCGCCGGAAAATCGGTGGACTGGATCTGGAAGTCGATGTTGCGGCCATCACCGAAGCCGCCGAACAGGTTGCCCTGGCTGGCAAAGGACTCGGTATCCGGGAAGCCGACCAGGATCTCTTCGTTGATGAGCCGACCGAGCTCCTCGATGTTGTCCGGATCCAGCGGCCGGACGCCGATGTTGGTGCCGAAGGGGCCCGCGAGCACGTAGTAATTCTTGAGCGCCGGCTGCTTCTCGCCCGCCATGTAGGGCGCGAGCCGCGCGGCGAACGGCTGCACGAATTCGCGCTCGATGGTGTCGATGTTGGTGCCGGGCGGCGTCTGGATGAAGCCGTCGATGGCGTCGCGCTTGACCGGCGGCAGGTAATCGAGCGGCGGCAGCAGCGCCCAGGTGAGCACGATGGGCGCGAGGAACAGCACCGCCACGGTCAGGTAGCGGCGCTTTGGACCGTCGGTCCAGCGCACGATCCAGTCGGCAATCGCGGCGTATTTCTCGTTGGAACCCTGGTGCACGTTCTCGGTGTTGAGCCAGCGCGACGCGGCCAGCGGCAGCGCCGTTACGGCCACGATCAGCGAGGCGATGACCGCGATGGAAATCGTCAACGAGAGGTCAGCGAAAAGCTGCGAGACGGCGTCGCGCATGAAAACGATGGGAAGAAAGACGATGACCGCCGTGACGGTGCTGGCCAGCAGCGCAGGCCACACCTGCTTGGCGCCGGCGAGCGCCGCTGCGGTCCGCCCGAGCCCTTTTGCGCGCTGCTGCGCGATGGCCTCGAGCATGACAATGGCCGTGTCGAGAGACTGACCGACGCCGAATGCGAGGCCCGCGAGCGAGATGACATTCAGCGTGCGGCCAAACGCGTACAGCATCACCAGCGTGACGGTGAGGCAGATTGGGATAGAGAGACCGACCAACAACGTGGCACGACGGTCTCGGATGAAGTACCAGAGCACCGCTATGGCAAGCAGCACGCCGCTGAACAGATTGCCCGTGACCATGTTGATGGCCTGGTCGATGAACACCGATGGATCGAACGACTGCGCGATCGACAGGCCCATGGCCTTGAGCTCTTTGTCGCGCAGCAGGTCGATCTCGCCTTTGACTGCTGTCAGTGTCTCCAGAACGTTGGCATCGTTCTCCTTCATGATCTGGATGCCGATGGCTGGGTTGCCGTTCTGCAATGCCAGTTCGCTGCGGTCGCCACGCTTCACCTGCACCGTCGCAACATCACCGAGCCGCACGGGGCGGCCCTCGCGCCATTCGATGACGAGGTCGGAGAACTGCTCGACCGAGTAGCGGCCTGCGAAACGCATGGTGTACTGGCGGCGGCCGATGTCGACGAAGCCGCCCGACACGTCGCCCGCCGAACCGGCGATCTGCGCCATGCGCGGAATCTGGATCCCGAGCTCGGCCGCGCGTTCCGGATCGAACACGATCTGCAGTTCTTCGTCGGCGCCGAAGTTGATGCGCACGTTGGCGACGCCCGGAATCGATTCGATGCGGTTGCGGAACAGCTCCTCGATGCGCCGCCGGTAGTTATCGATGGGCCCCGGGGTGCCGGGCAGCAGCTGCACGAAGAACCACGACAGGGTGTTATTCGGGCCGTTGCCCCCGTCCTCGCCCAGCGATATCTGTGGCGCCTGCGCATCGCGCGGCAGCGGCGGCAACTGGTTCATGCGGCTGATGACTTCCAGCATGGTCGCCTGCATGTCCGTGCCGACCGCGAACTGCAGGTTCAGGAAGGCGCTGCCGTCATTGGCGAAGGCGTTGAGCGATCGCATGCCGCGCAGCCCGGCCAGGGCGCGCTCCTGCGGCTCGATGATTTCAGATTCGACTTCGGCCGGTGCTGCGGCGCGCCAACTCGTGAAAATCGAAATGACCGGTTCTTCGACGTTGGGAAAGAGCTGGATCGGTAGTTTGACCAGCGCGAATACGCCGAGCAGCGCGACCATGAGGATGGCCACCAGCACGCCTGCCGGATTGCGAAGCGAAGTCTCCGTGAGGCTCATGTGAAACGCGCCGCCCTGCTGCGCCAGAAGATGACGCCACGATAAGGGCTTGGATGCGGTTCGAGCGGCCGGGTTTACACGCTTCGGCTCGGGTCGGGCTCGGTTGGTCGGAAGCAGTTCCGGAAGCGGTGCCGGGCCGGCACCGCTTTCAGGCACCGCTCTCAAGTCACCAGGTGTAGCGCACGCGGTAGCGCACCACGGTCTCGCCGTCTTTCGGGACCTTGACCGGGAAACTGACGGTTCGCGCATCTTCCTTCACGAAGTTGTGCGTCTTGGTGAGGATGGACCACTTGCTCCAGCGATAGAGGTTCTCCTTCACGAGGACCTCGACGGGTTGTGACTTGTGGTTGCGCAACTTCACTTCGATTTCCTCTTCCATGACGCGTGCCTTGGTGTCCACGGCGAAATCCACCTGCCGGCGCTCGCCGACCACGTCGAAGGCGGAACCCAGCTTGATTTGTAGCTGCTCGTCTTTTGGCGTGTGATCGATTTTGTCCTCGCCGATGAACTCGAGGCTGCCGTCCGCCTTGTCCAGCTGCGACACGCGCAACCTTCCGGCGGGCAGCGGCACTCCGAGTCCGTACGCCTTGTCGTTCTTGAACTCGAGGTAGACGTCCACCTTCTTGTTCATCTGCAGGCCCATGTTCCGGTCAGTAAACGGGCTGTCGTACAGGTACGGATTCAGAGCGCCGTAGTAGTGCAGGATCTTCTTCGCCGGGATCTGCTTCGCCTGATCGAAGAGTTCGATCTGCTTGGTGGAATTGTTGGGCAGGGTGGTCGGGCGGCCGAGCGTGTAGAGGTGGAATTCGAAGAAGTCCTTCTGCACGAAACCTTCGGCGGCGGGCGCGTTGGCCGCCATCTCCATGACGTCACGACGGAACTTGCGGTCCTGCATCTCAGGCTGCACCCGGTTCACGTCACCGGCGATGAGTTTCAGCTTCGCATCCGGATAGGTCGCGCCGGACTGGTTGATGATGCTCACCCACGCCGACAGATCGAGCAGCCCGCTGTTCGCATCCGCGCCTTCATTGAAAATGAGGTTGTAGTCGGCCCACCAGGTGACGCCGCCGGTCTGGTAGGTGACGCGCGTCTTCTGCGTGCCGCCAGCGGGCGACTGCACGTCCCAGACCAGTGTCGGGCGTGTGTTGAGCCCGCCCGGCAGGTCCGGAAAGCGCACCGAGGTGTACGCCGGCAGTGAGTAGATGGACCCGTCCTTGCCGCGCAACACGATGCCGTCGATGGCCGAGAGCAGCGTGCCGGTAATGGGCGTGACGGTGTTGCCGGCGGTCTTGTCGACCGTGATCTCGCGGTCGATGAATTTCAGCAGCAGTTTCTGCGTGCTCACCAGGTCGAACTGGAAGTTTTGCTCGAGCACGCGCGTCGCCGGGTCCGATAACGACGTGAACGTCACGGTGGTGGGATCGATCAGCGCGGCCACGTCGGTGAACGAGAGCTGCGAGCGGCCCTGCTGGATTTTCATCTCGCGTTCGTCGCGCACCAGCGCATAGCCGGGAACCGCCATGGCGCTTGGCACGCCCTGCCCGGGAATCGGCCGGTAGAACTCCGGGGAAATCGCCCCGGGCTGGGCCGAGCTATAGATGGTGATGGCCATTGCGGGTTGATCGGCCCCGGCCCCTGCGCCGAAGCCGAGCGTGGCCAGGGACACAGCAATGGCGAGGCGATTGCGCGGCGAATTCATGTGTTCGTGTTCCTCGTATGGAGATCAGCGGAAAAATGCGAACCACGTCGCAGGTTCAGGCGGAACCCGTGCGTGGAATGTGAAGCGGCGCAGCGGCTTGCGGACATAAGAAACGCAGCATAGGCACGTGCGATCCTGCAGGACCAATGGCAGATGCAAGCCCGAGTGGCGCCTGGCCTTTTTGCGGCGCGTCCTGTCCGGCAGTGATGGCGGTGATCGTCGATTGGCCCTGAATGTGCGGAATTTCGAAGCAAGATGGAAGCTGCGAGTCGTATCGATACCTCTGGTGTAAACCAGGCTCCAGGAGCTCCTCCTCCGGTGCCCGGCGCGCCTGCGCCTGCGATGGATCGTGAATTCATCATCAAGAATCAGATCGTCGAGCGCTACCTTTCGGGCCGACTGCCGCCGAGGGGCGTCACCGATTTCGAGAAGCTGATCCGTTCCCGTCCACAGCTCATCGAAGAGCTGGGGCTTCCGGACCGCGTGAATGCCGGCCTGCGTCTATTGGACGCGGCGGGCATCGCCGAACCTTGGGCGGAAAAGCAGAAAAAGTTCTGGGAGAAGCCTGCCTTCACGTTCGCGGCCGCCGGCGTGGCCGTGGCCGCGGTCATCGCCAGCCTCGTTCTGGCCATGCAGGTGTCTTCGCGCGATGCCTCCATCGCCAAGCTCAAGCAGCAGAACCATGAACGCCCCGTCGAGCCTTCGACCCGCAAGCGACCGATCAAGGTCAGCACGGCGCGCAATGGCCCACCGAAGCAGAGTTCGGTCACCATCCGCTCCGGCGATTTCGCCGAGCTCAAGACGGACCTGTCCTGGTCGCGTTACTCCTCGTTCCGCGTGTCCATCGACCGCGTCGACCAGGGTAGCGTCGCCACCTTCGACGGCGTCGCCAAGGATTCGAACGGCGATCTGCGCATCTCGCTCAACGCGGGTGCGTTCGGCCCCGGTGACTACATGATCACCATCGAAGGCATGAACATGCGCCGTGACAGCATTCCCATGGCGTGGGTCCGCTTCGCGATCGAACGCTAGGACCACGGTCCCGGCTGCCCCGCGTTCAGGGGCGCACTACAACCCTGTCGATGAGCCGTGGCGGCGTGGCGCGCGAGTCGTTTGCCACCCAGGTCTGCTCGCCATTGCGCTGCTGCGCGCGCCAGCGGCGCGGCACCCGGTCGATGGCGATCGCATAGATCGTGAGCGCACCCGACGCATCGATCCGCAGCCTCACCCATTGCTTGTAGTCCTGGATGCGCAGCGACGAGAAGGCTTCGTTCGAGTGCCTTCCGAATATGCTGATCGACACGAATAGATAGACGCCGAGAATGAATGATCCCGCCACGGCGCCCAGCACCACCGTGATCAGGCCGGACACCAGCAGTTGCACGATGCTGCCGTAGGACAGGTCGAAGGCCTGCACGGTGAGCAACAGCGCCAGCCAGCCCACGAGGAATGCCGCGCCGAAGTGCAGCACGGCGTGAAAGGTGCCGCCCAGTACACGCCACGATCTGACGTGCGTGTCGGTGAAGAAAATGAAACCCGCCAGGATGGTGATCAGCCACATGCCGTTGAGCGGATCGCGGATCGCCGCGTTCATGGCCGCGCCGAGCGCCGTGGGCAGATCGATCACGTCCGCGGCCTCGAGGCTCGCCGATGCCAGCCAGGCGGACATCGAATAGAGAAAGGCATACAGCCAGCCCGATTTCGGGTTGAGGAACGGGAAAAGGAAATTGCGCCAGGCCAGCCGCGCGGAAGTCTTCTCGTCCGGAAATGCGGCGCGCTGCTCGAAACCATTGCGCAACTGCCGGGTGTTCGGCGCGTGCGTGGGATGCAGGAACGCGCCACCACCGCCCGAGGTGATCTTCTGCACGCCGGTGGCGTTCTCGTGACGCTTGTAAAAATGCAGGTCCCCCGTCAGGAAGACCTGTGCCTTGCGCTTGAAAACCCTTTCCTCGAGAAACTGCGTGCCCGAGAGTTCTTCGTAGTTCGAATGCCTCGGGTACGCGTCTTCCAGGATCCAGCGCGGCTCGGGCACGCAGAAAATGAGGCGGGCCGAATCGTCCATGCGCGTGGCCACTTTCTGGAAATACTGCACCTGTGGCTCGTCGAGGTCCGCGCCGAGCTGCAGATCGATGGCCGCCAGCCACCAGTTGGCGGGCAGCCGGAGCGCGAAGTAACTGCGCGTCTGGCGAGTCTTGCAGGTGGCGAAGCCGCGTTCCGGACGGCAGAAGGTGCGCGAGAACGCGACCAGGCTGTCGTACCAGTCGTGGTTCCCGGGGATGGCGTAGACCTCCGGCCGGGCGCGGCCCGCAAACGCGTGCGCATAGGGGGACTCGGTGCGAATCTCATATTCATTGCGCGACGGGTAGGGATAAACCTCGTCGCCACCGAACAGCAGCACACGGCCCGCGCTGGTGGTTTCCCGCACCTCGCCGTGAACCACATCCAGCGTCGGCTGTGCGATGGCATCGGCCACCGCGTAAGTCGAGTTCCAGCCATCGCCCACGTCCGAGACGTAGTCGAACCAGAAATCCCCCGCCTGCTGCGAATAGTCGAATTCGTTCTGCGGCTGGCTCGCCAGTGCCTCGATGAGCCGCGTGTCCGAATGCCGCCCGAAAATATTCGCGATGGCGATCTGGTAAGCCGAATGCATGAGCACTCGCGGGTCGTACCAGCCAACCATGGAGCGATGCTTCGGACGCCTCAGATCGTCCATCAGCCACTCCGCAAGGTCAGGACCGGCGGCTGATTCACCACGGATCGCGTGGCCAGCCAGCCCGCCAGACACACCAGCAAACCTCCGCCAACGAGTCCATAGACCCAAACCCAGGCATCCGGCGTGTAGGGGATCTGCAGCACGCGCCTGGCGACGTAGACTCCCGCGATCGACGCGCCAATGGCGGCAAGTAATCCGGACAGCACACCCAACGCCGCGAATTCGGCCAGCAGGCCCTTGAGCACGGTGTTGCGGTTTGCGCCGAGCGTCCTCAGCATGGCGCTCTCGAAACGTCGCTCGTCGCGGCTGGCCTGCACGGCGGCAATGAGCACCACCAGGCCCGCAATCAGCGTGAACAGGAAGACGCTCTGCACCGCGGCCAGCGCCTTGTTGATGATTGATCGCACCTGCCCGAGCAGGTCATCGACGTTGAATACCGAGACGCTCGGGAAATGCCGCACCAGGTCGCCGATGGTCTTTGGATTGCGCGACTCCAGGTGCACCGCCGTCATGTAGGTGCCCTGGGTGCCATCAAGCAGGCCGGGAGCGAAGACCAGGAAGAAGTTCGGCTGAAAGCTGTCCCATTTGACCTTGCGCACGCTCGCGACACGCGCCGTCTGGATTTCTCCGGCGATGTCGAACTGCAGCGAATCGCCGATCCTGAGTCCAAGTTCTTCCTGGTACTCCGTCGACACGGACACGAGCGGCTTGCCTGCATCCTGGGCGGTGAACCACGTGCCCGCGGTGATTTCGTTGTCACGGTTCAGCTCGGCGCTCCAGGTGATGTTCTGGTCGCGATCCGCGAAGCCGCGGCCACGCGGTGTTGCGAACTTGATGTCCGCCACCGGCTTGCCGTTGATGTGGGTCATGCGCGCGCGGACCATGGGCCGCACGCGCACGTCATGGGCGCCGCGCTGCTCGAGAAACCGCGCAAACTGCTGGTGCTGATCCGACGGGATATTGACGAAGAAGAAGTTAGGCGTGTCCGGCGGCAGGCTGCGCCGCCAGTCGGCCAGCAAGTCATTGCGCACCACCGTGAGCAACAGCAGCATCATGAGGCCCAGTGCAAACGCCGTGAGCTGCACCACGCTCTCCGTACGGCGCCGCCCGAGATTGGCAATGCCGTAACGCCACGACACGCCAACGCCGCCACGCAGCCGGGTAGCCAGCTTGACCAGCAGCCAGCCGGCCGCCGCGACCACCACCAGGAAACCCGTGAGCCCGATCGTGAATGCCAGGAATATCTTCAGGTCGCGCGTGACCCAGTAGATGAGGAAACTGACGGCCAGCACGGCGGGGCCGAACGCCAGCACGACCAGCGGTGCGGGCGGCCCGACATCCCGCCGCAGCACGCGCAGCGCCGGGGTTCGCGAGAGCTGCAGCAGGGGCGGCAGCGCGAATCCCCCCAGCACCGCGATCGCGGTGAGAAAGCCGACGCCGAGCGGTGCGATTCCGGGGGGCGGCAGATCGCCGCGCAGCAAGCCGGACAGCACATTGACCAGCCAGGCCTGTGCGCCGAACCCGATGACTGACCCGACGACGGCGGCGCCGATGCCGATGAGCACCAGCTGCGTGAGACTCACGCACAGGGTGAAGGCACGCGTCGCCCCGAGCGTCTTCAGCAGCGCCACCGAATCGAGGTGCCGCTGCACGTAGCGGCGTGCGGCCATGGCCACGGCAATCGCACACAGCAGTACGGCCACGAGGCTCGCGATGCTGAGGAAGCGTGCCGAGCGGTCTATCGCCGACTTGATCTGCGGCGCCGAGTCCTCGACATCCTCGATCTCCTCGCTGGGTTTCTTGTTTGACTCCAGCCATTCCTTGAACGCGGCGATCTCGGCGCGCGGTCCCGCAAACAGCTGGGCGCGTCGCACGCGGCTGCCCGGCTGAACGAGTTGCGTGGCCGCGAGATCTTCCTCGTTCATGAGGAGACTGGGCGCCAGCTCCAGGAACGTGGCGCCCTGGTCAGGACGGCTGATGAGGATGCGCGTAACGCGGAAATCGCTGGCACCGATGTTGAGATGTGTGCCGACCGTGGCACCCAGCGCCGCGGCCAGGCGCGAATCCGGCCAGACCTCGCCGCGAGCCGGAATACCTCGCGCCAGTTCGGGCGTGCCAAAGGGTTCATTGGAGAGCATCACCTTGCCGCGTAACGGATATCCCGCGGACACCGCGCGCAGCGACGTGAGCTGGTTGAAGTCGCCGTTGAACACCACGCTGAAAAGGCCGGTGTTGCGGGCCACCGCGAGACCGCGCTTGCGGCCTTCGTCGATGGCCTTTTCGTCCATCTGCTGACCAGATTCCAGGCGCAGGTCGGCCGCGAGCACCTCGCCGGCCTGGTTGTCCACCGCTATGCCGATGCGGTCGACCAGGAAGCCAACGCCCGTGAGCGCGGCGACCGCGACCACGATGGCAAGAACCAGTACACCGAGTTCGCCCGAGCGCCATTCACGCATCAGCGTACGCACCGCCAGCGCCAGCGCCCTCATGAGATCGCGCTCATCTGAGGAGACCCGAGTCCATCTGCAGGACCCGTCCGCAACGCCCCGCCACCGCGCGGTCGTGGGTCACCAGCACCAGCGTGGTGTGCGATTGCGCGTTGAGATCGAACAACAGCGAGATGATGCGCTCGCCCGTGTGCGTGTCGAGATTGCCGGTGGGCTCATCCGCAAACAGCACCGCGGGACGCGTGACGAAGGCGCGCGCGATGGCTACGCGCTGCTGCTCGCCGCCCGAGAGCTGGCGCGGATAATGGCCAGTGCGATGTTCCAGGCCCACGCGGGCGAGCGTTTCCAGCGCCGCAGCGCGCGCGTCACGCCTGCCGGCGAGCTCGAGCGGCAACATGACGTTTTCCGCTGCCGTCAGCGACGGCACCAGGTGAAACGCCTGGAACACGAAACCCACGCGTTCGGCTCGCAGCCGCGCCCGGCCGTCTTCGTCGAGCGCAGTCAAGTCGGCCCCCGCGAGGGTTATGCGTCCGGAGGTGGGCGTATCGAGCCCGGCCAGCAGCGCCAGCAGCGTCGATTTGCCGGCGCCCGAGGCCCCGACGATGGCAACTGATTCACCCGCGGCAATGTCCAATGCGACATCGTCAACGATGGTCAGCATCCCTTCGGGACTGGTAACCTTTTTTGTGAGGTTTTCTGCCTTGAGTACGCTCATCCGGTTCATTTGCTCGATCTTGTTCCTGGCGCTCGCGTCGGGTGCGAGTGCTGGCGACCCAAAATCGCCGACTATCGTCGTGCTGGGCGACAGTCTCAGCGCCGGGTACGGCATCAAGGTTGAGCAAGGCTGGGTGAACCTGCTCGCACAACGGCTCGCCACCGAAGGGTACGGATACCGCGTGGTCAACGCCAGCGTGAGCGGAGAAACCACGCAGGGCGGACTCGCCCGGCTGCCGCGCGCGCTCGAAATACATAAACCAGCGATCGTGGTGGTCGAACTCGGCGGTAACGATGGACTGCGCGGCCTGCCGCTCGCCGCGAGCCGCGAGAACCTCGCCAGGATCATCGAGCTCGCGCGCGCGGGCGGGGCACGGGTACTGCTGGTCGGAATGATGATCCCGCCTAACTACGGGCCACGGTACGGCGAGGAATTCCGCCAGATGTTCGCTTCGCTGGCCGGAAAGTATTCACTGGCCTTTGTGCCATTCCTGCTCGACCAGGTGGCGCTCAAGCCCGAGCTAATGCAGGCCGATGGCATCCATCCCAATGCCGCAGGGCAACCACAGGTCCTCGCGAACCTCTGGCCGGAGCTCAAACCGCTGCTAGTTGCTCCCGGGAAACCCGCAAGCTAGCCTGCGACACCGTAGTCGAGGGGTGGTCGTGGAAAAGCACTGGCTCAAGTCATATCCGCCGGGCGTTCGGGCGGAGATCAATGTCCACGAATACCCGTCGCTCAAGGAGATGATCGAGCGGGCGCTCGCCATTCATTCGGTGCGCGATGCCTACGTGCAGATGGGCAAGGCGATCACCTTCGGCGAAATCGACGTGTTGTCGGCGCAGTTCGGCGCATTCCTGCAGACCGGCTGCGGACTCAAGAAAGGCGACCGGGTCGCCGTCATGCTGCCGAACGTCCTTCAGTACCCCATCGTGGTGCACGGCGCATTGCGCGCCGGCATGACCGTGGTGAACACCAATCCGCTCTACACCGCCCGAGAACTCGAGCATCAGCTGGTCGATTCCGGCGCGACCGTCATCGTCATCCTCGAGAATTTCGCCCACGTCCTGCAGGAAGTGATCGCGCACACGCCAATCAAGCACGTGGTCGTCACCAGCGTTGGCGAGATGCTCGGTTTCGTGAAGGGCGGCATCGTCAATTACGTCGTGCGCCACAAGCGCAAGCAGGTCAAGGAATTCCACCTGCCGGGCTGCTGGAACTTCCAGAATGCGCTCACAGCTGGCTCGCGCGTACGCATGCAGCCGGTGACCCTCACGCACAGCGATATCGCCTTCCTGCAGTACACGGGCGGCACTACCGGCGTTGCCAAGGGCGCGATGCTGACGCACGGCAACATGGTCGCCAACGTCCTGCAGGCGCTCGAGTGGATCGGGCCGGCGTTACCGCGCGATTCCGCAACCTTGATCACCGCGCTGCCGCTGTACCACATCTTCGCGCTCACCGCGAACTGCCTGGTGTTCGTCGTGCTCGGGTGGCGAAACGTTCTCATAACCAATCCGCGCGACTTCCCCGGCTTCGTCGCGGAGCTGAAGAAATACAAGTTCGCATTCATCAGCGGCGTGAACACGCTTTTCAATGCACTGCTGCACACGCCCGGCTTCGACAAGGTCAATTTCTCCGAGCTGCGTGTGACCCTCGGCGGCGGCATGGCTGTACAGGAGACTGTCGCGAAGCGCTGGAAGGAAGTGACTGGCAAGATCCTCTCGCAGGCCTGGGGCCTGACCGAGACCTCCCCCGCCGCGTGCATCAACCTGCCGGGTGAGGATTTCAACGGCTCCATCGGGCTCCCGATTCCCTCGACTGAAATCAGCATCCGCGATGACGCCGGCAATGCGCTTGGCATCAACGAGGTCGGCGAAATCTGCGTTCGCGGTCCACAGGTGATGGCCGGCTACTGGAAACGCCCCGACGAGACTGCAAAGGTGATGATTGGCAATGACTGGCTGCGCACTGGCGATATCGGGCGCATCGACGAGCGCGGACTGGTGTTCATCGAGGACCGAAAGAAGGACATGATCCTGGTGTCCGGCTTCAACGTGTACCCGAACGAAGTCGAG
>Ga0111538_10011432_pt1 | contig 11771 bp, 13 predicted proteins | sample SoiMethybrSBSTD1_FD_79669 | JGI IMG/M metagenome (GOLD analysis project Ga0111538, IMG submission 79669) | Bulk soil microbial communities from a Populus tree surrounding site in Tennessee, USA - Soil MetaG P. TD hybrid SBSTD1 (version 2)... | ecosystem: Environmental > Terrestrial > Soil >...
ACCTCCTCGACCTGGCCCTTGCCGAGCAAGGTCGCGGGGCGGATCGTCCGGAGCCGGAACGCCCTCTCCTTCGCGACGACGATGCCGATCGCCTCGGCCAGCCCTTCAGCCTCCTCGAGCCGCGCCTCGGCCGAGCGAGGCGAGGCTTCGCCTGGAAGCTCGGGAACCACCAGTACCGCCCGCTCACCGCGAGCGACGTCGGTTTCGCCGTGGCCGTCATACTCTTTCAGGACTCGTCCCCCGCATCATCCTGCGCCTCGCCCTGCGGCTCATCCTGGTCGAGCTTCAACGAGTGCGCGGGCTGCAGCGTCGAGATCGCATGCTTGTAAATCAGCTGGACCTGGCCGCCACGCTCGAGCAGCAGCGAGAATTGGTCATAGGCCGTGACCGATCCTTGAAGCATCACGCCGTTGACCAGGAACAGGGTCATCCGCTCCTGCTCCTTTGCCGCGGCGGCGAGGAACAGGTCCTGGAGGACGGCCTTCGCCCCGTCGGCAGGCGGTTCAGGCGCGACGAAGTCGGGCGGCGGCTGCGCCGGCATGATGGTCGAGATCGAGTGCTTGTAGATCAGCTGCGAAACACCCTCGCGCCTGAGCAACAGCGAGAAAGCGTCGAACCAGGTGATCGCGCCCTGCAGCTTGACGCCTTTGACGAGGAAGATGGTGACCGGCAGCTTGGCCCGCCGGACGCTGTTGAGGAAATGGTCCTGGAGGCTGAGCGATCGCGCGGCCATCGTAACGGACTCCTACTCGTCCCCTTCGCGCTTATCCCCGATTCCCAAAGCCTTGAGCTTCCGGTGAAGCGCCGAGCGCTCCATCCCGATGAAGGACGCGGTGCGCGAAATGTTGCCCGAAAAGCGGCGGATCTGGATCTTGAGATATTCCCGCTCGAAGGATTCGCGCGCTTCCCTGAGCGGGCTGCCCATGATCGCCATGGTCGTGCTCGATCCGCCCGGCGCGCCTTGGTTGTCGAGTACCTCGGACGGCAGCAGGTCGACCTCGATGCACGACACACGGTCACCGGGTGCGAGGATGATCGTCCGCTCGATGATGTTGCGCAATTGGCGGACGTTGCCCGGCCAGTCGTGCGCCTGGAGCGCCGCCATCGCCTCGTCGGAGATGGAGGGGGTCGCCATCCGCCGGTCGGAGGCGAAGCGGGCGAGGAAATGCCCCACCAGTTCGGGAATGTCTTCACGGCGTTCGCGCAGCGGTGGCAGCCGGACCGGCACCACGTTCAACCGGTAGAACAGGTCCTCGCGGAAACGGCCCCCGGCGATCTCGTCGGACAAGTTCTTCGATGTCGCCGACAGGACCCGCACATCAACCTTGACCGGCCGCTGTCCGCCGACTCGGTGATAGCTCTGGTCGGTGAGGACGCGCAGGATCTTGCCCTGGGTGGTCGCGGGCATGTCGGCAATCTCGTCGAGGAACAGAGTGCCGCCATGGGCGTGCTCGAGCATGCCCGGCCGGACCGCCCCGTCGCTCTCGCTGCCGAACAATTCCTCTTCGACCCGGTCGGGGCTCATCATCGCCGCCGGCAGGACCACGAACGGCGCCTTCGCGCGCGGGCTCCACTGATGGATGATGCGCGCCGCGATCTCCTTGCCGACTCCGGCGGGTCCGGTGATCAGCACGCGGCTGCCGGTCGGCGCCACCCGCTTCAGCGTCGCGCGGACCGAGTTGATCGCCACCGACGTCCCGTGCAGTTGCTCTTCGTGGCCGACCTGCCGGCGGAGCGCTTCATTCTCGCGCTTCAGCCGCTCGGTCTCGGTCGCCCGGTCGACGAGATAGATCAGCCGCTCGGCCTCGAACGGTTTTTCGATGAAGTCGACCGCTCCTTCCTTGACCGCCGCCACAGCGGTGTCGAGGTTGCCGTGCCCAGAGATCATCAGCACTGGAATCGACGGGTCGCGACCCTTGATCTCCTGCAGCAGCTGAAGCCCGTCGAGTCGGGAGCCGTGCAACCAGACATCGAGCAGGACCATCGACGGTCGCCGCTCCTCGACCGCCTCGAGCGCCGAATTGCTGTCAGCCGCGGTCCGCACCGCATAGCCTTCGTCTTCGAGCACGCCGCTGACGAGGTCGCGGATATCGGCTTCATCGTCGACTACGAGCACTTCAAGCGCCATCAGCCAGCAACCTCGCCTTCATTGTCTTCGTCGGTGGATTCGTCCCCCGCCCCATCGGCCAGCGCCGCCAAGCGATCGGTATCGAAAGCGATCCTGACATGCGTGCCGCCGCCCGGCCGGTCGAGGAAGGCGATCTCGCCCATATGTTCCTCAACAATCTTCTTGACGATGGCTAATCCGAGGCCGGTGCCGCGGACGCGCGTGGTCATGTAGGGCTCGGTCAGCCGCTCGCGGTCCTCGGGCAGGCCGATGCCGGTGTCCATGACGTCGATGATGAGCTGGTGACCCTCGGTGTGAAGGCGCACCTCGACGCGGTCGCCGGCAAGGCTGTGCTCGCCCCGAGTTATCCGGCTTTCAATGGCTTCGACACCGTTTTTCACAACGTTGGTCAGCGCCTGGGCGAGCTGGCGGCGGTCACCGACCATTGCGAGCTCGCCCTGCGGCGGTTCGAGCACAAAGCTGATCCCGGGGTGCGCGACTTCGTGGAGGAACAGGGCTTGGCGGGCGATGTCGTGGATATTCTCCTCGCGGAACACCGGCTTGGGCATGCGCGCGAAATTGGAGAACTCGTCGACCATGCGCCGAAGGTCGCCGACCTGACGGACGATCGTCCCCGTCAGCCGCTCGAACGTCTCCTTGTCCGCCGCGATTTCCTCGCCAAACCGCCGTTGCAATCGCTCGGCGGCAAGCTGGATCGGGGTCAGCGGGTTCTTGATTTCGTGCGCGATTCGACGCGCGATGTCGGACCAGGCCGCGCGGCGTTGGTCGCTGAGCTGGTCGGTGATGTCATCGAAGGTCAGTACGCTGCCGTCCTGGTAGCGGACCCGCTTGACCGCGAGCGTCCGCTGGCCGGAGCCTGTGACGGCAATCACGTTCGCCTCGGCATGCTCGCCGCGCATGAACTCGTCCAGGTCGGACGAGACCTCGGCCAGCGGCTTGTTCTCCAGCTCCTCCTCCCCTCGCTGCAGCAGGCCTTCCGCCGAGCGGTTGATGAGCAGGATGCGGTTCCCCGAATCGAGCGCAATCACGCCCGCGGTGACGCTCGACAGCACCGCCTCGATGAACGCGCGGCGGGCGTCGAGCTGCGTGTTCGCGGTCCGCAAGGCCCCGGTCTGTTCGTCCAGGCGGCCAGCCATGCGATTGAACGCGGTTGAGAGCGTCTGGACCTCGTCCTCGGTGTCGCCGTCGCCGACCGGCACGCGGGCGGAGAAATCGCCTTCCTCGATCCGTCCGGCAGCAGTGACCAGCTGTCCCACCGGGCGGACCATCCGATCGGCAAGCCGGAGCGCGGCAAGGATGGCGAGGCCGACGATGATCAGCGCGCCGATCAGCAAGGCGGCATTGAACCGCAACTGGATCGCTCGCGAACGCTTGAGCAGCGACCGATAATCCTTGAGCACGTCATTCGCGCGATCGAGCTGCCCGCGGAATGCGGGATCGAATACCCGCGCGGCATAGATGTAGGCCTTCGGTCCATAGTCCAGGCGCGTCAGCGCGCCCACGCGATCCGCGGAGTTGATACTTACGACCTCCTGCTTGTTGAGCTGGTCGATCTTTTCTGCGGTGATCACCTTGTCGAGCGGGCGATCATAGGGGTTGACGAGCGCGTGGGTCAGAATCTCGCGGCGCGGACCGACAGTGAAGATAATCGCTTCCGAAAGCCCGCGTTGATAGACCTGCAGCTTGGCAAAGGCGTCGGCGAAGCGCGGATCGTCGATCGGCACCTGCCGCAGGTATCCGGCGACGTCGGCGCTCATGGTCCGGGTTTCGGATGCGACCCGGTCAACTTCCTGGTTGTAGACGTTCTGCGCGATGGCCGACGCATTTTCGAGCATGCCGCGGGCCCGGTCGGAGAACCAGAATTCCAGCCCGCTCTGGAACAGGACCGAGGCGAAGATCGCGACCAGCACGGTCGGGACCGCCGCGATGACCGAGAAAAGCGCAACCAAACGGGTATGCAGCCGCCCGCTGCCGAGTCCGCCCTTCTCGGCCCGCGCCATCGCGATCCGGCGCGAAAACAACACCATCAGCGCGATTGCCGGCAGCAGGTTCGCAACCAGCAGCAGCGCGATCAGCGGCGGCGACAGCAAAGTTCCCGGTTCGAGCCCGCGGCTGAGCAGCCAACCGCTGACCGCAAGCATCGCGATGAGGAAGGCGCCGATGAGCCACGCCGCGCGACTGTAGAAGCGTCCGCTCTCGCGCTCCCGCTGCAGCCAGCTGCTCTTCGATTTCAATGCCGATTCGGCCACGCGGGCATCCATTGCGGCCGCCCCTAGCATGGCCGCAGCAGCCGTTGCATCAAAAACACACTTGTGTCGTGGGAATTGCGCTCAGGCCGCGGAGCGCGCCAGCCAAGGCGAATAAAAATCACGCAACATCCGCGTGACAACCGTCGGATCGTCCTGCTGATTCACAGAGTTGCGGAGTTCTGCCGAGCCCGGCAGTCCCTTGGTGTACCAGCCGATGTGCTTGCGGGCGAGATTGACGCCGGTGTGGGTGCCGTAGAGCGACAGCATGTCCGCATATTGCTCGAGCATGGTTTCGAGCTGCTCGTCGAGGCTCGGGTCCGGGCGCACACCGCCACCGCCGAGATCCGCCATGATCTGGCCTAGCAGCCACGGTCGGCCGTAAGCCCCGCGGCCGATCATCACGCCGTCGGCGCCCGACTGACGCAGCGCCTCGCGGCAATCTTCAATCGAGCAAATGTCGCCGTTGACGATCACCGGCACCGAGACTGCCTCTTTGACCGAGCGCACAAACGCCCAGTCCGCCTCGCCCTTGTACATCTGGCAACGGGTGCGGCCGTGGACCGTGATCATCCGGACGCCGAGATCCTCGGCGATGCGCGCCAGCTCGGGCGCGTTAAGGCTGTCGTGGTTCCAGCCCATGCGCATCTTCAGCGTCACCGGCACCGTCACCGCCTTGACCGTCGCGTCGATGATCGCCGCGGCAAGCCCAAGGTCGCGCATCAGTGCCGACCCGGCTTCGCCGTTCACGACCTTTTTCACCGGGCAGCCCATGTTGATATCGATGATCGCCGCGCCGCGCTGCTCATTGAGCCTGGCGGCCTCGGCCATCACCCGCGGCTCGCAGCCGGCCAATTGCATGGACACCGGCTCCTCGGCCGAGTCCCACAGCGCCTTCTGCAAGGATTGCCGGGTTTCACGGACCATCGCCTGGCTGGCGATCATCTCGCTCACCGTCAGCCCAGCGCCGTAGCGCTTGACGACCCGCCGGAACGGCAGGTCGGTGACGGCCGTCATTGGGGCCAGGATCACCGGCGACGCGACCTCGACGGGGCCGATCTGGATGGGCTGCAATGCGGTCATGGGGACCGCGCATGTAGTGGAACAGCCCTTGGCGGACAAGGCGAGCGCGCCTAGACGCCGCCGCCGTGACCACGACCGCCCTGATCGTTGCCGCCGGCAAAGGCGAACGCGCCGGCGGCGGCATACCCAAGCAGTTCCGTCCGATCGGCGGCAAGCCGATGCTCCGCTGGGCCGTCGAGGCGATGGCGCGCCATGGGACGATCCGCGACGTTCGGGTTGTGATCGGCCCCGGCCAGGCCGAGCTCGCGGCGGTTGCGCTCAGCGGTCTGGATGTCGGACCGTTCGTCGAGGGCGGCGCCGAGCGTGCAGATTCGGTCCGCGCCGGCCTCGGCGCAATCGAGGGCGACGCTGTCCTCGTGCACGATGCCGCCCGCCCCTTCTGCCCGCCCGAGGTGATCGACCGGTTGCTCGGGCCGCTCGAATTCTTTGAGGGCGCGGCGCCCGTGCTGGCCGTCGGCGATACTCTGGCGCACGCAACCGAGCGGATCGGGATGCCGGTCGACCGCACGGGGCTCGTTCGAGTGCAGACCCCCCAGGCGTTCCGGCTGGACGCGCTCAAAGCCGCCTACCAGCGCTGGTCGGGGCCCTCGCCCACCGATGAAACAAGCGTCGTTCAGGCCGCCGGGATGAGTGTCGCCGCGGTCGCCGGCGACGTGGCGCTCGAAAAGATCACGACCACATCAGATTTCCACCGCGCCGAGGAATGGCTCGCGGCGCGCCTTGTCTCTCGCTCCGGCATCGGGTTCGACGTTCATGCCTTCGCCGGAGACGGCCCGGTGATGCTCGGCGGGGTCGCGGTCCCGCATAGCCGTGGCCTCGCGGGCCACAGCGATGCCGATGTCGTCCTCCACGCGATCACCGATGCCCTGCTGGGCGCCGCCGGCCTCGGCGACATCGGCGAGCATTTCCCGCCGTCGGATCCGCAGTGGAAGGGCGCCGCCTCCGACACGTTCCTGCTCTCCGCCGCCGCGCTGCTCCACGAGCGCGGAGCCATCCTCGACCATGTGGATTGTACTATCATCGGTGAAGAGCCGCGGATCGGGCCCTATCGTGACGCCATGCGTTCACGAATCGCCGATATCCTGGGGATTGGAGTGGACCAGGTGAGCATCAAGGCGACGACTACCGACGGGCTCGGCTTTACCGGCCGGCGCGAAGGCATCGCCGCACAATCGGTTGCCAGCGTCCGGATGGCGCCACGTGCCTGACATTCTGCTGCCCAAGGCGCTGGTGGCCAAGGCGCGCGAGGTGGTCGAGGCCAACCGCAAGGCCGGCCGGCGGATCGCGCTCGCCGAAAGCTGCACCGGTGGGCTGGTCAGTGCCGCGATCACCGAGATTCCCGGCGCGTCCGACGTGTTCGAGGCGGGATATGTGACCTACTCCGATGCCTCCAAGGTCCATGAGCTCAAAGTCAGCGAAGACGTCGTCGAGACCTTCGGGGCGGTCAGCGTCGCTACTGCCTGGGCCATGGCGCGCGGGGCGCTCGCCGCGTCGGATGCCGATGTTGCGGTGGCCGTTACGGGAATCGCCGGACCCGGCGGGGGCTCGCCCGCCAAGCCCGTCGGCACCGTGGTCTTCGCCCGCGCCGAGCGTAGCGCTGATCCGGCGCGGATTTTCGCCGACCAAAAACTGTTCGAGAATGAGAACCGTGCCGGGGTCCGGCTGCGCGCCGCGTTGTGCGCGCTCGACCTGCTGATGCCGGGCGATCCGGCCGAGGCAACGGCAGGCGCCGAAGTTTACGACGGCCTCTAGGCGTCAGGCGACGCTCTGGCGGCTGCCGTAGAGCTCTCCGGCGCGCTGCTCGAAGGCCCCGGTCATCCGCCTCAGCGCGCGGTCGAACATTGCTCCGGCGAGGCTTTCGAACAGCCGCGACCTGAAGGCGAAATCGACCGCGAAATGGACGTTGGTGCCCCCGTCGGCCGCACGCTCGAAGGTCCATTCGTTGTGGAGATATTTGAGCGGCCCGTCGACATAATCGACGCAAATCCTGTGCGGCCGCTCCTTCACCACCCGGCTGGTGAACCGCTCCTTGAAGGCGTTGAAGCCGACGACCAGGTCGGCGACGGTCTCCGTCTCGCTCGACGAGCGCACCCGGACCGCGACCACCCATGGCAGGAATTCGTCATAACGCGCGACATCGGCAACGAGGTCGAACAATTGTTCCGGCGTGTACGGCAGGTGCCGGGTCTCGCTGTGGCGCGGCATCAGCCGTTCGAGCGCTCCAATTGGGCCAGCCGAGCCGCCTGCATTTTCTTGAAATCGTCGCCCGCATGATAACTCGACCGCGTCAGTGGTGAGGCAGCGACCAGCAGGAAGCCCTTGGCCCGTGCGATTGCCGCATAAGCGTCGAACGCCTTGGGAGTCACGAACTCCTCTACCCTGGCGTGGCGCGGCGTCGGCTGGAGGTACTGGCCCATGGTCAGGAAATCGACGCCGGCCGAACGCATATCGTCCATCACCTGGTGAACTTCGAGCCGCTCCTCGCCGAGCCCGACCATCAGCCCCGACTTGGTGAAGATATGCGGGGCCTTGCGCTTGACGCTTTCGAGCAGCCGCAGCGAGGCATAATAGCGGGCGCCTGGACGGATCGTCGGATAAAGCCGCGGCACCGTCTCGAGATTGTGATTGTAGACGTCGGGCCCGGCCGCAATGATCTCCTCGACCGCCGCTTCGCTCTTGTTGCGGAAGTCGGGCGTCAGGATTTCGATCGTCGTGCCGGGCGTGTTGCGGCGCAGCGCCTCGATCACCTTGACGAACTGCGACGCGCCGCCGTCGGCCAAATCGTCGCGGTCGACGCTGGTGACGACGATATGCTCGAGGCCAAGCTCTGCCGCAGCCGTCGCGACATGCTCCGGCTCAAGCGGATCGACCGCGCGCGGCATCCCCGTCTTCACGTTGCAGAAGGCGCAAGCCCGCGTGCAGGTGTCGCCGAGGATCATCACCGTGGCGTGCTTCTTGGTCCAGCACTCGCCGATGTTCGGGCACGCCGCTTCCTCGCACACTGTGGCGAGGTTTAGTTGGCGCATCAGCCGCCGGGTCGCGTGATAGCCTTCGCTGACCGGAGCCTTGACCCGGATCCAGTCGGGCTTGCGTTGCTTTGCTGGCCCTTGGGGAACTGCGGCGGGAGCGTCCATGGCGCCGAGATAGCGATTGGCGGCGACGCTTGCCAGCCCTGCCCCGCTCCGGTTAGCGGCGGTCCATGACCCACCTGTCGCAGCTCATCGAAGGCTACCGTCGCTTCCGCGAAACCGACTGGAAACGCGAGCGCGAGCGCTGGTCCGAGCTCGCGGAAGGCCAGAGCCCCAGGGTGATGATCCTGTCGTGCGCCGACAGCCGCGTCGACCCGGCGCAGATTTTCGCGGCCCGGCCCGGCGAGATATTCGTCGTCCGCAACATCGCCGGACTCGCTCCGCCGTACGAAACCAGCAGCGGCTTCCACGGCGTTTCGGCCGCGCTCGAATTCGCCGTCACCCAGCTCGACGTCGCCGAGCTGCTGGTCATGGGTCACGGCCTGTGCGGGGGGTGCGCGGCGGCGCTCACCGGGCAGTTCGACGACACCGCGCCCGGCGCGGGTCATTTCATCTCCGACTGGGTGGGGATGCTGAGCGGCGCGCGCGACCGGGTTCGAGCGCGGCATGGCGAGCTCGACCGGGACGCATTCACCGACATGGAACGCGAGGCGGTGAAGGTCAGCCTGGCGAACCTGCGCACATTCCCGTGGATCGCCGAGCGCGAAGCGGACGGGCGCATGAGCCTGCACGGCGCCCATTTCGCCATCGCCGAAGGACGGCTGTACATGCTCGACGAGGCGGAAGAAAACTTCCGCCCCGTCTAAGCAATCTTCTCTAACACCTTACGTTATAATTGTAATGCGGCTGGCCGTACTGGTCTACGTAATAGCAATAGCCGCGGGTGTCGCGATAATATTGCCGTCCGCCGATGGTCGCGCCCAGCACACCGCCGAGGATCGCACCGGCAACGGCGCCGGTCGTGGTATTCACGCCCGGAATGATCTTGCCGACGACTGCTCCGCCGAGCGCGCCGACTGCCGCGCCACCGACCGTCCGGCCGACCTGGCTGTTGGTGTACGGATACTGCTGCTGCCCGTAATAGCCATTATTGTAATAGCCATTGTTGTAATACGGGTCGTAGCCGTACTGGTTCTGCGGATAAGTGGTGCAGCCGGCCGCCGCGATACTGGCAGCGAGAACTGCGGCTAGTCCAACCTTCCTCATCTTACTGTCCTTCCGAATACGCGCCCCCTGTAGGGCTATCAGTGCATCAGGAGGCGTTTCGTTCCCGCATCGACCATATACTGTTCATTTACGGCCAATGGCTTGCGCTCGGGTGTGGCCATTCCGCGCCACTGCGATACAGGGGGCGCAGCATGCAGCGCCGATTCGAACATTTGCACGAGCGCAACGGCGACGCCGAGAACAACATCGCGCTGCTGATCGACGCCGACAACGCCTCACCCGACCATCTCGACGAGGTGCTGCTGGTCCTCGGCGAGCTCGGCACGATCAACATCCGCCGCGCCTACGGCAACTGGGCCAAGGCGAGCCTCAAGGGCTGGGGCCTGCTGACCGGACTCCACTCGATCATCCCGATGCAGCAATTCGACGTCGTGAAGGGCAAGAGCGCGACCGATATGCGCATGACCATCGACGCGCTGGACCTGCTTTATCGCGGGAATGTCGACGGGTTCGGCATCATGTCGTCGGATTCGGATTTCCTGCCGCTAGCTCAGCGCATCCGCGAGGACGGGTTGCCGGTCTACGGCTTCGGCACCGCCAAGACGCCCCTTTCCTTCCAGCAGGCCTGCACGCGCTTCTTCGACGTCGGCGCGCTGGCATTGGATGAGGCCGACAAGCTCGAGCAGCCGATCGCCGGCAAGGGCCAGCGGCCGGTGGATACCGAGCTGCTGCAGGTGCTGGGCTCGGCCTACAAGGCGTCCAAGCGCGACGACGAGGGCTATACCCCGCTGAGCGAGCTCGGCCAGCGGGCCAAGGCGGTGTCCAGCTTCGCCGCCCGCAACTACGGCTACACGCGCCTTTCGGAGCTGATCAAGGCGGTGCCCAATTTCGAGGTGAAGACCGGCGACGACGGCCGCATCCTGGTCAAGCGCCTGCGCTGAACCGCAGCCACTGTTGTTAGCCCGCCACACTCGGGATGGAATCGTCCCGGCGTGGAACGCCGCCGCAGGATGACGGTTGTGTCCCGCGAGCGGAAACCTTCAGGATGGACCCCGAAACTCAACTCGAGACGGCTCTCGACGCCCTAGCCACGCGAGCGGACTGGCGGGCGGTGCTCGATGCGCTCTCCGCGGCGACCTATGTGACCGACGCCGAGGGGGCCGTCACTTACTGGAATCGCGCCTGCGTCGAGCTCGCCGGGCGTGAGCCGCAACTCGGCCGGGACCGATGGTGCGTGACCTGGAAAATCTACACCACCACCGGCGAATTCCTCCCCCACGATCAATGCCCGATGGCCGACGCAATCAGGGAGAAGCGCGTGATCCGCGATGCGGTCGCGATCGCCGAGCGCCCGGACGGCAGCCGCATCGCATTTCGGCCCTACCCTACCCCGTTGTTTGACGACAGCGGCACTTTGACCGGCGCGGTCAACATGCTGATCGACGTCACCGAGGAGCAATCGGGCGCGCTGACCGAACAGGCCGAGCGCTGCCGCCGCCTCGCCGGGGCGCTCTACAGCCGGGAAAGCAATACGGTCCTGCAGCACATGGCGGAGCGGTTCGATCAAACGGCCGCCGAGCTCAGGAAATCCGCAGGAAACGACCGCTGAGGCTCAAAGCAACTCGAGACTGACCGTCACCTCGTCGCCGGCGGCGATGCCCGCGCGGCACCGAACCTCCTTTTTCACCGGCAGCAGATAGCCGCCCGATTTCTGCGGAAAGACCGACGTTCGCCAGGCGAACCCGCTGATCGTCGCCTCCACCTTGACCGAACCGAAGCCGCCGCGGGCGAGGAGGCTGTGAGCGCGGATTTCGACTGCGTCGCCCTCGGGGATGGTGATGAAATGCCAGCTCCCGCCGCTCCACAGCCACAACGGCGCGGTCACGGTGATCACGGCTTCTTCCGCCAATCGTAGCCCGCGATCCGGCGGCCGGCGGCGCAATCCTCGAACAGCGTCGCGAGGCGCTTGGCGCGCGTTTCGGGCCGCTTCGCGCTGGTCACCCAATTGAGCACCAGCTTGCGATAGCCGGGCGGCTGGCTTTGCCAATAGGCCCAGGCGGCCTTGTGCCTGCGGAACTGCTTTTCCTCCGCCGACGCGAACTCCGCCAGCGGCTTCTC
>Ga0111538_10011433_pt1 | contig 11770 bp, 10 predicted proteins | sample SoiMethybrSBSTD1_FD_79669 | JGI IMG/M metagenome (GOLD analysis project Ga0111538, IMG submission 79669) | Bulk soil microbial communities from a Populus tree surrounding site in Tennessee, USA - Soil MetaG P. TD hybrid SBSTD1 (version 2)... | ecosystem: Environmental > Terrestrial > Soil >...
CGCCTAGCCCCGCCCCGTGCGGCCTCGCCGCGCTCGCGCCGTAGCCGCGCGCGGCCTCGTCCCCCCGGGGACGACTTTCGGCCAGAGAACCCACCTCCCTCGGCGTTTTCGGCGCCAATCCGTGCGTGACGCGCGCCGTGACGGGGTTGTGACGGAGCCCCGGATACTCGACAGCCATGGCGCAACGATCACTCGCGCATGCGGGCGACATCGTCGGCGACGTCGCTGGCGGCCGGCATGCCGTCACGGTCGCGACGCCGGCAGGGCCGGCGCCGCGGGGGGGAGGTGGATCATGAGCACAGCGATTTCGATCTCCGCGATCCTGGCCACGGCGGTGGCCAGCCACTATCTGGCGTCGTTCATTCAGGCCGTTCTGCACCAGTTCGTCGGACACCACCCGCGTGGGCGGTTCTTCTACCGCACCCACGTCCGGGATCATCACGGGCGGTACCCGGGGGACGCCACCGTGTCGGAGAAATACAGCGACGAGGAGCGGGACATTGCGGTGTTCTACCTCGTGCCGGCCGCCCTGCTGGCAGTGACGGCGTATCTGCTCTTGCCGCTGGCGATCTTCGTGACCCACGCTGCTTCGCTCGCGGCCTCCTACGGCGCGCACGTCTACCTCCACGTCCAGTACCATCTGGCCCGGTCCTGGCTGAACCGGTTCGCCTGGTTCCGACGCCGTCGGCAGCTTCACTTCGTGCACCATCGCGAGCCGACCAAGAACTTCGCCGTCATCGACTTCGTCTGGGACCGCCTGGGCGGCACGTACCAGCCCGCGCGGCAAGGGAGATGACGCCATGGACCTCTCGATCGGCGCCCTTCTCGTCGCCAACTACTACTGGAGCACACTCAGTCTGTGGGTCGGCCACTGGTTCTCGCATCTCGCGAAGAGCCCGCTGGCCGGTTTTCATGTCGGCGGACATCACGCCATCTATCCGGACTCTCGACACATGCGCACGGAGGCCTTCCGCTACGGGCGCGGCCGATCCTCGAGCCTTTTCTCGCTCCTGCCGGGGCTGGTGCTGCAGACGCTCCTCCAGGGCCTGATCTTCTCTCCGTGGGCATGGCTTCTGTGCGCGGTCGAAACCGCGCTCGTGGCGGCTGCGCTCAGCCGCCTGCACATCGAATTCCACCTTATCGACTCGAAACTCGAACGGTTCCGCTGGTTCCGGCGCGCTCGCCGGCGGCACGAGACGCATCACGACCGGGACCTCAACTACATGGTGGGTGACCACTTCTGGGACCGTCGGTTCCGCACCTTCACCGGATCCGCATGGCCCACGCGGTGACCGCCCGGCTCGCACCCCCCCCCCGCGTGCATTAGTGACAGGGGCGCGCCGCTGAGGGACTATACAGGCCCGTCACGAGGCCGAAGGGTCGCGCGGCCCATGCCGCTGAGTGGTGATCCAACGGGATAGGATGGGAAGACGTGCTGAGTACGCTGCTCTTCTATATCGGGGACCTTATCCTGGCATTGCTCCAAGGCTTGCCCGACCTCGCGATCATCGCGTGGACGGAAAGGCGTTCGAAAGATTGACCGAACGGCCCGCCGCGGACCACTGCGGCTGCGACGAGCCCCCCGCCCCTGCGCGCGCCGCGCTCGCCCCTCAGCGCCCCGGGGACTACGCGCCCACCAGGCCTGTCACGAGGCCGAACGCGCCGGGCACATCGACCACGAGCGCCACGAATAGCCGCCGCCGGCTCGACGCGCGCGTTAGGCCGGATGTCACCAACGCGTCTCCACGGAGATACCACACTGCCGATAACGGAGCACCGGCACACGCCTCAAGGGCACGCCAAGCAAGAAGCCGGTAAGAAGAAAGACCGCGATCGATCCATGAGTTGTTCGCTCGAAGTCGTCGCCACCGCATTGCGAACATCTGGCTGGGCTAGCTTCATCGCGGGCGGCGCCCTCTTGCCCGGATCCTAGGCCATCGATCCGATCCACCGGTGTCTCCAGAAAACGGATGGCTTCGGACGCCCGGGCTACCGGAACCAGCAACTTCACGCCGTCGGCCGCACGTGAGGACAGCCAGTCAGCCGGGATGAAGTTGTCATTCGCAAGGGGGGTCGGTATTCCGGCAGCATCCAGGACTGACCGGGCGACGTGCGCCTCCGACACGCTGGTGAATGTTCGGACTACAACGACCCCGGATGCTTCGTTCATCTCGGCTTAACTATTCATCTCGGCCTAACGTTTGACATAAGCGGACATGCCAACCGCCGCTTCGCGCCGGTTGGCATGTCCGCTCGATGGAAGGGTTAGGCGTCTGCGCTCGCGTTGTGGACATACGCGCGCAAAGGTCCGAGCTAGGCATTGGAGAGAATTTCGTGCGTCAGGTTGTCAACCACAACGGGGCAATCCAAGTACGTGAGCGAAGGGCTCTGTACCGTACTTCTCCCGTACGAACGCCCTCCAACTCTCCGTGTACAGAGCATCAGTTTCAGCTCGCGAGTTCCAGAGATAGATTCCGCCGACCGCGTTCCCGTCGTGCGACCGGACATAGTACTTACGTACAAGGCCGGGTACGCCCTGGTATTTCGGCGCTGTGCTCAGGAAGGTCCTTCATCCAAGCCCACGCGATTCAGCGCTGCGGCGAACTGCTGCCCCGCCGCGCGAGATTTGGAGCGGGCCTATGCGCGAAGGAGCTTCGGCCGGCGTGAAGCGACAAGAGCCTGCAGGCCAATCCATCCTCCGATGCTCAAGACAACCAGCAACAACGGTGCTGGCGCCGGAACTGACACCGGCCCGACCCTGATGTCGTATACGAAAGGTGGGGCGCCCTCAGAACGTGCAGTGAACACTGCGGCACCGCTGGCGAGAGGCCCCTCTACCATGCAGAAGTGCTCTGGAGGCCCAAGTGGGTCGCAGTTCGCTACCCAGAGGGAGGGCGTGTCAGGGCAGCAGAAGGAAGCAACACTCAATAACACTTCGCCGTCGAGCGATGGCACTTGGAACAGACTGAGGTGGAGGGCCAGCGGTACCGCATCCGAGGTGGCGCCTCCAGTCCATTCGATGAACCCGATATCAGCTTCGCTGTAGTGTGCACTATGCCCGTGGGCGGTGACATCAAGGGACAGGGTGACGCCAGTCTTGCTCGAGGGCCAGATGCCTGAATCGGCCGGAAGCGAGATGACGCCGGATGCGATTAGGTCTAGCGGCGACGCGATGGCGGCAAGTGGAATCGCGGTCAGTGCCGCTGCCACAAGCGCCCATAAGCTCACGTGCCAAGGAGCGAAGCGCTGTCGCATAACGAGGTCCTCCCTTGTCGAAATCATTGCCAGAAGCGGCGACTGGGTGATTGTTCTAACGTACACGGGGGCTGGCAGAGCACAGCCTGACAGCGCGACCGCCATCGTCGACAACAAGACGAGCCAGCGAGGTTTCATGGCTTCCGCTCTGCGCCAGTCGACGGGCAGGTCGGCCTCCGCGCCCATTCTCCAAGACGCCATTGCGGCCCCGGCGGATGAAACCCCATGAACAACTCCTCGACGACACTGTCCGCCAGGTTCTGGTACGCACGCTCCATCTCCTCGCGGAACAGGCGCGCGTCCTCGCCGCCCCACTCGAGGAACTTCCGCGGCGCGCTCAAGTAGGCGAACGCGGGAATGATTGATTCCGCCGGGTAGAGCTCACGCCCGTCCGCGCGCCGAACGAGCTTCGGGCAGGCAAAGACCAGGAGGTGACGTGGAGGGTTGATCTCGAGCGCACCGGCACCCGCCAGCCTGACCGACAGCACGCCGATTTCGAGGATGGCATCGACGTCGGGAGTTTCCCCGAGGGGAGCAACACGGTGTCCGATGCAACCCTGGGCCGCCCGTAAGACGTGATCGTGGACCGCCTCCTGGATTTTCAGGTCGGCAAAGGCATTGGCTAGCGCCGTCTCGGCTCCTTTCACCTTCCCATCGGGCGGGGCGACGATGGCTCCGTAGATGGCCCCGCCCAGCGCCGCGATTGGGACCGCGATCGCGATGAGGCCAAGCATGACGACCGCCGCTCGCGGGTCCCCCCCTGCTCCCCCTTTGGGTGCCGAAACCACTGCAAGTGCGGCCTGTCCCGCCCCCTTGGCGGCACCCGAGCCCTTGCCGCTTATGGGCCCTTTGAGGTCAGAGGTTGGGACGATGCTCGAAGTGGCGACGCCGAGGGTACTGATCTCTGTCCGCACCTGTTCGCTGAGCGGCGGGATGCGGTGCGAGTTCGTGGTGCATCCCCATGGCCCGAGGAGACTCCCGATCAGCAGCCCAACCGTTGCCGCATCGCGACGTGAACATCCCATGTGCGCCTCCTTGTCGACGAGTCGATCCGTGCTCTCCCCCCGCTTGTAGGGGGCGCACCGTCACAAGACCGTCACGCCGCGAAGCCCGGGCGGCCCGTACGGATCGGCCGCAAGGCCTTCAGATTCCATCGCCGGGCAGCCATGCCAGGGCGGTGACGGGTTTGTGACGGGGGGTTCGATAGCCTTGGCGCATGCGTGAGGACAGTGGGCGATTCTCGATGGCTATGGTAGAGTCCGCAGACACACCTATGGTGGTACTGAAGGTGGCCCTCCTCGGGACGTTCGAGGCGCGGCTGGGGCCGGGCGCGGCTATCACCTTTCCCCGAAAGAAGTCCGAAGCGCTCCTGGCGTACCTCGCTCTACATCCTGGGCAAGTGCAGGCGCGCGATAAGCTTGCGGCCCTCCTCTGGGGCGACGTCTCGGACGAACGCGCCCGTCACAGCCTCCGTCAGGCCCTGGTCACGCTACGGCGAGCTCTTCCGGGCCAGGCCGCCGCCTGTCTGGTCGAGGAAGGCGACACGATCAGGCTCGATCCCGGCGCCGTCGAGGTCGACGTGGCGCTTTTCGAGCGCCTGGCGGCGGACGGTAGTCCCGAGTCGCTCGAGCGCGCTGGAGTGCTCTACCGAGGCGATTTCCTGGAGGGAGTCGGCGTCGACGAGCCGGCTTTCGAGGAATGGCTGCGCACGGAGCGCGAACGCCTGCGCGAGCTGGCCATCGAGAGCCTAGCCAAGCTCCTCGGGCTGCTGGCGCGAGGCGGTGCCGCCGATCGGGCCGTGCAGGTCGCCGTGCGCTTGCTCGGGCTCGATCCCGCGCAGGAGCCGGTGCACCGGACGCTCATGCGCCTCTACGCGCAGCAGGGCCGCCGCGGCGCGGCCCTTCGTCAGTACCAGGTCTGTGTCGAGACCCTCGAGCGGGAACTGGGCGTCGAGCCTGAGGCCGAGACCAGGCAGCTCTATCGTGAGCTTCTTCAGACGCAACCCGATCTCGCTCCCGCGGCCGAGCCGCTACGCCGCCCGGCTCATGTCGCGACCTCCACGACCGCGCTGATCGGCCGTGCCGCCGAAGTGGCGACGCTCCGTGAGCGCCTCACCGAGGCGTGGCAGGGTCGCGGGGCGATCGGGCTCATTCAGGGCGAGGCCGGAATTGGCAAGACCCGTCTGGTCGAGGCGCTGGTCGCCGAGGCGATCGACGCCGGCGGGCAGGTGCTGCTGGGGCGCGCGTACGAGAGCGAGCAGGTCTTGCCGCTCGGGCCCTGGGTGGATGCGTTTCGCGCCGGCCATGTCGTCCCCGGCCTGGTGGAAGGGCTGGATGCGTCATGGCGAGGGGAGCTGGCCCGGCTGTTTCCGGAGCTGGGGCCCGGGGCGCGTGAAGCCTCCGACCCGGAGGACTACGTCCGCCTCTTCGAGGCGATGCTCAGGACTGTGCGGCATCTGGCGTCGTCGCGTCCGCTCGTGATCGCGCTGGAGGATCTGCACTGGGCAGACGAGATGACGCTTCGCCTGCTGACGTTCCTCGGCCGCCGCATCTTCGACTGGCCCGTGCTCGTCGTCGGCAGCCTCCGAGTCGAGGAGATGATGGACGCCCCGGTGCTGCGGCGGACGACGGTCCAGCTTGGTCACCAGCCGCGCTTCTTCTCGGCCACGCTCGCTCCCTTGTCGGAGGCCGAGACCGTGGCGCTCGTCCGATCGCACATAAGGGCCGGCACCGAGGAAGCTACCGTCCTGCGCACGGGCGAGACCGTCTGGCGCGCCAGCGAGGGCAACCCTTTCATGGCGCTCGAAACCGTACGCGCCCTTCAGCAGCAGGACCCGACGGAGCTGCATCCCGAAGGATCCACGCCGACCCGGGTACGTCAGCTCATCGATGGGCGGCTCGACCGGCTCACCGGGCGCGGGCGGCGGCTGGCGGCCGTGGCCAGCGTCATCGGCAGGGAGTTCGACTTCCCCTTGCTGGAACGGGCGGCCGAGCTGAGCGCGACGGAGACCGCGGAAGGGGTCGAGGAGCTGATCGGCCGCCGGATCCTCCACGTGATCGGTGAGCGGTTGAACTTCACGCACGACCGGATTCGTGAAGCAGCCTACGATGGGCTGCTGGCGGGATATCGCCGTGAGCTCCATGCGGCCACGGCGCGGGCGCTGGAAGGGCTGCACGCGGCAGACCCGACCTCCCACGCGCTCGCCCTTGGCCGCCACTACTATGCTGGCGAGGTCTGGAGTTCGGCGGCCCGCTACCTTGGGGACGCCGGCACCGCCGCCGCCGTGCGCTCGGCACACCGCGAGGCGGTGGTCTGCTTCGAGCAGGCGCTCGACGCGCTTCGTCGCCTGCCCGCCTCGCGCGACATAATCGAGCGGACGATCGACGTCCGCTTTCACCTCCGGCACTCCTGCGTGCCGCTGCGCGATCACGGCCGCATGCTGGAGCATCTGCGCCTGGTGGAAGTGGAGACCCGCGAGATCGGCGATCAGCGCCGGCGCGGGTGGGCCTTCGCGTACCTGGCGCATGCGCTCTTGCTGTCCGGCGATTCAGCAGCCGCGATGGACGCGGGGCAAGAGGGTCTCGCCATCGCCGCAGGCCTCGGCGACCCTGGCCTCCATGAGTCCGCGACCTTGTATCTCGGCCAGGTTCTGCACTGGGTCGGCGAATACCCGCGCGCCGTCGCGCTCCTGCGTCAGAACGTGAGCACTATCGAACCCGCGCTACGTCGCGAGGGCATCCCGTCCAAGCAGGCCGTGAACTCGCGAATGTTCCTCGGCTGGTGTCTGGCCGAGCTCGGTGAGTTCCCCGAGGCAATCGCCCACACCGACGAGGCCATGGCCCTGTCGACTGCCGCCGAGAACGCCTACTGGCTCGTGCACGCCTGCGCAGGCGCCGGCCTCGTTCAGCTCCGCCGGGGCAACTTCGTGGCGGCCGCCACGATCGCCGAGCGCGCCGTCGAGCTGTGCCGGGGTCGTGACTTCGGGGGCCTGTGGGCGATCCCCGCCGCCATTCTCGGCTTCGCCTACGCTCGCACCGAGCGGAGTCTCGAGGGAATCCCGCTGCTCGAGCGGGCCGTGGAGATCGCCTCCACCCTCGACGCCCCAGTCCTGGCCCTGCTTGGCGAGGCCTACCTGTTAGCCCAACGCCCGTCGGACGCAGCGGCGGTGGCGACGCGGACATTGCAGCTCGCGGCCGAGCGCGGGGAGCGGGGATGGCAGGCATGGGGGCACCGGCTCCTCGGCGAGGTGGCGGCGCGCCGTGAGGAAGCCGAGAGCGCGGTGGAAGCGTACCGGCGAGCGCTGGGCCGTGCGGATGAGCTCGGCATGCGGCCCCTCGTCGCCCAGTGTCATCTGGGACTCGGTGTGATTCACCGACGTACGGGCAAGCGATTCCAGGCGGCCGAGCATCTCACCGTTGCTACGAGGATGTTCGCCGAACTGGGAATGCCGTGGTGGCGCGAGCGGGCTGAAGCGGAGCAGAGAATCCTTGAAGCCTGACGCCCGCCGACCTGCCTGTGGAGCAGCCGACGAAGTTCGAGCTGGTCATCAACCTCAAGACCGCCAAGGCGCTCGGCCTCACGATCCCGCCAGCGCTGTTGTTAAGGGCGGATCAGACTATCGAATAAAGCGACTGCCCGCCGTCATCGCGGTCTTGCTTCTGCTCATGGTCTGTGTCGCCGGTGCGCAGCCGATGGGAAAGCTCCCGCGGGTTGGCATCCTGATCACGGCGAATCCTCGTCTCTACGACCCCTTCGTGGAGGAGCTCCGCCGCCTCGGATACGTCGACGGCCAGAACATCGTCCTGGAGTTCCGCAATGCCGAAGGACGGATCGAGCGCTTTCCCGCCCTCTGGGATGCCTCGGGCGCGGATCAGTTCAAGGCCGCCGAGGCGGCGTCGTTGTCGCTGGGACTGCGCGTTCAATCGCTGAAGATCCGGCCAAATCCCGACGACTTGAGCGGGGCGTTCGCGGCGGCGGTTAGGGAACGCGCCGATGCGATCGCCGTCGTCCAGACCGCGGTGCTCTTCCACGAGCGCGGGCAGATCGTACAGCTGGCAACCGGCCATCGGCTACCCGCGGCGTTCACGTTCAGGGAATTCGCCGAGACCGGCGGCCTTATGAGCTACGGAGCGCACTTACCGGACATGTTCCGCCGCGCCGCTTTCTACGTGGACAGGATCCTCAAGGGCGCGAAGCCCGGCGACCTGCCCGTTGAGGAGCCAACGAAATTCGAGATGGTGATCAACCTCAAGACCGCCAAGGCCCTCGGCCTCACGATCCCGCCGTCCATCTTGGCCCGGGCGGATCAGGTGATCGAGTGATTTTCACGAACCCCTTTGAGGCTTTGCTCGCAGTCCTCCTCGTTCTTTGGGACGCGGGCGTGAGCCCGCTCGAATGGCCCTGGTGGTTGACGATGGCGGTCCTCCTCCTCCTCGGGGCGACGGTGTGGTGGTGGCGCTCCGGGCGCAAGTGGTTCTTGTGATCCCTGATCGCCAGCGGGAGCGCCTGGGCGAATCCTCATCGCCCTCCGGGCTTCTATTGGGTCCGTGCCAGCAAGCACCCCATCGTGGGCGAATGGACCGGCCAGCAGTGGTGGGTGGCCGGCATCCCGGAGCCGGTCGCCGATGGGCAATACGTGATCGTGGGCGAGCGGATTTGCGAGCGGTCGGACGAGGCCGTGCCCGGCGGAGAGTAGATGATCTGGCCTACCGAAGCCGGTGCGCGTGACGGTCGGAAATTGAAGGCCCAGCATCGAACGCAACTTGGAGGAAGGTAGTGCGAGTCCTGCTCCCACTCGTCCACGTGATCTTGGTTGTGCTTGTGGTCCCGGTGTTGGCATTGGCCCAGAATCGGCCCGCTCCCCCCGCGGGAGACCTCCGGACCGCCCCCGGCCGTCCGGGCTGGTCCACTGACGCACGATCGGGGTGCTGGGTGTGGAACGCCACTCCCCAACCGAACGAGAGCGCGACCTGGAGCGGCGGCTGCGCGCCCGACGGTCGCGCCACCGGTTACGGAACGGTGGAATGGCGCTGGGAGAGCAAGACGCATCGCTATGAGGGCGAGTACCGCGATGGCAAGATGCACGGCCGTGGCGTCACCACGTGGGCCGACGGCGATCGCTATGAGGGCGACTACCGGGACGGGAAGCCGCACGGTCGAGGCGTCACCACGTGGGCCGACGGCGATCGCTATGAGGGCGACTACCGCGACGGGAAGGAGGACGGCCGCGGCGTTTACACGAGGGCCGATGGGACTCGCTATGAGGGCGACTACCGCGACGGGAAGCAGCACGGCCGAGGCGCCACCACGTGGGCCAACGGCGATCGCTATGAGGGCGACTACCGCAACGGGAAGCAGGACGGCCACGGTGTCTTCACGGGAGCCGATGGGACTCGCTACGAGGGCGAGTTCCGCGATGGGGAACTGCTTCGGCGACGAGAGGACGCGCGGGGAGCGCTACGTCGGCAAGTGGGTGGCGGGGTGTTTCCGTGAAGGTGACAAACGAACCAGCATCGGTAGGCCCCTCTCCGAGTGTCCGTAGGGTTCGGCACCACGGCCATAGGGCGGCGAGGAAGGCGCGAAGGACCTCCGATTGCGGATCAGGCGTGCCAGGGACCTGTGGCCGCGTCGTTTGTTGTGATTCGGCAGTAGCTCAAGGACCTACACCACCTCGGGAACAAGGGAGGGGCGTTTATGCGCTCGCTCGCGATCCTGCTCGTCGCCATCCTGTGTGTCGGATGCTCCAGCTACGCCGTGCCGAGGTACGGCGTCGCGGTGCCCAACGTCACCGCGCTCAGGCAGGCGGGTGGCCAGAAGGTCTCCGTCGGGAAGTTCACCGCGGCCGGCGAGAGTAAGTCTCAGATCACCTGTCGCGCGGTGGGGCCGATCAAGACACCTGACGAGCGTCCGTTCGAGGAGTACGTGCGCAAGGCGCTCCTCGACGAACTGCAGGTGGCTGAGCTGCACTCGGAGTCCGGCCCCATCACGCTCACGGGCGTCCTCGATCGCGTCGACTTCAGCTCGACGGAGGGCAAGTGGTACTTGGACCTGACCGTGAAGTCGTCCAACGGCGCCTCCGTGTCGGTCGCTAGTGTCCACGACTATGAGTCGAGTTTCATCGGGGAAAAGGCCTGTGCTCTCAGCGCCCAGGCCTTCGCGCCGGCCGTCCAGGTTCTGATCGGCTCGCTGGTGCACAACCCGGGCTTCCCCGCGCTCTTGAAGTAGCCGGATGGCTCTGGCGATCCGGGTGGCGGTGGCGCGGGCGGCGGTGGCGCTGGTTGCGGCCGCCGCCTTGGTCGGCTGCGGCAAGTTCTACTGGACGAAGCCCGGCAGCACGATCGACGAATTCGAGCGCGACAGCGCCGATTGCGCTCGAGCCACCAGCCCGAATCCGACGGCGGCCGCGGTCGGCAACGTCATCATCACGGCCTATCGCGCGTGCCTGACGCAGCGTGGGTACGTCCGCCAGCAACACCCCACGCCACCGCCCGACGGCTACCGAGGCTTCGAGTGACGCTTATCGGGACAGTGCACAGGACGGTGGTGACCCCGGCGGGATTCGCTGGCCCTTGGGACGTGCAAGTGCGCGGACTCGTAAGGCGGGCAGCGTAACCCCCTACGGGGCCCGCGCCGTTCACTTGGTCGTGGGCTACGTTTACTCTCCCTTCGGCCGCTTCACCGCATCGGCTTTCTCGCCATCTCCGAGCGTGGAGCGTCGCGGCAGCGTAACCGCCAGCTGAGCCCCTCGCATATCGAGAAGCTCACGAAGTGATCGCCATCGCTGATTTGCCTGGAATGGTCGCTCAAAGCAGGCATCGAAGATGTCGAGCGTAGCCGAGTGAACTCCCGCGAGCGTGACGAACTCACGTTCAATCTGCGACCGATCTTTGGTGAAGTAGTTGAGGTGGACCGACACGTCCCCGTCACCGGCTTCGGCGTTTCGCCAGTCCAGATTGAGCATGAACTCTGGCGTGAAGTGTACGTAGGCGTCTGACAACATCCCTAATTGGGACCACAGTTGCCGAACTGCGTCGGTCTCCGGGTAGGTGATGCTCGGGCGCAGCGCTTTTGGCCTCTGCCCCTCCTGCCGCGCATCCCATCGCTTGGTACGTTGCTCGAAGGACTGCCACTCCGTCAGGTTAGCTGGGTCGTGCTTGACAGCCGCAGCCATTAGGGCGGCCTCGATCGACCGACGAGTGACAGCACCGGCATCATCAGGATGGAGCCGGAGTAGAAGAGAGACCGCGCCGAGCATTGATTTGTGACAGATCAAGAAGAGGCGCCCGAAGTAAGGGGGACTCGCGGCGGGAATCAAATCAAGGCCCTCGACATAGAGCGTGTCGAGGAGACCGAATAGCTCCCGGAAGTGCGGCATACTCCGCATCCGTTGGAAGTTTTGCAGCTCTGTATCTAGAAACTCGTTTATCGCCATCTCGAGCCCGTTCTCGCAAACAGCCGGGGCAGCCCAAGGATTGGGGACACTATTTCGAGCCTTCACGAATGAGGAGCCGCAGTC
>Ga0111538_10011435_pt1 | contig 11770 bp, 10 predicted proteins | sample SoiMethybrSBSTD1_FD_79669 | JGI IMG/M metagenome (GOLD analysis project Ga0111538, IMG submission 79669) | Bulk soil microbial communities from a Populus tree surrounding site in Tennessee, USA - Soil MetaG P. TD hybrid SBSTD1 (version 2)... | ecosystem: Environmental > Terrestrial > Soil >...
GAGCTGCTCGGGCACGGGCCCGGACGCTCAGGGCATGGTGGACCTGATCGACCAGTACTGCCCGCCGGGCGGCGCGGTCAACACGTTCTCGTTCGGCACGACCCCGCAGGGCAGCTACTTCACGTCGATCTCCATGGACGTGCGTGAAGTCGCCGACGCCGAGTCGACTGCGGCCACGTGGGACAGCCAGAACATCAACGCGGACGACCTGGACGCGAACGCCATCACCATCGGTGCCAACTGGCAGGTCAACATCTTCCTCGCCCACGGCCACGGAGCCGCGGGCCCGACGAACGTGAAGGTCCGCACGAACTGCATCAACGGCCCGAACCTCAACTCTCCGACCGGTCACCCGATCGAGATCCTGACGAACGGTACGCTGGCGCTGACCTTGTCGGATCCGCACAACGGCACCGTGACGTCGTACAACCCGTTCGCGGTTCCGTGCGACATCACCCTGGTGGGTCTCCCCTGGGCGGCTCAGGGCACGGTCGTGGGCGGCGGTCGCGCCGACCTTTCCCGCGCGCGTTGCGGCGTCGTCGGCTCGGTCAACCTGAATCCCGACCCGTGATCTTCGACTAGAGCCCCGGGAACCACCCGGAGCGTTTCTTCCAGGGCCGCGGCCGCTCGGGTCGCGGCCCTGTGCTTTTCAGGCGTCCTGAGGGACGGCCGCGGGCACGAGCGCCGTGCCCCACAGCCCGAACGCGCTCGCCTGCTCGATGCGCGCGACGACCGTGCGACCGACGAGATCGTCGGGGCCCTGCAGCACCACGGGCAAGCCCTGGACGCTGCGGCCGCGGACCATGGGGCGGTCGGGCCGCGAGCCCTCCTCGACGAACACCTCGAGCTCCCGTCCGATGTGCTCGCGGTGACGGCGCACGGCGACGCGCTCCGCCACCTGCAGGAGCTCCTGGTTGCGGGTCTTCTTCACCTCGAGCGGGACGTCGTCCTCGAGCTCGGCGGCGCGCGTTCCCGGACGCGGGCTGTACTGGAACACGAAGTTCTGGACCGTGCCGATCTCCTCGAGGAAGTCCACGCTCGCGCGGAAGTCCGCGTCGTTCTCGCCCGGGAACCCGACGATCCAGTCGGAGCCGAGCTCGATCTCCGGCACGGCCGTCCGCAGACACTCGAGGCGCGAGCGGTACAGTTCGCGCGTGTAGCCGCGCTTCATGCGGCGCAGCACCGCATCCGAGCCCGACTGCGCGGGCAACGGCAGGAAGCGGTCGACCTTGTCGCACTCGGCGATCGCGCGCGCGAGCTCGGGCGTCACGTAGGACGGGTGCAGGGTCACGAGGCGGATGCGCTCCAGGCCCGGGATCCCCTGCAGCTCGCGCAGGAGATCGGCGAGCCCCGGACGGCCGTTCCGCCCCGTGCCGCGCGCCGCGTCGGACTCCGGCCGCGGCAAGTCGTCGCCGTAGGCGTTCACCGTCTGCCCGAGCAGGGTGATCACGCGCGCTCCGCCGGCCACCATCCAGCGCGCCTCGCGCACGAGGTCGGCGACGGGCCGGCTCTGCACCGTGCCGCGCACCGTGGGCACGATGCAGAACGTGCAGTGCAGGTCGCAGCCGCGCATCACGGCGAGGTAGCCCACCAGACCGCCGGTGTACGTCTCTCCGTCGCGCTCGACGGCCACCTCTTCGTCCGTTCCTACCTCGAGGAGGCGCCGCTCGCGCGCGGGGAGCTCCGGACGCTCGCGCCGCGCCAGCACCTCGTCCACCAGCTCGGGCACGCGGTGGAACTGGCGCGTCCCCACGACGAGGTCGACGTGCGCCGCCCTGCGGAAGACGTCGTCCTCCGAGCGCTGCGCCATGCAACCCAGGACGCCGACGACGAGCCCGGGCCGGCGCCGCTTCGCCGCCTTCAGCTCGCCCAGCCACGAGTACACGCGCTCCTCGGCGTGCTCGCGCACGGAGCAGGTGTTGAAGAGCACGACGTCGGCCGAGTCCATGTCCTCGGTCATCCGGTAGCCGCGCGCGCGGAAGCGCCCCTCGACGAGCAGCGAGTCGTACTTGTTCATCTGGCAGCCGAAGGTGACCACGTGCACGCTCGGCGCGGGGACGGCGGCGGCGGACGGATCGTCCGAGCGCGTCTGGAAGCGAGGCAGGCTCACGGCGAACGCGGGATTGTGCCAGAGCGCGCGACAGGCCGGTAGTCAGTCACCCGCGTAGTGGTAGACGCCGCGCTGGCCGGGCGTCTCCTCCACGGCCACGCGCAGCGCGCTCACCTCGACCTCGGGATAGCGGCCGCGCACGCGGTCGAGCAGCTGGCGGCCGAGCAGCGTCGCGAGGTTCTCGGCGCTCGTGTTGTTGATCGGGAGGACGAGCACGTCCGCGGCGGGCGCGCTGTACAGGCGCTCGCGATAGCGCACCTCCACGCGCCCCGGCTCGCGGCGCTCGACGCGCAGCTCGGGGTGCTCGCCCGGCAGGATCCAGTGCTCGTCGAGCTCGTTCACGAGCTCGCGCACGAGCGGCTTGACGTGCAGGAAGTCGAGCACGAGCCCGTGGCGCGAGAGCCGCGCCTCGAGGGCCACGAACACGCGGTAGTTGTGGCCGTGCAAACGCTCGGCGGATCCGTCCGGGAAGATCAGGAAGTGGGCGGCCGAGAACTTGAGGTATTCCTTCTCGACCTCGATCGACCAGCGCTCCATCGGGGCGCGCGAGCGTAGCGCCCGGTCGCGCGCTGGCGCTGGCTGCGCACTTCCTTTCACGGCTCGAATGAGCGCGCGGACGCCGTTCAAGTGTCGTATCGACAACGACTTGAGCTCGTGTCGGACGAGGTCGAGGGCGCGCCTCGAGGAGTGGGCCGGAATCCCCTTCAGGTGCCAAGGACCCGCGTCGAAAAAGCCGCCGTCCCGGCCTGGAGACCCGCTCGCTCGATCCATCGATGAAACAGCACGTTCCGCGTGGCTTCACCCTGATCGAACTGGTGGTGGTCATCTCGATCCTCGCCATCCTCTCGGGCGTGCTCGTCCCGCGCGTCACCAACCACCTCAAGTCCGCGCGCGACGCGCGCCGCCTGGCGGACATCAAGGCCGTGCGCGCCGCCATCGAGCAGTACCACATCGAGAAGGGCACCTACCCCCCGGCCAACGCCAACAGCTCCTACGGCGGCTGGGACGTCTCCAACGACGGCGACTTCATCCGCGCCCTGCGCGACAACGGCTACCTGGACGAGGACGCCGTCGATCCGCTCAACGACGCGACGTTCCACTATCGCTACTACGTCTACGCCAGGGGCTCCTACGGCTGCCAGGGCAACTCCGAGTTCTACGTGCTCGGCATCCGCAACTTCGAGAGCGAGGACTTCGCCGTGCGCAACCGCGGATTCTTCCAGTGCTCGGGCCGCAACTGGAACGACGAGTTCGCGTACGTCACCGGCGGCGGGGCCGCAATGGAATGAGCGGCCCTGCGGAGAGCCGGTCAGGCCTCGGAGCCGGCTCCGGAAACGGCTAGCGTGTCGCCATGGCTCCCCTGGTCGACTTCCACACGCACTTCTTCTCGCACGCGCTGTTCGAGGCCCTCGCGGCGGCCTCGCCGCTGAAGGGCTCGACGCGCGAGCGCCTCGAGCGCGTCTCGCGCTCGCTGGGCCTGCAGCTCCCGCCCGACGACCCCGCGCAGTTGCTCGACCGCTGGCTGGGCGAGATGGAGCGCCACGGCGTGTCGCACCTCGTTAGCTTCGCGAGCGTCCCCGAGGAGACCGCGCTCCTGATCGAGGTCGCGGGACGTGCGCGCGGCAAGCTCTCGGCGTTCACCGTGGTCGATCCGACGCGGCGCGACGCGCTCCAGCGCCTGTCCGGCCCGCTCGAGGCCAAGCAGATCCGCGGCGTCCTGCTCCTGCCGGCGCTGCACCACTATCGCCTCGACGGTCCCGAGGCGCTGGCGCTGTTCGAGCTGCTCGAAGACCATCGCGCGCCCGCCGTCGTGCACTGCGGCATCTTCCGCATGCCGCTGCGCGAGCGCCTGGGCCTCGCGCGCGAGCTCGACCTCGCCCTCGGCAACCCGCTGTCGCTCGTGCCCGCCGCCGATCGCTTCCCGACGCTGCCGTTCGTCATCCCCTGCTTCGGCTCGGGCTTCCTGCGCGAGACGCTGATGGTCGGCGCGCAGTGCCCGAACGTCTACGTGGACACGAGCTCGTCCAACTCGTGGATCGCGACGCAGTCCTCGCGCATGTCCCTGGCCGATGTCTTCGAGCGCGCGCTGGCGGTGCTCGGGCCGGAGCGCATCCTGTTCGGTACGGACTCGTCGTCCTTCCCGCGCGGCTGGAGGCGCGACCTCTTCCTGGCGCAGAAGGAGGCGCTGGGCGCCTGCGGGGTCAGCGAGGAGCAGCGCTCGCGCATCCTCGGCCTCAACGCGGCCCATCTCCTGCACCTCACCTGAGCGTGACCTCCGGGGAGGAGGGCGCCTGAGGAACCCGGAGGGCCTGCGGCTAGCATGGGCTCCGTGCAGCGCTCGCTCGTTCGACGACTCGCGCCGATCCTGGCCGTCGCCTCGATCGCCGGCTGCGATTTCGCTCCCGAGCGCGAGCGCCCCTCGATCCTTCTCGTCTCGATCGACACGCTGCGCGCCGACCACGTCGGGCTCTACGGCTACGAGCGCGACACGACGCCGTTCCTCGACGACTTCGCCAGGCGCTGCATCGTCTACGACAGGGCCTTCAGCCCGTGCCCGTGGACGCTGATCGCCCACATGACCATGCTGACCGGGCTGTTCCCGACGCAGCACGGCGTGCTCTCGTCCGATCTCGCGCTCTCCGACGGGATCCCGCTCCTCGCAGAGAGGCTGCGCAGCGCCGGCTACCAGACCGTCGGCCTGTACCGCGAATCGTGGATCCATCCGCGCTACGGTTTCGAGCGCGGGTTCGAGGTCTTCCGCGCGCACGAGGACGCGGCCGAGGCGGGCGTCCACCTGCAGGAGGAGCTCGCGCGCCTCGACCGCAAGCGCCCGTTCTTCCTCTTCCTGCACCTGTTCGACGTGCACAACGGCGTCTCGAGGGCGAGCTCGGAGCCCTACTATCCCTCGCCGCCGCCCTACGAGGACGCGTTCCTGCCGGAGGGCTCGGCACCGCTGCCGCCCGGTCCCCCCGAGCTCCTGTGGGACAAGGACAACCCGCTGACGCCCGAGCAGATCCGCACGCTCGTCGCGCTCTACGACGGCGGTATCCGCCACGTCGACGCGAAGCTGGGCGAGTGGTTCGCAGCGCTCGAGCGCGATGGCTGGCTCGCGAACACGCTCGTGATCGTCACCTCCGACCACGGCGAGTCGCTCGCGCAGCGCGGGCGCCTGGACGGCCACGGCGGATTCGCCCAGGAGGGCCTGCACGTGCCCCTGCTCCTGCGGCAACCAGGGGAGCAGCGCGCCGGGACGCGCGTGTCCGAGGTCGTGCACCTCGGCGACATCGTCCCCACGGTGCTCGAGGTTGCCGGGCTCGACGCGGATCCGCAGCTGCCCGGACGCTCGCTCCTCGGGAAGCTCGACCCGCAGCGCGTGGTCACCGGAGCCTATCCGCCCAACGACTACGTCGTGCAGTGGCCGGAGAAGATCATGCGCAGCCAGGACGGCCGCTGCCTCGCCGTGGACCTCGAGCGCGATCCCGGCGAGCTGCGCATGCACGCCGGCGATCGCGAGCGCTTCCAGCAGCTCCTCGAGACCGCCGTCCCGCCCTCGCAGACCTTCGCGCCCGCGCGCGAGGTCGGCCCGATGTCCGAGGCCGACCGCGAGGCGCTGCGCGCGATCGGCTACTTCTGAGACGGCCTCAGTTCGGTACGCCGGCGTCCACGCGCGGCTCCTGCCCGCGCAGCACGGAGTTGTCCGAGAAGAGCTGCGTCTGGTCCACCATCGGCTTGCGCAGGAGCGCCTCGACGTCGATCTGCCCGGACTGGCCGTAGGCCTCGAGCGCGTTCTGCCAGGTCACGAGCTCGACGGCTCGCGGATCGATGCCACGATCCAGCATGAGCTGCGCGGTCTTCGGCACGCTGAGCGGATCGCTGACGCCCCAGTCGGCCGAGCTGTCCACGATGATCCGCTCCGAACCATACTTGCGCACGATCTCGACCATGCGCTCGGAGCCCATCTTCGTGTGCGGGTAGATCGTGAAGGCCGCCCAGGCGCCCGCGCCGAGCGTGCTCTCGACGGTCTCCTCGTTGTTGTGATCGATCACGAGCTTCGCAGGCGCGATGCCGAGCTCGCGCGCGATGTCGAGCGAGCGGCGGATGCCGCGCTTCTTGTCGCGGTGCGGCGAGTGCACCATCACCACCATGTCGCTCTCGAGCGCGAACTCGAGCTGCTTCACGTATGCGCGCTCCTCGGCCGGCGTGATCTCGTCGAAGCCGATCTCCCCCACCGCCACGACGCCCTCCTTCAGCGCGAAGCGCGGCAGGAGCTCGAGCACCTCGCGCGCGAGGGGCTCGTTGTTCGCTTCCTTCGAGTTGAGCCCGATGGCGCAGTAGTGCGCGATGCCGAACTGCGCGCAGCGGAAGCGCTCCCAGCCCAGGAGGCTCGAGAAGTAGTCGACGAACGTGCCCACGCTCGTGCGCGGCTGGCCCACCCAGAACGCAGGCTCGATCACCGCGCGCACGCCCGCCGCGGCCATGTGCTCGAGGTCGTCGGTGGTGCGGCTCGTGACGTGGATGTGCGGGTCGAAGAAGCGCATCGTCATGGTCTGCAGTCCACTAGAGGGTGCCGAAGGCCCTGGCCGGCACGGGGCCGGAGCGCGCGAGCTCCAGCGCCTTCTGTACCGTCGGATCGGTCTCGGTCCGCGCCAGCGAGCCGAGTCGTCCCGTGTCCCCCGCGCGGGCGAACGCGAACACCGCGGCCGAGCGGCCCGCTGCGTCGGGGTTCTCTGGCGCGATCTCGCGCTCGAGCGCATCGAGTCCGCGCGCTCCTCCATACGGGCCGAGACACGCCCACAGCTCGTGCGGGATCGGCCGTCCTGCGCTGCGCCGCTCGTCCGCGAGGTCGAGCACCATGCGCGCGAGCTCGGCCGACAGCCGCTGGTCGAGCCCCGAGAGCCGCCAGAGCGGCGCGCCGACGAACAGGCACTTCACGACGACCTGGCGCCAGGCGAGGTCGTCGAACCAGCGCGCGGGGAAGGGCGTGTCGAGCGCCGTGGCCTCGAAGACGCTGCGCATGTTCGTGCGGCAGCCCTCGCCCGCCCGCCAGGTGAAGCGCTCCGGTCCCGGAAGGAGCGCGAGCGAGCGGTAGAGCGCGCACAGCTCGCCCTCGTCGGCGTAACGGAACGCCTCCGAGAGGGCGAGCGCGCCACCATCGCCGCCGAGGTCGGGACGCGACAGGAGCAGCGCGACGCGCAGGGTCTCGAGCTGGGTCCAGCGCTCGGGATTCCAGCCGGGGAGCATGCGCTCGGCCTGTTCCAGCTCGTTCGCGCTCGGCGCGAGCGACGCGCGCGAGGCGTGGCGCGAGGCCAGCGACAGGAGCGCGCAGAAGCGCCCGTTGCCCGCGCCGTCCGCGATCTCGCCGGCCGCGCCCTTGAACCACTGACGCGCGGCGGGCGCGAGCCGAGTCTCGAGCGCCTTCCGCAGGAACAGGGAATAGGTCACCGCGGTCCCGCTTCTCCGACGGTGTCCGGCGGCAGCCCGAGCTCGAGCGCCAGCGCGAGGAACGACGTGCCCGACACCATCATGTAGCTGCTCGTGAGGAAGTCCGACGTCGAGCCGTCGGCGCGCTGCACCTTGAGCAGGTGCGGGCGCAGCCGCGCGTGCCAGCCCTCGCGCTCCTCGGCCGGCAGGAGCCCGATCACGAGCGACGCGTAGTAGTGCCCGAAGAGGTAGAAGTAGCCCGAGTTGTAGTAGTAGGCCTCGTGCGGGACCGGCCGCATCCACGCCACGTCGAGGAAGCGGTGGTCCGTGAGCAGGCTCTCGAGCCCGGTCCTCAGCCGGTCGGGCGTGATCTTCTTCTCGCCCACGCTGGCCAGTGCCCAGTTCGCGACCTGGATGCGGCACAGGCTGCCCTTCACGTCGTTGATGCTGTCGCCGGCGATCCACGGGATCGGACGCAGGTCGTACGCGTAGGCTCCGTTCGGCAGCGCGCAGCGCGAGACGAAGCGCGTGGCGCGCTCGCGCACGCGCGCGTCGTCTACCCACCCGAGGCGCTCGCCGCTCTGCAGCGCCGGGAGGACGACCGAGGTCGAGAAGCTCGTCGCCCACTTCGGGCGCTGCGAGAAGATGGGATCGTCGTAGTAGCCCCAGCCGCCGGTCGGGATCTGGTTCGCCTCGAGGATCGCGAACGTGCGCTTGCCGAGCGACGCGAGCTTCGCGGGCCACTCGCCCGAAGCGAAGCGCGCATCCGCGGCCGCCTCGGTGGCCGCCACGAAGCCGTACAGCCCCGCCCACAGGAAGTCGACGTCCCAGTCGCTGCCACGCTGCGGGACGCGCGCGCCCGCGAGCCAGTCGAGACCGTGCTCGAGCGCCGCCCTCCGCTCGGGCGTCTCGGGCGCGTGCAACAGCGCCATCGTCGCCAGGGCCGAGGCCGCGAACTTCCAGCAGTAGAAGCTCTCGACCGAGAAGCCCATCTCGAGCACGCCGTCCAGCGCGCCGTTGGCCCACGAGCCGTTCTCGTGCTGGTTCGTCACGAGCCACCCGAGCGCCCGGTCGCGCGCTGCGCGAGCCGGCTCGGGGCCGATGCGGTCGGGCACGTCGATGCGCTGCGCGGCGGCGGGCACCGCCAGGAAGAGCAGCGCGATCAGGACCGCCCGCGCGCGGCTCACGAGCTCTTCTCCTCCTTCTTCGCCTTCTTCTTGGCCTCCTTCGCGGCCTTCTTCTCGAGGTCGGCGAGCTCCTGCTCCGCCTTCGCCACGGCGATCTTGTGCTCGACGCCGGTGCGAGCGAGCTCCTGCTCGGCTTCCATCAGCGTCTGCCGCGCCTCGAGCACGTTCTCCTCGAGCTCGCGTTCCTTCTCCAGCAGCTCGTACTTCTCGAGCAGCGCGAGCTTGCGCTGGGACAGGTCCGCGGCGCGTTTCGCGTGCTCCAGCGTGCGCTTGCCGCGCTGCAGGACGAGCTCCTTCGTCTTCTCGGCGAACTCCTCCTCGGAGTACATCGCCTCGAGCTCCTTCAGCTCGGACTCGGCGTCCTGGGCCGATCCGAGCGAGCGGTCGAGGCCGAGCTGCGCCTCGTCCCGCTCGAGCTTGCGGCCGTCGGCGGCGAAGGCCTCGCGCTCGGACTCGGCCTTCTCGAGCTTGGAGCGCGCGGTGGCGCGCTTGCTCTCGGCCAGGGCGAGCTCCTGCTCCGCCTCGAGGCGCGCGAGCTCCACCCCCATGCGCGCCACGTCGAGCTCCTTCGGGTCCACCTCGTCCTCGTCCTCCTCGTCGTCCTCCTTCGCGGGCTCGTTCTTCGGGGCCGTCGTCGAGCAGGCCGCGACGCCGGGCACGAGGACCAGTGCTGCCAGCCAGGGGAGCAAGGGGGAACGACGAGCGTTGGCGACGGGCATCGGTTCGGTCTCCGGGGACGTCCTGAGCGCCGGCTACCGTACCATGGAACGGATGGCGAGCAGGAAGCCCGCGCCGCGTGCCGCGGGCGCGCGCCGGCAGCACTCGAGACCCGCACCCCACGGCGATTCCAGCGCATGAGACGCGCCCGCTCCGTCTTGCTCCTCGTGCTCGCGGCAGCGGCGAGCGCGTGCGGCTCGGAAGACGCTCGGGGTCGACCCTCGGTGATCCTGATCTCGATCGACACGCTGCGCGCCGACCACGTGGGACTGTACGGCTACGAGCGCGACACGACGCCGTTCCTCGACCGCTTCGCCGAGCACGCGCTCGTGTTCGAGCACGCCTTCACGCCGACCGCGTGGACGCTGCCGGCGCACATGACCATGCTCACGGGACTCTTCCCCGCGCAGCACGGCGTCGAGATGGAGGACCTCGCGCTCGCGCCCGGGATCCCCACGCTGGCCGAGACGCTGCAGCACGCCGGCTACCAGACCGTCGGCCTGTACCGGCGCTCCTGGGTGCACGAGCGCCACGGTTTCGGACGCGGCTTCGACGTGTTCCGCGCGCACATGGAGGCCGAGGAAGCGGGCCAGCACCTGCGCGAGGAGCTCGCTCGGCTGGACCACGACCGCCCGCTCTTCCTGTTCGTGCACCTCTACGACGTCCACAACGGCGGCACCCACGACGCGACCTCGGTCGTCTATCCGTCGCCGCAGCCCTACCAGGACCTGTTCCTCGACGAGGGTTCCACGCCGATGCCCGACGTCCCCTCGGACGAGATCTGGGACGGCAAGGTGAAGCTGACGGACGCGCAGCTGCGCACGCTCGTCGCGCAGTACGACGGCGGGATCCGCTACGTCGATGCCAAGCTCGAGGAATGGTTCGGCTGGCTCGAGCGCGAAGGCTGGCTGAAGGACGCGCTCGTCGTCGTCACCGCGGACCACGGCGAGCCGCTCGGGCAGCGCGGCGGCGAGCTCGGCGGCCACGGCGGCTTCGCGCAGGAAGGCCTGCACGTGCCGCTCGTCGTGCGACCGGTCGCGCCGCTCGCCGAGCAACGGCGCGTGCTCGAGCCGGCACACCTCGTGGACGTCGTACCCACCGTGCTCGACGCCGCCGGACTGCCGCCCGACGCGCGCCTCCCGGGCGAGTCGCTGCTGCGCCCGCTCGCGCCCGACCGCGTGATCACGGGCTCGTCCTCGGTTCCACCGAGCGGCTACGTCGTGCGCTGGCCGCTCAAGGTGCTGCAGCGCGACGGCGGTCGCTGCCTGTCCGTCGACCTCGAGCAGGACCCCGGCGAATTGCAGTATCACAAGGCGCCGCGCGAGCTGTACCACGAGCTCCTGGGCCACGCGCTGCCGTCCGACGTGCAGTTCCCGGCGGCGTCGCACATCGATCCGCTGCCCGCAGCCGAGCGCCAGATGCTGAGCGACCTGGGCTATGCGGGCGGCGCCGGCGACGACGAGAAGAAGTAGCCGATAGAATCGTCGCCCACTTCCGCGGCCGGTCCGTACCGCACGGGAGTCTCCCGCGCGCTTCCCAACGAGCCCACGAGCACTCCATGACCTCCGGTCTCTTCCGCACACCGCCCCCCCGCAACGAACCCGTGCTCGGCTACGCGCCCGGCAGCCCCGAGCGCGCTCGCCTCCAGGCCGAGCTCGAGCGCCAGGCGAGCGAGGTGATCGAGATCCCGCTCGTTCTCGGTGGCCGCGAGGTGCGCACGGGTAAGACGAGTGACGTCGTGATGCCCCACGACCACCGCCACGTGCTCGCGCGCGTGCACATGGCGGGTGAGAAGGAGGTCGCGCAGGCCATCGATGCGGCCACGGCCGCGCGCGCGGCCTGGCAGTCGTTCCCCTGGGAGGACCGCGCGGCGATCTTCCTGCGCGCGGCCGAGCTGCTCGCCGGTCCGTGGCGCGACCGCGTGAACGCCGCGACGATGCTGGGCCAGTCGAAGACCGCGCACCAGGCCGAGATCGACGCGGCCTGCGAGATGATCGACTTCTGGCGCTTCAACGCGCACTTCGCGGAACGCATCTTCGGCGAGCAGCCCGAGTCCTCGCCCGGCGCGTGGAACCGCCTGGAGCACCGCCCGCTCGACGGCTACGTGCTCGCGATCACGCCCTTCAACTTCACGTCGATCGGCGGCAACCTGCCGAGCGCGCCCGCCCTGATGGGCAACACGGTCGTGTGGAAGCCGGCCACGACCTCCGTGCTCTCCAACTGGCACCTGATGAAGCTGATGGAAGCGGCCGGCCTGCCGCCGGGCGTCATCAACTTCCTGCCGGGCGGCGGCGCGAGCGTGGGCGATCCGGCGGTGTCCGATCCGCGGCTCGCC
>Ga0111538_10011437_pt1 | contig 11769 bp, 10 predicted proteins | sample SoiMethybrSBSTD1_FD_79669 | JGI IMG/M metagenome (GOLD analysis project Ga0111538, IMG submission 79669) | Bulk soil microbial communities from a Populus tree surrounding site in Tennessee, USA - Soil MetaG P. TD hybrid SBSTD1 (version 2)... | ecosystem: Environmental > Terrestrial > Soil >...
GACTCGAGTCCGGCGTCGAGGCGGCGCGCGATCGCCATCGAGCGGGTCAGGTGGCCGAGCCCGGTGCCGTTCGAGGACACGAACATGATTCGCTCGGTCGCCGCCATCAGCGAAACCGCTCATGTGCAGCCCGCAGCGCCGGCGCCGCGTGATTTCCCTCCGCCTCCAGTTCACCGAGAGTGCGCTCGTAACGTCTCGCGACCCGCCAGCGACCGGGGCCTCGGACCTTGCTGCGCCAGCGCCCCACGCCAATCGCAGAGGAGTCCAGCATCGCGGAACCGGGAGTTTGCACGGGTTCATCCTGCCCCAGTGGCAGGCGATCGAGCAGATGCTCGTACGCCGCTCCTGCCGCCGCAGTCGCGAGATCGTCGACGACCACGACGGCGAGGTGCTCCGGTGGGATCGCGTAGGGCGCCCCGTCCGCCTCCCCCCTCACCCCGCGCTCGATCTCGCGCAGCTCACCCGCCCACCATTCGAGCGCGGCCGGGACCCTTCCCGCCCCAAGGTCCGCTTCGGCCGCATCGGCGGCAACGTCTCGCCCGTCGCGCAGGACGTGCACGAACCGCGCCTGCGGGACCAGCCGCAGGAGCGTCTGGGCCTCGACCAGATTGCCGGGGCTCGCGTCCACGAGCGCCCCGTGCCCGGCATCCACGAGCTCGTCGAGGAGCGCCCAGAAGAGCTCGCGGCAGGACTCGAGGGGATCGGCCTGATAAGAGGCCCGCAGCGCCCCGAGCGCGCCCTCGAGCCGCGCTCGCGGAACCCGCTGGGTGACCTCATGGGCCCGGAGCCGGTCCGCGAAGTCGTCGAGCCCGATGCGCCCGTGAAGTAGCGCCGGCAGGCCCCACGGATCGCTGTGAAACGACGCCGCGACCGGCACGCCCGTGGCGGCCGGACGCTTTACCAACAGGGCGGTCACCGCGTCCACGCGGCTGAAGCGCGTCCCGCCCACGAAGATGAGCTCGGGCCGACTCACCCGCTGTGCTGCGATACGAGGCTGCGCTCGTAGGTGCGGCGAAGCAACTCGGCGCAGTGGTACTCCTCGCGCTCCAGCCTGGCGAGCGTGGCCTCGTAGTGCGCGGTCAACTCCCGCTGCCCAGCGGCGTCGAGCCCCTCGCGCCAGCGACCGCGGTTGGCGGCCTCCCCGGTCATGCGCAGCTCGAAGAAGTCCCGCATCGGCTGCTCGTCTTCGACCCCGACGAAGTCGATCAGCTCCGCGTAGGCGCGATCGCGGTCCGCCCATACGAGCTCATCGAGGCTGATCACATGAAGTCGGGCTCGGTCGGCCGCCGGCAAACCCTTGACACCGAGGTCCGCGCGGCGCAGGCGCTCGGCCCAGAAGTCGATCCCCGAAATCGCGTCCGTCGGATGGTGCGACTTCTCGCGTAGGCCCACCTTCGAAACGCCGGAATCACGCCCATCTCGCACGCTGTGCACGAACCGCGCCTCGGGGAAGATGCGCGCGAGCTCGGGTGCCGCCGCGATCGAGAAGGTGCTCATCTCGACCACGGCCGGCTTGCCGGACGACTCACGGACCGGCGCAATCATGTCGTAGAACAGATCGCGCGACGCCCCGAGAAGGTCGCTCGGATGCGCGTCGACGAAGCGCGCCACCGCGCGGTCGAAGCGGTCGCGCTCGATGATCCGGTGCAGTCCGCGAACCCTCATCTCCTCACGCGGCCCCAGGCCCAGGTGCTGGCGCGCCCGCACCGCCGCGAGTCGGATCCTGCCGGCGAGCCCACCGGGCACGATCGCCCGTGAGCCAAGCCGGACGCGGTACCACCAGTAGCTCTGGAGCTTTCGCACGAACTCCTCGGGGGCGCTTCGCCCCGCGACGACATCGGCCAGGCCCTTGGGGTGGCAATGGAACCGGCACTCGATCGGCACCGTCGCGAAGCGCGAGTGCCGGCCGAGGAGCTCAGCGGTCACCGTGGTGCCGCTCCGCCCGGTCCCGCCGACGAAGACGAGGTCCACAGGCTTTGGATCCATCACGCCGGTACCCGCAGCGGGCTGCCGTCGCCAGTGAGAAATGCGGTGGTCTCGTCATCAGCCGGCGGATGGCCGCGCGAGCGATCGAGCGTCCGCCTCAGCAGCGGCGCGCACACGACGCCGTCCGCCTCGAGTCCGGCGACGATCTCGTCGTAGGCGCGCTCGAGCTCGGCGGCGCGTCGGTCTCGAAGCCCCGCTCGCCAGCGCTCCGAGTGCGCGAGCTCGGGACTCATACGGCGGCGGTAGAACCGCTTCATCTTCGGCTGAGGGTAGATCCGGACGAAGCGGCAGAACGGCCGCAGAGCGCGGCGGCCGATCAGCAGGAACTCGTCCAGGCTCACCGTGAGCAGCCGTTCGCTGGGGATGGCACGGGCGCCGGCATCGACGCTCCGGATGCGCTCCTCCCACCATTCGAGGCCCTGCCGGCGAGTGCGCGGGTAGACGAGGCCCCTGGTCTGCGTCACCCGCGACGCTGATGCGTCGCGGCCGTCGCGGACGACGTGGATGAACTTCGCCTCGGGGAAGAGGCGCGAGAGCACCGCCCCCTCGGCGACCGTGTCGCAGCTCTGCTCGACGAGTGTCGGCGCCTGCGCTCGTTCCCGCCGCACGTCGAGCAGGCCGTGGAAGAGCGCGCGGCACGCGCCCTCGGGGTCGTTATCGAAGGTCTCCTCGAACGCTCCGACGGCGCGCTCGAACGTCTCCTCGGGAACGAAGCGATACAGCCCGCGCATGCGCCGGGTCTGGAATCCCCGCCACCAGAAGCCCCGGAGGCGCCGCAGGAACTGGTCCTTCGTCACCTCCCCGGAGAGCAGGCCGGGAAAGCCACGCGGCTCGACGTGAAACCGGACCTCCACCGGGACGATCGCCATCTTCGAGTGCTTGCCGAGCAGCTTCGCCACCACGTGTGTGCCGCTGCGACCGGTGCCGCCCACGAAGAGCACCGGCGGCGGCTTCGCGAGCGGGCGCCCCTCGTCGTTGCGGAGGACGTCCGGCATCTTGACGGCCTGGTTCGTCGACATGGCAGACGGAAGTTAGTGGAGGCGGATCGAGCCCTAGCCCTGTGAGGCCCCTCCGGAGCGATCCGCTCTCCTGCCGCCGACGAGGAAGTGATCGATGAACCGCTTGCACGTGTCGTGAAGTGGCGCTGTCCGGGAACCGCCCCTGGTGGCGGCGATCGCTCCGAGCCAGACCTGGCGCCGCACGTCGACGAACCGCTGGAAGGAGCTCGGTTCCTGCGCGTCGACCGTGACCCTCACCGGCCCACCCCTCGAGCGCACGGTCCCCGCCCGCCAGAACGCCGCCTTTCCCTGCTCGGAGAGATACATGCCGTCGAGCGAGGGCGGCAAGGTGAAGCTGCGCCCGCCCGCTGTCACGACGAGCGATACCTGGCTGTTGTACTGGAGCGAGAGATCCCAGCGACCACGCGGGAGGGACATCCTGACCGTCGCCGTCCCCGGCGCGTCGAAGTGCCAGGTCGGATTCCAGGACGGCTGGTGCCGGACGACGGGCCGGTCCATGAGCGTTGCCTCACCCCGGCGGCCGGCGAGCCCCTGACCGGGGCCGTCCGGGCAGGCAAGCGTGTGACCCGGCGTGCCGGACTTCTCGATGATCCGTTCCTGCGGCGTCGGACCGCTCCGCTTCCAGAGGGTGAACGAGGGGGTGTGGGCCACCGGCTTGAAGTTGGGCGGGGGGTTGCTCTGGTAGCCGGCGCGGGTCGTGATCGCGTAGCGGAACTGATCCAGGCGGTTGGGCGGGACCGTGTCGAAGTCCATCGAGAGGCCCTGATCCCACACCTTCTTCCTCCGGGCCTTGACCTCGGACGGAACGTAGCCTCCCGGGCTCCTCATCAGCGTGCCGCGCAACCAGTACCCCGAGAAGCGATCGACGCCGAGGAAGACCACGGTGTCGTTGGGGATCAGGCCGGAGAGGCCCTCGAGCTCGGCTCCGCGCTGGTCGAATCCAACCGGGGCCGCGCGCAGCGCCAGAAATGCGGACGCCGCCAGGCATACGGCGACGAGGCCGCCGAACACGTATCGCGCCATCCTCAGGTTCCGGTCGCGCAGCAGCCGCCCCCAGCGGGATGACCCCTCATCACCCGCTCGTGTGGGCCGGCCCCGGGCGTCGTCGGGCGTCCAATCCGGCGCGAGCAACCCGAGCAGCATCGCCATCACCACGAGCGGAGCCATTACGGCAAGCGCCTTGGCCTCGACGTAGATCGACGCCCATAGGCGGGCGGCGATGTAGACGATCACGGTGCTCGCCCCCATGGCGACCAGGCCCCAGTCGCGGCGCCGCACCGCCGCGGCCGCCCCGATGAGCGCCGCCATGAGCGCGATCGCCACGGCGATGTACGCGCCGTCAACCTCGCCGCGCACGATCCTGAAGTCGCCCTCCGGCCAGATGCCGAGCGCCTCGCCGGGGAAGACCGGGGAGCTAAGCCGCCCGGCGGACGCCTGCACCATCCCCACCTTGCTCACGAATCCGGAGAGCTGCGACGCCGAGAAGGCGACCACCGCGATGATGAGGACGGCGACCACGATGACAACGCGGCGGTGGCTGCGCATCGCCTCCCTCGCCGCGTCCAGATCGATCCGCATGCCGCCGGTGAGCACCTCCAGGACGACCCAGATCGGTACAGCGAACGCGAACCAGACCAGGCCGGGAATGCTGTAGACGAACAGGCTCGACGCCGCTAGCAGGATCAGCACGATCACGAGCGCCCGGCGAGGGTGCGCGCCGCCCCCGTAATCGGGATCGCGGCTGAGGAAGGCGAGATCGCGAAGCGTCACGGCGAACGCAAGCACAAGGAGCGCCATCGCGGTCTCCTTGAAGGCACTCTGCGCCAGGAAGGACGCGGCCAGGTACGGCATGGCCACGAGGGACGCGGCGATGACTCGCCGCACCGGCGACAACCCGCCCATGACCCCGAGCGCGGTGAGCGCCGTCAGCACGGGAATAGCCAGGAGCAGCCCGTTGAACGCGTCGAGCAGGCTGGCATTAGTGGCCTCGGCGGCGGTCGCCGCCACCGACTGCGGCCCCGTCGGATATCCGAAGCGCACCGCGTTCGGCTCGGGCCCGACGCCCTCCTGCAGCCAGTCCGTCCAGAAGAGCTGCGCCGCCTGGTCGTTCGTGTAGACGCCCTCGCCCAGGACACCGTTGCGCTCGTTGAAGGCGAAGGGAAGCGAGGCGACCACGACGACGATCAGCGCCACCAGCAGGCCAAGCGCCCAGCTCGACTCCGGATGCCCCTCGCCGGGGGGTCTCGGCCCCTCCGGGTCGCTGTCGGAGCGTCCGGCGGGCGATCGGCGGGCCAGCAGACGGCCGCCCCGATCCTCCCGCCACAGGTAGAACATCGCCGCGACCGTGACCAGGGCGAGGACTACCGATACGGTCGTGCCGCGTCCCGGCAGGCGAATGAGGAGGGGGCACGCGATCGTGAGCGCGGCGAAGCCGACGACGCCGCCGAGCCACGTGTGCACGCTCAGCCCGACGATGTGGAGGAGCGCGCGCCCCAGCACGAGCGAGGCGACGAGGATCGCGGCTGCCGAGGCATAGACGCCGAGCATCTATTGCGGCGGCTGCGCCGGGTGCGCTGGGCGGCGACCTTGTCGCCGCACATGCAGGTCAGGCGGCGAAGCCGCCGCAATTGACTTGGCCTGACTCGTCGCTACACGCTCCTCGCTTAACACCACCGGGAGCCTAGTCCGAGTCCCTAAGCGCCCGCCGCGCCGCTATTTGGCGGACTCCAGCGTCATTTGGCGGACCCCAGCGTCGAGTTGAGGTTCGGAACGCTGTGGAGCTGCGCCCTGCTCAGCGGCTTCTGCCCCGCACAGCCGGACGGGTCCAGCGGCCCGCGGAGCTCGAACACCCGCACCGGGCCGTCGCGCAGCACCAGGTGGGCGTTCGGGTCCGAGCCCGTCCAGCGGCCCTCCGGGGAGTTCCGCATCGCGCCCGGGAAGTACGGATCGAAGGTCGTCACGACGTGCGTGAACCCGCCCGCGTTGACCGCGCGTCGCCATTGCTGGCAATCAGGGATGCGGTTGTACGCGTCGTGCGGGCCCCGCTTGCCAAGCCACTGGACCTCATTCGAGAGGTCGGTGCCGTAGAAGGGGTACTGAGTGAAGACACCCCGAATTCCGGCGATGGCGATCCGGGCGTCGCGGATGTCGCGCGCCCACCGCAGCGCCGAAGCCAGATCCTGAGTCTGCCCCGTGTTCTCGTAGCGGTGCTCCAGGTAGTGCCGCTGCCCGACGTACCCCGCGGCCACGATCGCGACCGCCGCCGCGGCGCCAACCGCGACCCGGGCCCACCACCGATCGGCTCCCTTGAACCAGTACCGGCGATGGGCGAGCGCGATCGCGGCCGCGAGCACGACGACGAGGACGCCGGCCGCAACGGCTCCCTTGGTGTGTCCCTGCTTCCACTGCACCAGGGACCCCACCGTGAACGCCAGCACGATGCAGAGCGCAATCAGGATCGCGACGCGCCGCCGCGCCGTCGACCGCGCGGCGGGCAGGCAGGGCAGGATCGCAAGGCCGACGGTGACCGCCGGCGCCAGGTAGCGCACGTTCCACACGAACGAGATCGGCTGGCCCTGCTCGCCCGCCGCCGTGAGCGGCGTGAACACGTAGGCGACGGTGGTGACGATCACGAACGCGCCCAGGACGCGCAGGATCGGCTCACGGCCCCACCCGATCGCGAAGATCGCGGTCGCCAGCATTCCGATCAGCGTCGCCGGCCACAGGGTGCCGAACGACTCGTGAAGGCCGGGCGCGAACCAGTGCGACCACACCCCGGTGTCGTTCCAGTAGTGGACGACGGCGTAGTCGGGGCGGAGCTGGAAGTCCCTGACGGGCGCGGGGAGTGAGATCGGGCCGATGTGCGCGATGTAGGGAATCGGGTTGCCGACGGCAATCAGGTTCCGCAGGTACCAGTAGCCGCCTGCGACGAGGCTCGGGATCACGAACGCGAGCGTTGCGCGCAGGCGCGCGGAGCCCGGCGCGATCACGATGACCCCCACGGTGAGGGCAGCGACGGGGGCGAGAAAGGAAAGCTTGATGCCGGCGGCAAAGCCAGCAGCCACGCCCGCGACCGCCAGCGCGGCGGGCGCGATCCCACGGCCGGTGACGAGCTCGGCCCAGGGCTGGCGCTTCGCCATCGCGGGACGAAAGGCAGGTTTGTCAGGCGACGCCTGACTAACTTGCCTTTCGCGGGCAGGCAGCCGTTCGGGGAGTCCGGCCGTGCCTGCCGATCCTGCCCTCCCCGCTGCGTACCCGTTCACGAGGATGGCGATCGCGGCCAGGATGAATGCGACGCCGGTGATGTCATTCAGAGCCTCGCCCGCCTGGAACTCCACGAGCGATTGCGAGCCGAGGCCGATCGCCGATCCCACCATCGCCTGCGGGCCCAGCCCATAGGGGCGGCCGATGCAGTACGCCGCCACCAGCGCGAGCGCGAGCCAGCCGAGGTTCATCACCGGCGAGACGATGTCGCGGGCGAAGAAGAGGATCGGCACCGCGTGCGTGACCTCGGAGTTCGCCGGGTAGAACGACGCGAGGAAGACCGGATCGAAGAAGTAGATGTGTCCCAGGTAGCCGGTCTGGACGAACTTCGCCGCTAGCGGCATGTGGTACCAGAGGCTGTCGGCCCGGTCCATCCCCGCCGCGAACGTGCCCAGCGTCGGGACCATCCACCCGGCCGCGACCGCCGCGCACGCCAGTACCGCGACGATCTTGGCCACGTTCCAGGCCGGGGGCGAGGGCGGAGCGGATGCGTCGGCGCGGCCCCGCACCAGCCTCGTGGCTATCAACCCGGCGGCGAGCCCGACGGCGATTCCCGCGCCCAGGACCGCGTACTCCTTGAACCCGCCGAAGGTGCCGAGGGCATCCGAGACCCAAACCAGGCCGGCGACGCCCAGCACGACCTCGACGAGGCGGGCCGGTGCACCGGACCACGCCGGCAGCAGGAGCGCCCGGACCCGGTATGCCCCGAACGCCAGCGCCCCGATCAGGGCGACGAGCTCCGCCGCTCCGAGGAGGTACGCGCCCGCCGCGAGCGTGCGGTCGGCGGGCGCGGCGGTGTAGAACGCGGTGGGTACGGTCACGCGCGGGGCGCCCTGCGACTCGACGCCGAACCCGCGGTCAGTGGGGCAGGTGCTTGACGACGAAGGACCGCTCGCCCTCCATCACCAGCCCGAGCCTGCGGGCCTCCGCGGCGATGGCGTTCGGCGACTTCAGCGCCGCGGCCTTCGCCTCGAGCTGGTCGTGCTCTTGCCGCAGCGACGCGAGATCGGCGTCCACCTCGTGGGACCCCCGCCAGGCGTTCACGAAGTTGGCGACCGGACTGATGTAGGAGAACAGGATCGCGAAGAACACGAGCACCAGCGCGATCCTGCCGAGCCGGTCCCAATGGATCCTCGTCCGCCTGCCGCCGCTCGATCGGCGCGGGGATAGGCGGTACCCGCGAGCGCTCACGCCTCATGGTTCGCCAACGCGGGCGCTCTACCTTCCGGCGAACGCACCGATGCCGGGGTAGCTCGCCCGCTCGCCGAGCGCCTCGGCAATGCGGATCAGCTGGTTGTACTTCGCCACGCGATCGGAGCGCGACGGGGCGCCGGTCTTGATCTGGCCGGCGCCGGTCGCCACCGCGATGTCCGCGATCGTCGTGTCCTCCGTCTCGCCCGAGCGGTGTGAGATCACGGTCGCATAGCCCGCGTCCTTGGCGATCGCGATCGTCTCCAGGGTCTCCGTCAGCGTTCCGATCTGGTTCAGCTTCACCAGGATCGCGTTCCCGACGTCCTCCTCGATGCCGCGCCGCAGGCGCTCGGGATTGGTCACGAAGAGGTCGTCCCCAACGAGCTGAGCGCGGGAGCCGAGGCGCTCGGTGAGCGTCCGCCAGCCGTCCCAGTCGTCCTCCGCCATCCCATCCTCGAGCGACAGCACCGGATAGCGCCCGCAGATGTCATCCCAGTAGTCGGCGAGCTCGGCCGCCGAAAGCGAGCGGCCCTCGTGCTCGAGCACGTACGCACCGTCCTGGTACAGCTCGCTCGTCGCCGGGTCCAGGGCGATGTAGGCGTCCCTCCCCGGCTCGTATCCCGCCGCCTCGATCCCGGCGATCAGCACCTCGAGCGCGGCCTCGTTGGAGTCGAGGTCAGGTGCGAAGCCGCCCTCGTCGCCCACGGTCGTCCCGAGCCCCTGGGACTTGAGCGTCGACTTGAGGGCGTGAAAGACCTCCACGCCCATCCTCAGGCCGTCGGCGAACGTCGACGCGCCCGCCGGGACAACCATGAACTCCTGGAAGTCGACCTTGTTGTCGGCGTGGGCGCCACCGTTCAGCACGTTCATCATCGGCACCGGCAGCGTGGTCTCGCCGGTGCCGCCCAGGAACAGGTAAAGCGGCTCGCCCGCCTCCGCCGCCGCGGCCTTCGCGACCGCCAGCGAGACGCCGAGGATCGCATTGGCGCCCAGCCGGCCCTTGTTGGCCGTGCCGTCCAGGTCGATCAGCGTGCGGTCGATCGCACCCTGCTCGGTGGCGCGGGCACCCGTCAGCGCCCTGGCGATCTCGTCGTTGACGTTGGCGACCGCGCGCGACACTCCCTTTCCGGCCCATTCCGTACCGCCGTCGCGGAGCTCGGTGGCCTCGAACTCACCGGTCGAGGCGCCGGACGGGACAGCGGCCCGGCCGGAGGCGCCGGTGTCCAATTCGACCTCCACCTCCACGGTGGGATTGCCGCGGGAGTCGAGGACCTGGCGGGCGTGGATGCGGTCGATCGCGGGCATGGCGGCGGAAGTTTGCCAGGCCCGCAGCGTGCGGCCTCGAAAGCCGCGCCGCTAGTCGCCGCTCAGCCGCGTGCTCGCTTGATCAGAGCCAGGCCGCCGAAGAAGCCCGCCGCCGCCGCCCCTCCGGCGATCAGCGGCGTCTTCGCCCTTAGGGTCGCAGCGGAGACGGCCTTTCCCGCCGCCTTGGTACCCGCCACGGCCGCTTGACCGGCCGCCGCGGCGTTTGCGACCGGGTCCGTGGGCGCCGGCGCTTTCGCGGCCGCGCTGGTGGCCGTCCGCTTGGCTCCGCCCGCGGCTGCCTTGCCCGTCCGCTTGGCCGCCGACGAGCCCGAGCGCGCCCGGCCCGAAGTCGATTTTCCCTTTGCCCGCGAGCCCCGTTTGGGACGCGCAGCCTGTTTGGTCTGAGCCACCGACTCACCTCCAGATTGCGTCCGCGCTCGTCAGTTCGATTACCCGCCCCTCCCAGAGGGAAACCTCAGGTCGATGGCATCGAATGGCGATGTGCAGCGCAAGGCCGCGGGGCGCAACCGGCAGCAGCGAGCTCGGGCGAGTGCGCTCAGGCTCAAGGCGCGCTGGCACAGGCTCGTGACCCGCCGCAGAGCGTCGAAGCGGATCGAGAGCTCACGGGCCAAGATGCGCGAGCAGGTCGACCGTGCCCGCGAGCAAGCGCGAAGGGCGTCAGAGCGTCAACGCGACGAACGGGATCGTGCCCAGGCGAAGGCTCGGGATGCGCGCAATCGAGCGAGCAGAGCCCGGGACCGCCAAGCCGAGCGGGCGCGCCGCCGGCGCGGCGCTGGCGGCGGCGCCTAGAAGCGGCCGCTGGTTCCGAACAGGATCCGCTCCACCCGGTCCATCAGCTGATGGCTCGGGTAGCGGGAGTGCTCGACGGTGGCGATCAAGTACCGCACTAGCCGCTCCGCCTGCGCCTGGGTGTAGGCGAGGTTCTCGGCTCGATCCAGCAGCTCCTTGCTCGGATACCGGACCTCCGTGATCCGGTCGAGGAGCCGGTCCATGTACTCCTCTCGCAGTTGTTCCCCCTTCATTGCCATGGGTTCCTCCTTTCCCAGAGTGCCGAATACCCGCGGCCGCGCGTTGAAAACGGATGCCGCAGTCCGGGAACCTCGCTCACCGCAGGGTCCCCAGTGGTCCGAGGTCGAGGTTCAGGTCCTCGTCCTCCAGGTCAAATGCCTCCATCAGCTCCTTCATTCGCTGCTCTAACAGCATGAACGTCTCCCCCAGCCTCTCGACCTCGTCGTCGGACAGAGTCCCGCCCTCGATGCGCCTCAGCGCCTGGCGCTCGAGCAGCTCACGCAGCACCTCGATCAGCGTGAGGACGAGCTGCGCGAGGCCCTTCTCGAGGGTCTCCCGGTCCGCATTTATTCGACGGCGAAGCGCCTGGTCGAGCCGTTGCAGCTCATTTCCGAACAGATCGAGGTCCGGATGGCCCGCGAGGAGCCTGCTTCCGGAGGAACGCTGCGAGCGCCTCAGGGAATCGTGGGCGCTCATGAGCCCGACTCGGTAGACGTAAAGCTGTAGGGCGGCCACGGGCCGGTGCAGACGATGGACGCCTCCGCGACCTCGTCCTCGAGCTCCTCGACGCGGGCGCGGAAGCGATCCACTCGCCCCCGATCGACGAGGTAGGACGCCGAGAGCTGTGGCCGGCGCGATCCACCCGCAGGGGCTCCATTCCCCAGACGATGCCTGCTCTCGCGCGCGAGCATCGCCAGCGGCTCGTGAATCCGCGCCGCCACCTCGGCTCCTCGCCGTGCCTGCCCCAGCCGCCTCAGCATGTAGGCGGTACCCGGCCCGCTCCCGGCGGGCGTGGATTCCCGCTCCGCGCCGGGCAGGGGTTCGATCGCCGCCCGCACGCCGAGCTCGACGGTTCCGCGAACCCGGTCAAGGGTCGCCGCCAGCTCCTCACGACGCTCCCGCAGCAGCTCCAGGACCTCCATTTCATCCGCGAGCACGCTTCCGAGTCGCATCGGCAGCGCCACGGCCCGCTCCA
>Ga0111538_10011438_pt1 | contig 11767 bp, 10 predicted proteins | sample SoiMethybrSBSTD1_FD_79669 | JGI IMG/M metagenome (GOLD analysis project Ga0111538, IMG submission 79669) | Bulk soil microbial communities from a Populus tree surrounding site in Tennessee, USA - Soil MetaG P. TD hybrid SBSTD1 (version 2)... | ecosystem: Environmental > Terrestrial > Soil >...
ATCCTCGACGCGATCGCGGCGCTGCCGGGGGTCGAATCCGCCGGCTTCACGAACGTGCTGCCCATGGAACCCGGGCCATTCGTGCTGAATTTGCCGGTGATCGTCGAAAGCCGGCCGATCGAGGCCGGAGACGCGCCGCCGCCGCGCAGAACGAAGATCGTCTCGCCGGGCTACCTCGAGACCATGGGCACGCGAATCATCGCGGGGCGCGACATCACATGGGCCGATATAGAAACGGGCGGCCGCGTCGCGCTGATCTCGGAGGATTTCGCGCGCGAGCTCGGGGCCCTTCCTACGGACGCGCTCGGCAAACGCATTCGACCGTCCAACGACGACGCCTGGCGCGAGGTCATCGGTGTGGTGCAGAGCGTCAAGGACGACGCGGTGTACCGGGACGCGCCGAGCGCCGTCTACTGGCCGGCGCTCATGGAGAACGCGTTCGGGAGCGCGGCGTTCGGGTACCCGGCCATGGCGTACGTGATCCGCAGCGACCGCACGGGCGCGGCAGGCTTCCTCACCGAGATCCGCAACGCGATCTGGTCGGTGAACAAAGATGCTCCCATCGCGCTCGAGCGCACGATGCAGGATCTCTACGCGGGCTCGCTCGCGCGAACGTCGTTCGCGCTCGTGATGCTCGGGATCGCAAGCGCGATGGCGCTCGCGCTAGGGCTCATCGGGATCTACGGCGTCATCGCGTACGTCGTTGCGCAACGGTCGCGGGAGATCGGGATTCGGATGGCACTCGGGGCGCAGCGGCGTGAGGTTCGGAAGATGTTCCTGCGGCAGGGGCTTGGGCTCACTGCGGTGGGACTCGGGATCGGGCTCGTGGCTGCGCTTGCGCTGACGCGGCTGATGTCTTCATTGCTGTTCGGGATCAAGCCGACGGATGTCGTGACATATGCCACGGCGGTCGGCGTCATTCTCGCCGCGGCCGCGCTCGCCAGCTATCTCCCGGCGCGGCGCGCCTCCGCAATCGATCCCATGCAGACGCTGAAAGCCGACTAGCACCTGCGCTAACCGCGCAGCAACGGCGCCGTGAAGATCACGGTCGTCGGCACGCCGTTCGGCGAGCCGCCGGCCGGCTCGAGGCTCACAGCCAACGTCATGCTCTGCGCGAGCACGCCAAGCTGCGCCGCACTGAGCGGCAACACTGCGTTGCCGACACCCGGGATCAAGCCGAGCGACACGGGCGGCGCGCCGTTGCCAGGCACGACCCAGAGCTCATACGAGCTGCCGGCCGGCACCGGTCGCGCATTCAAGGTGCTAACGCGCAGCTCGCTCGCGAACCCTTGCAGCAGCCAAACAGGCCCGGTTTGCTGATCAGCGACGATCGCGGTGTACTGCGGCTGCTCGGGCGGCCGAACGAAATTCACCGCAAGCAACACGGCGATGACCGCGAGACCCGCGGCGAGCGCCTGCCACCAGCCGACGCCGCGCGTCGGCCGCTCGCGGCGCGCGCCGACGGCCGCCGCGATGCGCGGCCACACGTGCGCGGGCGGCGCTGCGGCCGGCACGGCCAGCGCGAGCGGCTGCAGGCTGCGCTCCCACGCGAGCACGGCACGCCGCGCCGGCATCGATGCCATCAAGACACGCGCGAACCGCGCTCGCGCGCGTGCGTGCAAAGTGCCGAGCACGTACTCGCGAGCAAGCGCATCAAGAAGACGCGGGTCGTCGTATCTCATAGTCCGAGACATCCCCTGAGACTCTCGAGTCCCCGCCGCACCCAGCTCTTGACGGTGCCGAGCGGCGACTTCAGCGTGGTCGCCACCTCGTCGTGCGACAAGCCATTCATGTAGGCGAGGCACACGGCGTTGCGCTGCATCGCGCCGAGTTGCCCGAGGCAATTCTTCAAGCGTTCGACGTCGGCGCCAAGACCGGTGACATCAGCGAGGTCGGCCGCGAGATCGACGCTCTCCGGCACGTACTCGACGGGATCGGCGAACGACACTTCGCGCCGGCGACTGCGTTTGATGTCGATCGCGCGATAGCGCGCGATGCTCGTCATCCAGGTGAACACGGCGCCCTTCGACGCGCGATATTCCTTCGCGTTGCGCCAGATGCTGACGTACACGTCCTGCAACGCCTCCTCGGCGAGATCGGCTCTCACCAAGATACGTTTGAGCACGCCGAACAGTTGCGCCGCCGTATCTTGGTAAAGACGTTGCAGCGCCGCGGCGTCGCCGGCGGCGCAGCGCGCGACGAGTTGTTCGAGTTCAGCAGCGGAGGCTTCGAGCGCCATCGATGGCGATCTTGAACCAACCTCGAGACATCCGCCAGCGCAAGAACGCCGCTTGCTTTCGCGCCGCGCGCGACTTTGCATCCAAATCCGCATCTCGTACGTATTGATTGGTTTTTGCGCCCGCGTTTCGCGCGCGCGTCACACGATTTTTTCACCGCCGCTGCATCCAAGTTCCGGCGCGCCCCGTATCAGCGATGAGGTCACTTCGCCTCGCCAACTGAAAACAGGGAGAACTCCAATGCGTTCGTTCACTCGCTCTCGCTGGGCCGCATTGGCAATCGGCGCGTTGCCGCTTGCCGTGGCCGTCGCCTCGAGCCATCGCGAGGCACCCTTCATCACCGAGCATCCGAAGGTCGATGGCACCGACTTCTATATGTTTCGCAGCTACGAGTCGGGCCGTTCCGGCTACGTGACGCTGATCGCGAACTACTTGCCGCTGCAGGACGCGTACGGCGGTCCGAACTACTTCACGCTCGATCAAGACGCCGTCTACGACATCCACGTCGACAACGACGGCGACGCGCGCGAAGACATGACGTTTCGCTTTCGCTTCAAGAACGAGCTCAAGGATCTGTCGCTCTCGATCGGGCCGATGGGCAGTCAGCGCACCGTGCCCGTGCCGCTCGTCACGACCGTGCCGGGCGGCATCGGGCCCGGAGCTCTCGATCGCAACGGGCTGAACGTCATCGAGACGTACACCGTCGAGCTGATTCGCGGCGATCGGCGCAACGAAGGCCGACCACTCGCGAACAGCGCGGGCGGCATGTCGCCGACGACCTTCACGAAGCCCGTCGATAACGTCGGCACGAAGTCGATTGCGGACTACGCGGCGTATGCGGCCAACCACGTCTACAACGTGACGATTCCGGGTTGCCAGCCGGGCAAGCTCTTCGTCGGCCAGCGCAAGGATCCGTTCTCCGTGAACCTCGGCGAGGTGTTCGATCTCGTGAACACGAACGCCGTCGGGCCGCCGAACGGCGAGCGCAACATCATCGACGACAAGAACGTGACGTCGCTGATCCTCGAGGTGCCGACCGCGTGTCTCACCGCGAACGGCGATCCCGTGATCGGCGCCTGGACGACGGCGAGCCTGCCGCAGGTCAAGGTGTTGAACCCGGCGCCGCGGTTCGACGCGGACCACGGCCGCACGAACGCCTCGCTCGAGGTGGGCGCGTTGACGCAGGTCTCGCGGCTCGGTAACCCGCTCGTCAACGAAGTTGTCATCGGCCTTCGCGACAAGGATCGCTTCAACGCGAGCCGGCCCGTGCACGATCCGCAGTTCTTGAGCTACGTGACGAACCCGGCGCTGCCCGAGCTGCTCGAGGCGCTGTTCGGCAACTTGGGCGTGCGCGCGCCGAACAACTTCCCGCGCAACGACCTCGTCGCGGTGTTCCTCACGGGAATTCCGGGGCTCACGAAACCAGCGATGCTGTCCGCGCCCGGCGAGATGCTGCGCTTGAACACCGGCGTCGCGACGACGCCCGCGGGATCGCAGTCGAATCTCGGCGTGCTCGGCGGCGACGTGGCCGGCTTTCCGAACGGCCGCCGACCCGGCGACGACGTCGTCGACATCGAGCTGCGCGCGGCGATGGGCGTCCTTTGCACGCTCAACGACCCTACAAAGTTCGGCTGCGTGCCCGCCGACGCGCCCGCCGGAAGTCTGCCGTACACGGACGGCGCGACCGTCGGCGCCGGCGATTTCGACACGACGTTTCCGTACCTGAAGACGCCGCTCGGCGGCTCGCCGAGCAACTGAGGAGACGCCACGTGAAACGCTCAATCTTGTTGCTCGGCGCTGCGTTGTGGCTCGCTGCGTGCGACGGCGATCCGGGCGCGATGGGAACCATGGGTGCCGCTGGAACGCCGGGCGCCACCGGATCGGCGGGGCCGCAAGGACCCGTCGGTCCGCAAGGCGCCAGCGGGATGGCGCCGCCCATCGAACTCGGCGCGTTCGTGCGCTCCGGCATGAACGAGCCGTGGTACGCGGCACCGCGCGACGTCAACGCGCTCGACCTCATCAGCACGGACAATCCCAATGAGTTCGATGATCTGTTCTAGCGGCCCATTGGCCGGTCGGAGCTGGGGGCGGCGCGTCGGCGCCGCCCTCCTTTGCCTCGCGGCGACTACATGGGCAGCCGCGGCGCCGGTGACGCCGACCGATCCGCAGCAAGTGCTCGAGAAGCTGCCGCTGCGCCAGGGAGGGGCATGGAGCGCGATCCGCGAGCTGCAAGCCAAGCTCGCAGCCGAGCCCGACAATGCACGCGCGGCTGCGGCGCTCGCGCATGAGTATCTGACGCTCATGCGCCAGACCGGCGAGCCGCGGCTCCTCGCTTACTCGCACCGCGCGCTGGCGCGCTGGAACGGCGAGCCCGACCCGCCGGCGAGCATCGCGTTGCAACGCGCTTTGCTCGCACAAAGCGAGCACCACTTCGCCGAAGCCCGGGCCGAGCTCGTGCGGCTCGTCGCGCGCGAGCCCGGCGAAACCGAGGCGTGGCTCGCGCTGGCTGCGATCGATACCGTGCAAGGGCGCTACGCGGATGCGAGCTCATCCTGCAGACGCCTCGTGCTCGCTGCCGATCCCGCGATCACCGCGGGCTGCGTCGCCGCCACGAAAACGATGACGCGCGAGGCTGGCGCCGCCTATGCACTGCTCGCCGCGACTGTCGAGCGAGCCCGCACGAGCATGTCGAGCGTGAGCTCGTGGCTCGCGACGCTTGCCGCCGAAACGGCGGCAAGCTTGGGACGCGACGACGACGCGCGCGCTCACTTCGAGACCGCCCTCGCCGCGAGCGAGCCGACGCCCGATCTCTATTTGCTCACGGCTTACGCCGACTTCCTGCTGCGCCAGGGGCACTTCGGCGAGGTCATCTCGTTGCTCGAGGCCGCGCCTCCGGCCGACACGGTATTGTTGCGGCTCGCGCTCGCCGAACGGCGTGTCGGTCGCGACGCGAGCGAGCACGTCGCGACGCTGCGCTACCGTCTCGAGCTCGCGCTCGATGCCCGCGACGTCGCGCATGCGCGCGAGGCGGCGTTTCTCGCGTTGTACCTACTCGACGAGCCCGAGCGCGCACTCACGCTCGCCCTCGCGAACTGGGATGTGCAGCGCGAAGCCATCGACGCGCGGCTCGTCATCGACGCCGCGGCCGCGGCGCAGGATCCCGCGGCAGCCGCACCGGTCACCGACTGGCTCCACCAATTGGGCACCGAACAATCCGCTCTCACGAGGCAACCGCCATGCTGCAACGCCTCGTTTTAGTTTGGCTGCTGCTAGCCGCGACCGGAGCGTCGGCACACGAGCCGTCGCGCTCCGTGCTGAGCCTCAGCGTCACGGGATCCGCGCTATCGGGGCGACTCGATCTCTCGCTGCGCGATCTCGAGGAAGCCGTGGGCCTCGACGCCGACGGCAACGCGGCGATCACGTGGGGCGAGCTCGAGGCGCGCGAGCCCGCGATCGTGGCGTACGCGTCGCCGCGCCTCCGCGTCGGCAACGACGCGGTCGGTTGCCCGCTCGCGATCACACCGAACGGCATCGACACGCATGGCGGCGCTACATTCGCCGTGCTCGCGCTCTCGGGCACCTGCGCGTCGCCGCCCGAGCGCTTGCAGGTCGACTACTCGCTGCTGTTCGACCTCGATCCCGCTCACCGCGCGATCGTGACGATCGAAAGCGCCGGCACCGTCAGCACGGCGGTCATATCCGACGGCGAGCGAGCGTATACAGCCACGTTCGAAGCGGCCGGCGCGTGGGCAAGCCTGCGGCGGTTCGTCGTCGAAGGCGTTTGGCACATCTGGCACGGCTACGACCACCTCGCGTTCGTCGTGCTTCTCGTGCTGCCGATCCTGCTCGGCCGCGGCGCGAAACCGAGCACGACGAGCGCTCGAGCCGCAGCCGGCGAAATCCTGCGCGTCGTTACGGCGTTCACAGCCGCGCATTCGTTGACGCTCGCGATCGCGGCGGCTGGCTGGGTGCCGATACCGACGCGCGCCGCCGAGATCGTCATCGCAGCGTCGGTGCTGCTCGCGGCCCTGGCCAACGTCGCGCCACGGGTTGCGCGGCTCGGACCGAAGCTCGCCTTCGCCTTCGGGCTCGTGCACGGCTTCGGCTTCGCGGGCGCGCTCGGCGAGCTGACCGCTGGGCACGCCGCGCTGCTGCCGACGCTCGCGGGGTTCAACCTCGGCGTCGAGCTCGGTCAGCTTGCGGTCGTCTCCGCCGTGTTTCCGCTGCTACTCGCGCTGCGCAGCTCGTTCGTGCTGCGCAACGCGGTCACCCTAGCAACGTCGGCCGCGTGCGCGGCATTCGCGCTCGTCTGGCTCGTCGAGCGCGCAGCCGCCTAGCGCGACGGTATATCGCTCATTTGATGGGCACGAACAGGTCGACGCCGCCGGTGCCCGCCCGGCCGTCGAACTGCTCGCCGTAGCGTTCGAAGATCGGCGCGTCGGCCAACTCGAAGCCGGAGTCCGGCAGCGCCTTGCTCCAGATCGTGTTCCAGGTGCTGCGTATTCCCGAAATGTGCCCGGCGTGATGAAACACGGCGTACTTGCACGCCGGCACGCGCAACCGATCGAGATCGCTCGGCAGCTGCGAATAGTCGCTGACCTCGACGCCGCACATGTAGTCGTAGTTACCGTCATCGTCGCCGTTGTAGATCAGGCCGTAGGCCGTGCGGCCCACCTGCTTCGGCACGCCACCAATACGCGGCGTGAAGCTCTGCCACTGCGCCGGAATGTTCCCGCCGCATTGCGTTCCGTAGCGCTCGTTCATTCCCGCAATCAACATCGACTTGCCTTGCACGATGCGCGGCGCGCCGAGATCCACATGCATGTTTTCGTCCATCTTGATGGCCTCCACGAGATTCAAGTTGTCGATCAGGCGCTGCGCGCGAACGCTTTCCGGCGTGGCGCCGAACTGCTCGCGGAACGCCCGCGTGAATGCCTCGTGAGAGCCATATCCCGCCTCGAGTGCGACCGCGAGTATGTCGGGCGCACCATTGGCGAGCGCGCGGGCCGCGATCGTCAGCCTGCGACCGCGCAGGTAGCGCATCAGCGACTGCCCCGTCGCCTCACTGAACGCACGCGTCAAGTGATAACGCGATACGCCGGCGACGTTGGCGACGTCGTCGAGCTCCAGCGCTTCGGCGAAGTGACTTTCGATGAACCACAATGCCTTGTTGACGGGATTCATGTCGGCTCTCACATCGGCACGACTTCAAGTTAGCGCCGCGGGCTGCTCGCCACTTGATAGAAATTGCGCCGCGAACGCGGCGATGCCCGGGCGGTTTGAGCGACTATTGGCCGCGCGGCCGAAGCGGCGCAGCCGCGGTTTCACCGGCGACCGTCTTCCACTCGCGCACGCGCCAGCCAGTCACGAGCCCGTTCAGAACGTAGGGATCTTCGCGCGCGAACTGCTCCGCCACGCGCGGGGACTCGGCCGCAAACAAGAGCACCGCGCCATCGATAGGATCGGCGATCGCCCCACCAAGAACGAGCTCGCCGCGCGCATGCGCCGCCCAGGCCTTCGCGAGGTGCTCCTCGCGAAACTGGGGCCGCCTCTCGAGGTAGTCCGGCGCGAACTCGTAGAACATCAAGAAGTGCTTCATGCGTCGTTCCGCTCGTCGCGCGGCGACGCCTCTTCACGGCGCATCCTGGCGAGCAACGCTTCGAACCGCGGATTGCCGCGCAGCACCGCCAGGTCCTCGTCGTGCTCGACCCACCCTGGGCGGCACAGGCGGCCGTCCTCAGTGCCGTTCTCGAGCGCTACGAGTGCTTCGTCCACCGCACCGAGCTGAGCAAGCGCGCAGGCGGCGTTGTAGTGAACGTACGGCTCATCGGGCTCGAGCTCGCACGAACGCCGCGTCCAGGCGCGCGCCTCGTCGACGCGGCCGAGAACGATGAGCGACCCTGCGCTCATCGAAAGAGCCCGCGCGTCGGTCGGATCCGCATGCAGCGCTCGTTCGGCGGCAGCGACTTGCCGCGCGGCGGCGCTGCGTTCATCGGCGGGCCGATCCAACGCTCGATACGCTTGGCGCGCAAACACCAGCGCTTGGTAATCGTCGGGCCGTACCGCCGCGGCAGCCTCGTACTCCTCCGCGGCCCGTTCGAATTCCCCGGCTTCGGTACACACGTGGCCGAAGTAGTGGTGGGCTTCATACGACGTCGGGTCGAGCCTGATCGCCCGCGTGAACGCTTCGCGCGCAGCATCGAAGCCGCGGCTGAGCGCGATCGCGGCGCCGAACGCGGTCCACGCAAGCCCCGAGCGCGGACCGAGCTCGGTGGCGCGTGTGGCCGCCTGCAGCGCTTCCGCGCGGTGATGCTTCATCCTTGTCGTCGTCCGGTACAGAACGACGTGGCTTAGAGCATCACCGGCCCAGGCGCGCACACACTTGGGGTCCAATGCGAGCGCTTGCTGAAAGAGATCCATCGCGAAACGCTGACTGCGCTGGCTCGTGCGGTTCAGATACGCGTAAGCGCGATCGCAGAGATCGTCGCCGGTGAACGAAACGACGCAGCGTTCGCTCTTGGCCTGCGCGCCGCGCAACACAGCGGCGATTTGTTGGCCGATCTCCACCTGAATGGCGAGCATGTCCTCGACCGTTCGGTCCCAGCGCTCTGACCAATGATGAAAACCGGTCGCGGCGTCGATGAGCTGCGCCGTGACGCGCAACCGATCGCCGGCCTTACGTACGCTGCCCTCTAGAACCGTGCTGACGCCGAGTCGCCTACCGATCTCGCGCACGTCGTCGGCGCGGTGCTTGAACGCGAAGCTCGACGTACGGGCTGCGACGCGCAACCCCGGAACCCGAGTGAGCTCGGTGATGATCTCCTCGACCATCCCGTCGCAGAAGTACTCCTGGTCGTGCTGCGGGCTCATGTCGGCGAACGGCAGCACCGCGACCGACGGCTCGACGGCCGCTTCTGCCGGCGCCGGAGCGGCAGGCGCATCGCCGTCCTGCCCCCGCACGACGGCTACGAAGCGAAAGCCGCGCCGCTGAACCGTGCGAATCACAGCCTGACGATCGCCGTCGTCGCCGGCAAGCGAGCGAGCTTTGCGCACGATCTGGGTCAGTGCGGAATCGCTGACGACGGTGCCAGCCCAAAGGTGCTCGAGGAGCTCGTCCTTGTCGACGACCCGATCGCGATTCTCGATCAGGTAGACGAGCAGATCGAAGGCCTTCGGCTGCGCTTCGAGAAGCTGGCCTCCCGCTTGGATTTGGCGCAGGCGGGTGTCCACTTCGCGGTCGTCGAAGCGATAGATCGGACTGCGTTTGAGCGCTACTTGGACTTCGCCCGCGGTCGCCATGCGACGTCGGCCTCCTCTCGGGGCGCCACAGAATGTCACGCCCGTGCCCGTTCCTCAACGACGGAAAATCACGGAAAAGTCACGGCAAAGTCAGCTGCTGGTCAAGCTGCGCCGGCCGGTCGGGAGCATTGTAGCGCGCACCAACTGAGGAGGACCTTCAAATGCAACGCACAACCTTTCTAGCCCCCATCGTCGGCGCGCTGCTCGCACTCGGCACGTTCGGCAGCGCCGTCGCCGCCGAATCCGTAACGGGTGCTCGCCACGTCACCCACAGCGTCACGGTCGAGTACGGAGATCTCGACCGCGGCAACGGAGTCGCTCTCGACAAGCTGTACTCCCGAATCGAGGCGGCCGCCCGGCGCGCGTGCGGGAGCTACGAGCCGCGCGATCTCCGCCTCCGCGCCGACTGGCGTGCTTGCTACGACGCCGCGGTGGCAGACGCCGTCGGCCGAGTGCAACTCACGGCGTCGCGGTAACTCGGCACGCGCCTGTCGGCTGACAGGCGCGGTTCTGCGCAAGGGGCCTCCGGCTCCTCCTCGCGAGAGGGGGAGCCGCAGCCCCTCGACGCGAGCCCCTGCTTCGAGAGCAACGCGGCGCGCCGGCGGTTATGCTGCGAGTCGAGCTTCGGCTTGGCCGAGATCGACATGACGCGAAGCGAGCTTGCGACACTAGCTGCTCTGTTGCCGGTCCTTCTATGGTCCTGCGGCGGTGGCGGCAGTGGCAGCGACGCGTCCACGCCGCAACCTGCACCGCAACCGCCGGCCAACCCGCCGCCCCTTCCCGCCAACGTCACGCAGCAGCGGCTGCTCGCCGCCGCGACCGAGCCGTCGCAGTGGATGACGAACGGCGGCGACTATCAGGAATGGCGCTACAGCCGGCTCACGCAGATCGACCGCGGCAACGTGTCGCAGCTCGGCCTCGTTTGGTTCTCCGGCCTTGACACGAACGTCCAGCAAAACAGCACGCCGCTCGAGATCGACGGCGTCCTCTACGTGTCCACCGCGTGGAGCAAGGTGTACGCGTTCGACGCTCGCAGCGGAACGCAACTCTGGCAGTACGACAGCCAAGTTCCCGACGCGTGGCGAGCTAAAGTCTGCTGCGGGCTCAAGAACCGCGGCGTCGCCGCCTGGGGCGGCAAGATCTACGTCGGCACGCTCGACGGACGGCTAGTCGCGATAGATGCGCGCACCGGCACCGCGGCGTGGTCGGTGCTGACCATCGACGCGGCCTGGCGCTATGCAATCACCGGTGCGCCGCGCGTAGCGAAGGGCATGGTGTTCATCGGCAACGCCGGTGCCGAATACGGCGTTCGCGGCTACTTGAGCGCGTACGACGCGGAGACCGGGCGGCTGCTGTGGCGATTCTTCACGGTGCCCGGCAATCCCGCGACCGGCTTCGAGAATCAGGCCATGCAGACCGCGGCGGCGACGTGGAGCGGCGACTGGTGGCGCATCGGCGGCGGCGGCGCCGTGTGGAACTCGATCGTCTACGATCCGGCGACGGATCTCGTCTACTTCGGCACGGCGAACGGCACGCCGTGGAATCAACGCTATCGGGACCCGTCGGGCGGCGACAATCTCTACATCGCATCGATCGTCGCGGTGCGCGCAGACACCGGCGACTACGTTTGGCACTACCAGGCGACTCCGGGCGACACCTGGGACTACGACGCGACGAGCGCACTGACGATCGCCGACCTGAGCCTCGACGGCAGGACACGTCACGTCGTCATGCAGGCCAACAAGAACGGCTTCTTCTACGTGCTCGATGGCGCGACCGGTGAGTTGCTGCGCGCGCAAGCGTTCACGCAGCAGAATTGGACGGACGGCGTCGACATGACGACGCGGCGCCCGCGCGTTCGCCCTGAGGCGCGCTACGGCGCCGGTCAAGACTTCAACGGCATACCGGGACCGCAAGGAGCGCGCGGCTGGCACCCGAGCGCCTTCAGTCCGCAGACGGGACTCTTGTATATCCCGACGCAAGAGGCGTACTTCGCCTGGGTGCACGACCCGTCCTACTTGCCGAGCGACACCGGCTACAACCTCGGCATCGACTTGAGCGGCGGCAACTACTATCAGACGCACCCCACCGCGCCACGCGGATTCGTGAGCTCACTTCAGGCGTGGGATCCGACGACGGGCGCGCGAGTGTGGAGCGGCGAGTCGAACGTCGGCCCCACCGGCGGCGCGCTCGCAACCGCCGGCGGGCTCGTGTTCCAGGGCGGCGGCAGC
>Ga0111538_10011439_pt1 | contig 11766 bp, 9 predicted proteins | sample SoiMethybrSBSTD1_FD_79669 | JGI IMG/M metagenome (GOLD analysis project Ga0111538, IMG submission 79669) | Bulk soil microbial communities from a Populus tree surrounding site in Tennessee, USA - Soil MetaG P. TD hybrid SBSTD1 (version 2)... | ecosystem: Environmental > Terrestrial > Soil > Tree...
CAGCTCGCAGTCCGATTTCACCGTCAGCAATCGCTTGCCCTGGGGCAGCCACGCGAGGGCGTCGCGCAGGTTCTGGCCGACGACGCCGGGAACCTCGGCGGCGTGCGCGATGACGTTGTCGAGCGTGCCGTACTGCACGAGCCACTTGGCGGCGGTCTTCGGGCCTACTTTAGCCACGCCCGGCACGTTGTCGATCGCATCGCCGGTGAGTGCGAGCAGGTCGACGACCTGGTCCGGGCGCACGCCGAACTTGGCGACGACGGCGTCGTGATCGAGCCGCTCGTTCGTCATCGTGTTCATCAACGTGATGCCGGGCTCGACGAGTTGCGCCAGATCCTTGTCCGACGTCGAGATCAGCGTTTCGATGCCGGCTTGCTTCGCCTGTCGCGCCAGCGTGCCGATGACGTCGTCGGCTTCGACACCTTCGATCACCAGCAGCGGCCAGCCGTGCGCGCGCACGAGGTCGTGCAGCGGCGCAATCTGCAGCGTGAGGTCGTCGGGCATCGCCGTGCGATTTGCCTTGTAGTCGGCGTACCACGAATCACGGAACGTCTTGCCCGGCGCATCGAACACGACGGCGAAATAGTCCGGCTTGTCGTCGATGACCAAACGGCGCAACATCGAAAGCACCCCGCGCAGCGCGCCTGTCGGCTCGCCCTTCGACGTACGCAGGTCCGGCAAAGCGTGGAACGCGCGATACAAATACGACGAACCATCCACGAGGACGAGCTTTGCCATGCGGTCACAAACCCACAAGATTCCCGAAATGATTGACCCGCAAGCGCTGTATTCGACCAACGGACAGGAAGCGTGGCGGGTGCTGGGGATTATGGCAGAGTTCCAGATGGCGGCCGATCGCCTGAACGGCGTGCGGCCTGCCGTCAGCATCTTCGGCAGCGCGCGCACGAAAGAGGATCATCCGTATTACGCGACTGCGAAGGCCATTGCGCGCAAGTTGTCGGACGCGGGCTTTTCCGTGATCTCCGGCGGCGGTCCCGGCCTGATGCAGGCGGCCAATCACGGCGCGCACGCAGGACGCGCACCGGCGATCGGTCTCAACATCGCGCTGCCCAACGAGCATCCCAGCAATCAATACCAGGACATCAGCCTCAACTTCCGCTATTTCTTCGCGCGGAAGATGATGTTCGTGCGGTTCGCATCCGCGTACGTCGTGCTGCCGGGCGGCTACGGCACCCTCGACGAGCTGTCCGAATGCCTGACGCTCGTGCAGACCGGCAAGACGCGCCGCATTCCGATCATTCTCGTCGGCCGCGCGTTCTGGCAGGGACTGCTCGATTGGCTGAGCACGACGGTTGCGGGCGAAGGAATGATCGGCGAGCACGATGTGGACCTGATGCGGGTGATCGACGAGCCGGACGCGGTCGTCGAAGCGATCTTCGCTTTCTACGAGAACCGCGGGTTCCAGCCGTCGCGGGACGAGCGCGAGAAGCTGCTGAACCTCTGACGTCGCGGCAGGGCTCTCGGATCGCGAGACGACCCGTCGGCGTTGTACTGACACGCAGATGCGGCGAACGCCGACAGCGAACGCCGGCGCCGAACATGCGTGAGGGCCGCCGCGTTTGCTAGAATAACGTCAGCCGAGCCGTTTTCGCGTTCCCCGCCACCACGGTCACACCCTCCCGCCATGGCTGCACGTCGCCCTCTCCTGATGTTGCTGATTACGATGGCTGCCGGCTTGACCTTCGCGCAGACGCCGGTGAGGCCGGATCCGCTGACGCAGCCACCGCCGCCGCCGCCGCCCGATGTCATCAGTGATCCCGACCTCGAGCCGCAGGTCACGATCGTCCGGCAGGAAGACCAGGTGCGCGAGGAAGTGCGGATCAAGGGCGAGTTGCGCTATGTGCGCGTGACGCCGCGAAATGGCCGGCCCTATTTCCTGGTGCCGGACGTCAACGGCGCAACCTTCATCCGGCGCGAGAGCCTCGATTCATCGCTCAAAGTGCCGATGTGGGTGCTGTTCTCGTTCTGACCGGTTAGCGCGCCCATCAGCGACGCGTGCGCCGCGAGAGGACGCGGCGCGGCCTTCATGTCCGTCTACACACCGGTCACCCCCGACGAGCTCGACGCGTGGCTCACCCGCTACGCACTGGGCGCGCTCGTCGAGCTCGCGCCAATCGCTGCCGGCATCGAGAATACGAACTACTTCATCACGACGGAGCGCGGCCGCTTCGTGCTGACGCTGTACGAGCGTCTGCCGTCCGACGAACTCCCCTTCTACCTGAACCTGATGGCGCACCTCGCCCGTTCGGGCGTGGAAGTTCCAGCACCCGCGCCCGATCGAACGGGAGCATTGTTTTCGGTGCTGAACGGGCGCCCTGCCGGACTCGTAGCGCGCATCGACGGGACCCCGGTCACAGCTCCATGCGAAGCCGATTGCGCGGAGGTGGGCAGCGCGCTCGCACGGCTTCATGTCGCAGCGCAGCGTTATCGCGCGCGGCTCACGAACCGGCGCGGGCCGGCGTGGTGGCGTCAGGCGGCGCGCGCAGTGCGGCCGTTCCTCGGCGACGAGCAGAACGAATTGCTGCAGGGCGAAGTCCGGTTCCTGACCGGTTTCGGCAAGGGCACGCTACCGAAAGGTGCGATCCACGGCGACCTGTTCTGCGACAACGTTCTCTTCGCCAACGGTCGCGTCGCCGGCATCATCGACTTCGGATTCGCCGCGACGGACTTCTTTGCGTATGACCTGGCGATCGCCGTCAACGACTGGTGCATCGGAGACGCCGCCAGCGGCAGTCTCGATGCCGCGCGAACGAAGGCGATGGTGCGCGCCTATCACGCGGTGCGCCCGCTGACCGACGACGAGCGCGCACAGTGGATGGCACTGTTGCGCGCCGCAGCGCTGCGGTTCTGGGTATCGCGCCTTTACGACCTGTATCTGCCGCGTCCGGGTGAGCTCACGCACGCGCACGACCCGACGCCGTTCGAGCGGATCCTGCGCGCACGGGCCGCCGCGCCAGCGCGTCCGCTCGAGCTCTAGGGCCTGTTAACGCTATGGACGCCAACACTCGCGACATCGTGTTCACACGCTACGACGGCCGGCGGGGCATCGGCTGGCTGCGCGAAAGCTACCGGATGTTCAGCGCGCATCGGCTTGGCTGGATCAGCATGCTGGCCGGCTACTACGTCGCGCTGATCGTCGTCGATGTCGTGCCGTGGATCGGCGTCTTCATCGCGCCGATGATCAAGCCCGTACTCTCCGTCGGCTTCCTCGCTGCCGCGTGGACGCAGGAGCGAGGCGGCAAGCCATCGCTGCGGATGCTGCTGCGCGGCTTTGGCGCGAACCTCGCGGCATTGCTTCCACTGGGCTTCATTTTCGTCGTCGGCATCTCGATCGCGATCGCCGCAACCGCATTGATCGACGGCGGCCGGCTGCTCGAAATGCTCTACGGCGCGGCGCCCGCCGGCGACGCCGACCCCACGGGCGCGGCGCGCAGCGTCCAGCAGACGCTTGCGTCGACGAACGTGCAACTTGCGATGCTGTTCGGCGCGCTTTGTGCGCTGCCGACGATCCTTGCACTGTGGTGGGCGCCTGCGCTCGTCGTGTTCCAGGACGCTCCGCTGCTGGCGGCGCTGGGCGCGAGCCTGCGCGCGTCGATCGCGAACTGGCGCGCCGCGCTGCGCTATGCGCTTGGCGTGTTCACGCTCGGCGCCGTCGTCCCCACGCTGGTCACGACCGGTATCGCGCTCGTCGTGCCGCCGCCGCTCAACGCGACAATCGCCGCGCTGATCGTGCTGCCTTATCTCGCATTTTTCGTGGCGACGTTGCACATCGCCGATTACGTGAGCTACCGGGACGTATTCCACGCCGGCGAAACGCTGGCGCCGATCGGCGGCAGCGACCCGACCGGGACGCAGCGCTAGCGTCGCCCGGGCTACGCGGCTTCGAGCCGCGCGTAATCGAGCGCGAGCCACTTCACACCCGCGTCGCGAAAGTTCACCTGCACGCGAGCGTCGCTGCCCCGTCCTTCGGCGTCGATGATCACGCCAACGCCGAACTTCGCGTGCCTGACGCTTTGACCGATTCGCCAAGCAGGTGCCGGCGGCGTGGCGCGCGGCGAGCCGGCGACCGTGCCGTTCGGTTGCGCCCAGCTGCGGCTCCCCCATTCGGAACGACCGGCATCGAGCGACGCACCACGCCGCTCGCGCGCGGACAGCCACTGGACAAGCTCGCGCGGCACTTCGTCGATGAAGCGCGACGCAATGCCATAGCGAACCTGGCCGTGCAACATCCGGCTCTGCGCCAGCGTGAGGTAGAGCCGGCGGCGCGCGCGCGTCATGGCGACGTACATCAGTCGCCGCTCCTCCTCGACGCCATCCATCTCGTTCAGGCTGTTCTCGTGCGGAAACAGGCCCTCTTCGAGCCCCGTGACGAAGACCGTGTGGAACTCGAGGCCCTTGGCTGAATGAATCGTCATCAGCTGCAGCGCCGGACGCCCTTCGGCCGCTTGCGTATCGCCCGCCTCGAGTGCGGCGTGCGCAAGAAATGCCGTCAGCGGATCGGTTGCGCCCTCGACGTCCTGCCCGTCACCGGCGACGTCGGCAGCGCCGTTGGTCGCATCCGGAGCCGCGAGCGACATCACCGCTTCGCGCGTGGCGGCCATACGAATCGGTGCGTCGACGGCAACGTCCGCCTCGCGCACGAAGCTCTGGGCGGCGCTGACCAGCTCCTCGAGGTTCTCGACGCGCTCTGCGCCATCCTTTTCCTGCCGATAGTGCGCGAGCAGCCCGGAAACCTCGATGGCGTGCGTGACTGCTTCGGGCAATGGAAGCGATTTCGTCACCTCGCGCGCCGATTCGATCAGGCGGATGAACGCCGCGATCGACGTTGCCGCCTTGCCTTTCAGCGCACCCGCGCAAGCCGCCTGCCACAGCGACGTTCCCTGGGCACGCGCCGCATCCTGAAGCTGCTCGAGCGTCCGGGCGCCGATGCCTCGGGGCGGAAAATTGACGACGCGCAGGAATGCACCGTCGTCGCCGGGCTCCGCCATCAGGCGCAGGTAGGCCAGCGCATGCTTGATCTCCGCGCGCTCGAAGAAGCGCATGCCACCGTAGACGCGGTACGGCAATGCGGCGTTGAACAGTGCATGCTCGAGCACGCGCGACTGCGCGTTGCTGCGATAGAGCAGCGCGACCTGGTCGAGCGCCAGTCCGTCGTCGACGAGACCCTTGATCACGTCGACGACGAACGCCGCCTCGTCGAAGTCGCTCGGAGCCGCGAACGCGCGCACCGGCTCGCCCTTCCCTTCGCTCGTCCACAGGTTCTTGCCGAGCCGCGTCGCGTTATTCCGGATCAGCGCGTTGGCCGCATCGAGGATATGCGCGTGCGACCGGTAGTTCTGCTCGAGCTTGATCAGACGCACCGGCGCGTCCGGCTTCGAGAAGTCGCGCTCGAAATGCTGCATGTTGGCCGCGTTGGCGCCGCGGAACGCGTAGATCGACTGATCGTCGTCGCCGACGGCGAACATCGCAGCATTGGGGCCGGCCAGCGCCTTGAGCCATCGATACTGCAGCGCGTTCGTATCCTGGAACTCGTCGACGAGCAGATGCGAAAAGCGCCGCCGGTAATGTTCACGGATGCCTTCGTGCCGCGTCAGCAGCTCATAGCAGCGCAGCAGCAGCTCGGCGAAATCGACGACGCCTTCGCGCTGGCACATCGCCTCGTACAGCATGTAGTGCTCGACCTGGCCGCGCGTGAACGCATCGCCCGCCTCGACGGCGTTCGGCCGCCGTCCCTCTTCCTTCGCGGATGCGATAAACCACTGCAGCTCGCGTGGCGGGTACTTCTCGTCGTTTATGCCATGTGCCTTGTACATCCGCTTGATCAGCGCGAGCTGGTCCTGCGTGTCCAGGATCTGGAATAGCTGGGGCAGGTTCGCGTCGCGATAATGCATGCGCAGCATCCGGTTGCACAGCCCGTGGAACGTGCCGATCCACATGCCGCGGATATTGATCGGCGTCAGCGCGGCGAGCCGCGTCAGCATTTCCTTCGCAGCCTTGTTCGTGAACGTGACGCCGAGAATCGACAGCGGGCTGGCCTGCCCCGTCGCGAGCAACCATGCGATGCGCGTGGTCAGCACACGCGTCTTGCCGCTGCCGGCGCCCGCGAGAATCAGCGCGGATGTGTGCGGCAGCGTGACGGCCGCGAGTTGCTCGGGATTGAGATTTTCCAGAAGGTTCAAGGATTTGCCGCACGAAGGGCGAAGGGCCGCCCCGAGCCATTCGTGGTAAACATCATCCGGGCCGAAGTATCGTGGGAGGCACGGATGTGCCGACCGAAACTTCGGCACGTTTGCAATTATAATCGGCGCCGCCGATGCCTCGCGATCCGAAAACCAAGCGCCTGCCCGACGAAACGCCCCCGGCGAACTCGGCGACGATGCGCTCGTTCGTGCACTGGATCCGCGCCGCGGCGCCTTACGTGCACGCCTTTCGCGGCAAGACGTTCGTCATCGCGTTCGGCGGCGAAGTGGTCGCCGACGACTCGTTCCTGGGCGTCGTCCACGACCTCAACCTGCTGCACAGCCTCGGAATCAAGCTGATCGTCGCGCACGGCTGCCGGCCGCAGGTCGAGGCCATCCTGACCGCGCAGAACATTCCGAGCCGGTATGCGAACGGCGTGCGCGTGACCGACAGCGACGCGATGGACTGCGTGCTCGAAGCGGCAGGACAGGTGCGCGCGCGGATCGAGGCGCTGCTGTCGCTCGGCCTCGCGAATTCGCCGATGGCCAATGCGCGCAACCGCGTGTCGAGCGGCAACTACCTCACCGCCAAGCCGATGGGAATCGTCGACGGCATCGACATGCAGCTGACCGGCGAAGTGCGCCGGATCGACACCGAAGCGATCGCCCAGCGGCTCGACGACGGCGACATCGTGCTCATCTCGCCAACCGGCTATTCGCCCACCGGCGAGATCTTCAATCTCACCGTCGAGGAAGTCGCAACGCAGTGCGCCGTGCGAATGGATGCGACGAAGCTCATCTTCCTCACCGACGCCGACGGCGTCCGCAACGGCCGCCGGCAACTGCTGTCGGACCTGTCGACGACCGATGCGGAGAAGCTGCTCGCCCGCCCCGACCGCCTGGCGCCGGACATCCGCGTCTACCTGCCCGCCGCGATTCGTGCGTGCAACAACGGTGTCGCGCGCGCTCATCTCATCAGCCGCCATCACGACGGTGCGCTGCTGCTCGAGCTTTTCACCCGCGACGGCGTCGGCACGATGATCGCCGCGACGGCGCTCGCACATCTGCGCAACGCGACGATTGACGACGTCGGCGGCATCCTCGGTATCATCGAGCCGCTCGAGGAGCAGGGCGTGCTCGTCCGTCGCTCGCGCGAGCGCCTCGAAAGCGAGATCGAGCGGTTCGTCGTTGCCGAGTACGATAATCACATCATCGGCTGCGCCGCGCTTTACGCATTCGCCGCGGAACGCGTCGGCGAGCTCGCAGCGCTCGCCGTGCATCCCGACTTCCGTCGCGAGGGCTACGGCGAGGCGCTGATGAGCGAGATCGAGCAGCGCGCCCGCAAGCTGCGCCTGACGCAGTTGTTCGTGCTGACGACGCGCACGGCGCACTGGTTCCTGGAGCGAGGATTCAGGACGGCGGCGATCGCCGACCTCCCGCAGCAAAAGCAGGCGCTCTACAATTTTCAACGCAAGTCGCAGGTGTACGTCAAGAACCTGTAGCCTGCTTCCGAAGGAGCAAAACCGATGGCAAGGATGGTCAACTGTGTAAAGCTGGGGCGCGAAGCGGAAGGGCTGGACTTTGCGCCATACCCGGGCGAACTTGGCAAGCGCATCTACGAGAACGTGTCGAAGGAAGCGTGGGCGCAATGGCTGAAGCACCAGACGATGCTGGTCAACGAGAACCGGCTATCGCTGGCCGACGTTCGCGCGCGCAAATGGCTCGCCGAGCAGATGGAGAAGCATTTCTTCGGCGGCGGTGCCGAAATGCCGTCCGGCTACGTACCTCCCTCGTCGTGACAGCGCCGATCTCGCGATACCCGGTACCGGCATTGGCCGAATTGCCGGACGATATCCGTGCGCGCATTCTCGAAGTGCAGGAAAAAGCCGGCTTCGTACCGAACGTTTTCATCACGCTCGCGCACCGGCCCGACGAATTTCGCGCGTTCTTAATATGATGGTATGCATGTCCGTAAGTGACCGCCCCCATTTCTCGGCGCGCGCTAGCCGAAGATGTTGAGGCGACCATGACCTACAGGCTCGACAAGAAGGCAACCAGGTCCGCTTTCTCGTCGATGGACAATCCGATCCCGAACCGCTGGTCGTAGAAGTCGACGACTGCGGCCAAGTCCGCGGCAAAACCGTTATGGAAGTAAGGAGCACGCGCGGCCAGCGCGCGCAGGACCGGTCCCTTGAACCTGCCGATGTCCTTCCACTTGCCGGTGATCATCGCGCGACCGGGATCGGTCGTCTGGATTGTTTCGAACGGCGGCAGCGTATGCCGCAGCGTGTACAGCGGCAAATCCGGAGTGCGGCGCGAGGCATCCGTGAGGCCGATGTCGAGCGGCGCCGGGATCGAGTGATTGCCCGCATGCGGAGTGTCATGGCATGTCGTGCACGTGCCCTGCAGAAGGGGGACGCTCAGGTCATCGTTGAGGCCCTTGACGCCCGTGATCATGATCGGTTTGCTGTTGAACAGCGTCTCGCCGCGGGCCACGGCGCGCCGGGCTTCCGCAACGCCTGTGTCGACACCGCTGCGATCGAGCGTGTTCCACGCGTCGTAGAGCTTGAACACGGTTGGGTTGAACAATGCACCGGTCCGATAGTCACCGGACACGACATCGTTGATACCGAAGTAGAAGCCTTGTTTACTCAGGTAGCGCGGGCCGCCGAGCGCCTGACGCGCGGCCAGGTCCCCGGCTTCGACGTCGAATACCTGCGCGGTAAAGAGCGTCATCTCGAACGCCACGATCGCTTCCCGCTGTGCGCTCGTGAGCGCTTGCGCTGCCTCCGCGTGAGCGGTCGTGGCGGCATTGGATTGATCGGCAAGATCGAAATGCATCGAGGCAAAACAGTTGGACGTGCCGAAAATGCAATCTTGCGACGCCGGGTCCCTGAACGTTTCGCGCCCATCCCACATGAGTGTGCTCAGGAACCTGAGGTTGGTCGACGGCAACGGCCGGCGGAACAGCGACAGGTCGGACGCGCTGGCGTGGCCGTAGGGATCATCGACCGCGTCGAGCACGAATTCGGCATTGGCCGGAATGCCGATGCCGACGCGAATCAGTGCCTTCGAAAGCATCATGCTGTATGCCGCGCGCCGGGCTTCGAGCGTCGATACATCGGCGTGGGGCGAGTTCGAGCCGTCGTTGGTGTGGAAGACGGGATCGGTGCCTCCCGTGACGTCGAAGCGTGCCTGGACGTTGCGGGGAGTTATCGTCCACCCCGTCGCCGGCTGGTGGCAGCTCACGCAGGCCCGCCCATTGGTCCCCAGGCTCTGGAAGAACGGCCCGGTGAGGTCGACCTTGCCCGCGGTGCTGAAGGTGGCGGCTGCGCCGCTCGGATTGGCAAACCGCTGCATGTCGGGGAGGAACGATTGCTCGCCCGCGCTGCCGGGCAAACTCACGAGGAACAAGGCAAGCGCAGCCGACAAACGACGATGCTGAAATTGGCGCTTCATGATTCATCTCCCTGCCACTCGCGTCTCTGACCCCGCTATTCATTGGGGCGGCTGCCTGTCACAGGAAACTTGCGTGTTCCAATCAGCGAAGCTTCCGTTGGGGTTGTGCTCCCAGGCCCAGACATGAAGTTCATAAAACGCCGGCAGACCGTAACGGTTCGGCGCGTCGACGTAATTCGTCAGATGGCCATCCACTGCCGGTGTGCTCCCGTCCGGATGTTTGCTCGCCCAATCGGCAGCGAGCACGATGAACTCGACGCCCACCAACCGCAACGCGCCGTCGGGCATCGGCTCATAGATCAAGGACTCGGGCTCGTTCGCGTTCAATACCCCGTCGACGAGCCGGCTCAGCAAAAGGTAATGCACGCCCATCGCGCCGGAATTGGGTCCGCTGACACATGGGGTCCCCGGAACCCAGCCTTCGTGAAGCGCGACATTGACATCGACGAATCGGGACGTGGCCGCACGCACTTTATCGATCAACGGTGAATTGGCCGTTTTTGCAGATGGGGAATCGTGCGAGTGCGCGGATGGAAGTTGTGCCAATGCGCAGGGGGGCGCGACAAGAGCTGCCGTGGCGACGACTGCGAGAAGCTGCGAAAGCCTGTTCATGATTTCCTCTCGTCGGGGGTAACACGGCGCCAATGTGCGCGGCTGTGCGCCCTCCGGTCCTTAAGTCGACCTTAAACGTTCTTAAATCACGCGCCGCCGCGTGGCAGCCGGTTCCGCTCGGCGTTATCCTGTCCATAGCGGACCCGCGAGGGAGGCACCATGCTCGGCCAATACCGTTTCGGCAGCAGCGAGCTCCGGCCATCGGAGCGGCAGTTGTTCATTGACGGGGCACCGGCGGCATTGGGCGCGCGAGCGTTCGACTTGCTGCTCGCGCTGATCGAACGGCGCGAGCGGGTCGTCGACAAGTCAGAGCTGCTCGATGCCGTCTGGCCTGGGCTCGTAGTCGAGGAAAGCAACCTGCAGGTGCAGATGAGCAGCCTGCGCAAGCTGCTCGGGCGGAACGCGATTGCAACCATCCACGGACGCGGCTACCGCTTTGTCGCTGCGCTCGAGCCCGACGGATCCGACAACGCGAGCGCCGGCCAGCAAACAACGACGAATCCTAATAATCTACCAAGGCTGCGAACCCGTTTCATCGGCCGCGAAAAGGCACTCGACGATTGCGCGGACCTGTTGCACGATTCGCGGCTCCTCACGCTATCCGGCATCGGCGGTTGCGGCAAGACGCGGCTGGCGCAGGAATTGGCGCAGCGGCAGCTGGGGGCGTTCCCGGACGGGGTCTGGTTCGTCGACTTGGGGCCGTTGCAGGACGCGGAGCGTGTTCCGGCGACGGTCGCCGCGACGCTGGGAATCAAGGATGCGGTCGTGGCGCCGCTCGAGCGGCTCACCGAACACCTGAAATCGCGACAAACTCTGGTGCTGCTGGACAGCTGCGAGCACGTGATCGATGCCGCCGTTGAATCGATCGATGCGCTCCTCGAAAAATGCAGCGCGCTCAAGGTCGTCGCGACCAGCCGCGAAGCGCTCGGCATGCAGGGCGAGCAGATCTTCATGGTGCGCTCGCTGTCGCTGCCCACGACCTCCGACCTCGATGAGATGCTGCGGTCCGAGGCGGTCCGCCTCTTCGTCGATCATGCGCGGCTCGTGCTGCCCGACTTCACGGTGGACAAAGGCAACGCGGGGGCGATCGCCGAAATCTGCCGGCGCCTCGATGGCATCGCGCTCGCGATCGAGCTCGCCGCCTCGCGCGTGAAGGTCTTGTCGGTCCACGAGATTCGCGCGCGCCTCGACGATCGCTTTCGCCTCTTGACCGGAGGCAACCGCGCAATGCCACGTCACCAGACGCTGCATGCGACGATGCAATGGAGCCACGACCTTCTGACGGCACCGGAACGGCGGCTGTTTCGCCGCCTCGCGGTGTTCGCCGGCGGCTGCACGCTGGCCGCCGCGACGGACGTCAGCGGCGATGCTGCGGACGAGTACGACACACTGGAACGTCTGACGGCGCTGCACGACAAGTCGCTGCTGATCGTCGACCGCGACACGCACGCGCAGCCGCGCTACCGGATGCTCGAGACGGTGCGTCAATACGCGG